>JACXTT010000862.1_pt1 | contig 51723 bp, 48 predicted proteins | sample 9270951 | NCBI WGS metagenome assembly JACXTT01 (sample SAMN15532306, study PRJNA645909) | rock metagenome | isolation source: weathered quartz diorite | place: Puerto Rico | collected 2017-06-21
ACCACGCGGCGGCGCCCGCGAGGAACGCCACCGCCGACGCCCACATGAGGAGCGCGGCGTCGCCCGCCGCCACCGCGATGAGCCCGAGCGCGAGCGCCAGGGCGAGCGACGCCTGGCGGCGGTCGGAGGTGTCCGTTCCCTACGCTCCCTGGAACTCCACGGGCACCGGGACCCGCTCCATCACGTCGTCCAGGACCTCCTCGACGCGGCGGTCGCGGATCCTCGCGTCGGTCGTGAGGACCAGGCGATGCGCGAGCGCCGGCGCGACGAGCGACTTGACGTCGTCGGGGAGCACGTAGGTTCGCCCGTCCAGGAACGCGGCGGCGCGCACGGCGTCGCCCATGTGCTCGACCGAACGCGGGCTCGCGCCCACCTGCAGGTCGGGATGCTCGCGCGTGGCGCGCGCGATGCGGACGATGTAGCGTCGAACCGGCTGCTCGAGTCGAACGCCCGCGACCAGGCGCCGGAGCCCCTGGAGGTCGGGCGCGTCGGGAAGCGGCGACGCGGGGACCGAGCGCTCGTCGCTCCCGACCGTGAGGATCCGCTCCTCCTGGTCCTCGTCGGGATAGCCGATCCGCACGCGGAGCATGAACCGGTCGAGCTGCGCCTCGGGGAGCGGGAACGTCCCCTCGAGCTCCACCGGGTTCTGCGTGGCCAGGACGAAGAACGGCTCGGGGAGCGGATACGTGACCCCGTCCACGGTCACCTGGCGCTCCTGCATCGCCTCCAGGAGCGCCGCCTGCGTCTTCGGCGTCGCGCGGTTGATCTCGTCGGCGAGCAGGATCTGCGCGAAGATCGGGCCCGGCCGGAACGCGAACTCCTGCGTCTTCAGGTTCAGCACCGACGTGCCGGTGATGTCCGACGGCATGAGGTCCGGGGTGAACTGCACGCGCGCGAACCGCAGGCCGAGCAGGCTCGCGAGCATCCGGATCAGCGTGGTCTTGCCGACGCCAGGCACGTCGTCGATCAGCACGTGCGAGTCGGTCAGGATCCCGACCAGCACCAGGTCCAGGGCGCGGCGCACGCCGAACAGGCGCCCCTCGACCCGGTCGGCGAGGGCGGCCAGGAACGCGCGTGCGTCGTCGGGTTCGCTCATCCCACCCCGGTATACGGCCTCAGCCGAGGTCCCGGACGGCGTCGATGAGGTCCTTGCGGATGCCGGTGATGAACGGGACCTCCTCCTTCGTGTAGGCACGCGCCTTCGCGTCGCGAAGGCGCCGCAGACAGTCGACGATCCGCGAGAGGTCGTCGGCCTCGAAGGCGAGGATCCACTCCCAGTCGGAGAGGCCGAAGGCGCTCGTGGTGTTCGCAAGGACGTCGGGGAACTCGCGCCCCATCTCGCCGTGCTCGCGAAGGAGCGCCGCGCGCTCCTCCGCCGGGAGCAGGTACCACTCGCTCGTGCGCACGTAGGGGTAGACGCACGCGTACTTCCGCGGCGCCTCCCCGCGCGCGAACGCCGGCCGGTGGTCCTTGCTGAACTCCGCCGGCCGGACCACGCCCATGAACGCCCACGTGAGGACCAGCCGCCGGCCGAGCGGCGTTCGCTGGAACTGGATCAGCAAGTCCTGCAGGTCGTCGGGCGAGGAGCCCACCCACCAGAGCATCAGGTCGGCGTCGGGCCGGAATCCCACCGTCGAATAGGCGCCGCGGAGCGTGACGCGGTCCGACCACTCCTTGAGCAGCAGCTCGGCCTCGTGCGCGATCGCGTCGAGATCGCTCGCGGGCCGCCCGCCGAGCTCCGGCGTGGTCCGGAACACCGGGTAGTGCGCGTAGATCGTCTCCTCCGTCATCGAACCTCCTGTTGGAGCGGCGCTGCCGGGGCCGAGCGGCCGTGCAGCCAGTCGCGAACCCGGGACGCCGCCTCCTGCCCCTGGCGCACGCAGTCGGCGATGCCGATGCCACGGTACGCCGAACCGGCGAGGAAGACACCCGGAAGGCGAAGGATCGCACGATCGATCCGCTCCAGGCGAGCGAGGTGGCCGACCTCGTACTGCGGCATGCCGAGGTCCCATCGAGTGACGAGCGTCGCGTCGGGGGCGTCGCGGAGCGCGGGGACGGCGAGCTGCACCTCGGCCCGCACGCGTTCGGTCAGCTCCTCGTCGGGGAGCGCGAGCGCGTGCTCGTCCCCGGCGCGCCCGACGAAGCAGCGCACGACCGCGCGTCCCGTATCGTCCTCCGCGGCCGGCCACTTCCGCGAGAGCCAGGTGCAGGCGGTGATCGTCCGTTCCCGCTGCGGGACGACGAACCCCGACCCCTGCGGGAGGCGCTCGCCCGAGCCTTCGGGATAGACGAGGATCACCGTCGCCGTCGAGGCGTAGGGGATCGCGCGAAGCTCCGCCGATACCTCCGGCGCGGAGGGTTCGAGGAGCCGCGCGGCCTCGAAGGCTGGCGACGCCACGACCACCGCGTCGGCCTCGATCTCGTCCTTCGATGTCCGGACCACGAACCCGCGCTCGCGCGCGCGCAAGGCCAGCACCGGTTCGTGCAGCCGGATGCGGTCGTTCCCGATCGCGTTCTCGAGCGAGTCGATCAGTCGCGTGAGCCCGCCCCACACCGTGGTGAACAGCGCCGTCGGCCCCTCGCCGCCCGCTTCCTCAGCTGCCTTGAGGGCAGCCCGCGCGCCGCGGATCAGGCTGTCGTGCCCGCGCTCCCACGTGATCAACTCCGGGAACGTGGCGCGAACGCTCAGTCGTTGGACGTCGCCCGCGTGCAAGCCCGCGAGCAGCGGACCCACCAGCACCCGCGTCGCTTCCTCGCCCAGGCGTCGCGTGAGCAGGCTCCCGATCGATTCGTCCTCCTCGTCGCTCCGGATCGGTCGAAGGAACTCGCTTGCCGCTCGCAGGCGCCCTCGCGCCGACAGCCCCGGCCAGCGAAGGAACGCGATCGCCGAGGGCGGGATCCCGAAGGCCGACCGCGCCGGGAGCGAGACCAGACGATCCCGCGTCCACACGAACGCGCGGTTCGCCGCGGGCACGACCAGCTCGCCTCCGAGCCCCAGCTCCTTCGCAAGCTCGACCGCCCACGGCTTGCGCACGACGAACGAATCCGCGCCGGCCTCGACCCGCGTGCCTTCGACGTCGACCGTCAGCAGCTTGCCGCCCAGGCGGCCCGAGGAATCGAGCACCGTGACCTCGATCGGCGAACCGTTCGACATCGAGCGCAGCCGCTGCGCCGCCGCGAGCCCCGTGATCCCGCCGCCGACCACGGCGACGTGCGGGCCGCTCATGCGAGGTGGGCGCGGACGACACCTGACAGCGCGCGGATGAACGCCGGGTCGTCGTTCGGCATCTCCGTCCGAACGAACGCGACGCCCGCCTCCTCCGCGGCCGCGCGCGCCTCGATATCCAGGTCGTAGAGCACCTCAAGGTGATCGGCGACGAACCCGGCCGAGCAGCACACTACGGCGGTGTGCCCATCGGCAGCGAGCGCACGGATCACGTCCTCAACCGGCGGGCCCCACCACGGGTCCGGCGTGCGGCCCGCGCTCTGCCACCCGATCGCGAACGAGCGAAGCCCGAGCCGCCCCGCCACCTGGTTCGCCGTGTCCTGCAGTTGCTCGACGTACCGGCACCAGGCCTCGCACGCGGGCGACGTGCACACTTTGCAGCGCCGCGAGCCGTCCTCGAGCGCGCGCGTCGGGAGCGAGTGCGCCGAGAAGATCACCGCCGCTCGGTCTCGATCCTCCGGCAGGAACGTGCCCAACGCGTCGCTCACGCGCGACGCCAGGAAGTCGAGGAACGCCGGCGCGTCGTACCACTGCCGGATGAACGTGAACTGCGGCCCGCCGCCCGCATCGGCGATCGCCTTCTCCACCCGCTCGACGTACGTGTCGACCGACATGCCCGACCAGTGCGGAGCGAGCACCAGCCCGACCGCGCGCTCGATGGCGTCCGCGCGCATCTCGGCAACGCCCTGGGCGACGAACGGCGGCGAATGCTTCATCCCCAGGTACACGCGGAAGCCCTCCGAACCGTCGGCGTTCAGCTCCAGCTCCAGGGCGGACGCCTGCGACCGGGTGATGTCGAGCAAGGGGAAGCGGTTCCCGATCGCCGCGTACCGCGCCGTCAGCTCCGCCAGGTGCTCCGGCGTCGGCGCCCGCCCGCCGCGGATGTCCGTGTAGTACCGCTCGATGTCGTCGGGTCCGCTCGCGGTCCCGTACGCCATCGCGAGCACCCCGATCGTCATCGCTCCGTCCGTTCGTGCACCAGGTCCACCAGCCGCCGGAGCGTCTCGACCGGCGTGCCGGGCAGCACGCCGTGCCCCAGGTTGAACACGTGCCCGTCGCGCCCGGCTGCGCGCCGCAGCACGGTCAGTGCCTTCGCCTCGACCGACTCCCAGGGCGCCAGGCACACGGCCGGGTCCAGGTTCCCCTGCACCCCGACGTCGAAACCGACCCGCTCCCACGCCTCGTGCAGCGGCACCCGCCAGTCGACGCCCACGACACTCGCCCCGGCGTCCCGCATCAACGCCAGCAGCTCGCCGGTTCCCACACCGAAATGGATGAGCGGCACGCCTGCGTCGGCGAGCCCGTCGAAGACCTCCCGCATGACCGGCAGCACGAAGAGCGCGTAGTCGTCGGGGTCGAGCGAGCCCACCCAGCTGTCGAACACCTGCACCGCCTGCGCGCCCGCGTCGATCTGCGCGCGAAGGTACGCGAGCGTCATCCCGCCCAACGCGCCCATCAGCCGCGCCCAGACGTCCGGCTCGCCGTGCATCAACGCCTTCGTGCGCTCGAAATTGCGCGACGGCCCGCCCTCGATCAGGTAGCTCGCCAGCGTGAACGGCGCCCCGGCGAAGCCGATCAGCGGGACCGACAGCTCCTTGCGCAGCAGCCGGATGGCCTCCAGCACGAACGGCACGTCCACGTCGGGCTCGAGCGGTCGCAATCGGTCGACGTCCGACCCCGACCGGAACGGCTCCGCGACGACCGGCCCAACGCCCGCGTCGATCGACACGTCGATCCCAATGGACGCCAGCGGCACCATGATGTCGGAGAACAGGATCGCGGCGTCGACCGGCATGCGGCGGAGCGGCTGCAGCGTCGCCTCGACGACCAGGTCAGGCACGCGGCTCAGCTCGAGGACGTCCCGCCCCTCACGCAGCTGCCGGTATTCGAGGAGATAGCGTCCCGCCTGCCGCATGAACCAGATCGGCGTACGATCGACCGGCTCGCGCCGGCACGCGCGCAGGAACCGATCCGACCCAGCCTCGGGGGGCACCCGGACAGCCTACAGGCCGTCAGGAATCAGAATCCCGGCCGGTACACCACGACGGCGATCGACGTCTGCGTCGCCACGTACGCGGTTCCATCGGGTCGCGCCGCGATCGCATTCACGAACTGGATGGTCAGGGCGCCTCGAGGTTTGCCGTCTGATCCGATGCTGGTAACGCCACCGTCGAACTGTCCGATCCAGCCGCTGCCATCAGGATTGGCGGCCGCGACGATCAGTGACGTTACCCTGATCTGGGTACGGGAGACGAGCCGTCCATCCCGAACAGCCAGCAGCCAACCGTCGGTCGGCATCTGGAGAGTTGAAGCGAGCAGGATGAGAGCCAACTGATCGTTGGCAGAGGTCAACCAGGCGCTAAGCGCCCCGGGATCCACTTGGTCAGAACGCAGCACAGTCCCCGTGCCGGCATCAACCGTCACGAGCATTGTGCCCGCCGGCGTGTCGCCGCCCAAGACGACCATCAGCCGGTCCGAAGTGGTATCGAAGGTCTCGATCGACGCGGGAGAGTCCGGCAACTTCAGCGTTTGGGTGAGGCTGTTCGTAGTCGGATCGATCCTGCTGATATCAGTCTCGAGTGCCCAGACGGCGCCACTCGTTGCGCGGATCACCTCGAAGCCAGCCGGCGACGGGATGTGGGCCACTCTTTGGAGCGTGATGGAGTCGAGCCGATCGATCCCAACGTTCGAGTGCTGTACCCCTGAGGGGAAGTAGTTCGTGCACACCCAGACCGACCCGAACGCAACCGCCATGTCGGTTGGTGCTCCTGATCCGGTGATCTCGGTGCTCCGGATGATCTCTCCAGTCACCGGGTCGGCGAGACTGACCCGGTACCCAGTCAGGGTTCCTTGCAGGATGTAGAGGCCCTGATCGGTCACCACGGCCCGCATCGCGTCCGTGATGGCCAGCCGGCGCAGAACCTCGATGTGTATCGCCCGCCCATGCATCAATGGGAGCTGGACCACCAGCGCATCAATACGGGTAGCCAGATCCTGCAAACTGAGCTCCAGGCTGTGAACGACGGATGTCGCAATCGCCAGCTCTCCTCGCATGGCACCCATGCTGATGGGACTCGCCGGGCCTGAATTGGGAGGCCCGCCTGCGTCGTGCTGGAGGTCGAAGAGGCCGCCAATTCCCTTCTCGGCGGCAGTTACTCGCGCCTGGGCGTCTTTCAGCTGACGAAGGGACTCGTTGTACTGGGCTTCGAGCGACACGATCTCGTGCACAAGCTGCGTCAGGATCGTCCCCGATCCGACCGCGGGACGAACGGGCGTCCGATGCTCGAGCGAGGCCCACAACCCGCCAGCCGTTCCGAGTGCGAGAGCGATCGCGAGCGCACCCGAGAGGGCCCGGCGATTGCGCTGCCGTCGCCTGAGGTGTCGCCTCGTTCCTTCGAACCAGTCGGTCGTAGGTTCGAAGCCCTCGACTCCGCGGTCCAGGATCTTCTTCAAGTCACACATCGATCTCTCCGATCCGCTCCCGAAGCGACTGCCGCGCGCGATGGATACGACCCCGCACCGATGACGCGTCGATGCCGAGCAATTCGCCCGCCGCCAATGCGTCGAGGCCAAGCCACTCGACCAACACCACGGCTTCTCGCTGCGCTTGTGGCAGGTCGGCAAGCGCGCGGAGGACATCGGCTCTAGTGTCCGCAGCCGCCGTCGCGTCGACCGGGTGGGGTTCGGGAGGGTGCTTTGAGCGAACTTTCAGATGGCGGAGCCGCTTGTGGTTGAGGTTGAACGCCGTCCGATACACGTATCCCGTCGGGTTGTCCATATTCCTCACCCGCTCCCAGCGCTCGAACGTCCGGGCGAGCGCCTCCTGTGCCAGGTCCTCGGCCTCCGCGCGGTCGCCCGTCAGCAGGAGCAGCGCCTTCGCCAGCCTGGGGTACTCGTCCCGGAAGAACTCCTCGAACGGAACGTCGACCGCGGTTGGCCGCTCATCGGTCGTCGTTCCCGGCTCCGAGGACTCGCTCATGTCCCGGAGCATGAACCCTTCAGCGGGTCGTTGCGTTTGTCCTACGGGCGCCGGCGGGCCTCCGGGGCCATCCAGGGAGGCGAGTACCCGCGGTCGAAGTCGAAGACGACGCTTCCGGGGGCGACCAGCTCGTCGATCGCGTCCAGGGTGTCCCGGTCCAGGCGAACATCCGCGCCCGCGATCAGCTCGGTGAGCTGCTCCGGCGTTCGTGGCCCGATGATCGAGCTCGTCACGGCCGGGTGCGCGAGCGTGAACGCGATCGCGAGGTGGGCGATCGTCGTGCCGGTCTTCTCGGCCAGCAAGACCAGGTCCTCGACGATGGCCAGCTTGCGCTCGTTCTCCGGCACACTGGGGTCGTATCGCCGCGCGACCGGGCTGCCCCGCTCCTGGTAGCGGATCAGCCGGCTGTCCGACGGCACGCCCTCGCCCTTCCGGTACCGACCGGCGAGCCAACCGCCCGCGAGCGGACTCCACACGATCACGCCCATGCCGTAGCGCTGCGCGACCGGCAGCACGTCCCATTCGATGTGCCGAACGAAGATCGAGTAGGGCGGCTGCTCGCTCACGAACCGCTCCAGGCCGCGCCGCTCGCTCACCGCGTGCGCCTCCACGATCTCCCAGCCCGGGAACGTCGAGCACCCGAGGTACCGCACCTTTCCCTGATGCACGAGGTCCGACAGCGCGCCGAGCGTCTCCTCGACGTCGGTCTCGGGGTCGGGCCGGTGCATCTGGTACAGGTCGATGTGGTCGGTCTGCAACCGCCGCAGGCTGTGCTCGACCTCCTTCATGATCCAGTAGCGGCTGTTTCCCCGGTCGTTGAGGCCCTTGCCCATCGGGCTGTGCACCTTCGTCGCGAGGACGACCTCGTCCCGGCGGCCCTGCAGTGCCTTGCCGACGATCTCCTCGGACCGGCCCTCGCCGTAGACGTCGGCCGTGTCGACGAAGTTGATCCCGCTGTCGATGGCGTCGCGGATCATGCGGATGCACTCGTCCTCGTTCGTGTTGCCCCAGGGCCCGAACATCATCGTGCCGAGGCAGTGCGTGCTGACCTTGACTCCCGTTCGACCGAGCGTGCGGTACTCCATTCGCGGGAACCTCCTCGAGCTATGTGGTTTGAGCGCGGACTACCGCAGGAAGAACGGCGGGTTCGTGATGTTGTGGCTCGCGATGATCGCGATCACGTAGCCCAGGACGAGCAGGAGTCCCGTCGCCAGGTGCAGCTGCACGCCCTTCCCCATCCGCGGCATCAGCTGGTAGGGGCTCTCGTAGAACTCCTGCAGCCCCCGATACACCGGGAGCGCCATCGGGATCGCGGCCAGCGCGATGATCGTCGGGCGCGGGATGGCGCCCGTGATCGCGCCGATCAGGATCAGCCCGAACGCGGTCGCCACGGAGGCGGCGTAGACGGCGATCACGGTCGGCTTCGTCCAGCGGACGGGGAGCGTTCGCTTGCCGGCCTTGGCGTCGGCGGGGCGGTCGGGCACCTCGTTCACGTACAGCACGAGCGCGATCAGGATCGCGACCGGGAGGGATGCGTAGATGGCCTCCCACGACCACGCCTTTGCCTGCACGAAGTACGCGCCGATCGTCATGATCGGGCCGAACCCGAGGAACACGCAGATCTCACCGACTCCGCGGTGCACGAACCGGAACGGCGGGGCGGTGTAGAAGACGCTGATGAACAGGCCCGCGAGGCCGATCCCGAACAGCGGCCAGAAGCCCCGCGTGATCGCGAGATACAGCCCGATGCCGGCGCCGACGGCGTAGAAACCCAGCATGATGGCGACCATCTGGCGGAGCGAGAGCAGCCCGTACAGGATCACGCGCGAGCCACCGCTGAACTGGGTCGGGTTCACGTTCGCCGCGTCGGCGCCCGAGAGTGTGTCGAACACGTCATTCGCGACGTTCAGGCCGAGGTGCACGCAGGACGCGGCGACGAGCGTGAGGATCGCGAGCGCCCAGTGCCAGTGGCCGTCGAGCGCGGCGACGGCGACGCCGAGCGCGACGGGGATGAAGGTCGCGGAGAGGAACGGCAGGCGCGTCGCGCGCAGGAAGAGCCAACCAGGCGCGAGGCGCGGGCGGACCTTCGTGCCGGTCTCCTCTGAGAGGCGATCCATGTAACGCTGCGCCTGCGGGACCCCACGTTCGGAGAACTCGAAGAACGACATCTCCTGCTCGTCCCAATGCTGCGTGCGCTCGGGCACGAGCTCGAGATGCCCGTCGGTCTTGTGCAACGTCCCCCAGAGCGAGATGTACCGGCGTTCGTCGTAGCCGATGCCGGGCTGCGGCCGGATGTGGCTGAAGACGACGTTCACCTCCCGGTCGAGGGGCGGTGAGGACTCCGCGCCAGCCACGGCATCCAGGACGACCACGCCGCGCTCGGGAACGATCGTGAAGCCGGTCGCGACCGACATCGGGTACCCCTCGTGATCCAGGAACGCGATGACGGCGTGAGTGAAGTTCCCTTCGATGCGATCCAGAAGCTCCGCGGACGTGGTCATCGCCCCGCCCCCACCAGCTCGAAGACCTGCGGGGCCACGTCGGTGCGGCCGTCCGCCCAGAGGAAGGCCCGGCGCGGCCGGATCTCGATGACGCCTCGCTCGAAGAACAGCGGCAGCGCCACGCGCTTGCCAAGGAAGAAATCGATCGCCGGCTCCTTCTGGCGCCAGATCGGCAGCACGCGCTCCCAGCCGGCGTGCAGGTCCGCGTCGTCGACGATGGCGTCGCCCTGGATGGTGGCGCGCCGGAAGTGATCGACCTTCACGGCGTTCGGGTCGCTGATCGAGAGCGACACCTTCCCGTTGTCCTTGATGTGCTCGAGCTTGCGCGAGAAGAGCACGCTCGACGTGAGGTAGATGCGCTCGCCATCGTAGAGCGGGATCAGCGGATGCGTGACGGGCCGGCCGCGGTCGTCGACGACGGTGAGCTCGCCGACGAGCGCGGTGTTGAGCAGTTCCTCGATCGGTGCTGGCAGGACTCCCATGCGTGCCTCCCGGATCACGACGTGCCTCCCCGCACGATACCCGAACGGGGCGAGTCGGCGAGCCGGACCCGACCCGCCGGCCTTCCCGCGAGGGCCGCCGGTCCGGCCCGAACGAGTCCATCCGCGTCGAGCGCTCGGACGGCGGTCGCGACCTCCGCAAGCGGGCGCACCGTTCGTGACACGATGGTCGAGAGGGTCGCCGAGGGGCTCGAACGGAGGTGGCGGACGATCGCGCCGCGGAGCTCCCTCGAGGAGCCGCGGAACGCTGGCTGATGCCGGGCGGGTGCCTGACGGTGAGCCTGCGGGCGGTACCGGCAGCCGGTCGAGACCGGGCAGACGTCGCACCTCGGCGTGGGCCGGCACACCAGCCGGCCGAGGTCCATGATCGCCTGGTTCCACGCGCCTGGCCGGCCCCGGTCGAGCCACCCGTCGATCGCTTCACGGAGCCGCGCCCAGGGGACGTCCGCCGGGTTCGCACCGAAGAGGAACCGCGCTGCGACGCGCTGGACGTTCGTGTCCACGGCCGCGACGGGCGCGCCGAACGCGATCGAAGCGACGGCCGCGGCCGTGTATGGCCCGACGCCCGGAAGTGCCCGGAGCAGCGCCGGATCCGAAGGGAGCCCGTCACCGTGCTCACGGACGGTGACGCCCGCCGCCTCGTGCAGGCGCGCCGCGCGCCGGTTGTATCCGAGCGCGCCCCACGCACGGATGACCTCCGAGCGAGGAGCCGCGGCCAGCGCCCGCAGCGACGGGAAGTGCCGGATGAACGGGCCGAACGCGGCAGCCACGCGCGACGCTTGCGTCTGCTGCAGCATGACCTCGCTCACCAGCACCCGGTACGGGTCGGGGCGGCCCGTTCGCCATGGGTAGGCGGCGCGCCGCGGCCGATACCAACGAAGCAGCGCGTCGTTCGCGTCCACGGGCGCAGGGTACGCCCGCGGGACTTTCGCCGCGCGGGCCAACAGGAGTAGGCTCCAGCCGAGCGCGATGGCCACGATCCGTGACGTCATGCACGAGGGGATCATCTCGGTCCCCCCCGCCTCGACCGTCGCTGAGGCCGCCACTGTGATGGGCGGCAAGCACGTGGGCTCGGCGCTCGTCATGGAGGGCGACACCGTGCTCGGGATCTTCACCGAGCGCGACATCGTGCGGGCGCTCTCGCAGGACTTCGACGCCCCCGGCCACCCCGTGACGCACTGGATGACGCCCGAACCGACGATGGTCGGACCGGACATGCCCGTCGAGGAGGCGCTCGGGTTGATGCAGTCGGGCGGCTTCCGGCACCTTCCGGTCCGAGAGGGCGAACGGGTGGTCGGGATGGTCTCGATCCGGGACCTCGCGGGCGCCCGCAGCGATCCGGGCGGCCAGACCTAGCCGCGAAGGAGCGCCGACAGATCGGCTACCGAGGCGATGACGTGGTCCGGCGCGCCGGCATCGCGATCGTCGACACCCGGTCGATGCTTCCCCGATCGAACGAGCACCCCCGCCATCCCGAGCGACTGCGCGGCCAGCACGTCGTACGCGAGGTCGTCGCCGATCATCGCCACGCGTTCGATCGGAACGCCGCCCAGCGCCTCGACGCCTTGACGGAAGAACGCGGGCTCGGGCTTGCCGACGACGACCGCCCGCGTCCCGGAGGCACGCTCCAGCGCGTCGACGTACGGGCCCGCGTCGAACTTCAACCCTTCGTCGGTCAGCCACGTGAGGTTCCGCTGCATGGCGACGAGCGCCGCGCCCCCGACCAGCAGGTTCAGGGCGTGGTTCAGGTTCGCGAACGTGAACCGGTCGTCGGCACCGGCGACGACCACCACCTCCGCGGCGCCGCCGGGCACGATCGTCACGCCCTCGAGGTCCTCGAGGATGTCGTCGGTCTCGCCCAGCACGAAGCACCGCGCACCGGCGTGGCGCTCGCGCAGGTAGGCGCCGGTCGCCGCGGCAGCGGACAGGATCTCGTCACGGTCCACATCGAAGCCGCCGTCGCGAAGGATGTCGGCGACGCGCGTCCGCGAGAGCATGGTCGTGTTCGTCATCAGGCGGAACGGGATGGCATTCGCGCGAAGCCAGCCGACGGCATCCGCCGACCCGGGGATGGGCCGCCATGACACGGTGAGCACGCCGTCGATGTCGAGGAGGACCCCCTCGACGTGCGAAAGCTCCCCAGCCATCACGCGATCGTCGCGCCCGCCGCGCGAAGTGTCTCCAGCGCCCGGTCGCCGTCGCCGGTCTGGAGGTCGACGGCGCGGACCCCGTCCCGCAGCACGACCACGTCGAAGCCCAGCCGGATGCCGTCCAGCCCGGTCTCCTTCACGCAGTAGTCGGTGGCGAGCCCGACGATCACGATGCGGTCGGCGCCGTGCGCGCGCAGGATCCCCTCCACTTCGGTCACGGAGCGCTCGCCCGAGCGCGGGTCGCGCACGCTGAACGCCGAGTAGCCATCTTCGCCGCCCACGCCCTTGCGAACGACCGGCCCCTCCACGGTGAGCCCGGGGTGGAACGCCGCCCCCCACGTGTCGTGCACGCAATGCATCGGCCAGACGCCGCCGTCCTTGGCGAAGTGCGGGGTGACCTCCGGGTGCCAGTCGGCCGAGTACACGACGATCGAGCCGGCCTTCCGAGCCTTCGCGATCTCGCCCTGGGCAACCGCGACGACCCCGGTGCCGCCCCGCACCGAGAGCGAACCGGCCGGGTCGGCGAAGTCGTTCTGGACATCGACGACCACGAGCGCCGTGGTGGGCCCGTAGTCAATCATCCGTCGCCCCCGCCGGCCCAAGGTAGCGCTCGAACCAGTCCGCGGCGAGCTCCGCGACGGCCTCGAGCGCGCCGCGCTCCTCGAACAGGTGCGTCGCGCCCGGCACGATCGCGAGCTCGTTCGGGCACCGGAGCGACCCCTGCGCCTCGCGGTTCGCGTCGGCGACCTGCGGATCCCAGCCTCCCACGATCAGGAGCGTCGGCGCCGTCACGTCGGCCAGCCGTGACGCCGCCACCAGATCGGGGCGCCCACCGCGCGAGACCACCGCGCCCACCTCCTCGCCCGGCTCGCCGGCGGCCCAGAGCGCTGCGGCGGCTCCGGTGCTCGCCCCGAAGCACCCGATCGGGAGCGACCCGACGTCCGGCCGTGCCCGGACCCACGCCGTCGCGCGCAGCAACCGGTCGCTGAGGAGCGGAATGTCGAACACGTTGCGCCGGTCGTGGGCCTCGGCGTCGGTCAGCAGATCGAACAGCAGGGTCGCCAGGCCCCGCTCGCGAAGTGCCTCGGCCACCATCGCGTTGCGCGGGCTGAGCCGGCTGCTCCCGCTCCCGTGCGCGAACACCACGACGCCCAACGGCTCTGGCGGCGCCGCCAGCTCCCCGTGGAGCTGGACGGGCCGAGCGCCCCCGACCCCGAACGCCACGATCCGGACGACCCGCTCCACCCCTCCATCTTCCCTCCCGACGCCATTCGGGAAGCCGCGTATCCTCGGGCTCGTGCGCCTGTACGACGATCGAACCCACACCGTGCGCGATCTCGTCCTCACGCCTCGGATGACGGTCTACGTCTGCGGCATCACGCCGTACGACGCCGCGCATCTCGGCCACGCGTTCACGTACACCCACTTCGACGTGCTCATCCGCCTGCTCCGCCATGGGGGCGCCGAGGTCCTGCACACGCAGAACATCACCGACGTCGACGACGACATCCTTCGCGTGGCGAAGGAGCGCGGGGAGGACTACCTGGAGCTCGGCAATCGGGAGGTCGCAGGGTTCGTCGAGCAGATGGTCGCGATCGGCAACGCGCCGCCCACCCACTCCCCTCGCGCCACGCAGTTCGTCCCGCAGATGATCGAGGAGGTTCGCAATCTCCTCACCGCCGGGCACGCGTACGAGCGGGGCGGCACGGTCTACTTCCGGATCGCGTCCGACCCGGACTACGGGTCGCTCTCCGGACTCACGCGCGAGCAGATGATCCCGCTGGCCGAGGAGCGGGGCGGGCATCCCGAGGACCCGAACAAGGACGACCCGCTGGACTTCGTCCTGTGGCAGCGGTCGGTCGAGGGCGAGCCGTGGTGGGAGAGCCCGTGGGGGCGCGGCCGGCCCGGGTGGCACATCGAATGCTCCACCATGTCGCGGAGCCTCCTCGGGCAGCCGCTCGACATCCACGGCGGCGGAACCGACCTGATCTACCCGCATCACGAGTCGGAGACCGCGCAGGCAGAGTGTGGCCACCCGACCGAGGTGCCCTTCGTCCGGCGATGGATGCACACCGGAACCGTGTACATGGCCGGGGAGAAGATGAGCAAGTCCCTCGGGAACCTCACGTTCGTGCAGGACCTGCTCGCCCGAAACGACCCGATGACCATCCGCGAGTTCCTGCTCCGCCACCACTACCGCGAGGACTGGGAGTTCGACGAAGGGCATCTCGAGGACCAGACCGACCCCGGCGAGGGCCCGGCGAGCCGGGACGCCTTCCTCGCTGCACTCGAGGACGACCTCGACACACCAAGCGCGCTCCGCGTGCTCGATCGCGCGGCGGCGATCGGCGACGTCGCGCTCCGCGACGAGGGGCGGACCCTCCTCGGCTTGCGCGAGGTACTACCCTCCGGGCCATGAGCGCGCGCGAAACCGACCCCACGGCGATGGACCCCGCCGCCTTGGGCGAGCTAGAGCACGGGTTCCGCGGCGCGCTCGTTCGTCCCGGGGATCCGACCTACGACGAGCATCGCCGGGTCTGGAACGGCTCGATCGACCGCTACCCCGCCCTCATCGCGCGGTGCGCGGGCGTCGCCGACGTCATGGCGGCGGTCCGGTTCGGTCGCGCGACCGGACTGACCGTCGCCGTGCGGGGCGGCGGGCACAGCTTCCCGGGACAGTCGACGTGCGACGGCGGGCTCGTGATCGACCTCGGGATGATGAAGGGGATCCGCGTCGACCCCGAGGCGCGGACGGCGCGAGCCCAGGCCGGGGTCCTGCTGGGCGAGCTCGACCGCGAGACGCAGGCATTCGGCCTGGCAGTGCCGGCGGGCATCGTGACCCACACAGGGCTCGCCGGGCTCACGCTGGGCGGCGGGATCGGCTGGCTGATGCGCAAGTACGGCCTCACGATCGACCAGCTGCTCTCCGTCGACCTGGTCACCGCGGGGGGCGAATTCGTGCGCGCGAGCGAGGACGAGAACCCGGATCTCTTCTGGGGCGTACGCGGGGCCGGAGGTAACTTCGGCATCGTGACCGAGTTCGAGTTCCGGCTCAATCCCGTCGGGCCGTTCGTGATGGCCGGGGCCGTGTTCTGGCCGATGGAGGACTCGCCGAAGGTGCTGCGCTTCTATCGCGAGTGGATCGCCGACGCGCCGGACGAGCTCACGACGATCGTCGTGCACCGCCACGCTCCGCCGCTCTCGATCATCCCGCGCGAGCTGATCGGCAAGCCGGTCGTGACCGTCGGCGCCTGCTACGCCGGCCCGGTCGAGGACGGCGAACGGGTTCTTCGTCCACTGCGCGAGTTCGGGCCGCCGGTCCTGGACCTGTGCGAGCCGAAGCCCTTCGTCGCCCATCAGGCCATGTTCGATCCCTCGTTCCCCGCCGGGCAGTGGTACTACTTCCGCTCCGCCGACCTGGGCGAGCTCTCGGACGACGCGATCGACATCATCGCGGGCCACGCCCAGCGCATGACCTCGGACCTGACCGCGTTCCCCATCTTCCAGCTCGGCGGCGCGATCGCTCGGGTGGGCAACGACGACACCGCGTTCAACGGCAGGTCGAGCGGCTTCACGATCAACGTGAACGCGACCACCGCGACCGCGGACGGGTTCGACGAGGAGCGGGAGTGGTCGCGGGGGCTCTGGTCCGCGCTGGAGCCGTACCACACGGGCGTGTACGTGAACTTCCTCATGGACGAAGGCGAGGAGCGCATCCGCCAGGCCTATGGGCCGGCCCGCTACGACCGGTTGAAGGCCCTGAAGAAGCGGTACGACCCGGACAACTTCTTCCGCCTGAACCAGAACATCCCGGCCCGCTGAGCCCCTTTCCCTGGACCGCGACGGTGGTCCGGGCGTAGGGTTTCCGGATGGGTTCCCGCACCCACGACCTCGCCGGCACGCCGCTCGTGATCAAGCTGGACGACTCCGTCCAGACGCTGAACGTGCTGGGCGTGGGGGCGGGCGTCGTGGGCCGAGCGACCGGCGTCGCGCTCCGTGACCTCGGCCACCGCGTTCGGTTCGCCGACATCGACGACGTCGTCGTCGAGCGCCTTCGCGCGGAGGGCCTGGACGCGGGCCACATGGCGAACCTCGACCTGGCCGGCATCGACGTCGTCCTGGTCTCGGTGCAGACGCCCACGTTCGAGGATCGCGTGGACCTTCGCTACCTGGAGGCCGCGATCGCGGACATCGGCGAGGCGCTCGGCCGGGCGGCGGCCGCCGAGCCCGACCGCTACCGGGTCGTCGTGGTGCGAAGCACGATCCCGCCGGGAACCACCGAGGGCACCCTCGTTCCGGTGTTGGAGGCGCGATCCGGCTTGCGGGCCGGCGCCCACTTCGGCGTATCGATGACGCCGGAGTACCTCAGGCACTGGAACGCGCAGGCCGACGCCGCGGCCCCGCGCGCCGTCGTGATCGGCGAGCTCGACGACCGCTCGGGCGACCTGGTAGAGCGTCTGGTCGCCCCCTTCGGCCGCCCGATCCACCGGATGCCGATCCGGTCCGCCGAGTTCCACAAGTACGCCCACAACCTGGCGAACGCGGCGAAGATCTCCTTCTTCAACGAGCTGCGCGAGGTGGCCGCGTCGATCGGGGCCGACGCCGACCGCGTGTTCGGCCTGGTCACCGAGACCGCCGAGGGGCTCTGGAACGCGGCCTACGGAACACTCGATCTCGGCCCGTTCGAAGGATGCCTCTCGAAGGACCTGCGCGCGTTCCTCACCTGGGCGGCCGAGCGCGGCCTCGAGCTGCCCGTGGTCTCCGGCGCCGAGGAGACGAACCGCCGATCCGGGCGGGGCTGACCGGTGCGCGTCCTGTTCCTGATCGCGTGGTTCGCTCCGGCCGCCGTGGCGCTGATGATCGTGCTCGGCGCCCTCATCGCGCATCGTACGCGGACCCGCGATCGGCGAACCCGGCTGCAGGCCACGGTCATGATAGTCCAGATCACGACCATCGGAAACGAGGAGACCGTCAACGAGATCGTGCGCGCGATCCGGTCCTTCGGCCTCGATTTCATCAAGCGCATCTGGGTCGTCACCGAGCCGTGGTCGAAGGCGCGATACGAAGGTGTCGACGAACGCATCGTCGTCCCCGAGGGCTTCCAGTGCCGCGCTCGCTACAAGGCCCGAGCCCTGGAGTACAGCCGGCGGCTCCGCGCCGCCCGCGGGCTCGACCGCGAGGACGTGAAGATCGTGTTCCTCGACGACGACTCCCTGCCGACCAAGCGATACCTCCAGAAGGCGTTCGAGTCCGACGCGGACGTGTGCGAGGGCATCACCGCCCCGCGCCGCGGGTACGGGCGGCTGCTCTCGCACATGGACGACCTGCGCACGATGAACTGCCTGTTCGCGTGCTCGGTGTTCCAGGGGCTGGGGCATCCGATCCACGTCCACGGCGAGGGCCTGAGCGTCCGGGGGTCGGCCGAGGCGATCGTCACGTGGGACTTCCCGGTCTTCGCGTCGGAGGACCTCGTCTTCGGGCATTCGGCACGCCTTCGCGGGATGTCCTGGGGGTTCATCTGGGAGTACATCCAGATCACCTCGCCCTTCACGTGGCGCGACTTCTTGATCCAACGCCAGCGATGGCTCTGGGGGAACATCCACGCGATCCGTCACGTCCTGCCCCTTCGTTCGACATGGCCGGTGATCCTGAAGTACGCGCAGGGCACCTTCACGTTCGTCGTCTCGAGCCTGGGGATCGGGTTCGCCCTGACGGGCAGGCTGCATGCGGTGGCACGGCTCGCTCCCTGGCTCTACGGATCGCTCGCGCTCTGGCTCGCGACCTTCGCGTTCTGCGGAGCGATCAACGCGGGTGGCTCGCGCGGCTTGCGGCGCGTAGGGAATGTGCTCGTCGCGCCGCTCCTCGCGTGGGTGACCTCCGCGGTCGCCATCGGGGTCCTCATCGTCGCGCTCTTCAAGGGTGACCCGGGCCGGTTCGAGGTCATCGAGAAGACCGACCCCAAACGCCGGCAGCCGAAGCCACCGGCGCCGCCGCCCGCGCCCGACGACATCACGCTGGTGCTGCCGGAGGCCGAGAGCCTCCTGGACATCTGGCGCTAGCCTCACCGGGTGATCGAGCGCGTCCTGTCGATGCGAGACCTCAACCGCGCGCTGCTGGCGCGCCAGTTCCTGCTCGAGCGAACCTCACTCCCCCTGGTCAGCGTCGTCGAGCGGATGGGCGGGCTGCAGACCGAGTACGCGCCATCCGGCTACCTGGGGCTGTGGACGCGCCTGCGAACGTTCGACCGCGCGGAGCTCACCCGGGCGATGGAGCGGCACCGCGTCCTCATGGGCACGCTCATGCGGGTCACGATCCACACGGTCTCCGCGCGGGACTACCCGCTCTTCGCCGAAGGCGTGCGCGCCGCGCGCCGGGCGTGGTGGCTGCGCCTGCAGCGGGGCGGGCTCCGGGCGAGCGACATGGAACGGGTCGCCGGGCGCGTCCGAGGCCACCTCGCGGACGGTCCCCTGCGACGGGGCGAGCTGGCCGAGCGACTGCGGGCCGACGGCTTCCCCGACGCCGCGTGGTCCGGGGCGGGTCTGTGGGTCGACCTGGTGCGAGTGCCGCCCTCGGGCACGTGGGAGCGACGAAGCGCCGACCTCTACGGCCTGGCCGAGACGTGGCTCGGCGGATCGAAGGTCACGGAGGAGGACGGCCTCAAGCATCTCGCACGGCGCTATCTGGGAGGGTTCGGACCCGCCCCGATCTCGGATATCGCCCGCTGGGCGGGCGTCCCGCTCGCCGCCATGCGGGCGGCGGTCCAGGGGATGCGACTGCGGCGGTTCCGCGGCGAGCGAGGCGCCGAGCTGCTGGACGTGCCGGGCGCTCCTCTGCCGGGCGGCGAGGCCGAGGCGCCCGTTCGGTTCCTGCCGGTCTGGGACGCGATGCTCCTCGTGCACGCGCGTCGCACGGGGGTCGTACCCGAGCCCGTCCGCCCGCGGGTGTTCAATACGAAGACGCCGCAGTCCGTCTTCACCTTCCTCGTCGACGGCGAGGTCTCGGGGACGTGGCGGCACGACGGCGAGCGCGTCGTGGTCGAGCCGTTCGCGCCGCTCCCCCGTTCGGTCCGCCGTCAGCTGGACGACGAGGCCGAGCGCCTGAACGAGCTCTACGCGGAGTCGCCGAGCCGGCTGCAGTCCACGCAGCGCGAGGTCCAGGGCCGCGCCTCCAGGCGCTCGGCCGGGATGGTCCGGCCGCAACGGTCGCATCGCCCGTAGGACCCCTCCTCGAGCTTTTCGGCCGCGCGGTCGAGCTCGGCGATCGAAGCCGCGATCGATCGCGCCGCGGCCGTCGTGTTGATCCGGTCCACCGCCTCGTTCGTGCCGTCGCCGATCCGCTTGCCGAACGAGAGGTTGCCGACCGGGTCCGCCGGCCGCTCGGTCAGCCGCGCGAGCTCCCGGCCGAGCTGTTCACGGCGAGAGGCCAGGGTCCGGCGAAGTCCGGCCGGGTCCACCGATCAGCTCGAGCCCCGCTCGCGGAAGCTGACGGCCACGCCCTCGGGATGGTCGGGCGTCCGGTTGACGACCCGCTTCGTCGAGATCGGGCGGTCGCCCGACCGGCGCGGGCCCGACCACTGGGCGGGGACCGCGTCGATCGACCACGCGAGGCGGTAGGCGATGGACTCGTAGTTCACGCGCCAGCCCTGGAAGTGCGGCCAGGCCTCCTCCGGTGTTCGCACCATGGGGAAGCCCACCGATTGCAGCCGCGCGATGCCCTCGTCGAACTCGGCGCGGGTGATGACCGTGCCCGCGTCGGGACGCGGGTCCTCGTCGTACGGGATGCCGATGGTCGTGGCGAGCTGCCGCAGACAGCGGAACCCCATGGCCAGGCACAGGCGCCCCTCGATCGGAAGGTCGTCCGGCGCCACCGCCGAATAGAGGGCGGCCGAGTCCATCACGGCAAGGAGCGAGATCAGCCACGAGGCCATCGGGTGCGGCGAACGGAACCGGATGAGGATCGGGTAGCTGGAGTGGCTCTCCGCGACGTCGGCCGCCCATCGCTCCCATCGCCGGTAGAAGCTCGGCAGCTCCTCCGTCGTGATCGTGTAGCGGCTGCGCGCGAGGAGCTCCGGGCCCCACGCGGGAAGGCCGGCGCGCACGCCGAGGAGCGTGACCTCCGTCTCCCTCCGGTTGAACGCGCCGTAGAGCGTGGGCAGATACGCGATCAGCAGGGCCACCACGATCAGGCCGGTCGCCCCTGCGACGAAGTCAACCACGGTCGGACCGCCGCCGTGGGTCGACGCGAACCCCAGCGTGAAGAGCGACGACCCCGATTCGCGAAGCGCCTGGCCGAACTGGCCGGTCGCAGGCCAGAGCAGGAGCCCGTACGCGAGCAGGTAGCCGGAGAGCCAGGTCAGGAGCATCACGAGCAGCTCGAGCGGCGCCTGGAACGCCAGGATCCGCGCGCGCAGCTCCATCCCGCGAACCCGCAGGGTGAGCCGCGGGAGCACCGCGTTCAGCGCCCGGTCGACCCCGTTGAACAGGCGGCCCGACCGCACGCCGGGTGTGACGAGCGTCTGCAGCACGCTCGCGGAGATCGCGAGCGCGAGCAAGACGCCAACCACCACCCCGATCACTCTGATCGTCTGCACGTGTCACCACCCCCGCGCAACTCGGTCGAGTCAGTCCCGAGCTCGGCGGCGATCTACGTGGAGGTCGGCCCGTCAGGAGGGCTTTCGCCGGTCAATGCCGAGCCGACGACACTCAGTGACGTGTCGAGGTCATAGGCCTTCTCCCCGTGCTGGCTGAGGTCGAGACCGAGATCCTCGTCTTGATCGCTCACCCGTAAGCCCATGGTGTGTTTGATCGCCAAGGCGATGAGCGCCGAGACCACCAGGGAGTACACCGCCACGCTCAGGACGGCCAGGAACTGATGACCCAACAGGCTCGCGCCGCCGCCGTAGAACAGGCCGTTCTTGCCGCCGATCGCGGCGGTGCCCAGGAACCCGATGAGAAGCGCACCGAGGGCGCCACCAACGAAGTGAACGGCCAGCACGTCGAGGGAGTCATCGAGGTTGAGCCTGAACTTCACAGCGACGGCCAAGGCGCAGAGCCCGCCTGCAGCCAATCCAATGACGGTGGCACCCAGCAGGTTCACGAAGCCGCATGCCGGGGTGATGGCAACCAAGCCCGCCACCGCTCCCGACGCGGCCCCGAGCGGAGTCGACTTCCCGCCCTGCAGCTTCTCGACCCCGATCCAGGCGAGGAGCGCCGCCGCGGTTGCGGTGTTGGTGTTCAGGAACGCATGGGCGGCCAGATTGTTGGCCCCGAGAGCCGAGCCCGCGTTGAAGCCGAACCACCCGAACCAGAGGATCCCGGCCCCCAGCACCGTGAAGGGGATGTTGTGTGGCTCCATCGCCGCGCGTGGCCATCCCCTACGCCGCCCGGCCACGAGCGCCAAGCCAGCACCCCCCATCGCCGCATTGACGTGAACGACCGCTCCCCCTGCGAAGTCTTCCGCGCCCTGCTTCGCCAGCCACCCCGTCGGTGAGAACACCCAATGGGCAACCGGCGCATAGACGAGCACCGACCACGCGATGGCGAAGACGACGAACGCACCGAACTTGATCCGGTCCGCCGACGAGCCAGTGATCAGGCCAACGGTGATCACGGCAAACATCATCTGGAAGACGACGAACACGATCGGCGGAATGGTCTGCGCCAACGGCCCCGCGTAGCCCGGGACGGATTCGGTGTCGATGTGGAGCAGGCCTGCGAAGTGAAAGGTGCCAATGACGCCGTGTCCACCCCAATCGACGCCGAAGGCCAAGCTGTAGGTGAGCCACGCCCAGATCACGCCGACGATGCCCATGACCACGTAGTTCTGCATCAGCATGCCGAGGACGTTCTTGCGGCGAACCATGCCTCCGTAGAAGAAAGCCAAGCCAGGCGTCATGAACAGCACGAGCGCGGCGCTGGCGAGCACCCACGCGGTATCACCCGAGTTGACGTGTGGCAACGGAGTCCTCTCGTCGAGCCAGCGGTTTGATATCAGCCCGACGAATCGAGGTCAACTCCTTCCGGACGTGGCGCCCCGTGGAGCCTCCGGAGCAGTCTGGCGCGAGGAGGGTAGGGTTCGGCGTGATGGGAACGTCCCGGCTCGAGACCTTCGCCGACGGCGTCCTCGCCATCGCGGCCACGCTCCTCATCCTGGACGTGAGCGTGAGCGGGTCCCCGCTCTCTCACCAGCTCGCGCGCGCCTGGCCGAGCTACGTCGCCTACGCGGTCAGCTTCGTCACGATCGGGATCATCTGGGTGAACCACCACGCGATCATGGACCAGGTCGCCCGGTGCGACCGGACGTTCCTGGTCGTGAACGTCTTCTTCCTGATGGTCGTCGCGTTCATCCCCTTCCCCACGCGGCTGGTTGCCCAACACCTGCGGGGCGAGGGCGCCGAGGCCGCCGCCCTCGCGTACGGCATCACGCTCACGCTCACGGCGATCTTCTTCAACATCCTCTGGTTCTACGCAGCCCGCGGCAGCCGGCTCCTGCGCGAGGACGCTGACCCCCGCGTCGTGCGCGGGATCTCGCGAAGCTACATCCCGGGGCCCTGGATCTACCTCGCAGCGACCCTGATCGCCTTCGCGAATCCGCGAGTCAGCCTCGCCCTGTTCGCCGCGTTCGCCCTCTTCTACGTCCTGGAGAGCTCCCTCTTCGGTCGCGACCGGGACGCCTGATCCGCCAGAATGGCGGCGTGCGGATCTCGGCGAAGGCTGACTACGCGGTGCGGGCGACGGCGGAGCTCGCGGCCGCGGCGGCGGCCCGCAGAGGCCCGGTCAAGGCCGAGCAGATCGCCACGGCCCAGTCGATCCCGCTCAAGTTCCTCCTGAACATCCTCACCGAGCTGAGGCACGCCAGGATCGTGCAGAGCCACCGCGGCGCCGATGGCGGTTACGGCCTGGCCCGCCCGGCCTCGGACATCACCGTGGCCGAGGTGATCCGCGCCGTGGAGGGACCCCTGGCCAATGTGCACGAGTCGCGCCCCGAGGAGCTGGCCTACGTCGGCCCGGCGGGGCCCCTGCGCGAGGTATGGATCGCCGTGCGCGCGAACCTCCGAGCCGTGCTCGAGCAGGTCACCTTGGCCGACCTGGCCTCGGGGAAGCTCCCCAGGTCGGTCCGGGCGCTCGCGGCCGACCCCGACGCGCAGCACGCCAGGTAGGACTTCCGGTCCTTTTTCCCGCTTGCCTCTTGACAAGCTCAGGGCCCATTCTCTACCATCTCCACTCGTTCAGTAGACATACTCGACCTTCAGGAGGACCTCGCCCGTGCACATCGATCTGTCCGTCGCGCTCGCGGGGCTCATCGTCGGCTTCACGGTCGGGCTGACCGGGATGGGGGGCGGGGCCCTCATGACGCCGATCCTGGTGCTGCTCTTCAAGGTCCAGCCCCTCGCGGCGGTCTCGAGCGACCTCGTCGCGGCGATGGTGATGAAGCCGATCGGGGGCTCGGTGCACGCCCGGCGCGGCACCGTGAACTGGACGCTCGTCCGATGGCTCGGTCTCGGTTCGATCCCGGCCGCGTTCGGTGGCGTGTTCGTCCTTCGGGCGCTCGGCGGCGACCACTTCCAGAGCAACCTGAAGATCATCCTGGGGGCCGTGCTGATCGTCGCGTCCGCTTCGATCGTGGTGAAGTCCTACCTCCAAGGTCACCAGGCGGAGCGCATGCGACGCCACGGCCTGGAGCATGAGCCCTTCCGGATCAGGCCGATCCCGACGCTCCTGATCGGGGCGGCCGGCGGCCTGGTCGTGGGCATGACCTCGGTCGGATCCGGATCCCTGATCATCGTCGCCCTGCTCCTGCTCTACCCCATGCTCACCTCGCGGGAGCTGGTCGGCACCGACCTCGTACAGGCGATCCCACTCGTCGCCGCGGCGGCGCTCGGGCACATCCTCTACGGCGACTTCCAGCTCAGCCTCACGACCTCGATCCTGATCGGGAGCCTCCCGGGCGTGTACCTGGGCGCGCGGCTGTCCTCTCGCGCTCCCGACGGCGTCATCCGCCCGGCCCTGGTCTTCGTGCTCGTCGCCTCGGGCCTCAAGCTCATGGGCCTGCCGACCGTCGACCTCGGCTACGTCCTCGTGCTCCTCGTCCTCGTCGGGCTCCCCGTGTGGGGCGCCGTGGACGCCGCTCGCAAGCACCAGGATCGCTGGGCCGGCGGTGAGCGCAGCCGAACCCGGTGGGTGCGCCTGCAGAGCTTCGGCGCGGTGGTGGGCGTCGGGTTCGTCGCTTCGATCGTGTACTTCGCGAGGATCCGGCCGCGGCTCGTCCCTTCGCGAGCCGCGGCCGTCCCCGCGGCGGCCTAACGAAGCTCCGCTAGATCAGCGGCAGCCCTCGCAACCCGAGCCGCGGGCCCGCGTAGACCACGCGGTCGTTCGGGTTCACCCGGACGGTTCCCGCCGCCGGGGCGAGCCCATTCGTCGGGGCGATCATGTACTCGTGGCACGAGCCCAGCACGGCGGTGGTGCAATTGGACGTCGTGTCCGCCTGGGCGAGCACCGGGTACGCCTTCCCGTTGCTGCCGTACGACGCCGAGATGTAGTCCCCCACCATGTAGCCGAGGGTCGTGAACGGGAGCCACGTGAGTCGCATGGCGTGGGTGAGCCGCACCGGCGCCGACCACGTCGTGCCCCCGTCCTGCGAGTTCACGAACGCGGACTGGAGCTTGCAGGTCGACGTGCTGCAGTTCGCCTTCGGGTAGAAGTAGAACGCGAGCGCGAGGTGGGCCGTCGCCCCCGACGTCGCCTTGTCGGCGGCGATGGCCGGGATGAAGTGATCGGCCGTGCTCGTCACCGGGTCGATCGGGATGCGAACGACCGGCGTCCACGTCACCCCGTCCGTGGAGGTGCTCATGACGATGTCGTTCGCGCTGCAGCCGGTGCGGAACCGGCAGTCCTGCCAGACGAAGTAGACCTTCCCCGCCCCGTCGACCTCCGCCGAGCCGAGGAGCTCGGTCCGAAGCGACCCCGCGACGAGGTGATCGCTCGCCGTCGAGATCGTGTTCGGCCCGGTGTAGGAGACCCCGCCGTTCGTCGAGACGATGTCCTGCATCTGGAACGAGGTGAACGGCACGACCACGGTGCCGGTGTTGGTGACCACCGGCTGCCCGCCGGACCCGCCGTTGGAGGGCGTCGTCGACGTCGCCCACGTCAGGCCGCCGTCCGTGGAGCGCGACATGACCACGCCCGTGTTCCCCGACCACTCCGCGTAGCAGTTGCCGTAGAACGGGCTGGTCGAGGTGTCGTCGCAGGTCATCCACTGCTTGTCGTAGAAGCCCGCGTGCAGCGAGACGGTGACCGGATTCTGGAAGGTGAGCCCACCGTCGGTGGAGCGGCTCGCGATCAAACCCTGGGCCGACACGTTCGCGTCCAGGGGGAGTCCGATGATGATCCAGACGTTGTGCTTGGCGTCGTAGGCGACGGTCGGGTCGCTGATCCGAGCCCACGGGCCGGCCGGCGTTGCGTACACGGTCGTCCCGGGCAGGAACCCGTTGGTCCACGTGGCTCCGTTGTCGGTCGACGTCGCGTAGCCGATGTTCGAGCTTCCGCCGTCGGAGAAGCGCCCGCTCTGGAACGCCGCCACGATCGTCGAGCCGAACGAGTACGTGTCGGGCTCGACCTGCGTCTGGTGGTAGCTCGTCGTGTTCGTGTACGGATCGGTGCTGACGACGGTGACCGGGACGGCGGCACTCGCCGCCACGGCACTGGACAAGACCAGCCCCACCGCCCCCACGATCGCGACGGCGGGCCTGAGCATGCGAACGAGACGCGTTGAGGACACGTTCCTTCCCCTTTCGGTCGGTTGCCGGCCGGGGAGATATACCACTCGGCTACACTCCCGGGGAGTCCGAACGCGCAAGTCGACCGAGGCGAGCGGCACAGTGAAGCGATTGGGGCTGGAGCACGAGGTCGTCGACCGGGGCGTCTACGATCGAAGCGTCGCGCGCTTCCGGGAGCAGGGCATCGTCCTGCCCACCTTCGCCCAGCTCGCCGAGCCCACGCAGATCCCCGAGCCCATCCTCACGGCTCTGAAGGGGGTCGGCCCGGACGAGCCCCACCCGCTCAACCTGTTCCGGGTGCATTGGTACAACGGTGCGAGCCGGGACGACCGCGTGCCGGTGCCCGAGCACGTCGTCCTCCCCCAGGAGTTGACGGGCGTTCCCGCGCCGATCGTCGTGGCCCTGGGCGACCGGTTCCCGATGATCAATGCCCACAAGGTCCTCGCGGCGTACGGCTGCCTCGCCCCCCGCGTGATCACCGGGCAATTCGACCCGAGCGCGAGCCGGGCGATCTGGCCGTCGACCGGCAACTACTGCCGGGGCGGCGTCGCCATCAGCCGGATCATGGGCTGCCGCGGGGTCGCGGTGCTCCCCGAGGGGATGAGCCGGGAGCGGTTCGAATGGCTGGAACGCTGGGTGGCCGACCCCGGCGACATCATCCGGACGCCCGGAACCGAGAGCAACGTCAAGGAGATCTACGACGAGTGCAACCGTCTCTCGGAGGATCCGGCGAACGTCATCTTCAACCAGTTCTCCGAGTTCGGGAACCACCTCGTCCACTACCTCTGCACCGGCCGCGCGCTCGAGCACGTCTTCGAGTCGCTGCACGCGGCCGATCCCATGCTGCAGCTCCGCGCGTTCACGTCCGCGACCGGCTCCGCCGGGACGATCGCCGCCGGTGACTACCTGAAGGAACGCCACGGCACGCTGATCGCCGCGGTCGAGGCGCTCGAGTGCCCGACGATGCTCCGCAACGGCTTCGGCGAGCACAACATCCAGGGCATCGGCGACAAGCACATCCCGCTCATCCACAACGTGATGAACACCGACCTGGTGATCGACGTGTCCGACCGGAGCACCGACCAGCTGGGCGTCCTCATCGGGACGGCCGAAGGCCTCGCTCACCTCTCCGGTCGCGGCGTTCCCGAGCCCGTCCTCGCGCAGCTCCCCTCCTTCGGCCTGTCGAGCATCTGCAACGTCCTGGCCGCGATCAAGACGGCGAAGCACTACGACCTGGGGCCCTCGGACGTCATCGTGACCGTCGCCACCGACGGCGCCGCGATGTACGGGACCGAACGACACAAGGTGATCGCCCGCGATTTCGGCGGCACCTTCGTCGATCGGGCGGCCGCGCAGGTCTACGGCGAGCACCTGCTCGGCGCGACCACTGACGACATGCTCGAACTCACCTCCAAGGACCGCGAGCGGATCTTCAACCTCGGGTACTTCACGTGGGTCGAGCAGCAGGGCGTGACGCTCGAGGAGTTCGTCGCGCGCAAACCGCAGTCGTTCTGGCAGCAGATGCGAGGCGTGATCCCGGTCTGGGACGCGGGCATTGAGGAGTTCAACGCGAAGACGGGAGCGCTGGCCGAGCGGTGAGCGCCAAGCCGTCCTCGCTCGCCTGCTCCGGCTGCGGGTGGGCGCCACCCGACGACGACCCGTACCCGTTCCGGTGCGCGAACGCCGGGTCCGGCGACGACGTCGACCATGTCATCGCTCGCATCCTCGACGGATCCGCGCTGTCATGGCCGAATGGCCACGAGCCGAACCCGTTCGTTCGCTACCGCACGCTGTCCCATTCGAACCATGTGGCCATCGCCGCCGGCATGGCCGACGACGCGTACGTCGAGCTCGTCGAGAGACTGGACAAGCAGGTCGCGGCCGTCGACGGCACTGGGTTCGTTGTCACGCCGTTCGCCCGGCAAGCCGAGCTCTCCCAACGGCTCGGCTTCTCGACCGACGGCGGCGTCTGGGTCAAGGACGAGACCGGGAGCGTGTCCGGCTCGCACAAGGCCCGGCACCTCATGGGGCTCGCGATCTGGCTCGAGGTCGTCGACCGGCTCGGCCTCGCGAACAGCAGGGACCGTCGTCTCGCGATCGCGAGCTGCGGCAACGCCGCCCTGGCAGCCGCGGTCGTCGCTCGCGGCGCGGACCGCCCCCTCGACGTCTTCGTGCCGACCTGGGCGGACCAAGCGATCGTCAGCCGGTTGAAAGAGCTCGGCGCGACCATCACGACGTGTCCTCGCGAGGAAGGCGTCCCGGGCGACCCGACGTATCACGCCCTCCACCGCGCCATTGCCGCCGGGGCCATCCCGTTCACCTGCCAGGGCCCCGACAACGGCCTCACGATCGAGGGCGGGATGACGCTCGGATACGAGCTCGCTGATTCGGGCCAGCCCTTCGACCGCCTATTGGTGCAGGTCGGAGGCGGCGCGCTCGCGTCGTCCGTGATCCAGGCTTTGGACGACGCCCGAATACTTCGGGCGTTGGAGGCCCTCCCGAGGTTCTCCACGGTGCAGACCCGGGGCGGCTTCCCCCTTTGGAGGGGCTACGAGGCAATCCGCGAGAAGACCGTTGACAGGACCGTCTGGACTTCGGGGTTCTCGCAAGAACGAGATGCCTTCGAAGACACGCTCGAGTACGCGAGGCGTCACCGCTCTGAGTTCATGTGGCCGTGGGAGGAGCAGCCGAAGAGCATCGCGACCGGGATCCTCGACGACGAGACCTACGACTGGTACGCGGTCGTCCGTGGGATGATCACGACCGCCGGTTTCCCCGTGCTCGTCGATGAGGAGACGCTTCGCGCCGCGAATACGTTGTCGCGAGAAACCACGGGGATCGCGGTCGACCACACAGGCACCGCGGGGCTGGCCGGATTGATGGAGGCGCTCAAGCAAGGGCATGTTCGCCCCGACGAACGGGTGGCGGTGCTCTTCACGGGGGCGATGCGAGGAGAGGGAGAAGGGACATGAGGAGCTTCCTGGGTCGGGACATCCTGTCGCTGAAGGAGTTCGAGCGGGACGAGTACTTCCGCGTCTTCCAGGTGTGCGAGGAGCTGAAGCACTTCGCGCGCGACCGGCAGAACGGCGACCTGCTGCGGGAAAAGACCTTGGTGACGGCGTTCTACCAGCCGAGCACGAGGACGAGGCTGGCGACCGAGGCGGCGATGCACCGGCTCGGCGGGCACGTGTGCGGGTTCTCCGACGCGAAGATGACGCGGGCCGGCGACTTCTACCAGGAGTCGATCAAGGACACCGTGCATATGCTCGAGTACTACGGCGACGTGATCGCGATGCGCCACTTCCAGCAGGGCGCGCCGCACGAGGCCGCGCACTGGGCGAGCGTCCCGATCATCAACTGCGGCGACGGCTGGGGCGAACACCCGACACAGGTCCTGACCGACCTCTACACGATCTGGATGGAGAAGGGCACGCTCGACGGGCTGAAGATCCTCTGCGTCGGGGACATGCGGATGCGCACGATGCACTCGATCCTCTACGCGCTCTCGCAGTTCGACTCCGAGGCGTACGTCGTGGGCCCGGAGGAGATGTCGCTCCTCGACGACTTCAAGAAGGAGCTCGACGAGCGCAGCGTCCGGTACACCGAGAAGGAATCGGTGCAGGCCTGCATCGCCGATGCCGACGTCATCTACATGGAACCCGTCGTGCAGGCGGACTACACGAAGGGACGCGACGAGCGCGGCGACAAGGTCGGTATCACGCCCGACGAGTACAAGGTGACCCGCGAGCTGCTCCGGGATCGGGCCAAGGGTGATGCGATCGTCCTGCACTCGCTCCCGCGGATGGACGAGCTGCCGACCGACGTCGACTCGACCCGCCACGCGCGGTACTGGTTCGAGGCGTTCAACGGCGTCGTGATGCGCATGGCCCTCCTGGCGCTGGTCCTGGGCGCCGTCGAGTAGGGGGCCGTCGTGGGCCGCACGGCCGTCGTCGCGATCGGCGGCAACTCGCTGATCAAGGACCGCCAGCACCAGACCGTCCGCGACCAGTACATCGCGGCCGGCGAGACGTGCTGGCACATCGCCTCGATGATCCGCGACGGCTGGGACGTCGCGATCGGGCACGGGAACGGCCCGCAGGTCGGGTTCATCCTGCGGCGTTCGGAACTCGCCGCGCACGAGCTGCATGAGGTCCCCCTCGACGTGTGTGGCGCGGACAGCCAGGGCGCGATCGGCTACGCGCTGCAACAGAACCTGTACAACGACTTCAGGCGGCTGGGCCTGGACAAGCACGCGGTCACGGTCGTGACGCAGGTCGAGGTCGCGGCCGACGACCCGGCGTTCGCGAACCCCTCCAAGCCGATCGGCTCCTACATGGACGAGGAGCGCGCGATGCGCCGTCGCGACGAGGAGGGGTGGGCGGTGATGGAGGATGCGGGCCGAGGGTGGCGCCGCGTCGTGCCGTCGCCGGCGCCCATCCGTATCGTCGAGGAGGCGGCCGTCCGCGACCTCATCGCGCAGGGCTTCGTCGTGATCACGGTCGGCGGCGGCGGGATCCCCGTTGCCGCCGATGCCGACGGCAACCTGCAAGGCGTGGCCGCCGTGATCGACAAGGACCTGGCCTCGTCGTTGCTGGCGACGGTCCTCGGGGCCGAGCTGTTCCTCATCTCGACGGCCGTCGAGAAGGTCGCCCTGAGCTTCGGCAAACCGGACCAGGAATGGCTCGACCACCTGATGCTCGCCCAGGCCAAGGAGTACCTGGCCGAGGGCTCGCACTTCGCGAAGGGCAGCATGGCCCCGAAGATCCAGGCGATCGTCGGGTATCTCGAACGGGGCGGCACCCACGCGATCGTCACGAACCCGGAGAACGTGGAGCGCGCCCTCGCCGGCGAGACCGGCACGCACGTCACAGCCGACTGATTCCCATTCTTGCCGTAGCTCTTGCTCGTCCAGGTTGGGTCTGGCACGCTACCCAGCCGAGTCATGAGCAGGTGGAGATCCCTGGCCGTCGTTGCCGGGCTCGGAATGGCTACGAGCCTCAGCTCGCCTTCGGCTCCTCCGGCGATCGCGCGCCCCCAACCTTCAGCGTGTGCTGGCCAGTGGGTCGTGCAGCCGAGCCCGAACCCGGGACGAATCTCAGACTCCCTCAACGGCGTCGTCGCGATCTCACTCGACGACGTTTGGGCGGTGGGCGTTCGCATCGCGAGGGGCATTACGCAACGCACCCTGGCCGAGCATTGGGACGGCACCGCATGGGCCGTGGTCCCAACCCCCAATCCTGGGATGTCCAGCAACGAGCTGCAGGCAGTTGCCGCGTCCTCGTCGAATGACGTGTGGGCGGTCGGCACCCAGGTTTCAGGTTCCGTGCTGACAACGTTGGTCGAGCACTGGGATGGGGTCTCATGGACAGTCTCTCCAAGTCCGAACCCGAGCCCGATTCAGAACCAGTTCCTCGCCGTGTCGGCCTTGTCTCCAACGGACGTGTGGGCTGTCGGGTCGATCCTCAATGCCGACTTCATGACGCTCACCGAGCACTGGGACGGACTCTCGTGGACGGTGGTTCCGAGTCCCAACCCGGGCCCGTACCCGGAGAACTTCCTTGATGCCGTTGCGCAGAGCTCTCCTGGCGACGCGTGGGCCGTCGGAACGAACACGAACAACAACGACTCGAACGACCTGATCCTTCACTGGGATGGAACCTCGTGGACACAGAGCCCCAGCCCTACTCGCTCGTTTAGCTCACTTGCGGCCGTTGCGTCGTTGGCCGGCGACAATGTGTGGGCAGTCGGCGGCGACCTTGATGCGTCGTTCCATGAGCGGGGTCGTGTCGAACACTGGGACGGGACGCAGTGGAGCGAAGTGCCGTCTCCGCCAACCGGGACCGGGAGATTAGACGGCGTCGCGTTCGCCTCATCCAGCCTTGGATGGGCGGTCGGCAATGTCTCCCACCATCAGAACCAGACGAACTCGGTCGTCACCGAGCTGTGGGACGGCTCCTCGTGGACCGCGCTGCCGGCTCCCAACCCCAGCGTCCACCTCAATTTCCTGATAGGCGTAACCGCGATCCCCTCGGGCTCTGCGTGGGCCGTCGGCTCGTACGAGTCTCACGGCCACGACTTGACCCTCATCGAAACCATCACCTGCTGAGCCCGCCGTCTGTTGCAAGTTCGTCAACGTCTACAGCCGTTGCCCATGCTCGTTCGTATTCCTCTTATCGCGAGCAGAGAGGTACGGACATGAAGACGAGCAGATTGTTCGGTTTGGCGGTCGTCGCGGCGGTGGCGCTCGCGGCGTGCAACAAGGCCGGGGCGTCGAGCGGCGGGGGCCTGAGCGCGAAGTCGATCTCGGGCGTCGGGACGGTGCTCGTGAACGCGCAGGGGCTGACGCTGTACGACCTTCCCTCGGAGGCCAACGGGCACATCACCTGCACCGGATCGTGCGCACAGGCGTGGCCGCCACTGCTCGAGGTGGGCGGCAAGCTCCCGAGCGCGCCGAGCGCGATCGCGTCGAAGCTCGGGACGGTGGTTCGCCCGGACGGCGGCACGCAGGTCACGTACAAGGGCCTGCCGCTCTACACGTTCGCCGGCGACTCTGCCGGAAAGGCGAGCGGGCAGGGCGTGGCCGGGTTCGCCGCCGTGACGGTCGCGGGTGGCTCCTCGGGCAACGGCGGAGGCGCTCCGGGCTACTGAGGTTCGGCGGGCTTCGCCCCCTGGCTCGGGGGTAGCATGACCGCGTGGACCTCACGCTGAACGGTCGTCCCGTCTCGATCGAGGTGGCCGACGGCGTGAGCCTGCTCGAGATGCTCCGCGAGGGCTTCGGGCTGACCAGCGTCAAGGACGGGTGCGCGCCCGAGGGATCGTGCGGCGCCTGCACGGTCATCGTCGACGGCAAGGCCGTGGTCTCGTGCGCGCAGCCGGCGAAGCGAGCCGCCGGCCGAAGCGTCGTGACGCAGGAAGGGTTGTCCGCCGAGCAGCGCGAGACGTGGGCGGACTGCTTCGTCGCGGCCGGCGCCTCGCAGTGCGGGTTCTGCTCGCCGGGCATCGTGATGAAGGCCGAGGCGATGCTCGCGAAGAACGACGACCCGACCCGCGAGGAGATCGCGCGAGGGCTCGCGGGCAACCTGTGCCGCTGCACGGGCTACGTCAAGATCATCGACGCGATCCGGCTGGCGGGAGGCGTGCGCCGAGGGGAGGCCCTGCCGGCCGTCGACCGGAGCGGCCGCGTGGGCTCGCGCACCGCCCGGTACCAGGGACGGGAGCTCGCGCTCGGCGACAAGCCGTACATCAACGACATGCGTGTCCCGGGCATGTTGCACGGCGCCGTGCGGTTCTCCGATCACCCGCGCGCCCGGGTCGTTCGGATCGACACGTCGAAGGCCGAGGCGTTCCCCGGGGTCGTGGCCGTGATCCGGGCCGAGGACGTCCCGGGCGAACGCACGCAAGGCGCGCTGACCCGTGACTGGCGGCAGCTGATCGCGATCGGCGAGACCACGTCGTTCGTCGGCGACATGCTCGCGGTGGTCGCGGCCGAGACACGGGCTGCTGCCCGCGCGGCGGCGGCGCTGATCGACGTGGACTACGAGGTGCTGGAACCGGTGACCGACACGGAGCAGGCGCTGCGGCCGGACGCGCCCGTGTTGCAGCCAGGCGGCAACGTCCTGTCCGTCTCGAAGCTCAAGCGCGGGGACGTGGACGCGGCGCTCGCGGGAGCGGCGCACGTCGTCAGCGAGACCTTCCGGACCCAGTTCATCGAGCACGCCTTCCTCGAGCCCGAGTCCTCGCTGGCGGTCCCCGACCCCGAGCCGGGGGTCGCGGTGCACGTCTCATCGCAGGGCCAGGGCGCGTGGGAAGACCGTCGCCAGATCGCCTCGTTCCTCGGCCTGCCCGAGGAGAAGGTCGTCGTCACGCAGGTCTCCAACGGCGGCGCGTTCGGCGCGAAGGAGGACCTCAACGTCCAGGCGCACGCGGCCCTGCTCGCGCGGCTCACCGGTCGGCCGGTCCTGATCACGCTCTCCCGGCGCGAGAGCCTCAGGTTCCACTCCAAGCGCCATCCGATGGTCCTCGAGTACACGGCGGGATGCGACGACGAGGGACACCTGCTCGCCGTCCGGGCGCGCATCGTCGGCGATACGGGCGCCTACGCGAGCGTCGGCGACAAGGTGCTGGAGCGCGCGTGCGGGCATTCGTGCGGGCCCTATCGCGTGCCGAACGTCGACGTGGAGACCCGCGCGGTCTACACGAACAACCCGCCCTGCGGCGCGATGCGCGGATTCGGCTCGAACCAGGCGAACTTCGCGATCGAGGGCATCATGGATCTCCTCGCCGAGGCGGTCGGGATCGACGGGTGGGAGATCCGGTGGCGAAACGCCGTCGACGTCGGCGACACGTTCGGCACCGGGCAGAAGCTCGGTCCCGGGGTCGGCATCCGCAAGACGCTCCTCGCCGTCCGCGACGCCTACCGGTCCGCCCGGTACGCGGGGATCGCGTGCGGGGTGAAAAACACGGGCGTCGGCAACGGCATCGTCGAATACGGCAAGGCCGTGCTCCGGCCCGAGGCGGACGGGACCGTCACGCTGTTCCATTCGTGGACCGAGATGGGCCAGGGCTGCCACACCGCGCTGCAACAGATCGCCTGCGAGGAGCTCGGCGTGGACGCCACGCGGGTGAGGGTCGTCGTGGACACGCACCGCGAGCTGGACACGGGCCAGACGACCGCCTCGCGCTCGACCGTGCTCGGTGGGCGGGCGATCATCGAGGCCGCGACGAAGCTTCGGTCCGAGCTGAACGGCTCACGCCTGGCCGACCTCGCCGGCCGCGAGTACTACGGCGAGGTCAAGATCGACTGGACGCACAAGCCCGGCCACGGTCCGGAGGGCGCGGCGACGCATTTCGCGTACGGATGGGCGACCCAGGTCGCGATCCTCGATGACGAAGGTCGCCTTGCGAAGGTGGTCGCCGCGCACGATGTCGGCAAGGTCATCAACCCGACGCTGTTGGAGGGTCAGATCGAGGGCGCGATCCACATGGGACTCGGGCACGCGCTCACGGAGGAGTTCGTCGTCGAGGGCGGCGTCCCCGTCACCGACACGCTCAAGTCGCTCAACATCATCCCGCCGGCAGGGATGCCGCCGGTCGAATGCATCTTCGTCGAGGAGCCGCAGCCCGAAGGCCCGTACGGGGCCAAGGGTGTCGGCGAGATCGCGCTCGTGCCGACGGCCTCCGCGGTCGCGGGAGCCCTGAAGGCCTTCGACGGGATCCGCCGGACGCGCCTGCCGATGAAGGACTCCCCGGCGGCCCGCGCCGCCGTTCCTCGACTCACGTCGGCCCGCGCCGAGGGCTAGGTCCCGTGGCCATCGCGCTCAGCGGCGGCACGGTGGTCACCTCCATCCAGCCGCCTCGGCTGGAGCTCGCGGACGTCGTGATCGAGGGCTCGCGGATCGCCGCGGTGGGCGCCGCGGCGCCCGACGGAACGCCTCGGCTGGACTGCTCCGGCTGTCTGGTCATCCCGGGCAGCGTCTGCGCGCACACGCACCTCTACGCCGCGCTCGTCCGGGGCATGCCCTACCACCTCCCCCCGCCGGCGAACTTCGTGCAGATCCTGCAGCGGGTGTGGTGGCGCCTGGACCGCGCCCTCGACGAGGAGTCGATCCGTGCCTCGGCCCTCGTCGGCGCGATCGAGGCGCTCCTCGCCGGGACCACGACGGTCGCCGACCACCATGCGTCGCCCTTCGCGATCGACGGATCCCTCGATCTCGTCGCCGATGCGCTCGAGGAGGCCGGCATCCGGTCGGTGGCCTGTTACGAGGTGAGCGACCGGGACGGGCAGGAACGCGCGGCGGCGGGCATCGCGGAGAACCGCCGGTTCCTCAGAACAAACGGGCACCCGCTCGTGCGCGGGATGATCGGCGCGCACGCGTCGTTCACGCTCTCCGACGAGACGCTCGGTGGATGCGTCGAGGCCGCTCGCGAATCCGGCGTCGGCATCCACATGCACGTCGCCGAGGACCTCGCGGACCAGGCCGACTCGCGGGCTCGCTTCGGCAAGCCGGTCGTGGATCGCCTGGCCGAGGCGGGCGCCGTGACGCACCGTTCGCTCCTCGCCCACTGCGTCCACGTGCATCCGTCGGAGATCGGCCGGATCCTGGACCTGGAGCCGACGGTCGCGCACAACGCCCGTTCCAACATGCACAACGCCGTGGGGCGCGCGCCGGTCGAGGCGCTCGGGGACCGGGTGGCGCTCGGGACCGACGGCATCGGGGCCGACATGTTCGCGGAGTCGCAGGCCGCGTACTGGCGGGCACGGGAGGAGGGCTCCGGCGAGGCCGCCCCCGCCACGATGCGTCGTCTGGCGCAGGGTGCCGCGTTCGCGGGGCGGGTCTTCGATGAGCCGGCGCTCGGGCGGATCGAACCGGGCGCGCCCGCCGACCTCGTCGTCCTGGACTACGAGCCGCCGGCGCCCCTCACCGCCGACGGCCTTGCCGGCCACTGGCTCTACGCGTTGGGATCGCGGCACGTGCGGGACGTCCTGGTGGCGGGCGACGTGGTCGTGCGCGACCGCCGAACGACTCGGGTCGACCAGGAGAAGGTCGCCGCCGACGCGGCCGGTGCGGCCGAGCGGCTGTGGCGGCGGACCGACGCGATCGGACCACACCCCTTCGAACCGGTTACGGGCTCGTAAACGTCCATGGCCGAGCGCGCGCCGGGCCGTATCGCCCTCTACCTGCAGGACAAGCACCCGATCCGGGAGGGGATGCAGTACGCGCGCTACGCGGAATCCCGGGGGTTCGAGGCCGTGTGGCAGGCGGAGAGCCGGCTCGTGCGCGAGGCGACGGTGCCCATGGCCGCCTTCGCGGCCGTCACCGACCGCATCAGGATCGGCTCGGGCGTCGTGAACACCTGGACGCGGAACGCGGGGCTCCTCGCGGCCACGTTCGCGACCCTCGACGATCTCGCGCCCGGGCGCATCATCCTGGGCATCGGGGCGTGGTGGGAGCCGCTCGCCTCCAAGGTGGGCATCGACCGGCGCAAGCCGATGCAGGCCATGCGTGAGGTGGTCGACGTCACGCGCCGGCTCCTCGCGATGGAGAACGTGACCTTCGACGGCGAGTTCGTGCACGTGACCGACATCGAGATCGACGTCGTGCACGGCGAGCGAGCGCCGAAGCCAGTGCCGATCTACATCGGCGCCACCGGCATGAAGATGATGGAGCTCGCGGGCGAGATCGCCGACGGGGTCGTCCTCAACTACCTGGTCGGGCCCGCGTACAACGCGCAAGCCCTCGCGGCGCTCGCTCAGGGCGCGGCCCGCGCCAGCCGCGAATGGGCGTCGATCGACCGTCCCCAGCTGGTCGTGTGCTCGCTCGACGAGGACCGCGAGCTGGCCCTGGACCGCGCGCGGGAGCTCGTCACCCAGTACCTGGGGCAGCAGCCGCACATCATGAAGGCGAGCGGCGTGGACCAGGGGCTGCTGGAGGACATCGCGTCGGTCGTGACCTGGCCCGCCGGCCCGGAGGAGATCCAGAAGGCGATGCGCCTGGTGCCGGATGAGGTGGTCCAGCTCATCACCGCCTCGGGGACGCCCGACGAATGCCGAGCGAAGGTGCGCGAGTATGTCGAGACCGGCACGACGTGCCCGATCCTGTACCCGCTGGGCGACGACGTGCGGGCCATGATCGACGCGTTCGCGGACGGGGTGTACTAGAGCGTGGACGTCTATCTGCCCAGGACCCTTCCCGAGGCGCTCGAGCTGAAGGCCGCCCACCCCGAGGCCATGCCGATCGCCGGTGGCACGGATGTGATGGTCGAGATCAACTTCGATCGGCATCGTCCCGAGGCACTGATCGACCTCACCCGGCTCGGCGAGCTCCAGACGTGGCGGCGCGAGGACGGCCACGTGCTCCTCGGTTCCGGCGTGACCTACTCGCGGATCATGCGCGAACTGCCCGGGCTCCGCGCCTGGGTCCAGGCGTCCCGGACGGTGGGCTCGCCGCAGATCCGCAACCGGGGCACGGTCGGGGGCAACCTCGGGACGGCATCGCCCGCGGGCGACGCGCTCCCCGTCATCGCGGCGCACGACGCCGAGGTCCTGACGATCTCCGCCTCAGGCGAACGCTCGCTTCCCTGGCAGGAGTTCCTGGTCGGCGTGAAGCGGAATGCGCTGCGGTCGGATGAGCTGATCGCCGGCGTGCGATGGCGTGCCGTTCGCGGGACGGGGTCGTTCTCGAAGATCGGGACCAGGAACGCGATGGTGATCTCGATGGCCGGGCTCTGCCTGCTCCTGGACGAGGACTCGCGCCAGGTCAGGGTGGCGCTCGGCTCGGTCGCGCCGACGATCGTGCGCGCGCCCGGCGCGGAGGCGTTCGCGGCGACCGAGATCGCGCGCGCCGGCGCTTGGGACGACCCTGGGGCCACGGTCCCCGAGGCGACGCTCGCCGAGTTCGGCGAACGGGTCGCCGCGGCGGCACGGCCGATCGACGACATCCGCGGGACCGCGCGCTACCGGCGCCATGCCTGCGCGGTCCTCGGGCGGCGAGCGCTCGCTTGGGCGCTCGAGGATCGGAGGGCCTGAACCGATGCGCGTGCGGGTTCGCGTCAACGGGGAGTGGCGGGAGGCCGACCCGTGGGAGGGAACGAGCCTGCTGTCCATGCTTCGCGACGAGCTCGGCCTCCCCGGCTCGAAGAACGCGTGCGAGCAGGGCGAATGCGGGTCGTGCTCGGTGTGGCTGGACGGCGAGCTGGTCTGTTCCTGCCTGGTCCTCGCGGCGCAGGCCGACGACCGCGACGTGCGAACCGTGGAAGGGCTCGCGGGTGACGGCGGCCTGCATCCGGTGCAGGAGGCGTTCCTCGCGGCCGGCGCCGTGCAGTGTGGGTTCTGCACGCCGGGGCTGATCGTGGCCGTGACCGACCTCCTCGCGCAGGATCCCTCGCCCTCGGAGGCGGTGGTTCGCGAAGCGCTCTCCGGCAACCTCTGCCGGTGCACGGGCTACCAGAAGATCCTGGACGCGGTGCTGCTCGCCGCCGAACGGATGGCGTCGCCGTGAGCCGCCTGCTGATCCAGGGCTGCGAGATCGTCGTGACGATGAACGACGAGAGCACGGAGATCGCCAGCGGCTCGATCCTCATCGAGGACGGCGCGATCGCGTGGGTGGGCTCGTCGGGAAACCTCCCCGCTGCCGCGCGGGCCGCGGAGGTGCTCGACGGGCGCGGCACGGTCGCGGTCCCCGGCCTGGTGAACACCCATCATCATCTGTACCAGACGCTCACCCGCGCGCGGGCGCGCGAGCAGGGGCTCTTCGGCTGGCTCGCTGAGCTGTATCCCGTGTGGGCCGGCATCGACGCCGAATGGGAGCGGGCCGCGGCGGCCGTCGGGCTGGCCGAGCTGGCGCTCTCCGGCTGCACGACGACGACCGATCACCACTACGTGTTCCCCGAGGGCCGCTCCGGACTGCTCGAGGCGGAGATCGACGCGGCCAGCGAGATCGGCATCCGATTCCATCCGTGCCGCGGGTCGATGGACCTCGGCGCCTCCGACGGCGGACTTCCTCCGGACCGCATCGTGCAGGACACGGACGTCGCCCTCGCCGAGACCGAGGACGCGGTGTCTCGCCATCACGACGCGGCGCCGGGCTCGATGCTTCGCATCGCGGTCGGGCCCCTGCTCCCCCTTCTCCGCAACGGAACGCCTGATGAAGGAGTCGGGCGCGCTCGCCCGGCGGCTGGGCGTCCGTCTGCACACCCATATCGCGGAGACGATGGACGAGGGGGCGTTCTGCCGCGAACGCTTCGGACGGCGCCCGATCGAGCTGCTCGACGACCTCGGCTTCCTTGGCTCCGATGTCTGGCTCGCTCACGCCGTGCACCTCTCCGATGACGACATCGCGCGGCTCGCGGCCACCGGAACGGGCGTCGCCCACTGCCCCACGTCGAACCTTCGGCTCGGATCGGGGATCGCCCCGACTCGCGCGCTCCTGGATGGCGGCGTCCCGGTCGGCCTGGGCGTCGACGGGTCGGCGTCGAACGACGCGGGCGATCTGCTCGCCGAGGTTCGTCAGGCGGTGCTCGTGGCCCGCGCCGGCGGCGACCCGGGTGCGCTCACCGCTCGCGATGCGCTCAGGATCGCGACGCGGGGCGGGGCCGCCTGCCTCGGGCGCGCCGGCGAGATCGGGTCGCTCGAACCGGGCAAGCGGGCCGACGTCGCGCTGTTCGGCGTGGACGGCTTGGCCTTCGCGGGAGCGGATGAGGATCTGGTGGCCGCCCTCGCCCTGTGCCGGCCACAGGCGGCGCGCCACGTGATCGTGGAGGGCCGGTTCGTCGTTCGCGACGGCCGGCTCGCCACGGCCGACGAGGATGCGATCGCCGCTGAGGGCCACCGGGTGGCCAGGCGGATCGCAGGGGATGCGCGATGAGCCGGCGAACGGCGGAACGCGTGCGGGGGGGCGTCGGCGAGTCGGTGCGCAGGGTCGACGGCATCCCGAAGGTCCGCGGGTCCTTCGCCTACGGGAGCGACCTCTGGCACGAGCGCATGCTCTGGGGCCATACGCTCCGAAGCCCGCACGCCCACGCGCGCATCCGCGAGATCGACGTCACCGGCGCGCTCGCCGCGCCGGGTGTTCTCGCCGCGCTCACCGCCGAGGACGTGCCGGGGAAGGCCACGTACGGGCTCGAGTTCGCCGATCAGCCGGTGCTCGCGGTCGACCGGGTTCGCTACCACGGCGAGCCGGTCGCGATCGTCGCCGCCGAGACCCCGGAGCTCGCGCGGCGTGCGGCCGACCGCATCGTCGTGGACTACGAGCCGCTCCCGGCCGTCACCGATATGGAACAGGCGCTCGACCCGGCGGCGCCCACGCTCCACGACTGGGGGAACGTCCTTCGGCACGTTCGCATCGCCCACGGCGAGCCCGACGCGCGGGCGGACGTCTGGGTCGAGGGCTACTACGAGACCGGCATCCAGGATCAGGCGCCGCTCGGGCCCGAGGGCGGGCTGGCGATCCCCGCCGACGACGGCGGCGTGGACCTGTTCGTCACCACGCAATGGCTGCACGTTGACCGCCAGCAGATCGCGCCCTGCCTCGGACTCCCCGAGGAGAAGGTCCGGATCACGCTCGCGGGGCTCGGTGGCGCGTTCGGGTCGCGGGAGGACGTGCACCTGCAGATCCACGCGTGCATGCTCGCGCTTCGAACGGGAAGGCCCGTCAAGTTCATGTACAGCCGGCCCGAGTCGTTCCTCGGCCACGTCCACCGACATCCCTCGCGGATCTGGGCGAGGACCGGGGCGACGCGCGACGGACGCCTGGTGAACGTCAAGGTCCGGCTGCTCCTGGACGGAGGCGCCTACGCCTCATCCTCGCCCGCCGTGATCGCGAACGCGTCGACCTTTGCCGCCGGGCCCTACGAGGTGCCGAACGCGCTCATCGAGGGGACGTGCGTCTACACGAACAACCCGCCCTGCGGCGCGATGCGGGGCTTCGGCGGGCCGCAGGTCGCGTTCGCGCACGAGGCGCAGATGGACAAGCTCGCCGCGGCGCTCGGGGTCGATCCCGTCGAGCTCCGGCTGCGGAACGCCCTCCATCCCGGGGCCGTGCTCCCGACGGGACAGGTCATCCACGGCAGCGCCCCCGTCCGCGAGGTGATCGAACGGTGCGCCGCCCTGCCGCTCCCGCCCGAGGAGCCCCGGGACGAACGAGGCCGCCGCGAGCCGCTCGCGCTCCCCGGAGGCGTTGCGGGCAACGTCGGCCGGGGCGAGTCGATCCGCCGCGGCGTCGGGTTCGCGGTCGGGTACAAGAACATCGCGTACAGCGAGGGCTTCGACGATTCGACCGAGGCAAAGGTCACCCTCTCGGAGGGCCCCGACGGGCCGATCGCCGAGGTTCACACGGCGGCCGTCGAATGCGGTGGCGGCGTCCACACGATCCTGACGCAGATCGCGCGGACGGAGCTCGGGGTCGACCACGTGGTGCTGCACCCACCCGACACCGGGGTCGGGTCCGCGGGTTCCAGCTCGGCGTCGCGGCTCACCCTCATGGCCGGCGGGGCGGTCCAGCTCGCGTGCCGGGCCATCCGGGATGAGCTGGCTGCGGACCCGGATCGCGATCTCCGAGCCCACCCGATCACGGCGACCCGCACCTATCACCACCGGCAGACGCAGACCTTCGGGCCGGACGGCCAGGGGGACATCCACGTGATGTTCGCCTTCGCCGCCGAACGTGCGGTCGTCGAGGTCGATACGGACCTCGGGCTCGTGCGCGTCGTCCAGATCGCTGCGGCGCAGGACGTGGGACGCGCGATCAACCCGCAGGGGGTGTACGGGCAGATCGAGGGAGGGACGGCCCAGGGATTGGGCCTGGCTTTGATGGAGGAGCTGCAGGTCAAGGACGGCCGCATCCTCAACGCCTCGTTCACCGACTACCTGCTGCCGACGATCCTGGACATGCCGCCAGTGGTGGCGGAGATCGTCGAGGACCCCGAGCCGGACGTGCCGTTCGGCGTGAAGGGCGCCGGCGAACCGTCGACGATCGTCTCGACGGCGGCGATCGTCGCCGCGCTCCGCGACGCGACCGGACGCGCGCTCAACCGCGCGCCGGTCAAGCCGGACGATCTGGTGGGCCTGCGCGAGCCGGCGTCGTCCGCGGGCCCGGCGCCGATCCCCGACGTGCCCGGCCCAAAGCCGATCCCGGAGTACCACGGCGTCGGGCCCGGCCAGCAGGAGCTGATGACCTAGCCGCTCAGCTCATCGTCAGCGCCATGACGGCTTTCTGCGCGTGCAGACGGTTCTCGGCCTGGTCATACACCGCCGACTGCGGCCCGTCGATCACCTCGTCCGTCACCTCGACGCCCCGATCCGCCGGGAGCGGGTGCATGAAGATCGCGCCCTCGTTCGCCAGCGCCATCCGCCGGCCGTCGGTGATCCAGTCCTGGTACCGATCGATGATCTTGGCGCCCTCCGCCTCGTCGGTCGTCGTGAGCAGCGCCCCCCAGCTCTTCGCGTAGACGACGTCCGCCCCGCCGAATCCCTCCTCGAACCCGCTCATGAGCTCGAAGGACCCACGGGAGGCCCGCGCGTTCTCCTTCGCCTGCTCCACGACCTCCGGCATCAGCTCGAACTCCGGTGGGTGCACCAGCCGAACGTTCATCCCGAACTGCGTGGCGAGCAGGACGAGGCTCTGGGGCACGCTGATCGGCTTCTGGTAGGAGGCGGCATACGCCCAGCTCACGTCCAGCGTCGTGCCGCGCGGGTCGCCGAGCTTCTCGATGATCGTCATCAGGTCGGCGAGCGCCTGGTGCGGGTGGTAGAGGTCGCACTGCATGTTGAGGACCGGGACGCGCGAGGCTGCAGCGACGGCCCGGATGTAGGCGTTGCCGACGCCCCAATCCACATTGCGGATCGCGATGCCGTCGTTGTAGCGGCCGAGGATCTCTCCGATCTCCTTCGGCGTGTCGCCGTGGGCGATCTGCGTGGTGCGGCTCTCGATGAACTGGGCATGCCCGCCGAGCTGAGCCATCCCGGCCTCGAACGACGCCCGAGTGCGGGTCGAGGAGTAGAAGAACAGCATCGCAAGGACCCGGTCACGGAGGATGGGATGGGCGATCCCGAGGGCTCGCTGGCGCTTCAGCTCGAACGCGACATCCAGGACGGTCTCGATCTCCTCGCGCGTCCAGTCCTGCGTGTTGATCATGTCGCGACCGCGCACATGCGTCTGCACGCCGCAGAGCATAAGCTCTGCGGATGGCGGCTGAGGGATCGTTCCGCGACGACCTCGCACACCGGCTGGCGGTCGCCCGGGGCGACGAACCGGCCGACCTGGTGATCGCCGGCGGGCGGGTGCTCTCGGTCTTCACCGGGGAGCTCCTGGACGCGGACGTCGCCGTCGCGGGCGAGCACGTCGCGGGCGTCGGCCCCGAGTACGAGGGTCTCGAGCGGGTCGACGCCTCCGGGCTGGTCCTGCTGCCCGGGTTCATCGACGGACACATGCACATCGAATCGACCAAGCTCATGGTCGACGAGTTCGCCCGCGCGGTACTCCCCCACGGCACGACCACGGTCGTCCTGGACCCGCACGAGATCGCGAACGTGTTCGGTCTGGATGGGGTCCGTGCGCTGCTCGCCGCCGCCCGGGACATCCCGCTCGACTACTACGTGATGGTGTCGTCCTGCGTGCCCGCGAGCCCGTTCGAGTCGTCGGGCGCGACGGTCGACGCCGCCGACATTGCCCGGTTCCTGGCGGAGGAGCCGCGCGCCCTCGGGCTCGCCGAGATGATGGACTTCCCCGGCGTCGTCGCCGGATCGGACGAGGCGCTCGCGAAGATCGAGGCCGTGCACCTCGCGGGGGACCGTCACATCGACGGCCACGCACCCGGGCTCTCCGGCCGCGCGCTCGCCGCCTACCTGGCCGCGGGCGTGCGGAGCGACCACGAGTGCACGACGTACGAGGAGGCGCTCGAGAAGCGCCGGCTGGGGATGTGGATCATGATCCGCGAGGGCTCGGCCGCGCGGAACCTCGAGGCGCTCCTTCCGCTGGTCCTGGAGCACGGCCCCGAGAACTGCCTCCTCTGCACCGACGACCGCGAGCCGGATCAGTTGCTCGCGGGGGGCCACATCGACGACGTCATGCGCAAGGCGGTCGCGCTCGGATGCCCTCCCCACCACGCGATCGTCATGGGGACGCTCAACGCGGCTCGCTACCACCGACTCCCTCGGCACGGCGCCGTGGCGCCCGGCTACCTGGCCGACGTCGTGGCGGTCGAGGACCTGTCGGGCTTTCGTCCCGTGATCGTCTGGAAGCGCGGCCGGCTGGTCGCCAGCCACGGCGCGCCGCTCCTCGTGCCGAGAGCGGAAGCACCCGATTGGATGCGCGGGAGCGTGCGGGTGCCGGCCCTCTCCTCCGACGCGTTCGCGGTCGGGGCCTCTGGGCCGATTCGCGTGATCGGCGTGACCTCCGGGCAACTCGTCACCCGGGCGCTCGTCGCGGAGCCCGCGCGACGAGACGGCCTGGCCGTGGCCGACCCGGCGCGCGACCTGGCCAAGATCGCCGTGGTCGAGCGGCACCGCGGAACCGGACGGATCGGCGTGGGGTTCGTGAGCGGGTTCGGCCTGGCGCGCGGAGCGATCGCCTCCACCCACGCGCACGACGCGCACAACGTGGTCGTGGTGGGGGTTGACGACGCCGACATGGCCTCCGCCGTGGGGCGCCTCGCGGCCATCGGTGGCGGCCAGGTCGCCGTGCTGGACGGGCAACCGGTGGCCGAGGTCCCCTGCCCGATCGGGGGTCTGCTGTCCGACCAGCCAGCGGAAGTGGTGGCCGGACAGGTTCGTGCGATGGAGGAAGCGGCGCGAGGCCTTGGAGTCACGCTCCCCGCGCCGTTCATGGCGATGTCGTTCCTGGCGCTCTCCGTGATCCCCGAGCTCAAGATCACCGACCGGGGGTTGGTCGACACCGTCCGGTTCGAGCTGGTTCCCCTCGACGCATGAAGAGAGGGGGCGGCAAGGGCGGCCGCCCCCTCGATCCAGCGCCTACGGCCGGCACGCCATCGTCAGGCGCCGGACGATAGGGATTACGCGCGAGAGCCGCCGGCGGTTGGCTTCACCGCCAGCCAAACGGACGGCGAGGCACGAACCGGCCCCAGCCGGGCTCCACGCCGTCGGGCTCGCCGCCCCGGGCGACGACGCGCCCGCGGGAGATCGTGACCGCCGCCCAGCCCCGGACCTCCTCGCCCTCGTAGGGACTGTGATCGGTTCGCATGTGCAGCCTGGCGGCATCGAGCCGCCGGGTCGCCTCGGGATCGAAGACGACCAGGTCGGCGTCCATTCCGGGCGCGAGCCTCCCCTTTCGATCGCTGAGGCCGAACAGCCGGGCGGGCGTCCCTGCCACCGCTGCCACCCACTCGGGCGCCGAGAGCCAGCCCTGTCGAACGCCCTGATACACGAGCGACACGCGCGTCTCGACACCGGGGAGCCCTCCGGGCACGTCCGCGAAGTCGCGCCAGCCCCCGGGACTGCCGGCCACCCCCCGGCGCCGAGCGCGCCGCGTGAAAGGACAGTGATCGGTGGCGACGACCTGGACCGACCCGTCGCTGATGCCGTCCCAGAGGGCCCGTCGGTCGGAGTGGGACCGCAGGGGTGGCGCGCAGACGAAGTCGACGGCCTCGTCCTCGCGGCCGCGAAGGACCTCGTTCGTCAGGAACAGATACTGCGGGCAGGTCTCGGCGAACACGGTGGCCCCGGCCGCCCGTGCCGAGCGCACCGCCTCCAGCCCGGCGTCGCTCGAGAGATGCACGACGTAGAGGGGCGCGCCGGACTCGGCCGCGAGGGCGCCGGCCATCCGAACAGCGCCGGCCTCGACCTCGGGCGGGCGGACCTCCGCGATCCAGCCGGGGTGGCGGCGTCCCGCCGCGAGCGCTTCCTCCGTCCTGCGCTCGACCTCGAGCCCGTCCTCAGCGTGGACGGCGACCAGCACCCCGGTGGCGTGTGAGGCCCTCAGCGCCCGAGCGAGGGTCGCCGCGTCCACCATGAGCCGCTCCGGGTACGCGAGGTAGAGCTTCACGCTCGTCACACCTCGCTCCGCGAAGCCGGCGAAGCGCGCGCGCGCGACGCCCGGGTCCTCGGGGACGTCGGTGACCGTCAGGTGGAGCGCATAGTCGACCGCGGCCCGGCCCTCGGCCTTCGCATGCCACGCGTCGAGCGCCTCGTTCGGCGGCTCGCGCCCGGCGCCGGCGAAGTCGATCACGCACGTCGTGCCACCGCAGGCCGCGGCGACGGTGCCGCTCCAGAAATCGTCGGCCGAGCGTACGACGCCGACGGGGAGGTCGAAGTGGGTGTGGGCGTCGATGCCGCCGGGGATGACGAGCGCGCCCGAGGCATCGATGACCTCGGCCCCGTCCGCCTCCAGACGATCGTCAACGGCGACGATGCGCTCGCCCTCGACGAGCACCTCGCCCGGCCGCGACCCCGAGGCGTCGACCAGGGTCCCGCCGCGGATCAGGAGCGCCATGTGCTCATCATGCCCGGAAACGGAACGGGCGCCCGAAGGCGCCCGTTCGGGGATGAAGACCGAGGCGCGTCAGCCAACGACTCCGTGGAAGAAGTACCAGCCGAAGATCGCAGCGATGACGTACAGGAGCGGGCTGACCTCGCTCCACTTGCCCTGCAGGATCTTGATCACGGCGTAGGCGATGAAGCCGGCGCCCACGCCGTTGGTGATGCTGTAGGTGAACGGCATGATCCCGATCGTGAGGAGGGCCGGGATGCCGATCGCCGGGTCGCTCCAGGTGATGTCCTTGACGAGCTGCATCATGAAGTAGCCCACGATGACGAGCACCGGGGCCGTCGCGACGGTCGGCACGACCCCCACGATCGGCGCGATGAAGATGCTGGCCAGGAACAGGACCCCCACGACCACCGACGTGAGCCCGGTGCGTCCCCCCTCCGAGACGCCGGCGGCACTCTCGATGTAGGTCGTGTTCGACGAGGCCGATGCGGCCCCGCCGGCTGCGGCGGCGAGCGAGTCCACGATCAGCACGCGCTGGATGCCCGGCAGGCGACCCTTGTCGTCGAGCATCCCCGCCTCTCCCGCGATCCCGATCACGGTGCCCATCGTGTCGAAGAAGTCCGAGAGCATCACCGAGAGGACGACGGCGACGGCGGAGCCGAACCCGAGGGCGCTCCAGAAGTGGAAGCTGAAGTGCCCGATCAGGTGGAACGAGGGCCCCGGCCAGTGGTGCGGGATGGCCGCGCTACCATCGGTGAACACCTTGAGGTGCTTCGCCTCGTTCACGATCGTGGCGAACACGGTCGTGAAGACGATGCCGATGAGCAGCGCCCCCCTCACCTTGCGCGCAACGAGCGCGGCGGTCACGACGAACCCGATGGCGAAGATCACGAGCGGCCACGTGTTGAAGCGATCGACGATGCCGACCGGCGGGACCCCGGCAGCGCCGTGCACGAGCCCGGCGTTGACCAGGCCGATGAAGGCGATGAAGAGGCCGATCCCGATCCCAATGGACCGTTTCAGATCCATCGGGATCGCGTTCAGGACGGCCTCGCGGAACCCGGTGAGCACGAGGAGCGTGATCACCAGGCCCTCCATCACGATGACGCCCATCGCGTCGGGCCACGAGAGCCCCACGCCCTTGACCAGCGCGAACGCTACGAAGGCGTTCAGACCGAGACCGGCGGCGAGCGCGAATGGGTAGTTCGCCCACAGGCCCATGGCGAGGGTCATGATGCCCGCGATCAGGGCCGTCACGCTCGCCACCTGGATGATGGAGAGCGACGTTCCCTGATGGTCCGCGAGCCCGCCGATGATGAGCGGGTTGAGGAAGATGATGTAGGACATCGTCAGGAACGTGGCGAGCCCCGCGATGACCTCCGTGCGGACGGTCGAGCCCCGCTCGGAGATGTGGAAATACCGATCGAGGCCCGCCCCGCTCGTTGCGGTCCGCATCGCCATAGACGCTCCTTTCCGGCCGGGCTCCGGAGCGCCCATCGCTGGAGGCCCCAGGGCCACCTGCACAGTGGGGAAGGCACTCAAAGCATAGGAAAGCGCCAAGACCAGGTGCAAGGACCCGGCTAGGACCGCCAGCTGGCCCACGATCGGGAGATGGCCTGGTTCGTCCGGATCGACTGCCGGGCCGAGATGCGCTCGGTCAGGATCGCGGTCAGCACGATGGTGCCTAGCCCCAGCCCGCAGGCTGCCAGGAGCAGCCGCTCCCGATGCAGGAGCGCCACGATGCCATCGGTGGGCGTCCGCATGGCCGTCGCGGCGACCGCTGCGGTCGCGACCAGCACGATCCACCAGAGCGCGACCAGGGGGCTCGTTCGAGGTGCCCGGCCGTCCAGGGTGCCGGCGTCGGGGTCGCTCCGCTTCCAGAGCTCACGTATCGCCAGGGCCGGGAGCACGATGTCCAGCCCCGGGAGCAGCCACGCCAACACCGCCGCGGCCGGCGGGAACCGGAGGCCGACCTCGCCGAAGCGGCGCAGGTTCGATTGAGCCAGGAACTGCCACACGAGCAGCAGAACCACGGCGAGCACGGCGAACCCGATCGCGAGGACGCTGGAGTCGTGGACCCGCTCGTGCGCGAGGTGCAGCTCGGACGCGACCGGGCTCCCCTGGGCCGCGGCCGAGAGGTTGTTCACCTCGTAGGCGAGGTTGTCGATCGTGATGATCACGCTCAGCCCGCACAGGACCAGGGCCGCGCTCAGCCAGTGGGCGAGGCCCACGACTGATCGCGGCGTCGGGGAGCGGTCGGCCATCTCGTCCGAGGATACGGTCACACCTGCGCGATCCGCTCGAGCGGAAACGGCGGCTGGGCGAGGGGGCGCACGGCGAGCCTGAGCAACACCAGCGCGTTGTCGTCCCCGGCCGTGCGGTTCAGGTGCAGCGTGTCGCACCCCCCGCATCGGTGCACCAGGACCCACTCCCCGTTCGCGCGAACGCTGACCGCGATCGGCTCCATCAGCGAGCCGCACTCGGCCGCGCGATCGCCGGGAGCATCGTCGTCCAGGTGACGGCTCCACAGGCAGTTCGGGCAATGGTTCCGGTGCGCCGTGCCGAGCGCGCGCATGGACACGTCCAGCCCGCAATGGCCGCAGCGAAACGAATTCGGACCCCGGCGCGGCGCGCCGAGGCGTTGGTCACGTGACATCTCGAAGACCTCCGTGGGACGCGAGTCGGTGGGACGGGCGCCGTCGCGCCCACGGGTGCGCCGGGGGTCAGCGAGAAGCAGCGATCCGACCGGAGCGAGGGCGCGACGCGACGACCACCGTGCACACGGTCATCGGTCACCTCCTCGTGGTCGGGCCGCCCCGTTGGGGGCGGCGAGGGGACGAGGTTACCAGCGGCCGGGCAGCCCTTCAATCGGTGCCGTCGGCAACCCGCGCGAGGATCCCGGCGAAGGCCTGCATGGAGCGCCGGTGCATGAGCGCCCCGTAGCTGATCCGGGCGACGCCGAGCTCCGCCAGGCGAGCCCGCGAAGGCGCGCTCGGGAGCGCCAGGATGTTCACCGGCACCCCGACGGCCTCGACGAACTCGCCGATGGCGGCCTCCTCCGCGAGGAAGATCGGATACACGCAGTCGGCTCCCGCGGCGGCGTAGGCGCGGGCGCGTGCGACCGCGTCGCCCATCAGCTCGGAGGCCGGGCGATCTCCTCCTCGAAGGAACACGTCCACGCGGGCGTTGATCACCAGGCCGTAGCCGCGATCGTTCGCCGCGCTCCGAACGGCCGCGAGCCACGCGGCGTGCTCGGCGGTGTCCGCCACGGCGCCGCCGGACGCGTGGTCGGTGTCCTCGAGGTTGCCCCCCGCGGCCCCGGCCGCCTCGAGCGACTCGACCAGGTCCTCGGGCGAGAGACCATACCCCGCCTCGGCGTCGACGGTGACCGGGACCTCGACCGCCGCTGAGATTCGCGCCGCCGCGGCGAACATCTCCCCGGCCGGCGCACGCTGCTGATCCTCGAACCCGAGCGATTCGGCGACCGCGGCACTCGACGTCGCGACCACGCGGAAGCCGGCCGCGACCACCGCCCGCGCCGATGGCACGTCCCAGGCGTTGGGCAGCAAAAGCGGGGCCCCCGCGACGTGCAGGGACCGCAGGACGTCGCATCGACCGTCGGGCTTCATCACCGTGTCTATCATCTGCCATGGCCACGAAAGGGGCGAACGCGAAGCCGCCCAACGTGCCGTGGACCTTCCTCACGAGCCACGGCCTGGTCCTGTTGGCGATCGCCCAGGATCCGGACATCCGGCTTCGCGACGTGGCGGGGCAGGTTGGCATCACCGAGCGGGCGGTGCAGCGGATCGTGGCGGACCTCATCGACGCCGGCTACCTCTCCCGCAGCCGATCGGGCCGGCGGAACGTCTACACGTTCCATCCCGAGATCAGGCTCCCTCACGCGACGACCCGGCACCAGGAGGTCGGCGCGCTCATGGCCACGCTGATCTCCTCGGCACGACCCAGGCCCTGAGCCAACAACCTCTTGCGCGGACGCCTCCATTCGGGTACCATCCGCGTCGATATACGTCAGACGTATCGTGAATCATGTGTCGTAGGTCACACGGGACGCGTGACCGAGGACACACCCGGCGGACCAGGAGAACGGGAAGGGGAGCGATGGCGACCGGCGCCATGAAGCGGCCCGCGCACAAGGGGATCGACTACCAGCACCCGGCAGCGTTCTGGTTCGGCGTGACGGCGGTAACGGTCGGGGTGCTGCTGCACCTCCCCTTCTACTGGAGTGCCCGGCACGACCACTTCATCCTGCGTGGCCGAACGCCCGACCCGGCGTTCTGGATCGGCATGAGCCTCATCTTGATCGGCCTCGCCGCCACCGCCTACGGTCTGTTCCCGCGTCTGTCCGAAGTGAGCAAGGGCTACGTCTCCAAGATCAAGGTGCGAGCCTTGGACGAGGCAAGGATCCGGCCCGCCCATATCGGTCTGCTGCTGGTCATGGCGGCGGCGATCACCATCGACGTCATGAAGCCGACGACGCTCGCGTTCATGGCCCCGGGCGCGGCGAAGGAGTACGGCCTGCGGAGCCCGCTCAACCCTCACGCGCACGCCCTCCCGGTCGCGCTCTACCCGCTCTTCGGCATCGCGGGCACCGTGCTCGGATCGTTCCTGTGGGGCTGGCTGGGCGACCGGATCG
>JACXTT010000863.1_pt1 | contig 51707 bp, 51 predicted proteins | sample 9270951 | NCBI WGS metagenome assembly JACXTT01 (sample SAMN15532306, study PRJNA645909) | rock metagenome | isolation source: weathered quartz diorite | place: Puerto Rico | collected 2017-06-21
AAATAATTATATATTAAATATTCATAATTGATTTTTTTATTTATAATAGTTTCTAAATTAAAATATTATCATTGTTTATATATTAGACGTTTTCATATTAAATTAAATAGTTGGTATGCTATTTATCAATACTGGAAAACTAAATTTTTAAATATAATTGTTCCTAAATTGAACAAAATACCAAAAATGGTTACTTATTTCTATAATTTAGATCGTATATCATTATTAAATGAATTAGTATTACAAAAAAATTTTTTTTCTTTATTTTTTAAAACAAATATTAAAAATACTACTATTTTATACCTAGTATAGATAAATGTATAATAGTATATGCCAGTTATGTTGTATATTTACTATTCTATAATTATTTATATTTGGTTAAATTATCTTTAATTCTTTATGTTTATTACTATATAATATTATATTAAGATATCATATATATTATTGTTTATAAAATTATTTTGTTATAGGAGTGTTATTGTGTTTCTGTATTAGTTTTTTTGTAATGTTTATTATTTCTTATATATTTGATAAAATATATGGTTTATTTGATAGAGAAATATCCTCATATCAAACTGTTTATCATTTGTATGGTTTTTCTGAACCAGCATCTGAAAGAATGCACAGTCTTGTAGAAATGTTTCATAATACTGTTGTTAGTTTAAGTTATATATTTGTTGTAATTTTATTAATTATTGGTTTAATGATTTTTTTTTTTAGGGCTGATTATAATAAAGTATCATTACCTTTTAATAAACGTGTTGAGTATTTAGTAGATGCATTATTTGTATTTATGCCTATTATTATAGTGTATTATTTAACTGTACCAGCTGTTGGTTTTATTTTACATACTGATAGATCAGTATCATATTTAGATAGTATTTTTACTATAGAAATTATAGGACATCAATGGTATTGGAGTTATTTTTTAAATTGTTTAGAAAGTAATTATGTATTTGATTTATTTTTTGTTTTATTATCAGAAGATAAATTATTACCATTTTTAGATCAAGCAAATGTAAAGTTAGAATTTGATCAATTAATTGATAATGAAGCATATGTACTAACCAGATGTTTTGAAGTTAATAAACATCTAGTTTTACCTGTAAATGAATATATACGTTGTTTTGTAACTTCTGAAGATGTTATTCATAGTTGGGCATTACCACAAGTAGGTATCAAGGTAGATGCTATTCCAGGTAGAATTCAAAGTTTTATTTTAAAATCAATTAAATGTGGTATTTTTTATGGTCAATGTTCTGAGTTATGTGGTGTAAATCATGCATTTATGCCAATTGTAGTTGAATTCATAGAGATGGAATCTTTTTTCGATTGGTTAGTTAAAGAAACCAATATTCGTTATTATAAATATTTATTGAATATCTGGTATTAATTTATTACACTTAGAACTTTTGTATGAAGCCTAAGAGCGATATAAAATAATACATTGCTTTGTCGGAATAGTTCAGTGGTAGAACAGTAGAATCATAATCTAAATGTCGTGGGTTCAATCCCCACTTCCGGTATTTTTTTTAACTCTTTTGTTAATAGTTGTATTATGTATTTTCTGGTATTATTAGCATTATGTATTAATATAATATCATTTTGTAGTATTATCTTTTTAATTTATTTATATTATATGATTTTTAGTCCTTTTGAACAGTTCCAAATAGTTGAGTTATATAGTTATAGTACTAATGTACTTTTTAGCAATGCATTTTTTGTTTTAATTTGTATTTTTAGTTTATATACTATTTTTAGTATCTTTTGCATGTATACTCGTAAACAAAAATTTAATTTTTTTATGATTTATTTTAGTCAGTTGTATATATTTTTTTATCTAAATTTAAAATCATATTTAGGTAAAAGATATTTTAAATTATATTTTCCATTTTTTTTTTATATTTTTGTATTTATTTTTGTATGTAATTTAACTGGTTTGTTACCATATAGTTTTACTTTAACTAGTCATTTTGTGATCACTTTTGGTTTAAGTTCTACTATATGGTTTGGTATTATGTTTATCGGTTTAGCAAAAGATGGTATTTCATATTTCGCACATTTTTTTCCAAAAGGAATTAGTACTTCATTAATTTTTTTCTTAGGTGTAATTGAACTATTATCATGTATTTCTCGTATGTTTAGTTTATCTATTCGTTTGTCTGCTAATATGATTGCAGGACATATTTTATTAGATTGTTTAGCTTTTTATGTATATAATGTATTATTTAATGCTTTTTCTGGTGTAAGTATCTCTTTTATATCATTAATACATGTTATTGTACCTGTAATTTTTTTTATAGGTTTATTATTTTTTGAAGCATGCGTTTGCTTTTTACAAGCATATATTTTTGTAATTTTATCAGCTATATATTTAACTGAGGTTATTTAATTAGCGAAATTTTCCCAATAGAAAAAAATATGACATTTTTGTTATTTGTGTTTTTTGTTTCTATTTATCTTTATGTATAATTTTTTTAATAACATTTTATTAGTGAATGTAGTTGCTAAAAATTTTTATTCCTTTTTAGTAAAATACCCGACTCCAATTAATATTAACTTATTATATAATTTTGGTTTATTATCTGGATTCTTTTTAGTGGTTCAAATTTTATCTGGATTTTTTTTAACAATGTTTTATACACCACATATTGATTATGCATTTGATAGTGTACAACATATCATGCGTGATGTAAATTATGGTTGGTTTCTTCGTTATATGCATGCTAATGGAGCTTCTTTTTTTTTTTTAGTTGTTTATATTCATATGTTACGTGGTTTATATTATGGTTCATATCAACATCCACGTACATTAGTTTGGTTTTCAGGAGTAATTATTTATATATTAATGATGGGTACCGCATTTTTAGGTTATGTTTTACCTTGGGGTCAAATGAGCTATTGGGCAGCAACTGTTATTACTAACTTTGTAACAGTAGTACCTTTTATTGGTAAAGATTTAGTTTATTGGATTTGGGGGGGGTTTTCTATTAATAATGCTACTTTAAATCGTTTTTATAGTTTACATTTTCTTTTACCATTTGTGATTTTAGTTTTGGTAATTTATCATATTTATGTTTTACATAAAATGGGTAGTAGCAATCCATTAGGTATACGTGCAACTAAATTAAATAAAATACCGTTTTATCCGTATTTTATTGTTAAAGATTTATTAGGTGTTTTAATTGTATTAATTCCTTTTTGCTTTTTATTATTTTTTTATCCAGATATGTTAGGTCATTCTGATAACTATATAAAGGCAAATCCATTAGTAACACCACCTCATATAGTTCCAGAATGGTATTTTTTACCATTTTATGGTATACTACGTTCTATTTCAGATAAAACATATGGTATTATTATTATGTTTGTGTCTTTAATTTGTTTTTTTGCATTTCCATATTTAGATAAATCAGAAAATTTATTAAAATTCGAGTCTCGTAATAGAAGAAATTTTTGGTTTTTTATTTTTAACTTTATTTTCTTAGGTTATTTAGGTAGTCAGGCACCTACTTTTCCAGTAATTGAATTAGGTTTAATATGTACCCATTATCATTTATTATATGTTTTTTTTGAGTTAGTTATACAGTCTATTGAAACTCAATCATTAAAATATTATACATATAAATAGTATTATTTTTCTATTCTAATTTGATTTTATGTTTATAGTCGGATATAACTCAATAGGTTAGAGTGAAAGTTTGTGGTACTTTAAGTTGTAGGTTCAAGTCCTATTATCCGCCATTTAAGTCATTTATTATTTAATTTGTGTATCTTTTAATTGGTATTTTATCTTTTTTTCCTTTATATTTTTTTTTCTTTTGTGAACTCGTAATTTAATCTGGTAGAATGTTCCGCTCATAACGGAAAGGTTGTAGGTTCAAATCCTACCGAGTTCACAAAAATACTTTTATTATTAGCCTTGTATTTTTGTAATTTTAATTGGTTAGAATGCTCTGCTTATAACAGAGAGGTTATAGGTTCAAATCCTGTCGAAAATACTTAGATTTTATTTAGGTGCAAATTAGGTTGTTATGTTCTATAGTTCATCCAAATTATTATTAATTTATGATATATTACGTGGAATGCTTATTACATTTCATAATTTATTTTTTAGAAAAGTTACATTAAATTATCCAATTGAAAAAGGACCATTAAGTTCTCGTTTTAGAGGTGAGCATGCTTTACGTCGTTATGTAGATGGTGAAGAAAGATGTATAGCATGTAAATTATGTGAAGTTGTTTGTCCAGCATTAGCTATAACAATAGATGCAAAGATGATGTCTAACGGTAGTCGTCAAACTACTCGTTATGATATTGATATGACTAAGTGTATTTATTGTGGCTTATGTCAAGAAGCTTGTCCTGTTGATGCAATTGTGGAAGGTCCAAATTTTGAGTACTCTACATATTCACATGATGAATTATTATATGATAAAAACAAATTATTATATAATGGTGATAAGTGGGAAACAGAGTTATTAAGCAATTTAAAAAAAGAATCATATTATCGATAATATGATTCTTTTTTTAAACTCTATTTAATTTTTATTATATAAATTTCGTATATTTAGTTGGTCTATTCGGGATTCTATAATAGTACCCGAATATTTATTATTTTTTTAGAAATATATTTGCTTTTTATCTTAATATTAACCTTAATCCTCTTATAATTTCATGATATTGTCTTATGTATTATTTTTTGGCTCTTTTGTGGTTATTTTATATATTAACCAAGATACTAATGTGATTGAAGAAGTAGTTAATAATACTACTCAAATTTATAGTTGTGATAGTGAATCAAATAATAGTAATACGACGATATTAGATGATTCACCTAGAGTTTATACACCGTCTAGAATTGAAGAAGACATTATAAATTTAGCAAAAAAAATAGATAATTTTGTTGATAATTTATTACCTGATGATGAGCCTAGAAAAGAGAAAGATATTATTAATCCAGATGCTCATGCTGAAAGAATGGCAAACGTAAAGATATATTTAGAAACAATGACTGAGGAAAAATATGCTAAACTATCTGAAGAAAGAAAAATAAGATATCACAAAATATTAAATGCATATATTCTTAATCGAATACCTTAATCTTAGTATATTTGTTTGTATTAATAATGTTATTATTAATTTATTTTAATAGAATTTTTTGTGTGTTTCTCTTATTTTTTTACTGAATATGTTTATTCAACAAGAGTATTTATTAACTTTTATTATTTTATGTATTTCATGTTTATTTATTTTATTGGGTTATATAATTGGTAATATAGGTATGGGTCAAGCAGAAGTATCTTATGAGAAGGTTTCAAGTTATGAATGTGGTTTTGATGCCTTTTCAGATGCCCGTGAACCATTTGATGTTAAATTTTATTTAATTGCTATTTTATTTATTATTTTTGATGTAGAAGTAATTTTTTTTTTTCCATGGGTATTATGTATTCGTGATTTATTTTTTTATGGCTTTTATGTGATGTTTATTTTTATTGGGGTTTTGATGATTGGTTATGGTTATGAATGGAAAAAAGGATGTATGGATTGGGATTAATTTATATATAGAATATTAATAATCTTATATTTATAAAAATTATAACACATATTGGTTTGTTAAATCAATATATTAATATTATCTTTTTATACTTTTTTTATTTTGGTAGTAATTGGGATTCTATTGTAGTGCCTAATTATTTAGTTTTTTATTAGTTATGTTTTTTTTATAATGGTTGGCTACATAGTATTAGTTTATATTTGTACTATTAAATTGTAATTATATTTATTGTAAGTGAGTTTTTATATCATTTTTACTCACTTACAATTATAACTAACACACATTTTTTGTATTATATTTAGAATTAAATTTGTTTTTGTTTTAATAAATTCTTATCTATTTTCTATGTATTATTTAATAACAGTTATTCCATTTATTTTAATAATTACTGGTGTCTTAGGTTTATTATTGGGTCGAAAAAATTTAATTTTAATGATAATTTCATTAGAATTAATGCTATTAGCATTAACATTTCATTATGTATTAAGCGGTTGGTGTACATTTGGTGATTTTAAAAGTGTAATTTTTGGTATTTTTATTTTGTCAATAGGTGCTTCGGAATCTGCAATAGGTTTAGCATTAGCTATTTGTTATTATAAAAATTTATAAATTCATATGTATCTATTTCCTATTTATTTAACATTAATAAATTTTTTGGTATCTATTTTAGCAGGTAGATATATTGGTATTAAAGGTTCTTGTTTCATTACTAGCTTTTTTGTTTGCATTTCTTTTATTTTTTCATTATTTATTTATTATGAAGTAGTAGTAAGTGAATCTCCATGTTATATTACTTTGTCTGATTGGTTTACTTTTGAGTTACTAGATGTAAAGTGGATATTTTATTTCGATGTACTAACTGCAACAATGTTATTAGTAGTTACATTTGTTTCTTTTTGTGCTCATTTTTACTCTATTGAGTATATGAGTGGTGACCCTCATCAAATACGTTTTATGTCTTATTTATCTTTGTTTACCTTTTTTATGCTTATGTTGGTTACTGCAGGTAATCTAATACAATTGTTTGTAGGTTGGGAAGGTGTAGGTATCTGTTCTTACTTGCTAATTAACTTTTGGTATACACGTTTAAAAGCAAATAAAGCAGCTATTATGGCCGTTGTTACAAATAAAATTGGTGATATTACTTTATTATTAGGATTTGGTTTAGTTTATTATATATATAAGACATTCGACTTTAATATTATTTTTGCTTATGTAGATACATTAACTACAATAAATCACACATATATTTCTTATATATCTGATATTAACTATATTATTTGTTTTTTATTTATTTTAGGTGCAGTTGGTAAATCCGCACAAATTGGGTTACATATATGGTTACCAGAAGCTATGGAAGGTCCAACACCAGTATCATCTTTAATTCATGCAGCAACAATGGTAACAGCGGGTATTTTTTTAATATTACGTTGTTCTTTTATATTTGAAAGCGTACCAACCGTATTATTATGGATTATATTTTTTGGTAGTTTAACTACTTTTTTTGCATCATCAGTTGGTATTTTTCAAAATGATTTAAAAAAAATTGTCGCATATTCAACATGTAGTCAGTTAGGTTATATGTTTTTAGCATGTGGTTTATCTGGATACAATTTTAGTATGTATCACCTATTTAACCATGCATTTTTTAAAGCATTACTTTTTTTAACTGCTGGTTATATTATACATTCTATATCAAATGAACAAGATATTCGAAAAATGGGTGGCTTATTAAAATTATTCCCTTTTTCATATACTATGATATTACTTGCATCTTTATCATTAATGGGTTTTCCATTTTATTCTGGTTTTTATTCAAAAGAAAAAATTGTAGAGTTATTTTTTAATCGTTATAGTTTATCTTTACTTGATTACTCTAGTTATAATCTATATTTTTTTTTTCAATTAATAAGTACATTAGCAATTATATGCACTATTATTTATAGCATGCGTTTATTAGTTTTTGTATTTTTTACATTATTTAATGGTTTTTATTTATATCTTAGCACATTCACTTTTTCTTATATATCTTACTTTAAGAATATATCACGATCAATTTCTAATATTTCAGGAATACATTATGGTTCTTTTTTTTTAATGATTCCATTAGTTCTATTATGTATTTTAACAATTAGTAGTGGTTATCTATTTAGGGATATTATGATTGGTGAAGGTAATACTGCATGGAATTCTGCAATATTTTTTTCACATATAGATTTGGTTTCTACAAGCTTACAGAATAAACAATTTGTTTTAATTAATTATGAGTTTAATGAATATATGCGTGGTATTACATTATTTTGGGTTTTATATTACACATTTGTAGGTTCTATTTTATTTTTATACTTTAGACTATATTTATTTAGATTTACTATCTCTAATACATATTCTATCTCTTTATACAGAACGTTAGTTGAGAAATATATTTATTTTAATAAACTACTTATTGATAGTAGTTCATTTTTTATGTTTTATATCTCATATTATGTTACTTATTTATTAATTGATAAGGGATTAGTAGAATATTTTGGTCCTTTTGGATTATTTAATTTAATTAAAACGATAGTTATTCGTACCAAACATTTTGAAAATTATTATACAACGCATTATCTTTTTTTTATCTTAGTAAGCTATCTTTTTATATTTTTTATCTTGTCAATCGGTATTTAGTAATCTGTAATATGGTTAGATACGTTGTCTGTTACAGATAGTTTTAAAAAATTATAATAGCTCTTATTGTTTCTATTATATTCTTTTTTGTTCATATGTATTATTTTATTATAGAATAATGTTCTGTGTTTTAGTTATTAATTCCGTTAATATGTTTTTTATTTTGAATAGTTCATTAATATTATTTGTTGTTACAATTTTATTGTGGTTTTTTTACGATCCTTTTGAATTAACATTTCAAAAGACATTAATAATTAATATATTTGATACATATTATACTTTTGGTATCGATGGAATTTCTTTGTTTTTTATTTATTTAACAGCATTTTTAATGCCACTATGTTTGTTATTTTCTTGGAATAGTAAAAACACATTAAAATATCATTTTATGTTTTGTTTATTTGCTATCGAATTACTTTTATTTATTGTTTTTTCAGTAATGGATGTTTTATTATTTTATATATTTTTCGAAGCAATTTTGATTCCATTTTTTATATACATTGGTATTTGTGGTTATAGGGCACGTAGAATACACGCTGCATATTTATTTTTTTTTTACACTTTTTTTGGTTCATTATTAATGCTAATAGCTATAATTTTTATTTATTTACATTGTGGTACTACAGATCTTCATTTATTAATGAATAGTACTTTTTCATCTGTACGTGAATATATTTTATGGTTTGCTTTTTTTTTATCTTTTGGTATTAAGGTACCTATTTTTCCATTTCATATTTGGTTACCCGAAGCACACGTAGAAGCACCAACAGAAGGTTCTGTTTTATTAGCAGGTATTTTATTGAAATTAGGTACATATGGCTTTTTACGTTTTTTATTTTCTATTTTTCCTGAAGGAACTTTTTTTTTTTCTCCTTTAGTTTTAACATTAAGTAGTTTAGCTGTTTTTTACACATCGTTAACTACTCTACGTCAAATAGATATAAAAAAAATAATCGCGTATTCATCTGTAGCACATATGAATATGGGTATACTAGGTTTGTTTTTATTTGATCCAATTGCAATTATTGGTAGTTTTTTAATGATGATAGGTCATGGTGTAATTTCAGGTGGTTTATTTTTTATGGTTGGTATTTTATATGATCGTTATAAAACTAAATTGATACAATATTATTCTGGTTTGGTACAATGTATGCCAATATTTACTACAATTTTATTTTTATTTATTTTAGGTAATATTAGTTTACCAGGTACTGCTAATTTTACAAGTGAATTTCTAATTATTTGTGGGTTTTGTATTAAATTTAATGTAGTTTTAATGTTGATGGGTTCCTTAGGTATTTTTTTAGGAACTATCTATTCAATGTGGTTATTTAATAAAATCAGTTTTGGTATGCCATACTATTATTTATATAAGTATTTAAAAGAGATTAACTATTTAGAATTAGTAATTTTAATTCCTATTTTATTTCATATGTTTTGGTTAGGTATCTTCCCTAATTCATATTTAGATATTTTTTCTTATAGTATTTATAATACTATATATGATATGCTATAATATTTAATGTGGGTTTCCGCTTTATATTATAAAATATATTTAACATTTTTACTCTTTATACATAATTTTTTATTATTTTTTAGTTGGTTTTTTTATTTTTTATTATTACTTTTATTTTCATTAAATTCATATTTATTTTGTGGTGATATTACACATGGTAGAGGTTCATACTTATTAATTATGCACTCTAGTTTAGCTGTATTTTGTAATATATTATTATATTTATTTATTCTTATTTTTATTATTGCTTGTATTTATTTTTACTACATTTCCTTATATAGTTATTATTTTTATTTTATATATTATCTTTTGTATGTAATTTCTTTATTTAGTTTTTACTATTATATCTTATTTCTTTGGACAGGTATTATTTGGGGTGATTATGCATGGGGTTTTCCTGTTTCGATAGAATATCGTTTTATAGTGATTCTGTTGCATATAATTTTCTTTTTTATATCTGCTTTGTTATTATTTTTTCGTATACATTTCTTTTTTTCTTCAATTTTTATATTAAGTTGTTTATTAACTTTTATTTTTTTGCAGTTTATTGATTGGTTAAGCAATTTCGCTATAAAAGAATGGTTCACTTTTATCAGTAATGCAATTTCACGTGTTGAAATGCATCAATCTGATGAATCACTACATTTTTTTTTATTGTCTATAAGCGGTTATTATATTTCATTAATTTTTATATATATTATTTATTTACTTTTTGCTCTTATCTTTATTACTATTACAAGCACTTTATTATTTGTGTATGTATTTGACATTTATTTTGTACAGTGGTATTTAAATAATCTATACAAAAATAGATCTTCATTTTTTATTTATTATATATTACTTTAGAATACATAATTTGCTTTTTCTCATTTAATTTTCTTATGGCAGTCCCATTTAGTAAAAAATCAAAATCTTTTAAAAAAAAAGGTTACAAACAAAAAAGTTGTTTAAAAAAATATCATTTAAATTTTAAAACACGACGTAATATTTTATTACTGACTGTTTGGAAATAGATATTCTGTAGACGTATTTATTTTATATTATGATTAGCTTTTTACCAGAGCACTATTTAATTTTTGGTATTTTAATTTTACTTTCTTTTTTTTCATTAACTAATTTATCTATTACACATCAATTTCCACGTTTATCCATTGGTATGGCGGTTTTAATTTGTATATTATTATTTAATTTTATGTTTTTAACAATATATGATTTAAGTTTTGGTGATCTTTTTTTTAATTTTTTTTTTATAAAATTAGAAATACATTCCTTTATACATTTATTTATGTGTGTTTGTTTATTATTGTTATTGGTAAATTTGGTTTTATATAATAAGAATAACAATATAAATGTTTTTGAATTTTATATAATAGTTTTATTATCTTTTTTTTCACTATGTTTATTGATTTCATCTCGTGAATTGATTTCTTTTTTTTTTTTTATTAGAGCTACAAGGCTTTGCTTTTTATATATTGGCATCTTTTAAACGTTTTGATAAATACTCAATAGAGAGTGGTATTAAATACTTTATATTAAGTTCTTTTTCGTCTATTTTAATTTTACTTGGTTTTTCATTCTTATATAGTATTACTGGTTTAATGGACTTTAATGAATTATATTTTTATTTTAATAATAATAGTACAAATGAGTTCATTGTAATATTATCATTTGTATTTGTTTTAAGTGGTTTCTTATTTAAAATGTATCATTTTCCATTTCATTTTTGGGTTGCAGATATTTATCAAGGTTCTCCTTTATCTTCTGTTTCTATTTTTTCAACAATACCATTACTTTCTATTTTTTATTCTTTTTATGTTTTATGTAGCTACTTATTTCACAATATAATAGTAGATATAAAATTTATTATTGTAGTCTTATCATTAGGAACTATGATTATTGGTACTATTTATGCATTATATCAACGTAAATTAAAACGTCTATTAGCATATAGTTCTATTACAAATATTGGATATATAATTACTGCATTATTAAACGATACTATTTTCGGCTTTTCTAATAGTTTATTATTTATTGTTATATATTTAATTAATTTAATATGTATTTTTATTTTATTTATGAATTTATTTGACTTCAAAAATAAACATTATATTGAAAGTTTTTATTCATTAAGTGGTATATATAAAACACATAAAAATATTTCTTTTTTATTAATTATATATTTATTTTCTATTGCTGGTATACCACCATTTTCTTCTTTTTTTAGTAAATTATTTTTAATTACATCACTTTTAAATGAGTCATATTATTTAATTGTAGGTGTAATGATTATTACTACCTTCTTTAGTTGTTTTTATTATTTACGTATTGTAAAAACAATATCTTATAATGAAATTAATGATATTGAGAATATTACTAATATTAAGACTTGGTATTTTATTAAACCATTTTCATATTTAACTAGTTTTACATTAATATTATTAGTTATATTTCATCTATACTTTGGTTTATTCCCTTCATTTTTATCGTCACTTGCATTCAACAGTGCTATAAGTTTTATGATCTAATCTATACTGATTATTTATATTATTTTACATCGTAACATTTTATTTAATATATTAGTCTCGTTTATATACTGGTTATACTACACGTTATTATATAAGATGGTTAATACACAATCTTCAGTTTTTTCTATTATCTTTAATATTTGGAATGAGTTCATGACTAAAGTATTTAAACGTTGGGTTTTTACTACAAATCACAAACGTATTGGTATTTTATATATGTTTTTTGGTTTTTTTAATGGGGTATTAGCAGTTTTATTATCTTTAGTTATTCGTTTAGAATTATCTTTTCCAGGTGATCAAATTATTTTTGAAAACTATCAATTTTATAATGTAGCTGTTACTATGCATGGTGTATTAATGTTATTTATTGTAATAGTACCTATTTTATATGGTGGTTTTGGTAATTTTTTTGTACCAATTATGATTGGTGCACCAGATATGGCATTTCCTAGATTAAATAACTTTAGTTTTTGGATCTTACCTCCTGGAGCTTTATTAGGTTTATTATCTGTTTTTGTAGGTGATGGTGTTGGTGGTGGTTGGACTTTGTATCCACCATTGTCTACATTACATTCTCATCCAGGTTATTCTGTAGATGTATTAATTTTAGCTTTCCATTTAGTTGGTTTATCATCTATTGTTGCTGCAATTAATTTTATTTGTACTATTTGGTTTTATAAAGCAGAACATTTTTATTTTAAAGATTTACCATTATTTGTTGTTTCTATTTTCGTAACTTCTTTTTTATTAATTGCTGCAATCCCAGTATTAGCTGCAGCAATTACTTTATTATTAGCTGATCGTAATTTTGGTACTCGTTTCTTTGATCCAACAGGAGGTGGAGATGTTGTATTATATCAGCATATTTTTTGGTAGACTGTCCAATGGAGCCGTCTCTTATCACAAGATAAGTTATTATCACTGAGCTATATGCGAGAAACTCCTAATAGCCTTTGGTCCACTCATATGTTATTTTATATGTTAGGAAAAAGTCAAAGGATTGGACAACCCGCAGGAAACCAATACGTATTTTATTCAAAAGATACGTTAGTAGGATCCTCAGAGACCGTACGCTCAGCAACTTTAAATAGTGATTGTTTTACTTTATTTATAAAAAATAAACCTAAACATATTGTTAATTATTCTATTGATTTTTTAACTTGGTTCATCGGTTTTACAGAAGTAGATGGTAGTTTAATTGTTTCTTCTCGTGGTGATATTCATTTTGTAATTACACAACATTCTGATGATGTTCAAGTGTTATTTTATATAAAACAACAATTAGGTTTTGGTAGTATTTATAAACAAGGTAAAAATAGCCACCGTTATACTGTACAAGATAAGGTAAATTTAATTCGTTTAATTTATTTGTTCAATGGTAATTTAATATTTAGTAAGAAACAACAACAATTTAGAAATTTTATAATAGGTTTTAATACTTATTATAAGATGAATATACAATTTTTAAATTGTAATTTACAACCTTCATTAAATGACGGATGGTTCTCTGGGTTGATTGATAGTGAAGGTTGTTTTAATGTTTCTGTATTATTGAAGCGATCAGAAGTTCGTATTCGTTTTATAGTTTCTCAGTTAGATGAAGACAATGTTTTATTAGATATAAAATCTTTATTTAATTGTGGTCGTTTAGAATTTCATTCAATAAATAAATGTACAAGCTATGTGATTTCCAGTATAATTTCTTTACATTTAGTTACTAGCTATTTAAGTAGATATCCTTTACATACACGTAAAAATATTTCTTATTTACGTTGGAAAAGAATATTAGTACGTATGCAAAATAATGTACATAAAACAGAAACAGGTTTACAAGATATTTATATATTATCAAAATTAATAAATAATTTTACAAATGTATTAGTAGAACCAATCGACGATTAGTATTTAAAGTTGAAGATCCCGTCCAGCTTATTGTGAAAGCAGTAAGATATTTCTGTTTTTGGACACCCAGAAGTTTATATTTTAATTATTCCAGGTTTTGGTATTGTTAGTCATGTTATTGCTACTTTTTCACAAAAAAGAGTATTTGGTCATAAATCTATGATTGTATGTATGTTTTTAATTGGTATTATTGGTTTTATTGTATGGGCACATCATATGTATACTTCAGGTATAAATACCTATACAAAAGCATATTTTACTACTGCAACCATGGTAATTGCATTACCAACAGGATTAAAAATATTCAACTGGTTAGCTACTATGTGGGGAGGATCTATTTGGTTTTATACTCCTATGTATTTTGCTATTGGTTTTGTTGTATTATTTACTTTTGGTGGTTTGACTGGTATTATATTAGCTAATGGTGCATTAGATATTGCAATGCATGATACTTATTTTGTTGTAGCTCATTTTCATTACGTATTATCTATGGGATCTGGCTTTGCTGTTTTCTGTGGTTTTTATTATTGGATTAGTAAAATGTCTGGTTATCAATATCCAGAATCTTTAGGTCAATGTCATTTTTGGTTAACATTTATTGGTGTTAATTTAACATTCTTTCCAATGCATTTTCTAGGTATATCCGGAATGCCTCGTAGAATTCCAGATTATCCAGAAATGTATCAAGCATGGAATACAGTAGCTTCTTTTGGTTCTTTCTTTTCTTTTATTAGTGTTCTATTCTTTTTTTATGTTGTTTTTAGAACTTTTAAAGATAAAAAAGTAGCTGGTAAAAATCCATGGATATTTAGTACACAAGCTGATTTAGTTAATAAATTAACTTTATCTAGTGAGTTAATAAATAAACAAATTATACAAGCATTACGTAAAGCTTCTACTGTAAAAGATGAAGAATACACAATTGAATTAAGTAAATTATATACATTATATCAATCATATGTAACTTTAGCATTAAATATCTCATCTAATGATATTAAAGTATCTACTTTAGAATGGACTTTATCTTCTCCTCCAGAAGCACATACTTTTGTAGTACCTCCAAAAATGATTGCATATGGTGATGGATATGAAACATATAGACGAAATTATGAACCATATCGTTTATTATGTGATTATAACTTTTTACCTGTAACTGCTGGGTTAGCAAAATCTAATAATTTAACATTAATGTATATACATGTATTTGTAAAAAATGGTGGTAAATAATTAAATTTATAATACGTTAAACTAACTTAATGAGCTCATAACTTAGCGGTAGAGTGTTCGCTTGATAAGCGAAAAGTCAGTGGTTCAATCCCACTTGAGCTCATATATAATAAAGATATAATGTACTAATCACTAACTAGTAGAACAAATATTCTTTTAGTAAGAAGTTACCATTTATCTCATGCTTGATGTAGCAAGATTCTAAAATGCATTGATATATTATTAAAACAATACAGCATTAAAAAAAGATATTTTTTGGGGGTATGAATTGAATATGAAAAAAAAACGATCCGGGTATAAGAGAGAAAAATGTACATATTAATGTTTTATTAATAAAATATCAGTATGCTCTCGCAAATTTTATAAATAAAAGTTTGAATACATAAAAAAATAAGAACTTATACACATAAAAAAAATAAATTTGTTAACTATTTTTAATTATTTTGTTAGAATTTGGAGAATTGAATTTATTCAATTCGGTGGATCAATTATTTATAATTGATCCTACTCTTTCCATCTAATATGACATTATTATTTAGATGGTGGAATCTTTTTAGTACAATTTGTATAATATAATTATTTGCCAGTATATGAAGAATATGAAAAAAATATTTTATTAGAACATGAATTAAATGTGTTAGTTGTATATTTAGCTTTTTCTGAATACGTATAGAATACAAATCTCTAAATATTGCGTATAAAATATTAACTTGTTATTATACAAGATATTTTTTCTTAATAATATATCATAAATTTCTATATAGTTATAGTATATGCATAATATTTTTTATATACATATATATAGTATATACTACTTAAAATATAAACGATTAATTGTTTAATATATAAATTATTATAATTAGTAATCATTTATCCCATTTAAATTATAAAAATAAGTAGTACTTATTAAATATAGACTACTATTGTAGTATAAAAATATATGTTATTACAAACACCAAAAAAACTTAAGAATTTTATTTTAAATTTTGGACCACAACATCCCGCAGCACATGGAGTATTGCGTTTAATTATTGAATTAGATGGTGAAATAATAAAAAAAGCAGATCCGCATATTGGTTTATTACATAGGGGAACAGAAAAGTTAATTGAGAATAAAACATATATGCAAGCACTTCCATATTTCGATAGATTGGATTACTGCTCTATGATGTGTGAAGAACATGTTTATGCATTAGCAGTAGAAAAGTTATTAAATTGTCAAATACCATTACGTGCACGTTATATACGTGTTATATTTTCTGAAATAACACGTATATTAAATCATTTATTATCGTTAACAACTCATGCATTAGACGTAGGAGCATTAACACCATTTTTATGGGGTTTTGAAGAGCGTGAAAAATTAATGGAATTTTATGAACGTGTTTCTGGAGCACGTATGCATGCTAATTATATTAGACCTGGTGGTGTATCGTATGATTTACCAGTGGGATTACTAACTGATATATATAATTTTATAGAGCAATTTGCATCACGTATAGATGAACTTGAAGAGCTATTAACTGAAAATAGAATATGGAAACAACGTTTAATAGATATTGGTACAATAAATTATAGAAAAGCACAAGATTTAGGTTTGAATGGCGTAATGCTTCGTAGTACTGGTTTACCATGGGATTTACGTATTTGTGAACCATATGAAATATATAAACATTTAAATTTCGTAATACCAGTAGGTGTTAATGGTGATTGTTATGACCGTTATTTAATTCGTATATATGAAATGAGACAAAGTATTAATATAATTAGTCAGTGTATTAATCAGATACCAAAAGGATTAGTACGTCTTGATGATAATAAAATTACACCACCATATAGAAAACAAATGAAATCATCTATGGAGTCATTAATACATCATTTTAAATTATATAGTGATGGTTATCATGTACCAAAAGGATGTGACTATACATGTGTAGAAGCACCTAAGGGAGAAACAGGTGTTTTTTTATATTCAGATGGAAAAAATCGTCCATACCGTTGTAAAATTAAAGCACCAGGATTTGCACAATTACAATCTATAGATGCTATTACAAGTGGTCATATGATCGCTGATTTAGTAACTATTATAGGAACTTTAGATATTGTATTTGGTGAAGTTGATCGTTAAAATATGGGTTTATATTTCCAAGATTTAGAATATAATCATTTATTGTATAATACATTTGGTCCAGTTACATATAGTATTTCTGAAAACTCAATAACTAAATTACAAACAAATAACGGTACAGGTAAAACTATATTATTAAAAACACTTATTGGATTGCTTATTCCCAAAATAGGGATAATAATAAATAACGTTACTGTATATAAGAAACAAATTAACTTTTCTAGCAATAATAGGTTATCAAACTCACAATCTAAAAAATATAAGCTATTAACACAAATAATCTATAATAAAAGCAATATTTGGTTATTTGATGAACCGTATTCTTTTCTTGATTTAACTAGTATTATTTTTTATAAAAAACGTATTTTTACACATGTTAATAAAGGTGGTATAGTGATCCTAACTGATTGTATTAAGAAAACAATGTTACCTTGTATTATTTATTATAATGGATTATATTGGATATAATATTTTATATAAAGAATTTATGTACTAGTTTAAATCTAGTACATAAATTCTTTATATAAGTAGATATTTATTAAATGAGCTCAAGTGGGATCGAACCACTGACTTTTCGCTTATCAAGCGAACACTCTACCACTAAGTTATGAGCTCATTAAGAAATAAACTTTAAATCAACTAATATTTAAGAAAAAAACCAATAGTTTTAATACTATATAAACTATTGCTCAGCAATTTATGATAGTTTTATAAAATTAATGGAACAACATAATAATAAAAAGAAAAAGGAATAAACGCCATTACATAAAGAAAACAAAAAAGTTGTAGTGCTACAAAAAAAGTACTATGTTGTGTTAATTTTTTAATAATAATAGTATATAATGGTAAAAATAAATTATCTATTTTATTTTTTTTTGTGCGATATTTTAAATAAGGTAGCAGAATAAAATAAAAAATAATGAGTATAAAAATTAGTAAATACATTAAAAACTTCATATAATAAATATAATGCTGACTAGCAAAAAAAAACAAAATTATATTCTAATATATATCACGAATAAATGTATTAACCATCAAAAAGATTATAACTAATAAAATAGTTAATTAACAATTTTTTTATTGCTTTATAATCTCTAAAAGTAGAAGCAAACTACGTATCACCTAATATATTAAATTAGGCTAATTAAGGATTTATCCTTAATTAAATATAATAGTTTAACACATACTACAACATTCACAACTAAAGCAATGGACACTAAACATCTGAAGACAAAAAAGTATATCGGAAGTAGGACTGCAACCCACGAAATATCAACTATAATGATATTGCTACTTCACCAAAAAGAAACATTTCAATAAATAAAAACAAATACATATATTTAAATCTAATTACATAAGCAAATATATAATATATCTATGTAGTAATATAAATAAACTCTTTACCTATCTTAATAAAATGATTAATCAAACTAATAAAAAAAACAAATAATATAAATAAAATGAACTGTATATTATTAAGAATATATAGTATTATTTTTTTATATGAGTATCCGAGTAAATAATCAATATTTAATGTATATAAGAATAATAATTCATTTTTTTGAGCGACTGCACCAGTAATTAGATTAGTATATTCTATCTGCACATTTTGTACAGTACTAATATAATATTTATACATATCAATGTTAATTAATATTAAGTTACTTTGTTGTATAGATGTATTAAGTTCATGATATAAATAAGAATCAAATGAAAATAAAAGAATATTATATAACTTTAAGTAGATATTAATATTAAATTCTAATACATGACTACTAAAAGAATACATAATTAATAGAAGTATACATATAAATATAGATATATGTGTCGAAATAAAATAACGATGTTCTATATGTATTGTACATACAAAAATAAAAAGAATAATACATGTATATATATAATATACATCTAATGGAATAATGAATACATAAATAAGAATAATAGTAATAAATAAAATAATAGTAATAATCATACTTTTATAATATAAGTATTTATAAAGTTCAATAAACAACATATATAATAAACTAATATAAAAAATATTTAATAGTTTATTTGTATATATATTAAATGATAAATATGGACTAAATAAGTTATAAATATATTGCATAATCAAGATATTAAAAATAAATAATATTGTAATTGTAAATAAAGTATATTCCTGTTTTTGAATATTAATATATTTAAAACTTAATAATAATATAAATATAAAAAGGCCAAGAAAAACTAATAAATAGTAGAAATAATTTATATTTAAAAATGTAAGTACATTTTTAAATATATGTAAACTATATAATAAATTTAACTTAAAAGTACAAAAAAATAAATAATCAATTAAAAATAATAATAAATGCCAATATATAAATGTAAATTTACCAAGTTTAATATGTATTAATAAAACTAAAAATAACCAATAAAAAAAAGAAATATTTTCTATAGGATCCCATATCCACCATCCACCCCAACCAAATAAATTTATAGACCAGAAGCTACCTAATATAATAGAGAAAGTTAAAATATAATATAAAATTATATAATACTTTACATATAAAGATATTACTATTGTTTTATACGATATTTGTATATTACTATAAATAAAATTAAATAAAATACGAATAAAAACAATAGTACTTAAAATTAATGGCGGATGAATGGAGACTAGTGTATGCGACAAAATAGTATTAACTTGTGCTATTCCTTGATATATATAATGTATATAATTTATATAAATAAAATTAGTAAAAGTTAAAATAACATATAATATATATAAAATATATAATTGGGTATACCTATTATTTTTTTTTTTATAGGATATAAAAAAAATATATATAAAATAAATAAAAATTAATATATTAATAATAATATAGTATTCATTTATAGACCATACAGATGCTAATTTATTAATACATGATGAGTATATATTTAAATTTAAATATATATAATTTAGTGTATTTTGATTATAAAGTAGTATTGTTAACAAGCTGGTATGTATAATAATATTTGTTTTATAAATATATAATACCAAAATGTAAGCAACAAGAATATAATACATATCAAAAAAGCTCATATACTTTATAAAACATATTCCTATATGAAGAGAGTAGGATTTGAACCTACGAAACTACTTGAGTAACAGATTTACAGTCTGCCGCCTTTGACCACTCAGCCATCTCTTTCAATTATACGAACATATATATGTTAAAAGTATTAAGACTTAGAAAAAATTATAAAAACTATGTATCATTTTATAACACATTATTTAGATTACGTGTTTTATCATATAAAATAATACGTAAACAAACATGTGATATTAAATTCCCAATATTCTTAAATAAATTAATTTTATTTAGATTACGTGGTATTGTTGCACGTAAACATAAATGTAGTATTAATAGTACTATTACAGTAGGTTCATATTTATCTAATACAAAATTATACATTACATTTCCTTTGAATTATAATGCTGTAAAAATTAATTAGTTTAATTCGTAATAGTATATGTTTATATAATAAAAAATATCTTATTAACAAAAAAATAGTAATAAATAAATAACACATAATTAAATAATCAGAAATATTTATAATAAAATATATACTTAAATAATGAATACTTAGTGATATATTTTTAATATTATTATATGTACATATATATAATAATATAATAAGAACTAATTTAATAAATAGAAATAAATATATTTGTATATTGAATTGTATATCAAATTCAAAAAACAATAAATTATTATAATGAGTAAATAACCATTTTAAAATTAAAGGTAATATATTTAAATATATAATCATATATGCTGTAATGCAACTAAATAAAAAATAATATGAGTTTATAAGTTGCATATAATATTCATATTTAAATATTGTCGACTTAGTATATTGTATATATGTATAATAACAATACGGTACAATTAGCATAATAATACAAATAATTAAAATATTTACATATAAATATTCTGATGTAAAAAATGGTAAATTTATTTCAAGATTATAAATATAATTAGAATATAAGTAATTATTATCGATGTTCATATTAGTTAGATAATATGTATTTAGAAATGTACTATTTATATTAGTAGTATATACACTTATTGGTAATAAGAAAAAAAATATAAAATAACCAAAGTAACTAATTATAAATACAAAAAATAAAATACTTAATATTGTATATTGTATAGTGATTTTTTTAATGTTATTATTCAATAAAAATATAATATTATTATAAAGAATGGAGTGGGATTCGAACCCACGTTCTGCTTGCACAGAGTCAGTTTTCAAGACTGATTCCTTAGACCACTCGGACATCCATAATATATATAAACATGCTCGTTCTTAGCTCAGTTGGATAGAGCAATGGCCTTCTAAGCCATAGGTCACAGGTTCGATCCCTGTAGAACGTATAAATAAATAAAAAATGTCTTCAAACCTTAAAATAATAAACGTAATTAATAACTACCTCTAAACTACCTAAAAAAGATTAATATAATTTAAAATATTTAATAAATATATTCTATCTTTAACAGTTATTTCATAAAACAAAGATAATTAATTAATAATGACATATATTGTCTATTAAAGCGAATATGTCATTATTAATACTAATACTAAAGTAATAAAAGTAATATATAAATTTAATATTTATTAATATAATATATAAAATAGGATAAATAAAATATTTACTCATATAATATAAATATATAAAAAACAAGAGAAGTATTATATATATTTTAAAGATTGTTATTTATATATAACAATATAAGATTATTAATTATTATTGGTCGATATATCGACCAATAACTAAGTATTCAAAAATAAAATCTAATTACGACTTTTGCATATTACGATAGATAATTATCAAAATCTACTTCATAGATTTATAATAACTAAAATCCCCCCATATTATAATGTAAAATGTAGCCATTTCCTTTGTAAAGTTGTTATTGTTTATAATTGAATATGATAATAATTATATTATTTATATAGTTATAGTAATTTTAAAATAGTATTCATTTGTTTTGTATTGGATTTTGTTATTTAATGTACACAATGTAAGATATGTTTTTTATAAAAGAGGAATAACTCAGATTGGTTAGAGTGTTGGTTTGTCATATCAGAAGTCGTGGGTTCGAATCCCATTTCCTCCGAATTTATATATTAATTATATCTTATTTAGAATTAAAATCAATTAAGGGTTTATTAACCTACTTGGTGAAATTGGTAAACACGATAGACTTAAAATCTGTTCCTTTTATTAGGTTGTGGGTTCAAGTCCCACAGTGGGTAAATTATATATGTATATATATAAACATGTTATTATATAGTTATGAAAATAAATTTAATACATTAATACAAAAACAGAATGTAAATACATTGAAAAAATTCGATACTCAAGAATTGGATTTATCATACAGAAATAAAAAAATGTCTATTTTATATTCTTTATTTTTATATTATTTACGTATTATATATAAATTACTAATAAATATATATTTCGTAAAGTCTAAAAAGTATAGAAATTCAAAAAATAAAATTTTTAATTATATCTCTAGTCAGTATAAAAAAATTAATGATAAACATTTTTTTTCGAAAAAAATAGTTTTATCTATGTTATCATTTTTTACATATGTATACCAATCTAAAATTGTTTTATTATCTATTTTCTTGGAAAAAAACGGTACAATGATAGTAATAAGAAATTTGAATAAATTAACTTCATTAATACGTACTCAAGTAAGCAAAATTACTACGCTAAATGTCACTCAGTTGTTTAAATTGTGTGGTATTATAAAAAAATATATGTGGCATTATAATAAATTAATACTTGATAGAGTAAAAGAAAATAAATTTAATTTTTATATTAAATTATTAGCTGTTTCAACAAATATTAAGTATAATCAAATACATACATATCTATCTATTAATAAATTAGATAAGAATATGAACTTTATAGAATGGTTTTCTACTGTCATTGAGTACTACATGCAAAGATCTAAAAAAATTTTATACACACATCAAAGTAAGTTAGTAGATTTTTTAGCACGATATTCATTTAGTATTATTCAATCAGATAAAGTTAAACAACATAATATTAAAAAATATATAAATTTTAATATTGATGTTAGTTATTTTTCAAGTCATAGTATCTAAAGTATTACTTAAATCAGCATAAATCTGATAGCTCAGTAGGTAGAGCGTATGGCTGTTAACCATAGTGTCATTGGTTCGATCCCAATTCAGATCTATATTTTCTAATAATTAATTTTATATAATTTATCTTATTTATACATTGTTACGTACATACTTTTTTAGTAAGACATAATTAGAAGAATAAACTTGTTTTTATATGTTTTTTTAGGTATATTTTGTATGTTAAAAAGCATGTTAAGATTGTTAGTGAAATCACAAAGTGCTAGTTCTGGACCTCCATTAGGACCAGCACTAGGTCAATTTGGTGTACCCACTATGGATTTTTGTAAACGTTTTAATGAACAATCGCGTGAATTTGAAAAAGGTGTGCTATTAAATACTGTTGTACATGTACGATTTGATAGAACATATGATTTACTGTTAAAAGGTCCACCAATTTCATATTTAATTAAGCGAGCATTAGAAATTGAAAAAGGTTTGTCCTATAGTGGTTATTCTTCACCAGTTAATATATTAGCAACTAATTATATGCTATATGAGTTATTTGATATTTCAAATAAAATACAAGCTAAAGTATTAGGATATTATAAAACAATAAAAGGTACATTACAATCTTGTGGTTTTATATTATTGAATTATGAAAATCAAGCAAATTATTAGTTACTTTTATGTACTTAAATATATTATCTATTTTACAATATAGGTAGCTTAATAAAAGCAAAGAGTTTAAAACACCTTGTTTGAAAGTATATATTTTTATGTATAATCTTTCCCTATATTATTTTTTATTACAAATATTATATATCTTATGAAATATTATATTATAGACCGTATTGGTGAAATAGCATTTATTGGTGTATATTTAAATATGTTTCTTGAATATATTGGATTTACTTCTTATTTTGAATATTTAGAAATATTTAATGTGAATATTTTAAATATTATTATAAGCTATTTACTTTTATATTTATGTATTAAAAACTATCATAGTATTATTCTAGATTATTTACGACCATACTATTTTATGTTAAAACAATTAATACCAGTATTATTATTTATCTTTATTATTTTTATTTTTATTTAATTGGTTTCATTGACCTTTTTCATGCATTTTTTTAATAGTTATGGTAAGGTGGTAGCTGATGCCATAAATGAATTATAAATAATTCAATAACTATTCTATTTATTGTATATTAATATAAATTAGTTGTAGACGAAAATATAACAAATGAAAAAAAAAAATATTATCGTTGACAATAAAGCACAATTAGTGTTTAAAAAAAATCCAATCCAATGGTTCAAAGATCAATTTATGACTTCTGGTACTGTTAGTTCTGTAGCAGATGGTATTATTGTGATTGAAGGTGAATTGGATAGAGCATATGTAGGTGAAGTAGTTTCTTTTGGACATTATGAATCTGATGTAATTGGACTAGTAATGAATATTGAGAGAACTATTATCAAAATTGCATTATTAACTGGTGGTTCTCAAGCAGTACGTGCAAAAGATAAAGTATTCTTGACTCGTAGAGGTGTAAAAACTAAAGTAGGTTTAGGTACTATCGGACGTATAAGTACTCCATTAGGTGATTGTTTAAATCAAGAAGATTTTAATTTTAATGAATTTGCTTTCCAAGAAATTTGGAATTTAAGATTAAAAGATATTGAAAGCAGTGTACCTTCTATTATTGATCGTGAACCAGTACGTACACCAGTACATACCGGTATTAATGCAATTGATGTTTTATTACCAATTGGATGTGGACAACGTGAATTGATTATTGGTGATTTAGGTTCTGGTAAAACTAGTTTAGCATTGACTATTATTTTACATCAAAACTATAAAAATAGAGTATTATATCGTCAATGGAGATTAATTGAATCTAATCATATTACATATAAACAAAGATTCTTCATTCCATGTATTTATGTAGTGATTGGTGGTAGACGTGCAGAAATTTCACGTATTAAACAATTAATGAAAAATACAGATGCAAAATATTATACTGCAGTAATGTTTACTGGAGCAGATGACTTAGCAGCTTTACAATATATTGCACCATTTGCAGGAGCAGCAGTTGGTGAATGGTTCCGTGATAAAGGATTCAAAGCTATTATTGTATATGATGAATTATTAAATCATGCACAAGCTTATAGACAAATGTCCTTATTATTAAGAAGACCACCAGGACGTGAAGCATATCCAGGTGATATTTTCTACTTACATGCTAAATTACTAGAACGTGCAGCACAATTAACTAAAAGATTAGGTGGAGGTGCATTAACTGCATTACCATTAGTAGAAACTAAAGGTGGTGATATTTCTGCATATATTCCTACTAATATTATTTCCATTACTGATGGACAAGTATTCTTAAATCAAAAAATAGGTAATGCAGGTATTAAACCAGCAATTGATCTAAACTTGTCCGTAAGTCGTATTGGTAGTGATGCTCAATACAATATGATGAAATTTATTAGTAAAAAAGTAAAATTAGCATATGGTGTATATAGAACTGTTCAAGGTATTGATAAATTAAGTGGTTCCGTAGATCCATATATTTTATCTTTAATTCATAAAGGTAAACGTATTATTGAATTTTTCAAACAAGAATTATATCAATCAGAACATTTATATAAACAAATTATTTGTTTATATGCAATTGTTGAAAACTTTATGGATAATATTAAACCTGAATTTACTCAATTCTATTTTACTTTAATGTTCCGTGAAGAAATCGTAGATACTTTCTTATCTGGAAAAAATAGTAAATTAGTATTCTTTATTACTAATGCATCTACATGGAATACTGTATTTATGACATTAGAAGGTGATGATATGAAAGATCAAATGGGTGAGTTTATCAAAGCATATACTTATTCTTTCAGAACTATTTATACTCATAAAGTACATAGCTATGTAAAAGCTAAATTATAATATTATATTATTATATATTTTTATGTAAAATTGTATGACTGTTGTATTTTTAGTAGGTTTAATTCCTACCACTAATATAACAGAAAATTTATTTATATTGCTTATATTCTTTTTTATTTTTGTTGTTATTTTCTACCGGTCCCTTCGTCTAGTGGTTAGGACATTGGATTTTCAATTCAATAACATGGGTTCAATTCCCATAGGGATCAATTTACTATATTATATATACTATGAATAAAGTAGTCATCAAAGGTGTAATAAACTGAATGTTAATAAAAATAGTTATAGTTTTATATAACTTTATGTAGTTTTTCATTTTTACTTATGTTGGTTTTTATTAAAATCTTTAATATGAGCCTTTTATGGTTGGAATGTGCTACTATTTGATTTATAAATCATTTTTTTTATTTTTAATCTGGATAGCTTAGTGGTAAAGCGATGGACTGAAAATCCATGTACAGTAGTTCGATTCTATTTCCGGACATTTTTATTTTTTATTATTAGTTATTTTCTCAATATTTATATATATTATTGGTTTCTTCTTTTTATCTTTATAAACATTGAATATACTTGCACAAACTTTATAATATGTTAATATAGTGACATAATATATAATTTTAGTTATTTTTTATATTAGTATTTTCTTAAATTATTATTTATAAAACTAATTCTACTCTGGTTTTTTATTAGATATATAGCTCAGTAGGTAGAGCACTCGACTTTTAATCGATTGGTCATTGGTTCGAATCCAATTATATCCACTTTTTATAGGTAATTAATTTCAATATTTATTCTATTGCTTTTTATTTCTTTTCTTAATTTCTACTCTTTAATTTCTTTAATATAGTAGTTAATTGCTTTTTTTATTCGTTTGTCGTATTTATATTTGTAAATCTCGATTTATCGTTCTTTTTGTGTTGTATTTATATGGGCTACTTTAACATAGAAGGTTTTAGTTTTTCAATATATGTATATATGTTTCTCGTTTGATGATATGTATGCTATATGGGTTGTAGCCAAGTGGCGAAGGCAACGGTTTTTGATACTGTGATGCGGAGGTTCGATTCCTTCCAACCCAAGCTCTTTGGAATATATTATATTTTTTTTAGTTTTTTTCTTATTTATTAAATGCTCTATATAATTGATATATATTTTTTTATTTATATTTTTTACATAGAATTAATATTGTATTTACTTTTTTTTATATACGTATATCATGCAAAAACAAGATTTGTATTTTAATAGCCATTTTGAATTATTAGTTAAATATAGTGTTTGTTATCTATTTTTACAACGTTTAAAAAATAATGTTAGCCTAGTTATGTTATATTTACCAAGTATTTCTATTGGAGTTGTTAATGGGACATTGTCTTTCCTTATCGATTATTTCTTTAAACATTTAACTAACAGTATTTTATAATACTATGAATGATACTACTTATACATTTGAATCATTTGTTAGTGTTTATGGTGATACTTTATTAGTTAATGAGATGCATGTAATCTTTAAAGAATTGTTATTTTTTGTTACATTATTCGATTCTATTTTTCAAAAGTATAAGCAGATACAGCTTATTTATACTTCTTTTGAAGGTGATCGTTCATCATTTTCTGAGCTGTTAGTTTTTAATGATCTATTTATACGTTTAGATATTAATTCATTTAATTTCATATATTTTAATAAATCATTTTTAACAGAAACATATATACGTGATATATTTTTTAAGTATGTGTATATAGAAACTAGTTGTTTATTTGACTTTGATTGGTCTGTAGTTAAATATACTATTAATGAATAATAATTATATACCAAAATCTATTACAAATTTAAATGTTTGTCGTTTTTTTTCATTTTATAGTTTAAATACTAATAAAATAGATTATCTGAAATTTTTTGCTGTTTTACGTTTATTTGTATGTAGCTTTAAATTATCGCATATAACGGTTTTCTATACTGTGGTGTGGAGGTTCAATTTCTCCTAAATTAAATCACTTATAATAAATTATATTTGTTTACTCCCGGATTTTGTAATTTTAGTTATTGATTATATTATTATATTATAATAATATATATTATATAATATATTAGTGAATTTAGTGGTTTTTTTAGGTCTGTATATTTTTCATGTTTATAGAATGTTCTTTTTTACTTGTATTATGTATACTTTTATATAGGTTGTTTATGTTTACATCGGATTTTGTTACTTTTTACGTGATAGTTTATATTATATATAATATAAATTAACATTTATTAATATTAATAATAATAATAATATTAGTATATTAACCATATATGCTAATTGATAGAGGGGTTTTATTCTGGCTCAGAGTGAATGCTTACAACATGCTTAACACATGCAAGTCGTATAGAATTGTCCTAATAAGAAGAATACCTATAAAGGTATAGCTGACGATTATATGGCGTACGGGTGAGTACAGTGGATTGATTGACACCTTCAAGTTTGGGATAATAGATTTAAATTAATTAAATCGAAAATACCAAATGTTTACGATATTATGTGTATTTAATAATAGTTTTATTTAGAAGATTTGAGATTCGCCAAGGATATTCTATTCTAAAAAAATAGGGTGCATATAACGTCTGTAAAAAAAGTTTTAAATTGCTTGAAGAGCGACATCCATAGTTTTAGGTAGATGGTGATGTAAAAGATTACCATGCCGATAATGCTTAGTTGGATTGAGAGATTGTTCAGCCACATGGGAACTGAGAACGGTCCTGACTTCGTTTGAAGGCAGCAGTGAGGAATTTTAGGCAATGAGCGAAAGCTTGACCTAGCAATGTTGTTATGAAAGATATGAAGGCTAAAAGAGTCGTAAATTTCATCTAATATTACAAATAATGATTTGGTTTTATTAGATAGCGCCGGCAAATTCTCGTGCCAGCCGCCGCGGTAATACGGGTGGCGCAAGTGTTACTCTTCATCATTGGGCGTAAAGGGTGCGTAGGCGGTATAACAAGTTCCAAGTTAAATGATAACATGAACGTGTTCTGTGATTTTTTATACTGTTATACTAGAGTATTGATAAGACAATGGAACTTTTAATAAAGAATTTAAATGCATGGGTATATTAAAGGGAACACCGAAAGCGAAGGCAATTGTCTGGTGAAATACTGACGCTGAGGCACGAAGGCATAGGTATCAAACAGGATTAGATACCCTGGTAGTCTATGCAGTCAACTATGAGTGTAAGATGTTATATATAAATATGATGTCAAAGTTAACGCGCAAACACTCCGCCTGGGGACTACGATTGCAAGATTAAAACCTAAAGAAATTGGCTGAGGTTAGTTACAAGCGGTGGAGCATGTGATTTAATTCGATACAACGCGAGAAATCTTACCAGTTCTTGTCATACTATTATATATATAGTAAAAATTTATTATATAAATTTTCTATAGCTAAAAATGCTGCAGGGGTATTTTTAAAATTATTTAATGTATAGAGTATTATATTATTCTAATTATAATAATATAATAGTACAAGTGTTGCATGGCTGTCGTCAGCCCGTATTGTGAAACGTCAGGTTAGTTCCGTCTAACGGGCGCAACCCTCGTCTTTATTTAAGTATACATTGTGTATATAAAAATTAAAGAGACTGCTAATGTAATGTTAGAGGAAGGTGGGGATGACGTCAAGTCATTATGGCCTTTATGGACTGGGCTATACATGTGCTACAATGGTAACCACAAAGAGGTACAATGCTGTGAAGTAAAGTGAATCTTAAAAAGTTATCTTAGTTCAGATTATTTTCTGCAACTCGAAAATATGAAGGAGGAATCGCTAGTAATCGTAGATAAGAACGCTACGGTGAATATGTATCCTAACCTAGCACACACCGCCTGTCAAGCCATGAGAGTTTGTTATGCCTTAGGTTATAGTTAAATATGTATTCATAGTAAAATATATACATTATACACTATTACCAACACATAATAGATGATTGAGGTTAAGTCATAACAAGGTAGCCGTAGGGGAACCTGCGGCTGGGGAAATTTTAATAATTTTATTAAATTTAATAGTACTTTATTTAGGTTATATAATCCTAAATATAATTTCTATATTCGGTAATTGCTTATTATCAGTAAGTTTTATGTTTCAATATTTATAGTTTATAGTATTTTGCGGAGTCGACTAATGTAGGTCCTTAGACTCATGATCTGATAGTGTAGGTTCAAGTCCTACCTCCGCTAATACTTTTTATTATCATTAATATGCGTATTTAATATCTTTATTAATTTTATATGGATATGGTTTCAGTTAATGATAATAATTTTATAATAATAGTTGTTTATAGTCATATTATTTAATTATAGTACGAGTCCACATATTGTGGAATTGTATTAATCTAATGAATACACACAATAAGTAGTTTAAAATATATAAAAATTTTACATAAATTATAAACAAGTATTTGAAGGATACCTTGACAATTAAAGAACAAACGTAGAATATACGAAAAATATGGGTAGAGTAAAAATCATGCTCTGTGACCTAAAGTGATTTGTGAATACAATGTAATTGTATAAATTAAAGCTAGTGAACTGAAACATCTAAGTAATTAGTTTAATCGAAATCAAAAGAGATACTAAAAGTAGTGGTGAGCGAAATTAGAATAGATTATAGCGAGGTGAATATATACTATTAGAATGGTGATGGATAAAGCCAACGAAACAAGGTGAAAGTCCTGTATATTTAGTATACCTCATAAAAAAATAAAGTAAAACAATTTAAGAAAAGATTGTTTGAATATAGGAAGCCCACTTCCTAAATCTATACACTTTAATTGATCGACAGCGTAAAGTACCGTGAGGGAAAGGAGAAAAGCACTCGTAAAAACAGGGTTAATGAATATGAAATCGAATACTTAATAAGCATTTGGAGCATTCAAATAGGATGTAACAATATACCTTTTGTATAATGGGTCAACGAGTATATTTAATAAGCAAGCATAAGTTGATAAATGTATGCGTAATGAAAATAAAAAAATAAAATAAAGTTTATTAAATATGACCCGAAATCTCGTGATCTAACCATGATCAAGTCGCAAATATATTAACTGTATATTGAAGGACTGAACTCGTGTATGTAGCATTATGCTGGGATGAATTGTGGTTAGGGGTGAAAGGCTATTCAAACGGGGTATAGCTGGTTTTCTGCGAAATCTATTTAAGTAGAGTATCTAATAGATAAACATATGATGTAGAGCACTATATAATCAATGGGGACGACAAATCTTACTGAGGTTATGTAAACTTCTAAGGCATATGATATTATATTAGAGAAGCGGAATGTAGGCGCTAAGGTTTATATTCGAGAGGGAAACAGCCCAGATTGTAAATTAAGGTCATAAAATATTATTTTAGTGTATGATGTGTGCTATTACGTTTAGAGAATAAAATCTAAAAAAAATAATTAGGATGTAGGCTTGGAAGCAGCCACCATTTAAAGAAAGCGTAAATGCTCACTGATTTAATGTAATAGCATGCTGAAAATGTAAAGTGTCTTAAAGTAATTGTACCGAAATTACAATATTAAAAAATAAGTAGCAGAATGTTTTGTATTTTGTAGAAGAGAAATAAAAAATATTTCTTGGAGAAATCAAAATTAATTATGTTGACATGAGTAACGTGAAACAATGTGTAAAACATTGTCGCCGAAAATCCAAGGGTTTCTCATTATATGGATTATCCAAAGGGAGTAATTCGGTCTCTAAGAATTAAAACAATAGTTAAATTCGATGAGTTAGTTAGTAATATTTAATTATTATAATATGGGACAATATGTGTATGTTGTATGTATAGGAATGGAACTATATATACGATGTATATGTATTCAGGAAAAGCATATTTTTTATTATGTTAGCAGGAAATACCGTACCCTAAACTGACACAAGTGGATAAGTAGAGTATACTAAGGCGATTGAAAGAATAATACTAAAGGAACTCGGCAAAATAGCTCTGTAACTTCGGGAGAAAGAGTTTTTTCTATGATTACATAGAAAAGGACAGTAAGCAGAGAAGAACGACTGTTTATCAAAAACACAGGATTCTGCAAAATCGAAATGATGATGTATAGGATCTGACTCCTGCCCAGTGCTAATGAATAAATAAATCGGTAATAAGCTGATTTTATAATAGTTAGTAAACGGCGGCTGTATTTCTGACGGTCCAAAGGTAGCGAAATTCCTTGTCTGTTAATTGCAGACGTTGCATGAATGGAGTAACGATTCTTCTACTGTCTCTAGTATTATTTCAGTGAAATTGAATTTTCTGTGAAAATGCAGAGTATTAATAGCTAGACGGAAAGACCCCATGCAGCTTTACTATAGTTATATATAGTTCTTATTGGATGAATTATGTAGGATAAATGGGAGTTTAGAGGAGATAAATATTTTATTATTTATCTTAAAAGAGTACGATAGAAATAAAGTCTCAAAAAACAATCTTGAAATACCATTTTTTTTGTTGGTAATAACTCAATTATGTAGTAATAATTTGTATAATTGGTAGTTTGATTGGGGCGATGGCCTCCTAAATAGTAACGGGGGTGTACAAAGGTAAACTCAGGTTATTTAGAACATAACCGTTGTATATAATGGTTAAAGTTTGCCTAATTGTTAGATTTACTAATCAATCAAGAACGAAAGTTTGTCATAGTGACCCGGTATTACTTAGTGGTAGGAATATCGATTAACGGACAAAAGCTACGCTGGGGATAACAGGCTTATAATTCCCAAGAGTTCGTATCTACGGAATTGTTTGGCACCTCGATGTCGGCTCATCACATCCTAGAGCTGAAAAAGGTTCTAAGGGTTTAGCTGTTCGCTAATTAAAGTGGTACGTGAGCTGGGTTCAGAACGTTGTGAAACAGTTCGGTCCCTATCTACTATTAATGAAGAGAATAAGTATTAACTTTCTTCTAGTACGAAAGGACTGAAGAAAGCATACCCCTGGTGGATCAATTGTCTTATCAAAGGCACAGTTGAGTAGCTACGTATGTTAAAATAACTATTGAATTAATATAAATAGGAAGTTTAAATATAGTAATTCTCTATGAGGGATGTTAAAGATCATAACATATAGGCTAAAGGTCGAAATACAGTAATGTATGAGCTTATTAGTACTAAAACAGCCCGATAATAATTTATGTAGATTTTTATATACAATATATATTTTAAAAGTTTATTTTTTTTTATTTGTTATAAATAGTTCCCAGTCGATCACTATTTATCATTGAAGGAACTTACAGCAATTCACAATAGTTTTTTATACTATCCAGTAATAATAGTTCCTGTTACTTATGCTTCTCTTTTAGTTAAATAATTCCATATCGACCACTATTTAATATTTATAACTGCTAGTTTAATTCTGTATTTATTTTATACCTGTGGGTAATCATTTTAGCATGCTAAGTATAGTATTAACTATATTTGGAAGTAGGTACTTTTTATTGTTATATTTAATTGTTTTATCTCTTATGAACTTATTAGTGTTATATAGTATGTAATCACGCTTAATGAATATGTTATTATATATTACATTTGTAAGTCGTATAATTCTGTATATGTTAATATTTTTTATTGTTTATTTTCATTTAATTTTGTTTTATTATTCTATGTGGAGTGTCAAAGTAATAAATACTTTACTGTAGTTTTTTATTATTAACTACTTAGTAATCTATAATAATTTATGTTGTATTTCAGTATTATTATTCTTATCTATTTGTTAGAATTTAATTTGTGTTTGCTTTTATTTATTTTTTTATTTTTTTTAAATGGAAAAAGACAAATTATACAGTTTGTTACGTAGAAATGTTTGTTGTTATGACTTTTTGTATACATTGTCGATGGAAAATGATTATCATTATATTTTGTACATATAGATATTAAGTTATTGAATGCCACTCTATTATTCTTCCTTAAAACGATGGAAATGCAGGTATCATTATATTTAAAAGTTTATAATGTAATGTACAATGAGTCTTTGACATTACCTATGTTACTTGAATTAATCAGGAAGGATGATAGTTCATTAATTTGTCATGCTGCTTTTTTAGATTTAATACATTTGATTTTTTTATTTTCATATATTGTCAAACAATATAATGATTTAGAATCGTTATATAATATATCAGGTATGACCATGGATGTGTTTGTTTATGATATTACTGCTGAGGATGATGATTTTAATGGTATTGTTGTATCAACAGGTATTTATACATATATGTTTTTTGATCCATTTTATTTGAATGAGTTTGTATTTAAGGAATTTTTATCAATATATTATTCTATAGAAATTAAAAATAAAACTTTTCTTTGGGAAAAAATACCATATAAATTCACAAACATATAATGCCAATTAAAGTGCAAGAAATTATAAATACACATTTAGATACGAAATTCACTGTCTTAAAATAAGGTTTACTTACGTCTACAATACGTGATTGGATTGCGGTTAATCCATGTATTAGTCCTGTAGAGTGTCAATTTATTTTAGAATTATTTTTGTTTTTTATTATTTTTTTCTACATACATGTTTTTCCCATATATATATTGGTTTGTGTTATGTTTTTCTACTTTTATATTTATGTTTAGGTTTCCAATTTTAATATTTTTCAGTCAAGTACCTAGTTTATTTTTTACATATTTCACTTACTTATATAGATTACCTATAATTATATATTATAGAGAAAGTATGCCAGGAAGACTAGCATTTCGTAAATATTGTTTTTTATTTTATTTAGTTTTTTTAGCCTATTTTCTATTATATTATGTTGATTTGTCATTAGTGCATTATAATATTGTTTTATCATGTTAATTTAAAATTATAGTCATTTTACTTGTATTTATTCTCATAACATTTATATACGTTTTTATAGTAGTAATAATTTATTGCCTGATTATAAATATTTTGCTGGTTTAATTGATTCTAGGTATATAACATGTAGAAGTTCTGTTATTAATTTCATATCTAGTATTAATTCAGATATTTAAAATAATTCTTATTTTAAATTATTGCTACCACATAATAAAAAGGTAATATATGCTGATGTAGATAATAAAATACATGGAATGCATGGATATAATGTTATTACTCCAGCATTTCTTCGTGACCATTTTAAATCAAATGTACAACATGATAGTAATACAATGACTAATGTAGTATTTTTACCAAAAACACATAAGCAATTATATAAATCTTTATAAGCTAAAATGTTAGCTTCTGCATCTGATGCTTACATTTTAAAAGCACGTTTTTATATTGGTAACTCCAATTCTACGTTTGCTCTTCAAATTTTACACAGTGAATATAATGTTTAATGTGCATATATTCGTGGTAAGTTTTTGCATCCACAAATGGCATGTATTTTTCAGGATAAAATCTTATTATTTCCACTAACACATAATGAAAATCCAAAACGTGGTTTTAGTACATTTATTTCTGATGTAGATAAGCAAAATGAAATAATAAACGGTGATCAGTATCTTTTTAATGATTGCGTTATACTTTATTATGATATTCGTTTGGTGTCTATGGCTGTTACTCGTATTGTTACATCAAGTGGTCAATATCTTTATAAATGTGGTTTACCTATAAATGCTTAGTCTTTTTATAGTTATTTTCCTCGTGTACCTAATATGTATTCAAATACAGAAGGTTTTTTAAATAGACAATTTACTACTTCTTCTATATTTGATAATAATTTTCACATGGAGAAAGTTGAAATATTAGCACAAAATATACTTCTATATTTATAATATGAAGCAGTGTATAGGATACTTAATTATGTACATTAATTAGTATTACATTATGTTTTTTATAGTTTCTGTTTTTATTTATTTTATATATACTATTTGTATTAAGTATTTTAGGAATAACTTATTGTCTTTTATGTCTAGTCTTTTTATATAGTGTTTAATATTAAAATAAATAGCTCAGTATATGATGTATTGAATCCTGAATTAACTGTATTACAGCAATGTGAGTTACATTCATTATATATACCAAGATTTTGTTATCACGATCGTTTATCAATTGCAGGTAATTGTAGAATGTGTTTAGTGGAGTTAGAGACTTCTATTAAACCAGTGATTGCTTGTTCTACATCTATTTTACCAAATATGTCTATTTTTACAAATAGTAAAACAGTTAAAAAAATTCGTGAGAATGTACTTGAGTTTTTACTAATTAATCATCCATTGGATTGTCCAATTTGTGATCAAGGTGGCGAGTGTGATTTACAAGATCAATCAATGGTTTTTGGAAGTGACAGAGGTCGTTTTTTAGAGGTTAAGAGATCAGTTGAAGATAAGAATTTTGGTCCATTTATTAAGACTATTATGACAAGATGTATTCATTGTACTCGTTGTATTCGCTTTTTTGATGAAGTTGCTGGCACATCATTATTAGGTACACTTGGTCGTGGTCGTGATACAGAGATTGGTACATATACACAAATAGATTTACTAAATGAACTTTCTGGTAATGTAATTGATTTGTGTCCAGTAGGTGCATTAACATCTAAACCTTATGCATTTACATTTAGACCATGGGAGTTAACCAGTTTTGAATCTATTGATATTTTTGATAGTTTATGTAGTAATATTCGTATTGATATTAAAGGTAATACTATTATGCGTATATTACCAAAATTAAATGAGAATATAAATGAAGAATGGATTACTGATAAAATACGATTCTCATATGATGGTTTTCGAAAAGAAAGGTTAACATTCCCATTAATAAAAGTTTTTAAGAAACAAAGTATGTTGTTTACCTATAATAGTTGGGACTTAGTTTACTCTAAGATAAAACATTTGTTCACTGCTAGTACAAATGGTAATATACATGTGTATGGTGGTGAGTTATTTGACTTATTTTCATTATATTTATTTAAGTATTGGTTAGATACATGTAATTTATTTATTAACTTTCATTGTGATATGCCTTTATCAACTAATCATTTGGATTCGTTTATTCTTGGTAGTAATATAACAAACTTTAATAAATTTGATAGTATCTTATTTTTAAATATGAATATAAAAGAAGAGATTAGTGTTTTAAATGCACGTATACGTAAGTTAAAATGGAAATTAAAAGATAATTTTAATGTTTACTATATTGGCATTAATACATCATTTAATTATAAAGTAAAACATTTAGGTTTATCTTATAGTACTATCTTAGGTATTATGAAAGGAAAACATTTTATTTGTAGTACTTATATATTAAGTACATTATGTCTATTTCAAAATAATAGTGATTTAGGTAGTTATATAGGTATTACATCATATGTGCCATCTGCAGAAATTAATACTGTAGTAAATACTACAGATGTTATACATTATAATTTTTTAGGTTTTAAAACTACTACTATTTCTAAAAATATTAGTGATTTATTTATTTATTATTTATTTAATTATAATAAGCCATTCACATATGTAAAGGATGCACTTAATTATGTAATATATCAAGGTCATCATGGTGGTTGGAATACTGTTAATGCAAATATCATTTTACCAGTATTATCATATACAGAGATACGAGGGTATTATATGAATTTAGAAGGACGTATTCAAGTAAGTGAACAAGCGATTTATGGTCCAGGTTCTAGTAGATCTAGTTCTGATATTTTTTTAGGTTTTATTAATAAACCATTTATGTTGCCATTATTAAATGATGTATATTTTAAAAATGTATTTAATTTGGTAGTGCCAGTACAACAATTATTAACTAAGTTAAGTTTATTTAATTGTAATACTACAATGCCTAAATATTTTAATAAAAAAGCACTAGTATCTAAAAACAAATATAATTTAAATATTATTAGCGCTAACTCATTAATATATCAAAGGTCAATTAATAGAACAGTTAGTGTCATTAACTAATTATTATTCATAGTATTTTTAATAGTTTCTTCAATAATATCTTATTTTGAATATATTATTAGAAAAGATCAAATAATTTTACTTATTTTTTATAAATTATTGAATAATTTAATAGTCTTAGGTGATGAATAGTTTGATCCTACTTTCAATGGTGGTAATTTTTTTATAAATAATATATATATATATCTCATTCTTTTTCTCTTATGTTTAAAATGTATTATTAATTTACTTTATTTATTTAACTTCAGATTACCTGAATAGCTTAATAGTAAAGCAATGAACTTGAAATCTAAATTTATAGTAGTTCAACTCTACTTTTAGGGCTTAATACTTTATTTTTAGTATATGATATTTAATCTATCATTATTTTTTTGGGTTTCCGTCCTTATTTTTTCTAGGGATGTTGATGGGGCTGCAGAAGCAGTTGAAACGATTGTAAATGACAACTTGAATACAGAATTCACAAGTAATATTGATTCTGCTTATGATAAAAATCTAAAGTATACTCCATCTGGTGTGGAGGTGAATATCGCGAATGGTTTTAACTATGTTAAAGATGAAATTCTAGAAATAGATTATTCAGTTTATTCTACTGATGATTTTTTAGATGTTGATTTTAACTCAGTGTATAGTGGTAATATTACTAGCTATGAAGCAAAATTTAATAGTATTAATACTACTAAATTAACATCTGAACAGGACCAATTATATAATGGAAGACTTGGTGCTTTGCTTAGACATTATGATGACCTTAAAAAATAGTATATTTTTATTTTATATTATTAGAACTTAATTGTGTTTATATACTATTATTTCGTGTATGAATTTTTATTATCTAAATAGTTTCTTTAAAAAGTTTAATGCATTACTGGATACAGAATTCACTCTAATAACATTACATTCTAATGTTGCTAAATATAATTTGTTTAAATATGATCCTTTTTATAATGATGCTCCATATATTCAAACTTGGTTTTTAGATAAACAAAATAGTTTACCAATGATGTTAGATAATTTATTATTATTTAAAAATTTACAAGATGAAACTTATACTTTCCGTAGATCATGTCGTGAAGGTATTTGTGGTAGTTGTGCAATGAATATAAATGGTATTAATACATTAGCATGTATTAATCATATTGACATTAATCAAACACGTGAATATTATATTTTTCCATTACCGCATATGCCTGTTATTAAAGATTTAGTGGTTTGTATGAAGCATTTTTATGAACAGTATAAATCAATAAGTCCATTTTTACAAACACAATCTATGTTATCTATAACACCTGTCTTTATAAATAATTATTTTTTATCTCTTTCTTCTAATTTAGAATTTATTGTTGGTGCCGCACAAACTGAAAATATACAAACAAAAAAAAACCGTTTGTTGCTAGATGGTTTATATGAATGTATTTTATGTGCTTGCTGTTCTACTAGTTGTCCTAGTTATTGGTGGAATAGAGATAAGTATTTAGGACCAGCAGTATTGCTACAAGCATATCGTTGGGTAATTGATAGTCGTGATGATTTTGTAATGGATCGTTTATCACAGTTAAATGACCAATATAAATTGTATAGATGTCATACAATTTTAAATTGTGTTCAAGTTTGTCCTAAAAAATTATCTCCAGCTAAAGCAATAAGTAACATAAAAACATTGTTATTATTAAATGATTAATAATGTTAACAACATTTTGCTCGTTTTTTAATGTTCATTTTTTTATATATACTATTATTATTATTTTTTTATTTTAGAATATGTGATTGTTTTTATTTGTTATTTGTATTTCAATAATGTTATTACGCGCAGCACGTACTGAGAATGTATTTCGTGTACATAAAAAAAAATATGGTGTTGGTAATTCTATTGCATTACTTTTATGTAATCATTTAGGTTATCATTTTAATTTTAAAAATAAAGACGTACCACTTACTTATTTAGCAGATGGATTACGTAAATTATTAGTGCAAAAAAATAATGTATTAGCTACTAACTTAAAAAAAACAATGGATGATAATTTAGTTACTCAAATTAAATTAAATACTTATCAAGGTAATTGTATACGTAGAGGTTTACCAGTTCATGGTCAACGTAGACGAACAAATGGTAATACAGCTAAAAAATTATTAAGTAAAATATCAAGTCGTTCTTTACGTACTTAGTTATAAATTTATTTAAATAAGTTAATTTATTTTGTATAAGTAGTACTTATTGTGATAATATACTATATATAATGATTACTGAATTCAAAATGATTGGTGCAGGTTTAGGAACCATAGCTTTATCTGGAGTTGGAACTGGTATTGGTTTTATTTTTAATGGATTATTAGATGCTGTATCTAGAAATCCAACTTTAAGCAAACAATTATTTAACTATGCAATTATTGGTTTCGCTTTAACTGAAGCAATTGCATTGTTTACCCTAATGATTGTATTCATGTTATTATTCGCTTTCTAAATTATGTATTTTTCTATTTTAGAAAATATGTAATTAGATTTTTTTCGTGGAGAGTAGCTCAAGGATAGAGTGATTGTTTTGGGTACAATAGGTTGTGGGTTTAAGTCCCACCTCTCCGATATTTAGGTATGCACATGTTACTTACGAATCGGATCTGTGTTACTCTATTACTCTATAGTAATACAGTAACCATCATAATCATATATAAAATGTGATTTCATATTATTAATTCTTATTTTTTATGACTTTATTAGATATATTAAGTATCTTTTTACTACTTTCTTTATATGTATTGAGTATTAATGTCTTTTTTTATATCAGTGATGTTAATATTTTTGAATCAGTCTCTACTTTTTTGGTAGGTTTACCTGCAGTATTAGAGATAGTGAATGTTATTATTTTTTTTATATTTGTATTATTAACTATTGCATTTGCAACATTAGTAGAACGTAAAGTATTAGCTAGTATGCAACGTCGACGTGGTCCTAATGTATTAGGTATTTTTGGTCTATTACAACCATTTGCAGACGGACTTAAACTATTTATTAAAGAAACTATTCTACCTAAGGATGCAGATATCTCTATATTTTTACTTGCTCCTATTTTTACATTTTTTTGTAGTTTAAAAATTTGGGCAGCTATCCCATTTAGTTTTGTTGATTATCAAGCATTTTCATTAAATGGTATAATTTATTTATTAATTATTTTATCATTAAGTGCATATGGTATCATTTTTGCTGGTTGGGCAAGTAATTCTAAGTATGCTTTTCTAGGTGGATTACGTTCTACAGCACAAATGATTTCTTATGAAGTTTGTTTAAGTTTTATATTCGTATTAGTTGTTATGTTAAGTCAAAGTATTGATTTTATAGATATAGTTTCTATGCAAATTCATTGTTGGTTTATTATTCCTTTATTGCCTCTTTGGTTTATTTTCATTATTTGCGGGTTGGCAGAGACTAATAGAGCTCCATTTGATTTGCCTGAAGCTGAGGCTGAACTAGTAGCTGGATATAATGTAGAATATTCTGCTTTGACATTTGCATTATTTTTTTTAGGTGAGTATAGTAATATAGTAGCTTTTGGAGCTGTTTCTAGTATATGTTTTTGGGGTGGATGGTTACCATTTTTAAATATAACATTGATACCAGATTTCTTTTGGTTTGCATTAAAAATAACAATGCATGTATTTATAATTATTTGGGTACGTGCTACTTTCCCACGTTATCGTTATGATCAATTAATGAAACTAGGTTGGAAAATATTATTACCGCTATGTTTATCCATTTTATTTATAGTAGCTTTTTTCTTTTTACATATTGATAAATATTGTTCTCTATATTATTAGTTTTAAATGAAACAACATGTGAATATTGCTATTGATTCGTCGTTTAATGTACTAACTACACTAAAAAAGTATAGTACAATAAAACATTCATTATTTAATTACTGGAGTTTATTATTTTATAATAAGTATATTTATTATTTTTTTAATTGTTTTTTAAAACAAGGTAAAAAAAGTATAGCTATTAAATTAGTGTATTTATTACTTATTAGTATAAAAAAAAAAACTATGATCTCTCCTATCTTAGTACTACAGTCTGCATTATTAAATTATAGACATATTCTAAAATTAAAAATTATACAATACAGACGTAAAAAAATTTTTTCTTATATTTTATTATCTTTAAATAAACAAGTAAAGATTAGTATCAAATATTTAGCAGCACAATTTGCCTCTTTTAATATATCTACTAATAAATATTCATTAGTAGATCGTTTGTCTATTTTTATTTTAAATTTATTTTTTAGAACACCTTTAATTTTTGGTCGTTTTTTACAACATTCAGCTCAAGTACATAAGTTAATACAAGAAAATAAGAAAGGATTTAAAAGAAAAAAAAAAAAATTTAAATTCCGTCGTAGAAAATTAAGATCACGATATATGTCAAAATGGAAACGTGTACCAAAGTCTCAACTTATGCGTATAAAGATGGATTTAGCTTTGACTAAAAATGTACGTAGACGTAGACGCACGAGAAAGGGAAAAAAACGATTACGTATTTTAAAACGTCGTATTCGTAAGGTTTTAATTCGTTCTATTATTAAGCCTTTACGTAAACGTAGATTTAAAATTAAAAAACGTAAACATATTGAATACAAAAATAGTTTACGTAATTTATATCTGGATACATCTACTTCTGTAGATATGCCATTATTAGAAGATCTAAATCTTCATAATAATTTTTTTGTACAATCTATATCAGCTTCACAAGCAAATTCATTTTATTTTTACTTATTATTAGGTAAGTGGTATAAGGTATTAGAGTATACCTATAAAGATTTAACATCTTCATTCTGGCATTTATATAATTTACGTACTAGATTTCTTCGTCATCGTATATATACAAATGTGTTAACAAATCAAATTGCGCCACAAATACAAAACGTATATGTTAAATATTTAATTAAATATTTAAATAATTCACAATTAATACAAGAAAAGTTATTACGTACTGCATCAGTATCTACATTTACTTCTGATTCTGTCTTATCTAATAATTTAGTCAATTTGTTAAATACAAAAAAAAGGAATAAAAGACAAAATAAAAAAAAAACGTCTTTAACATATTCAGTACACTCTACTAATTTAAAAATTAATTCTCATAAACAGTCTCTGAATACATATTTAGATAAACCTTCTTGTATACGTTATATATTACGTAAAAAATCATTACGTTCGTTTTTACGTAAACAACAATTGAAAAAAGTAGTTGGATCTGCTAGTATTTTATTGCGAAAACGTATTATGAAATTATTACGTGTTATATACACTCAAAAAGCTATAAAGTTACGTAAACGTCGATACTTGCCATTAGTACATTTATTTTCTCGTTTAAAACGTATTTTTTTTATTTTAGTACGTTTTAAACTAATTCGTTTAGTTTGGTTTTCATTACGTGCTGTGTCATTACGTCGTGCTAGACCATTACGTTTAAATTATCGTAAAATAATTGCTAATAAAGCATTCTTAATTAAGAATTAATATTTTTTATTCTCTTTTTATTTCTTCTATCATTGGATAGCTTAATAATAAAGCAAAAGATTAAAAATCTTACGATAATAGATATACATATTTATTTAGTGTATTTGTATACTATTTCCATGTTATTTTATTTTACTTTTTATATGCCTTACAAAAATTGTTATGTTAAATTCTGTTATTTAATACATTCAAATGGTATGGTCGATTCTGCATTTGTATGCACTCGAACTACATTTTTAGGTGTTTCATACGGTTATACTTCATATTTTTTTTCTGATAATACACTTATACATAGAAATACATTAGCATATATAATTAATCAACAACATAAATTATTTATTTAATGCCTTTTATAACTTTATACTTCCAATATACACATCTGTCTAATAAAGAGCTACATCAATTACGTATGTTATTAATCCAGTGGCAAGCAAAGGTACAATTAGTTTCCGCAAAACAAATAACAAATCTAAATTCGTCAGTGATTTTTGGTAAATTATTAACTGTTAAAGTGCCAATGCATATGTATACATCTATAATATTATCTACATTATTATCTACTTTTACAGTATTAAAGTTGTTATATGTGTTTCATAATGATTTTATTTTATCACCATTATTGTATAATACATATGTCAAACATTCGTTGGTAAATGTACCATATTCTAAGTTATATAATCTATCGGCACATTTAAATAATACACGTTTATTTTTATTTAATACTAGATATCTGATGTTGAGTCTAAATATCTTATTTCAAGAAACTTATTTATATAAAATAAATATACAATATATTTGTTAATTACTGTTCATGACTACATTACAACAGCTAATCTCTAAACCTCGAAATAAAGCGAAAGATAAATCATTGACACCAGCATTATTAGGTTGTCCACAAAAGAAAGGAACTGTATTGCGTGTTTTTGAACAAGCACCTAAAAAACCAAATTCAGCTCGTAGAAAAGTCGCTAAAGTAAAATTAAAAACTGGACGTATAGTTAGTTGTCATATACCTGGTATAGGACATAATTTACAACAACATTCTAGTGTTTTGATACGTGGTGGTAGATGTCAAGATTTAATTGGTGTTAGATATAAACCAATTCGTGGAAAAGAATCATTTGAACCATTATCAACACGTGTAACACGTAAATCCAAATATGGTGTTAAATCTAAAATAAAATAATAGTTTTTTTTAAATGTTAAATCCTTTTTTTAATTACATTATATTAGAATCACGTTTGTTTTTTTTTCTTTTTTATTATATATATGTCATTTTTAATTCAAAATTATGCAGTACATTGTATTCCACGTTTTATATTTTCTTCATTAATTTGTGGTAAATCTAACGTACAATATAACTACTTATATTTGGGTATTTCACCAGTATATTTATTACAGACATTAACATTTTTTTTTTTACATCATAATTATCAACATAAATTATTTTCTGATATTGTAGCTGCAGATTTTCCTGATAAAAAAAATAGATTTCATGTATTATATAATATCTTGTCTATAATGTATCATCAACGTATTTTTATTCATTTATGGGTACATGAATTGGGTAATATACCTTCTATTATTTCATTTTTTCCTGCTGCAGCTTGGTATGAAAGAGAAGTCTGGGATTTATTTGGAATTCATTTTTCTAATAATTTAGACCTACGTAGAATTTTAACTGATTATGGTTTTCAAGGTCATCCATTACGTAAAGATTTTCCTCTTTCTGGTTTTATTGAATTGTTTTATAATTCTAAAATTGATTCTATTATTTATCGTGAAGTTAATTTAGTACAGTCCCATCGTAACTATACTCTATCTACTCCATGGGAATATATTAATTTGAATACAATTTAATATTGTTTCTTTTTTTCTTTATAAAAGGGGTGTGCTGAGTGGTCAAAGGCGCTTGTTTGGAAAACAAGTAGAGTTTTCTCTTCGTAGGTTCAAATCCTATCCTCTTCTTTTTTCTGATTATTATTTTATTTCTATTATATTACTATTGTTTTTATACTTTTATAGTTTATTAATGCCACAATTATATTTATATATTATAAGCTATTTACTTTTTAGTTTCTTTTTTAATATAGCTATTTTTTTCCCATCTAAGGGATATTATACGTTGTTTTATTCTGTACGCTTATGTAACCAGATAAATACGCATAAAATATACCTTATTTTTTTTTTCTTTTATGGTGTATTCACATTGCCATTCCAATTATTTTTATGGGTTTTATTTATGTATATTATTTAGTCTGCTTTCTTTATTATTTTTGAATATTGTAGTGAGATAACTAGTATTAAGATGAACTATCTTTCTTTTAGTAGTGTATCTGGTGATTCTAAAAATACAGTTGTACATTCTTCTTTATCTAGTAGTATAAACCTATTACCCGGTGAATCACCGGGAGTTAAATCACCTATGGATAAATATAATCATAAAGTTACTCTTTATGCATTATCTGGTACTCTAGTATGTATTCCTGGTTTACGTGGTATAAAATACTTATATAGAACGAATGTATTAATACGTATTAGAACACCCGATGGAAGATACATATCTGGATTTAAGTGTTCTGGAGAGACTCCACTACAGACTATAACAGAAACTATGTTTGACGTTTGTTCTGGAACAATAAGTGGATTTGGACTAAGTTCTCTTGCATATAATATGATTGAGGAAAAAATGTCTTTTATGGAGGCATTTAAAGAGGGTTTTAGTACTGTTGGTTCTAAAGTATATGAAAATGCGACCGAGAGTACTATATATAGTAATGTATTTACAAATTCTGATAAGAGTAATAATGAAAAACGTGAATAATTTGTTAAATTCTATATTAAAATATACTAATAATGTTATTTCTAGACGTACCATCTTTAGTATTTTACGTTTGTATTGTATTTCATTTTTTTTTATCTTTTTGCGTAGATTTTTTTATCATTTTGTGCTTACCAGTTACTTTGTTTATTTATATTATTCATATACACAGTACAATGTGTACGTGGATAATATAGATTTTTTTTATTATTCATATTATAATATGGATACTGATTTTTATGATTTATCTGGTTTTAAATTTTTTAGCTTATCCCATTTTAATTTTTATCTATATGAATCGTATGATAATTTTGATATTTATAAGGTATTTCCTAATCCTGAATTTGCTTCTACTTATTATGGTTATTTTTGTAGTTATTGTATTAATTCATACTTTCCTGTCTTTCATGGTATAGAATATAGTTTATTATTTTATAGTGATGTACAATTGTTATTAAATAGGTTAGATTACTCTGTCTATGTAGATAGATGTACTAGTCATTTAACATTATTATCATTCATAGAACGACAATATTTATATAACGAGGTTGGTAAAATATATTTACATTATCTAATAGAATGTGAGCAGTTACCAGGACAATTAAATACAGATAAAATAATCGATTTAATATATCATTTTAATACATCTTATAAATATAAGTTTCTAATATCTTTTGTACGCACGGTCTATAGATATAATGTATAATTTTTATATTATTATATTTAACTTCTATAATTTATGTGTACTCATATAGTTGCGGCGCTTATTTGGAAAATAAGTACTATTGTCGTTTAGTAAATTTTAATAATACTTTTTTTTAGTAATTATTATTTTCTTTTTAGAATACTGCTATTGCTTTTATACTTTTATAGTTTATTAATGCCACAATTAGATTTATATATTTTTTGTTCCCAGTTTTTATTTATTTTTTTATTTTTTTTTTTTTTATTTCATTTTTTTAAAGTATATTTTGCCAATTTTAACATTTGAACATAAAATTAAACGTTTAGTTCAGTTTTCATTTAAACGTCGAATTATTGTCGATTACTTAAATAATACAAATTTATTTTATAGTTTTTCTAAGAATATTTTGGTTATGTATCAAGTTTTGAAAGGATTTAAAAATTTTATTATGAATGTTAAAGCGCCTCGAATTAGTGTTCCATTAAGTATTTTACGTTATGGTTTATTATTGTCTTATTATAAAGAAAGATCTATGCTTATAATTAAAAAATATTCTTTTAATAATTTGAGTAATAATGTATAATCTAATTAGATCTGCACTTATTTTACAGAAAAGTTCCCATAAAATAAATAAAGTTAAACTTTATTCTTTTCGTAAACATAGTTTTAATAGGTATGTACTATTATTACTACGTACTTATAGACTTTTTTCTGGTCAATTATTCTTAGCCATACAAACTGTTAAATACAATTCATTGTTACATACTATATATGTGAAACAGTTTGTAGGTAGATATATTAATGTTATTAATATTGTCTTCAGTACTAACTTTTTATTTGATTTATACTATTTTAATTCTGATTTTAATATTCAAAATATAGATACAATTTATAGTAGTACATTTAATTTTACAAATCCAATCTCTATCTATTATGAGTTATTACAATTAATATATTTATTTTTTATTACTTTTGTATTCACAACTAATTTTTCTTTTTCTGTAAGTTCATTACCAAATATACGAAAATTATTTACGTTATTACGTTCTCCACATACAGATAAGAAATCTAGAGAACAATTTAGTATTATTACATATAGTAAATTAATTACTATGTCTTTTGATATGCACTTGATTTTTAATACATTAATACGTATCTTTGGTTTTACTACTTTATTTGTTCAATTTAAAAAAAATTTGTTATATTAATTATTATATTTTACACTTGTCTATTAATACCGTAGAAATGTTTTTAAATATTTTTTTATACAGTTTGCATGAAATTTTATAAACCATTGACTCCTTCGTTACGTCAATTATGTTTAATAGACCATTCTATTTTTGCAGCTAAAAAAGTATTATATACATTTAGTGCTCAACAATCAAAAATGTCTGGTAGAAATCATCATGGACATATTACTGTTCGTCATAAAGGAGGTGGTTCTACACATTTGTATACTAAGTTAGATATTTATACTCGTATATATAATATTCCATCTACTATTAGTTCCATTTATTATGATTCTTTTCGTTCTGCATTTATTTCGTTAGTTTTATATGCAAATGGCTTAATTTCATATCGTGTATTAGTTTATAAAAACTTTATAAATGATGTGTTAATGTCATATAATTCTATACCTGAAACATTACGAAATGGTGATAGTTGTGTTATTAAATATATCTCATCAGGTTCTATTATTTGTAATATGGAATTATTTCCAAATTATGGTGCTCAACTTAGTAGAAGTGCTGGAACATCGGCGTTATTATTAAAAAAAGATGACTTATATGCATATGTAAAAGTTAGTTCTAATAAAATAATTATACTTTCCATATATTGCATTGCATTTTTAGGTACAATTTCTAATCGTAATTATAGATATATTAATTTAGGAAAAGCAGGTCGTACTCGTTTAATGGGTATTAGACCAACTGTTCGTGGAGTGGCAATGAATCCAGTAGATCATCCACATGGGGGAGGAGAAGGTAAGAAATCTAAAAAGAGTTATCCACGTAGTCCATGGGGTAAACAAAAAAGACTACCATCTGTTCGTTTATTATATAAATAATGACTCGTTCTAAATGGAAAGGTAAGTTATATTATTACAAATATATGAATTCATATTTTTTAAGTAAACCATTATTGTGTTATCGTGATTTTGAATTATTATATACAACTAAACGTGAATTTGTTTTTGTACCTCAATTAGTAGGTAAAACTGTTTATGTTTACAATGGTAAAGAGTGGTATAAAGTTTTTGTAATTATAGATATTTTATTACATCAATTTGGTAAATTTGTATGGACAAAGAAACGTTGTGTATTTAAAAAAAATAAGAAAAAAAAAAAAGGTAAATAATGAGTCGTCTTTCTAATTTAACAACAATTAAAATTGGTATTTTTAAATCTTGGAATGGTTATTGGTTTGATAAAGTTTATTATTCTTCATTATTATTTAATGATTTAAAGATACGTGATTATCTAACAGGTATATTTTATCGTTTAAAAATAATCAGTGATTATATATATTTATATCGTTTATTAAATAATATTGTTTGTATTAAAACAAATTTAATTTTTTTTTTTAATTTAAAGTTCAAGACTATTACTTTAAAAAAAGTATATGTATTGAATGAACAATATGTCTTCTTTTATCGTAAAAAGACATGGTTACAATTTACTGAATCACTTTCATTTCTACTTTCTTTATCTAATAATTTAATGAATACTACTTTATTTTCTTCTACTGGTAGTTCTTCTTTAATGTATGTTCATAATTTAGTCTCATTGTATTATTCAGTCTTATATCTTCCTCTTAGATATTTATTAACATTAAATAACACATTATTTGTTACTTTATTTAGTACTTCTAGTTTAACTTTACGTCTAAACAATAACTTATATACATCGCCTGTTTGTTCTATATCTAGTAGCCAAAATTTTTTAAATTATAGTTATTATTTTTTACATAATATTGCTACATTTTTTGTATCGTATATTGATTCAAATATAATGGTCTCTAACTGGATTTATTTAGATTGGTATAAAGTATCGTATTTAAAATCTATTTATATATCTTATATTCAATTTGTTAAGTATTTATGTTTATTTTGTCTTTATTTACCAACTTATACGTTTAATTCTATACTGTCTAACTTACATATTTTAGCTATTTCTTCTTTTAATTCTATTAATATATATAATATAATAACTAATAATAATATTTTTTCTTTTTTTTTTATTAATCGACGTTTTATTACACAATCGTTATTCATGTTGTTTCGATCACAGATTGAAACAAGTATAATGAAATACGAACAACAAAATATCTATTTAAATTTTTCAATTTCGTTTAAAAAAAATCCATTCATTTTATCTGCTAAATTAATTACTGAATCTTTAGTTTACTTACTTCAGTCTGGTAAAAAAATTGTGCAATCTTTTTTCTTTGTTCGTAATTGGCAGTCTGCTTTATATACTTCACGTAGAAAATTAGAGTACTTATATTATCAATATTCTTTAAAACGTATGATTAATTTAAATTATTTATTTTTTTATGCTACAAAGCGTACACCAGTAATTGGTATTAGAATTGAATGTAGTGGTACATTTAAAAAAGGTCGTATGAGTCGTGTTTACTTTTATAGTAGTTGGATAAAAAATGATTTATTAACCGGTAAAATGCCAAATAATACTATGATTGCAGATATTGATTACTATCAGTATATGGCAGTTACTAAAAGTAGTAGTCTAGGTATTAAGACATGGATATTTCTAGAAACACATATCTACAATAATAATCATAAATATATTAGTATTGTATATTAATATGAAAAAAATACATAGAAATGTGATATTTAAAGAAAAAATTGTTACTATGTCATCAATACCTATTAATCTTAGTAATACATCAGATTTGTATTATTATTATTTGTCTGATGAAAATAAATTAATAGATAAAAATGAAATAGAAGCTTGTAGAGTTATTATTAGTCGCGAATTACGAAAAATAAAGGCTCTTACAAAAAAAAAAAAAAATTTTTGGATTAATGTTAATTTTTTATTACCATATACTAAAAAATCTGCGCAAAGTCGTATGGGTAAAGGTAAAGGGGCAATTGATGTAATGAAGTGTTTTGTATATATTAATACTCTTATTTTTAAAATACGT
>JACXTT010000864.1_pt1 | contig 51636 bp, 40 predicted proteins | sample 9270951 | NCBI WGS metagenome assembly JACXTT01 (sample SAMN15532306, study PRJNA645909) | rock metagenome | isolation source: weathered quartz diorite | place: Puerto Rico | collected 2017-06-21
GGCGCTGGGGGTCCGGGGGCGACCAAACAAATAGTTCCGATGGGATTTTTGGGTTTTTGCGTTGGCCGGTGTTGATTTGGTTGGGGGTTCTTTAGCGCGTCTTGCCGTAATCCCCCCCGTAGACCCCCCATTCATTGCTTGCCTGCGCCAGCGCGGCCGCGGCCAAGACCGCCAACGCGATACCCCCGACGCCGGTCAGCAGACTGCGTCTGACTCGACTCATGCTCGCTCCTCCTCTAAACAACTTATGTTAGTTGGTCGATGCACCGCGGGCAGTAGCGTCGAACCGCGCTGATCTCCATTCTGCGAGAATCGCTAGCCGCCGACGGTACGACGATTAGAATCCCCCTGTCTCGGGGTTGTCAACCAAACGGTGCGTGCAGCCACGTAGAAGTTCAGCGCTTCGAACGTGCACCCGCGGCGAGCGCTCGAGTCATGCGCGAACGGGTGAGTTGCACTGCACAACATCAGCGCGCGCTCGGTTGCACCGCAACGCGGGCGTGCTGCAACCGCGCCGCCGAAGGCAGCTGCTATCGAGTGCGCTTAGCGGCGCGTCTTTCCGTCGAGCACGGACCAGGGTGCACGACGGACCACGATCTCAAGGAGGAATAATAAGAGTGCCGCGCCTGCTAGCAGTGGCCAGAGCGCCGTGGCGAGCATGCCGCCGTCCGACGAGCGAGCGAAGATCTCGTCGGCCTTCGGTGCGAAGCTGCCCCCTGTGCGCTCGCTCAGAGCCTTGAGCATAGCCACGTCTGCCGGCCGCGCGCGAAATTCGTCGCTTTGCGAGTAGTAAAGGGCGCGCTCGCCGATGCGCGTGATGTCTCGCTGGGACAGACCGGGGCCGGGGAGCAGCTCGAACCGATACGGCGCTGCCGGCACCGCCTCGAGCGCAATGCGAGCGCTGTAGGTGCCCGGTGCGGACTGGCGCAATACGACCACGGTCGATTCCCCGTCCGGGCGCAGTACGCGCGCCTTGGGCCACAGATCGTTGCGAAAAGTGCCGTCCGCGGTCAACGCGGTGAGCTTGAGCGAGCCCTCGCCGCCATGGCGCGTGACTCGCCAGACGAGTTCTTGTGTTGCCGCGCCCCGCGCCGCATCGCGCACGACTTGCGCCCAAAACTTCCCGTACCCGGGCCACGCGAGCCAGTCCACCGCCCAGCGGTTTTTGGCGTCCGAGAGAAACGCCACCGTCTTGCCCAATCCGTAGCGAGTCTCGGCCAGCAGCGGCTGTCCCTGCTTGGCTTGCAGCAGTACGTCCGAGAAGCGCTTTGCCTTGGTTGCTACATAGCCTTTGAGCTCGGGCGCCGATGCCAAATCGATGCCGGCCAGCATCTCGCTGTGCCCTTTTGCGACCGGCCGAAACGGCTCTTCGATCAGCGACTCGCCCAGCAGCCGCCGGGCCTCGGTGACGAAGAGGGCAGGAATCTCGCTGTCTCGCTGCGCAACGTAGCTCCTGCCGTTCCCCCACTGCGCCAGTCCGGTCATCAGAGGCAGATTTGGCTTGTCGCCGATCGCGACCGTGGACAAAGTGATATCGGCTGCTGCCATGTCCGCGACCAAGTCTTCGAATCCACCGGTCGCCGAGGGCGGTCGCTCCGGCTCCTCTGGAATCACAAGCCGCTCAACCGACGCACGGTGACTGTAGCCGAGGTTGTGGAGCATTTCGTACACCGCGCTGCTGTCGGTCGCGCTCTGTGCGGCTCGGGGAGAATTGGGCGGCGGGGCCGTGTCGCCGTCCGAGAGCAAGATGACGTGTTTGGTCTGGGCGTGGGAGTCCTCGAGCACCTCGCGCGCGCGCCACAGCGCGTTGTATATGTCGGTACGGCCGGCGGAGGTCATGCTGCTGATCAAGTCCTCCGCACGTCGTTTGCTGCCGACTTCGGCCAGGGGCACGACTTCATGGGGCCGAAAATCAAATGCGATCACCGCCAGCCTGTGTTGCTCTTCCAGCAGATCCAACGTCGCGAGCGCGGCCGACTTGGCGAGCTCGAGCTTGCGCCCGTGCATGCTGAAGGAACGATCGATCAGGAGAACCAGGTCCAATTCTTTGCGCTTGCGGCGCGCTTCGAACTTGACCGGCAGGAGCCGCTCTACGCCGCTGCCTGAAAAGCCGGCCCTGCCGTAGGTGTTCTCGCCGGCTGCGAAGATCAGCCCACCGCCCAGATCGCGCACAAACGCTTCCAGACGGCGCGTCGCCTCCTCGTCCAGCCGATCCGCGGGAACATCGCTCAGCAGCACCGCGTCGACGCCGTGCAGCGCAGCCGCCGGGTCCTCGGCGAAGCGTTCCGGCGTCATCGTTTTGACGTCGATCCCCTGCAGCGGCAGGGCATCGGCCAGATAGCGCGCGCCAGTTCGAGCTCCCTCGACGTAAAGCAGACGCAGCCGCGGTCCCACCCACACGCTCTGGAGCAAGGTTTCCGCGTGGCCATCCGCGGTTGCGAGCCTTGCCTGGACGGAGTTCGCGCCGGCGCGCTTGAAGCGAACCTCGAGCGGCACTTCGTTTTCTCCCGCAAGGAGCTTGATGCTGCGATCGAAAGCCACGTCGCCGGTCACCGCGATCTGGAGTCGTGCCTGCGTGGCAGCGCCGGAGACCAACCGCACGCGCACCGTTACGGGCTGCTGTCTGCGCACGCCGTCCGGCGCTTCGACAGCGTCGATCCAAGATTCCGCGGAAAACCCCGCCGGCGCGGGCAGCGCAAAGACGCGCACGCGTTCCGCTTGCAGCCGCGGCAGCTCGCGCCACACGTCGCCTTGTGTCTGGTTCCCGTCTGTGATGAGGACCAGCCGCTTCGCATAGTCCGGGTGGAATCCGAGCAACGAGGTTGCGACTCCCTGCTCGATGTCCGTGGCGTTTTGGTCCACCACTGCGGCGTCCGCACTTTCGCCCGTCTGACGGACCGCTACGGACTGGATATCGTCCAGGTCCCGGAGAAGCTCGGCGCGATCCGCGAAGACAACATAGCTCGCGTGCGCGGGGCGGTATTGCGCATTGGCCTGCCGGATCCAATCTAGCGCGGAGCGCAGGTATTCGCGCGCGACACTGCGCGAGACGTCCAGTGCGTACACCACGGAGATAGCATGTGTGCGCAGGTACAGACTGGGGCTCGCCAAGGCGAGCGCGACAGACACGAGCGCCAGCGAGCGCAGGGATGCGGCCAGAACGATACGCCGCCGGTTGACTGCGCCGGCGGCGCGCTGCCTTGCAAGCCACCACACCAGCGGGACTACGGCCACGAGGCAAAGCGGCCACCATGTCGCGAGGCCGAGCTGCATGGCTATACGGTGATCCGGCGACTGAAAGTGGCCCACTCGACAGCGAGCAGGGTAAAAGCGAGCGCGAGAAGCCAAATCCATGGCTCGGGCCAGGGGGGACGCGCTCCGCCTGTGGCCTTTAGCCTCGCCCCGTCGGGGCCGATACGGCTGTAATTGATCTGCGCGATGCGCGGGTCGATCGCGTTGGCAACTACGATGAGTCGCTGGTGCCCATCGCTGGCGACATAGACCCCGGGCTTAGGCGCTTCGAACAGGGTGCCCCGCGCTGTCGCGGTGGCGGCGACCCTGTGCTCACCGCCGTCGCGGATTTGCGCGTTGGCGATCGGCACCTCGATGCGGCCGATATTCTCGCTCACGGTTTTGGCGCCTTCGGTGAGCCAGCCCAAAGCCGTCCCCAGGAATACCGGGAACCCGGGTTGCAGGGGGAAATTGGAGTCTTGCAACGCAAAGCCGACCGCGGCCCACCGTGCGTGCGCACGACCGGCAACGACCAATGCGCCCCCCGCGCTGCCGCCGCCTACCGTCTTCGCCGTAACCACTGCGACGGCTGAGACGGCGTCCGCCAACTGTGCGCTCTCCAGGCGTAGATCACGCCACGTCACGCCGGCGGTGAGCGCATGCGACTGGTCCCAATTTGCCACTTCAGATTGGCTCACGGGCCGCCACTTGGCGTCGACCCAGTCGGCGGCAGGTGGACGGAACAGCAGTGCCCCGGCAGCTGGCGCGTCGCGCGGTGCATATCGGTCGAACACGTATGCGTCGAAAGCCGGCAGCGCAGCAATCTCGGACGGACTGCGAACGGTCAGTAGGATTCCAGGCAGCGCGCGCAAGGAGTCTTCGAGAAAGGCGTTGCCGCCGGTGACCAGCAAGACGCGCCGGTTGCGATGCGGGGACACGACGCAGTAGGCGGTATCGTCGAGGTCGAAGGCATCGCTCTCCGAGCGGACCTGTGCACGCAGCACACCCTGCTCGAATTGGCTCACGTCCAGCAACTGACCCACGGTGGTCGCGCCTGCGACCTCCAACTGGCGCTCCAGACGAAAGCCGTCGGCTCCGAGCACCTCCAGTCTGACCTGCTTCGGCCTGGGCGCAGCATTCACTATCTGCAGGAAGGCGTCGTAGTGCGTCGGGTCGCCCGGGACCGAGCGTGCCTCGAAGGCGGTGATGGCAACATTGTCGGCCGCTTCGAACACGGAGTGCACTACGGTCCCGCGCGGCACGGCGTCGATGCCGACGCCATCCGTAAACAGGTGCACGCCGGTGACCGTCGCGCCGGCCGGTAGCGGCGGCACGCGTCCGCCTGCCTCGGGCGAGAGCGGAACGCTGCTCAGCTGCTCCACCGCCTGCGCGGCGGGAACAAAGCCGGTGAGCGGTGCGCGGCCGGCGCTATCCAGGACCAGAGCTTCGGCGCCGGTTCCCGCGCGCTGGATGGTGCGGCGGGCATCTTCGAGCGCGTGCTTCCAGCGCGTGCTGCCGTCGCGGGTGCGCGCCGCCATCGAGGCCGAGTTGTCGAGGATTACTACGATGCGCTGGTGCGAGGCGCCCGCCGCGCGCAGTTCAGGCCGGGTCAGCGCAGATGTCAGGCTCAGCCCAATCGCGAGCGCGAGCAGCAGCGAAAGCAGCCAGCGCCACCAGTAGTCACGGGCGCGTGCTTTGCTAAGCACGCGCCGCCACAACAACGTCGACGCCATTTCCACGCGCGGCATTCGCGGCTTGATGAGATACAGCAGCCAGATCGACGCCGCGACTCCGGCCAGGAGCGCGTAAGCGGTCAGCGGTGAGAAAGCGAGAAACCTCAACGTCGCCTTTCTTCTCTACGCGGGCTACGCAGGTAACTCGGCCGCTGATCCGAGCATCAGTTGTCTTTGCCGTGCTCGGTCAGGAAATACCGTTTGACCGACGCGCGGTAGGCAACAGGGACCTGCTCGCGCGTGAGCGCGTTTTCATCGACGCGGTGGCTGAGAGCTTCGGCGGGGATGAAGTCCAGACGCGCCGCTTGCGCCTGGGTGGCAGTGTAGAACCCCGCGGCCGCGCCCGAACCCGGGTCTTTCTGCACTGCGCCGGCGGCCAGAGGCTGAAGCTGTGCCGCGAGGCGCAAGGTCGGTTTACCGAGTACAGGCTCGCCCGCGTCTTCGCTCGGACCTTCCGGCGGCATGTTCTCGCCCCCGGGCCCGGCCTCGCTCGTATTCACGCGCATGCCCATCGCGCCCCCGCTGATATTGGTTCTGCCGTTGTTCTGTGAGGCCTGACCGGGGCTATTTGCCATCGGCCGATCCCCCGTGGCAACCTGCGAGAGCGCCCGCAGCGCCTCGTTCAGCGCGTCCATCGTCGTATGCTGCTCCGTGTCACGGCGTTGTGGCTCCTGCGCTCCGTTATCGCCGCGCGCCGGCAAACCCGCTTCGTGCTCGCCTGCAATCTGTGCTTGGTCTTCGCGCTTTGGTGCCCCACCCAGGCCCAGCAGCGATTGCAGCCGCTCGAGGATGCCCTGCGCTACCTCGGCTGATACTTGACCAGCCTGTGCGCGCGCGGCTGGTCCAGCCGGCGCGGTAACAGCGGCTTGCTCCGCGGGTTCGAGAAGTTCCCGGACCCGCTTGGCGTCTCGCGCTTGTTTTGCGCGCTGCAATTCGGCGCGTTGCTCCTCGCTCATCACGCTCCGAGCGAGCGCTTCGGCTCTGGTCCAGAGCTCAGTCTCTTCCTGAGTTTTGAGGGCGGAAGACGGCGACGTTGCGCCTGTCAAGCGCAGCGCCGCATCTTGTTCCGCGTTCCCGGCATCTCGAATCGCGAGCACCTCCGCTTTCAGGTCACCGGCCAATGCGACGCCCGCTCCCGTTGGATGCGTTCCGTGGTGGCCGGCGAAGGCCAGCGCCAGCGCGATCGCGGCCAGTGCGGCTGCCGCCGAGAAACTGCCAGGCACAGGCAGTGGAAAAACTTCCCTCGGGTCGAGCCGCCGCGCCGTCGCTGCTGCATGACTCAGCATCAATGCTTCCGACGCGGACGTTGCGTTGCAACGCGCGAACCAGTAGGCGCTCTTCAACTCGTCTTTGAGATCGGCCCGCGCGTCCGCCTCGCCGGCCGCGAAGGATAGACCTGGCCGATGCGTGCAGCGCCATCCGAAGAACGCGGCAGCACTGCCCGTAGCCAGCAGCAGGAGCGTCGACGATGCGATCAGCACTGGACCCGGGAGGCCGAGGATTTGGAACAGGAGGTAGGTTCCCAGCGCGCAAAGCGATGCGCAGAGGAGCCATCCCGCGTCCCGCATCCGACGACGCATCTGGATGCGCCGAGCGGCTCGACCGAGCCACTCGAACAGCAGTTGGCGCTCGGGTAGGCTACAGCTGGGGACGGGTGTTTCCACTTCAGTGTGTCAGCGGGGAAGCGGCCCCATGTCAACGCGAGAATCGCCGCAACCTGCTTCGACGAGTAGCGTTTCGATTGGATCGGCTAGATCGTATCATAGGCGCAAAGAGCAAACGTCATCACACAGGGAGAGGAGATACTCATGGGCGGGTTTCGGCACGTGTGGCGGCGTTGTTGCACGGTGGCGGTTGCCTGCTGTGTGGCGGTGCCGACGGTCGGGATCGCGCGCGCCGATGAGCATCCCAACATCGTCTACATTCTGGCCGATGATTTGGGATGGAAGGACGTCGGGTTTCATGGCGGCTCGATCCGCACCCCCAACCTCGACCGCCTCGCCGCGAGCGGAGCCGTGCTCAATGCGCTTTACGCTCAGCCGTTCTCGACGCAGACACGGGCGGCGCTGATGACCGGGCGTTATCCGATGCGCTACGGATTGCAGACGCTGTCGATCCTGCCCTCGAGCCGCTTCGGCCTGCCGGTGGAGGAGCGCACGTTGGGCCAAGCGCTGAAGGAGGTGGGCTACACGACGGCGTTCATCGGCAAATGGCAGCTCGGACACGGGCAGCCCGGGTTCTGGCCTACGCGCAGAGGTTTCGACTACTTCTACGGAACGCTCAGCGGGCAAGTGGACGCCATCCTCAAAAAAACGGCGAAGGCCGATTGGCGGCGCAACGAGCAACCGCTGCGCGAAGACGGCTACGTCACGCAACTGCTGGCGAAGGATGCGGTCAGGGTAATCGACCGCCAGGACAGCGCGCATCCGCTGCTGCTGATCCTGTCTTTCACGGCCCCGGCCGCTCCCTACGGGGCGCCCAAGGAATTCGTGGAGCCGTATCGTGAGCTTCCCGAAGCGTCGCAGCGCAATTACGCCGGCGCAGTCGCGGCATTGGATCACGCGGTGGGCGAAGTCATGGCCGCGCTCGAGCGCCGCAAGATGCTGGACAATACCTTAGTCGTTTTCCACAGCGACAACGGAGGTGCTGTGCCGACGAAGTATCCGACCGGGGACGGCGATGTGCACGACTTCGCCGCCGACAATGGCATCTACCGCGAAGGAAAAGGCAGCCTGTACGAAGGGGGGGTGCGCGTTGTCGCATTGGTCTCGTGGCCAGGGAGAATCAAGCCAAACTCGACGGTGGTACAGTTCCTTCACGTCAGCGATATGTACGCGACGATCCTGAAGTTGGCGGGGGCAGCGCTGGAGCAGCCCAAAAAGCTGGATGGCATGGACGTATGGCCGGTGATCGCGGAAGCGCAGTTGAGCCCGCGCAGGCAAATGTTGATCAACGTCGAAGACTTTCTCGGCGGGGTCCGAGTCGGCGAATGGAAGTTGGTCGTTTACGCGCCGTTGCCTGCCAGAGTCGAGTTGTTCAATATCGCGAACGATCCGGAAGAGCAAGAAAACCTCGCTGGCAGGTACCCCGAGCGGGTGAAGGAGATGATGGCAGTGCTTACCGACTACGCGTACGACATGGCGCCGTCCAAGTACCTCGAAGAGCTGGTAGCGGGCGAGGCAGGCAAGAAGGCGCTCGTATGGCGGCACAATCCCGTGGCCAGATAACGAGGGGGAGGCATGACGTCCGAGACCGCAGCGAGTACGGCCGCAACAGCCCAGCGCGGCGCCGCGGCCGTCGTGCCGGCAGCGTCCACCCGCTGGGTCCAGCTCGTTGTCGGGGTCATCTGCATGATGGCGATCTCGAGCCCCCAGTACGTGTGGACGCTTTTCACCAAGCCGATCTCTGCGAAGCTCGGTGTCTCTCTAGCCGAACTGCAGGTCACCTTCTCGATTTTGATCGTGCTGCAGACCTTTCTGTCGCCGCTGCAGGGGTTTTTGGCAGATCGGTTCGGCCCCAAGCGCTTGCTGGCTGTCGGTGCGGTGTTTACCGGCGCGAGCTGGATCTTGGCTGCCGGCGCCGAGAATCTTCTCGGGCTCTATCTGACCTACGGCGTGCTCGGCGGCATCGGCACCGGGATCGTCTACATCGGCGTCATCGGCCTCATGGTCAAATGGTTCCCGGACAAACGAGGCCTCGCCACCGGACTGGTTGCTGCGGGGTACGGGATGGGTGCGATGCTCACGACTTTCCCCATTTCGGCCAGCCTCGCTGCTGCGGGCTACGAACGAACTCTGATGGTCTACGGATGGATCATCGGCGCTGTGGGCTTGGTCGCCGCTTTGGCGCTGAAGCGACCGCCGGGGGTGCACGCTTCAACCGCTACGCTGCAGGGGCCGGCTGTCCAGGACGTCGCGCCGGGCCCGATGCTGCGCACCCCGGTCTTCTGGCTGATGTTCGGGATGATGACCATGATGTCCACTTCGGGGCTGATGGTCATCTCCCAGATGGCGGCGTTTGCGCGGGACTTTGGCATCACTCAAACGACCGTGTTGGGGTTTGCTGCGCTGCCGCTCGCGCTGACGTTGGATCGCCTCACCAACGGCTTGACGCGGCCGTTCTTCGGCTGGCTATCGGACCGGATCGGGCGCGAGCACACCATGTTCATCGCGTTCATGCTGGAAGGGGTGGCGATGACGGCCTGGTTGCTCACACGGGACAATGCGGTCCTGTTCGTGTTGCTTTCGGGGCTGGTGTTCTTCGGCTGGGGCGAGATCTTCTCCTTGTTTCCCTCCACGCTGACCGATACGTTCGGCGCGCGCTACGCCACCACGAACTACGGCTTTCTCTACATGGCGCAAGGCGTGGGCTCCATCCTCGGGGCGCCGCTGGCGGCTCTGCTGTATCAGCGCAACGGAACCTGGATATCGGTGTTCGCCGTGGTGATCGCGATGAACTTCGCTACCGCGCTGCTGGCGCTAGCCGTGCTCAAGCCGGCACGAAGGCGTTACCTCCGAGTGGGGCGAGCCGGCTCCTCGACGAACTAAGCGTGCCGTTGCGGGGTACAGTCCGCTCGTCGGCGGTTTCCTCACGCCGGTATCGAGCGCACCAAGGCTGGATAGTAGTAGAAGAGAGTCGCGGTGCGGGCGGCGTAGTGAACGTAGAACGAAGCCCACAGACCGTGGTTGCCAAACGGCGCGAGCATCCACCACGCAATCAGAAAAATCGCGAGCGACGTCAGCATCGCGTTGCGCATCTGTGCCGTTCGGGTTGCGCCGATAAAGATGCCGTCGAGCTGGAAGCAGCATACGCCGACCAGAGGCGAAGCGGCGGCCCAGGGGAGATAGGTGCGGGCGGTGGCGCGAACAGCCGGGTCGACCGTGAGCGTGTCGACGACCACCGTGCCAAGCGCCGCGAACAAGAGTGACGCTAACAGCGCGATCCCGGCCGCCCACCAGGTTGTCATTCGCGCGGCGGCGATGAAGCCCGCCCGGTTGGCACTGCCGATGGCTCTGCCGACCAGCGCTTCGGCGGCGAAGGCGAACCCGTCCAGAAAAAACGCCGCGACCGCGATGAAGTTCATCAGCACTGCATTCGCGGCCAATATGGTGTCGCCTTGCCTCGCGCCCTGCGCCATGAACCAGGCGAAAACCAGGATCAGCGCCGCCGAGCGGATCATGATGGCGCGATTGACGGCGAGCGTACGCCGGATGCGCTCTGGCGCCGCCAGCCGTACGAAGTCCCAGCGCCCGCCGAGGCCGCGCAGATGCCGTGCTGCAATCGCGAGCCCAACCGCTGCCGCGACCACCTCCGCCATCAGCGTTCCGACCGCGACGCCGTTTACACCCATGTCGAGTCCGAGGACGAGAAATGCATCCAGCCCGATGTTGGTGAGATTGAGGACCAGCTGAAGCACCAACGCCACCCGCGCCCGCCCCAAGCCGACGAACCAGCCGAGCAGGGCATAGTTCGTCAGCGTCGCCGGCGCTGCCCAGATCCGGATGTCGTAGTAGTCGCGCGCCAACGTCTCGACCCGGGGACTGCCTTCGATCAGCGCAAACGCCACCTCGCGGATCGGCCACTGCAGCGCGATGAGACCGGCACCGACGGCAAACGCGATCAGCACCGCGCGTCCCAGGCTGGCGCGGATCTCCCCGGCGTCGGCGGCGCCAAGCGCCTGGGCCGTCAGTCCCGTGGTGCCCATGCGCAAGAAGCCGAACCCCCAGAATGCGAAGTTGAAGATCAGAGCGCCCAGGGCTACCGCACCGATGTATGCCGGATCCGCAAGCTGGCCCATCACGCCCGTATCGACGACGCCCAGAAGCGGAGTCGAGACACTGGAGATCATGATCGGCACAGCGATCGACAGGATTGCGCGATGCGTCACTCCGCCTGCCGCCCGCCGATGCGCCGCGCGTCTTCCGTCATAGAGGATGGCTCGCCAACGGCGCGAGTCCGAGCAACGCGCCGACATGGTCGGATGGATGAACGCCGACCTCAGCGTTCGCTGACGTGATGCAACACGCGCGTGCCGCCGCGGTCATCGCCGATACGGTCTACGACGTCACCTGCACTTTGGTTCTGGCGTGAGCCCGGCCTGCGTTCGAAGCGCTCTTCAGATTGAGCCATGTCGCGGCGCAGACGATCAGCGCGCCGGCGAACACCCACACGCTGACCGCCTCACCGTAAAAAAGAAAGCCCACGACGGCGATCAAAGGCAAACGCAGAAAGTCCATCGGCATAACCACCGTCGCGTCGGCGAGCTGAAAGGCGCGGGTCAAACAGTAGTGCGCCGAGAGCGCGGTTAGCGCAACCAGGCCGACCCATGGCCACAGGGCAGCCGACGGCCACACCCAATGCGGCAGCGCGGGTACCAGTCCGAGCGGCAGTTGAATCACGGTCATATAGAACAGAATCGTCAGCGGGCTCTCCGTCGCCGACAGGCGCTTCGTGAATACATGCGAGATCGCGTAGCACAGCGCACCGCCCAGGACCGCCAGGGCCGGCACGGTAACGACCGCCATGCCGGGCCGCAGTATGACCAAGATGCCGACGAAGCCGAGTGCCACCGCCAAAACGCGCACCCTGTTCATTCGCTCCCCCAGGAAGATCGTCGCGAGGATCGCGGTCCAGATCGGCACCGTGAACTCGATGGCGAAAACCTCGCTCAGCGGAATCGATGCAATGCCGTAGAACCAGCCGTACTGGCCGCCGAAGTGGGCGACGTTGCGCAGGAGATGCGTGCCGAAAACGTGTGTCTTCACCCGCTTCCATCCGGAACGCTGCAACAGAGCGATAACGACAACGAGACCGACGAAGCTGCGGAAAAACAGGATCTGGAAAGTCGTCAACTCCGCCGAGAGCTGGCGCCCGGCGATAGCCATCGTCATGAAGGAGAGGAGCGCGCCCGACATCCAGAGCGCCGCGCGGATCGCGGGCGGAAAGCGTTGCGGGTACATCCGGGAAAAGTCTCGTGTTGTCGCCGGGTGCGCAGAGTTCAAGGCAACCCAGCGGATCTGACACCGAGGGGTGCGTGACCGATCGTCTCGCTCGGGGGTAACTTAGGCGGAGTTCCCCTGCGCTAACCTCGGCGCTCACATCGAGCGCCGATACTGTCCACCGACTTCGAACAGGGCGTGGGTGATCTGGCCGAGTGAGCACACGCGAACCGCGTCCATCAGGACCGCGAACACATTCTTGTTTTCGATGACCGCCTGCTGAAGGCGCTCGAGCATCGGGCCGGCCTCGGCTTTGTGGCGCTCGTGAAACTCGTGCAGGCGTTGGAGCTGGTTCTGCTTCTCGTCGTCGGTCGAGCGGATGAGCTCCAGCTTTTCCGGGATCGCGTCGCCATGTGGATTGCGGAAGGTGTTGACCCCGATGATGGGGTAGGTGCCGTCGTGCTTCTTGTGCTCGTAGTGGAGCGACTCGTCCTGGATTTTTCCACGCTGGTAACCCAGCTCCATGGCACCCAGGACTCCGCCGCGCTCGCTGATCGACTCGAACTCCTTGAGCACGGCCTCTTCGACCAGCTCGGTCAATTCGTCGATGATAAAGCTGCCCTGGTTGGGGTTCTCGTTTTTCGCCAGGCCCCACTCGCGGTTGATGACGAGCTGGATCGCCATGGCGCGGCGCACACTCTCTTCGGTGGGCGTCGTGATGGCCTCGTCGAAGGCGTTGGTGTGCAACGAGTTGGCGTTATCGTAGGTGGCGATCAACGCTTGCAGGGTGGTGCGGATGTCGTTGAACGCGATCTCCTGCGCGTGCAGCGACCGCCCGGAAGTCTGGCAGTGGTACTTGAGCTTCTGCGAGCGCTCGTTGGCACCGTATTTGTTCTTCATCGCCACGGCCCAGATGCGACGCGCCACCCGGCCGATCACCGAATATTCCGGGTCCATGCCGTTGCTGAAGAAGAAGCTCAGGTTGGGCGCAAAGTCGTCGATGTGCATGCCGCGAGCCAGGTAGGCCTCGACGAACGTGAAGCCGTTGGCGAGCGTGAAAGCGAGCTGGCTGATGGGATTGGCTCCGGCCTCGGCGATGTGGTAGCCGGAAATGGATACAGAGTAGAAGTTCTTCACCGCGTGGTGAATGAAGTATTCCTGGATATCGCCCATCACCTTCAGGCTGAACTCGGTGGAGAAGATGCAGGTGTTCTGGCCCTGGTCTTCTTTGAGAATGTCCGCCTGGACCGTCCCGCGGACGCTCTCCAGCGTCCATTCCTCGATCTTCGCCGACTCGTCCTCGGTGGGGTCGCGGCCATTGTCCCGGCGGAATTTATCCAGCTGCTGATCGATCGCGGTGTTCATGAACATCGCGAGGATGGTCGGCGCGGGCCCGTTGATGGTCATCGACACCGACGTGGACGGGTCGCACAGGTCGAAGCCCGAGTACAGCACCTTCAGGTCCTCGAGCGTTGCGATTGACACGCCGGAGTTGCCGACCTTGCCGTAGATGTCCGGTCGCAGATCCGGATCGAAACCATACAGCGTCACCGAATCGAAAGCAGTAGACAGCCGCCTCGCCGGCATGTCCTTGGACAACAGATGGAAGCGACGATTGGTGCGAAAGGGATCGCCTTCACCCGCGAACATGCGCGTCGGATCTTCGTTCTCGCGCTTGAATGCGAATACGCCGCCCGTATAAGGGAAGGAGCCGGGGACGTTCTCGAGCATCAGCCACCTGAGCAGCTCCCCGTGATCCTCGTAGCGGGGGAGAGCGACCTTGCGTACCGCGGTGCCCGAGAGCGTCTGGTACGTGAGCTGGGTGCGGATCTCGCGGTCGCGAATCTTGACCACGTACTCCTCGCCAGAGTAGGCCTGCCGCATATCGGGCCACATCTCGAGCAGCTTCCGGGCACGAGCATCCAGCTTGCGTTCGCGCTCGGCGATGAGATGCTCCAGATCGTCATGCCGGGGGTCGAAATCCGAAGGTTCCCCGACGGTCGAGCTGGATCCCGGCTTGCGCCGGGATGACGGCGACTCGAGCAACATTGCTCTAGTCGCGGTCAGTTGCTGACGCTCGCGGGCCACCCTCACCTGCTCTTCCACGTGCTGCTTATAGCCGCGCACCGCCTCGGCGATCTCGGCGAGATAACGGGCACGGGCGGGTGGAACGATCGCGCGTACGCGGGAAGAGGCGCGGACGTCTACGCGGCGCAAACGGCCCGGCTCCAGCTTCAGCCCCTTCTCGGCGAGCTTCGGCGCGATCGCTTGATACAGTGCCGTGACGCCATCGTCATTGAAGCGGGAAGCCACGGTGCCGAACACGGGCATTTGCTCGGGCGATGTCTTGAACGCCTGGCGGTTGCGCTGAAACTGCTTGCGCACGTCGCGCAGCGCATCGTCCGCACCGCGGCGGTCGAACTTGTTGATGGCGACAAAATCGGCGAAATCGAGCATGTCGATCTTCTCGAGCTGGCTCGCGGCCCCATACTCGGGTGTCATCACATAGAGAGAGAAGTCGGCGAGCGGCGCGATTGCCGCATCTCCTTGCCCGATGCCAGACGTCTCCACGAGAATGAGATCGAATCCGGCGCACTTGCAGGCCGCGATGACATCCGGTAGCGCGGCCGCGATCTCCTTGCCGGCGCCGCGCGTGGCGAGCGAGCGCATGTAGACGTTGGCGCCGTTGATTGCGTTCATGCGGATGCGGTCGCCCAGCAGCGCGCCGCCGGTCTTGCGACGCGACGGGTCGACAGCGATCACCGCGATCTGAAGACGGTCGTCCTGATCCAACCGCACGCGGCGTACGAGCTCGTCCGCTAGTGACGACTTCCCGGAGCCGCCCGTACCGGTGATTCCCAGTACCGGGACGGTATCGCGCTCGGCTGCCCGCGCTAGGATGGACTGCAGCATCGCCTCCGGCAATGCGTGAGCTTCGAGTGCGGTGATGATCCGCGCAAGATCGCTGCGGTCGCCACGGAGCAGGGCATCAAGACTGTGTGGCAGCCGCTCGCACAGGTCTGCATGTGCCCGCCTGATCATGTCGTCGATCATGCCCTGCAGCCCCATGCGGGCGCCGTCCTCGGGCGAGTAGATGCGCGCAACCCCGTATTCCTCGAGCTCGCAGACTTCGGCTGGCACGATTACGCCCCCGCCTCCGCCAAAGACCTTCACGTGCTCCCCGCCTCGCTGGCGCAGCAGATCGAGCATGTAGCGGAAGAATTCGACGTGCCCGCCCTGGTAAGAGCTCACGGCGATCCCGTGCACATCCTCCTGCAGCGCGGCCGTAACCACTTCCTCGACCGAGCGGTTGTGCCCCAGGTGAATGACCTCGGCGCCGCTCACTTGAAGCATGCGGCGGATGATGTTGATCGAGGCGTCATGGCCGTCGAACAGGCTGGCGGCAGTGACGAAGCGCATGCGGCGCTGCGCCTGGCGTTCGGCGTCCACGGGTCGGGCGGACAGATCGGTCATCCGAAGCTCCAGTTTTCCTGTCGCGGATCCTGGGAAGGAGCGCCTATTCTAATCCGGCAGCGCCCAGCAGCGACACCTGGCCCAGTAGGGAACCTAGGCCGCCTTCTTGTGAGCCGCTACCATCGCGTCGGCGCTCGAGCTCAAAGCGGCCTCGATTTCGCGCCAACGCGCCTTCGCCTTCTGTACGCTGTCCAGCTTGACATGACCGAACCCGCGCACGTGCTCGGGCAGACTGGCCAGTTCGGTCACCAAAGCCAGGTTATCCGCGGTCAGCCTGCTCAACGCAGCGGTGATGGACGTCCGATAGTCTTCCACGAGCCGACGCTCCATGCGGCGCTCCTCGGTCCTGCCGAAGATGTCGAATGCGGTACCGCGCAGGAACTTCATGCGGGCCAGCAACCTGAACGCGGGCCACATCCAAGCGCCATATTGGGCCTTGATCAGCCGACCCTGCCCGTCGCGCCTGGCCCAGAGCGGAGGCGCAAGGTTGAACTTGAGGGCGAAAGCCCCCTCGAATGACTGGTTCAGCTGTTTCTCGAAATCCCCGTTGGTGTACAGGCGCGCGACCTCGTACTCGTCCTTGTAAGCCATGAGCTTGAAGAACGACCTGGCGACGGTTTTGCTCAGCGCGTCGCTGGAGCCGACCCCGGCTTCGGCCTGCCGCACGCGCTCGACCAAGTCCTGGTAGCGGCGGGCGTAGTCCGCATTCTGATACTCGGTCAGAAACGCCACGCGTCGCGCGATCAACGCATCCAGACTTTGCGGCATCTGCACGACGACGGGCCGGGCGGGGATGGCGATTTTCTCGACCTGGTTGAGGTCTACCGCCGCGCGCCGTCCCCAGAGGAACGCTTGCTTGTTGGCTTCGACGGCGACCCCGTTCAGTTGGATCGCCTGCAGGATCGAGGACTCCAGCAACGGAACCAATCCCTTCTGATACGCATACCCGAGCATGAACAGGTTGGTGGCGATCGAATCACCCATGAGCGCCGTCGCCAGCCGCGTGCCGTCGAGGAAATGCGAGCGCCCGCCGACCGACTCGTCGATCAGGGCGCGGATCTGCTCGGCCGGGAACTGCCAGTCCGGATCTCTGGCGAAGGAGCCGGGCGGCTGCTGATAGGTGTTGATGACCGCCACGGTGCGGCCGGGCCTGGTCTTGGAGATGGCGTCGTGCGCTCCCGCCGTGAGCATGTCGCAGCCGAGGATCAGGTCCGCTTCGCCGGTCGCGATGCACTGCGCCCGGATGTCTTCGGGTCGGCGCGCGATCCGGACGTGCGAGGTAACGGCGCCGTTCTTCTGTGACATGCCGGTCATGTCCAGGGCCGAGATGCCTTTGCCCTCCAGATGGGCCGCCATGCCTACCAGGGCACCGATCGTGATCACGCCGGTGCCGCCGATACCGGTGATGAGAATGTTGTAGGTGTCTTGGAGCGCAGGCGGCGATGGTTCGGGCAAATCAAACGCGCCGGCGGGCACTTGATCGCTCGCACGCGACTTCCTGGGAGCGCCGCCTTCTACGGTGACAAAGCTGGGGCAAAAGCCCTGGATGCAGGAGTAGTCCTGGTTGCAGGAGGACTGATCGACCGCGCGCTTGCGGCCGAACTCAGTCTCGAGCGGAACAATCGAGGTGCAGTTGGACTGCACCCCGCAATCACCGCACCCTTCACAGACGGCCTCGTTGATGAAGACGCGCTGTGTCGCCTTGGGATACTCGCCCTTCTTGCGCCGCCGCCGCTTTTCCGCCGCACAGGTCTGGTCGTAGATGAGGACCGATACGCCTTGGAAGTTCCTGAGCTCCTTCTGCACCGAATCCATGTCTTTCCTGTCGTGCAGCGTGACGCTCTGCGGCAGCTGCGTTCGGTCCTCGTACCGGCTCAGGTCCTCAGTCACCAGCGCGATGCGCTTGACGCCTTCGGCCGCCATCTGCTGCGCGATCATCGGCACGGAGATGACGCCGTCGATCGGCTGGCCCCCGGTCATCGCAACGGCGTCGTTGTACAGAATCTTGTAGGTGATGTTCACATTGGCGGCCACGGCGGCACGGATCGCGAGCGAGCCCGAATGAAAGTAGGTGCCGTCGCCCAGATTGGCGAACATGTGCGGCAGCTTGGAGAAGGGCGCCTGGCCGATCCAGGGCACCCCCTCGCCGCCCATGTGCGTCGTAGCCCGCGTGCGCTCGGGATAGATCGACATCGCCATCACGTGGCAACCGATGCCCGCGAGCGCGAGGCTGCCATCGGGGACTTTGGTCGATGTGTTGTGCGGACACCCCGAGCAGTAATACGCCGGCCGCGGCGGTGTGTTGACCGCCTTCTTGAGCACCGCCTCCTTCGCCTCGAGGAAGGTCAGGCGCGCCTTGATCAGGTCGCTGGCGTGGAAGCGGGCGATGCGCGCGGCGATGACGCGCGCGATCTGCGCAACCGAGAAGTCTGCCTTGGGGGGAAGCAGCCATTCTCCGCGCGGATGAACCCACTCCCCCTGCTCGTCGAACTTGCCGATCACGCGCGGGCGCACGTCGGCGCGCCAGTTGTACAGCTGCTCCTTGAGCTGGTACTCCACCATCTGGCGCTTCTCTTCGACCACCAGGATCTCGTCCAGACCGCGCGCGAACTCGCGCACGCCGTCCGGTTCCAGGGGCCATGGCATGGAGACCTTGAACAAGCGGATGCCGATCTCCGCTGCGTTCTGCTCGGTGATCCCGAGCTCCTCCAGCGCCTCCAGGACGTCCATATACGACTTGCCGGAAGCGATGATGCCGAGCCGCGCGTTACGCGAGTCGATCATGGTGCGGTTGAGCTGGTTGGCGCGTGCATAGGCCAGCGCGGCGTAGATCTTGTAATCCTGCATCAGCGCTTCCTGCTTGCGCGCCTGCAGTCCGATCGGATCCTGCAACGGCCGGCAGTTGAGACCGCCCTCGGGCATGACGAAATCCTCCGGCAGCACGACCTTGACGCGGAACGGATCCGCCTCCACCGAAGCCGACGACTCTACCGTGTCGGCCAGCGCCTTGAACGCCACCGCGCACCCTGAGAAGCGAGACATGGCCCAGCCGTGCAACCCGAGTTCGAGGTATTCCTGGACATTGCAGGGATACAGGACGGGGATCATTGAAGCCGAGAACAGGTGGTCGCTTTGATGGGGCAACGTCGAAGAATAGGCGGCGTGGTCGTCGCCGGCGACGAGGAGGACGCCGCCATGCCGAGACGTGCCCGCGAAATTCATGTGCTTGAACACATCTCCGCAGCGGTCTACGCCCGGTCCCTTGCCGTACCACATGGCGAACACGCCGTCGTAGTCAGCGCCCCCAAGCAAATGTACCTGCTGAGCGCCCCATACTGCCGTCGCGGCCAATTCTTCATTGATTCCAGGTTGAAATCTGACGTGATGCGCATCGAGATGTTGGCGGGCTTTCCACAGTGCCTCGTCCAAGCCGCCAAGCGGTGAACCGCGATAGCCGGAGATGAAGCCAGCAGTGTTGAGGCCGGCGGCCAGGTCGCGCCGGCGCTGGACCAGCGCCAGGCGCACGAGCGCCTGAATGCCGGTCAGATAGATCCGGCCGCTGTCGGATACGTATTTGTCGTCCAATGTGACCGCTTGCATGTCTCACTCCTCATGGGATTCGACGCGGGCGCTCTCGCCTTGTGTTCGGCGGTGCCCCCGCCGGGCGCGTGGACGGACGCGTCGCCGGCGCTCGATTTGAGCAATCGTTTCAGCTCGATAGTTCAGTCGTATTGAAGATAGCGATGTCACCGCAACCAGTTTGCCGGACAGCAATCTGCGCACCAAATTGTTCCCGCGCTGTCCGGCGCATTTCTCCGTGTCGTCCTGCCGCTGTGCGTCGAGGATCCCATGCTAAAACTAACCAGGTAGAAAATGTGTTTTATCTTTCTGTAGAGACCGGTCATTTGTAGTACGTATTCCTGGAATTATGGTCTAATACGGAATATTTTTCTGGAGCGGTCCGCATGGTGCTCGACAAGTTCGATCTGGCCATCCTCGCCGTCTTGCAGCGGGACGCCAGGGCCAGCCTGCAGGAAGTCAGCGCGCGCGTAGGCTTGACGAGCACACCGTGCTGGACGCGGATCAAGAAGATGGAAAACGAGGGCGTGATCCAGGGCTATACCGTGCGCCTCAACCCTGTGGCGATCGGCTTCAGTGAGACCGTGATCGTGCAGATCACGCTCGACAACCACCACGAAGAGACATTGGGGCAGTTTGGCAAGGCCCTGGAAGAGATTCCGGAGGTCCTCGAGGCGTATCTCGTCTCGGGTGACTACGATTACCACATCCGGATCGCTGTGCGGGACACGCGCGACTACGAGCGTCTGCTGCGCGAGCGCCTGTATCGGATACCGGGGATCAGGCACACCAAGTCCAGCTTCGTTCTCGGTTGTCTCAAAGAGAGCCTGCTGCCGCTCGCTACCGCCCCGACCGTCACCAGCGCCGGCGCGAAAAGCAGCCGGGCCGCTGCCAGGAACACATCGCGCTCCAAAGTGCGGGTTGCGCCTCGCCGCCGCTAGCCGTCTGTGGATGCGCTGGAATGGATCCGCACGGGGCACTAGAATAGTTCGGACCCGGCAGCCTGCGGGCGAGCATCGGATATGTCCCTCACCTCCATCAACGAACGCCAGCTGACCGATGCGCTCGGAACGCGCCATCCGGTCGCGGGCGCGCAGGCGCGCATCGTATCGCTGGTCCCCAGCATCACCGAGTTGCTGTTCGACCTCGACCTTGCGCCGCAGATCGTGGGCCGCACCGGGTTCTGCATCCATCCGAAAGACCGCGTCAAGCGCGTGGCCAAGGTAGGGGGGACGAAAAGCATCGAGATGGGGCGCATCAAGCGCCTGGCGCCCACGCACCTGATCGTCAACATCGACGAGAATCCGCGCGCGACTGTGGACGCGTTGGCCTGCTTTGTTCCACACGTGATCGTCACGCACCCCCTCGAGCCCAGAGACAACCTCACGCTGTACCGGTTGCTGGGAGGCATTTTCTCGCGCGAGGAGCAGGCAGAGGAGCTTTGCAGACGCTTCGAACGCGGCTATGAGGAGACTGTCGCCGCGACCATGGGCTTGCCGCGGCGACGCGTTCTATACCTGATCTGGAAGTCGCCGTGGATGACGGTGGCGCGCGACACCTATATCTCGCGCATGCTGGCGACGATCGGCTGGGATACCTACGAGGCGAAAGGCACGGCTCGTTACCCCGCCTTCAACCTCACCGGCGAGCGGCTGAGGGAAGTGGACTTCGTGCTGCTCTCCAGCGAGCCTTACAGCTTTCGCGAGCGGCACTGTGCGGAGATCCTCGACATGCTGTCCGCGGGCAGCCGCACGCGCGTGGCGCTCATCGATGGCTCGATGACATCCTGGTATGGCAGCCGCGCCATTCAGGGGCTGGCGTACTTGCGCGATTTTCGCCGCCGCTTGTGTTAGGGAACTTCTTCCCTAAGCGGGATCCAGGCGCAGTTTCACGTAGGACCCGGGCGCGTCTTCGATTGCCTTGAGTTTTCCTTCGCCAGGAGTACGCGCAGGCACCTTGTCGCCACCGAACTGGCCGACCCAGGCCGACCATTCCGGCCACCATGAGCCGTCGTGGCGCTGCGCGGTGGCCAGCCATTCGTCAGCCGATTGGGGCAAATCCGTGTTGGTCCAATGGCAATACTTCGGCGGTACCGGTGGGTTGACGACGCCGGCGATATGCCCCGACCCTGCTAGCAGAAACTTCACCGGCCCGCTCAGCAGTTTCGCGCCCATATAAGTGCTCTTCCAGGGCGCGATGTGATCCTCGATCGCGGACACGAAACAGGCCGGCGTAGTGATCTCGGCGATATCGATCGGCTCGCCGGCCAAGCCGATGCCGCCCGGTTTGGTCAGCAGATTCTTGATGTACATATTGCGCAGATAGAACGTGTGCATCTTCGCCGGCATACGCGTGGCGTCCGAGTTCCAGTACAGCAGGTCGAAGGGGAAGGGGTCCTTGCCCAACAGATAGTTGTTGACGACGAAGGACCAGATCAGATCGTTGGCGCGCAGCAGATTGAAGGTGTTGGCCATCTCGGAGCCTTCGAGAAAGCCACGCTCCTCCATTTTTTTCTCCAGGCTGGTCAGTGTGGCTTCGTCGGTGAAGACCCCGAGCTCGCCCGGCTCGGTGAAGTCGATCAGAGCGGTGAAGAAGGTCGCGCTCTTCACCCGCTTGTCGTCCTTGGCGGCCAGCCACGCCAGCAGGCAGGCGAACAGCGTTCCGCCCAGGCAGTAACCGATAACATTGGCCTCCCGCTCTCCAGTGGCCTGCTCGATGGCGTCGAGCGCGGCGAGCGGACCCTCCAGCATGTAGTCGTCGAAGCCCTTCTTGGCGAATCGCTGGTCCGGATTGACCCAGGAGACCACGAACACAGTGTGTCCTTCGGAGACGGCCCAGCGTATGAAAGAGTTCTTCTCGCGCAGATCCAGGATGTAATACTTGTTGATCCAGGGCGGGATGATCAGCAGCGGGGTTCGCCACACTTCCGCGGTGGACGGGTCGTACTGGATGAGCTGTATCAGATCGTTCTGGAACACCACCTTACCCGGGCTCGTGGCTACGTTCTCGCCGAGCTTGAAGGCTTTGTAATCCGTCATGCTGATGGCTAGCTTGCCGCCTCCGCGTTCGAGGTCTCCGAGCAGGTTGTGCAAGCCGTCGACCAAATTCTTGCCGCCGCTTTCGACCGTCGCCTTGAGCACTTCAGGATTGGTGAACACGAAGTTGGTCGGCGCCAGCGCGTCCACGAACTGACGGGTGAAGAAGCGCACCTTGCGCGCGGTCTGGGGGTCCAGCCCCTGCGCGTCCGCGACCATCTTCTGGATGTTCTGGGACGCAATCAGGTACGACTGCTTGATGTAGTCGAATAGGAAATTGTTCTGCCAAAGCTCGCTCTTGAAGCGGTTGTCGGACCTGGCTGGCTCGGCTACCGGCGCTGGCTCCTCGCCCAGGAAGCGCTGCATGGCGCCGTGCCAAAGGCGAAGGTAATCGTTCCACATCAGCAGTTGCATTTCCGCCAGCTGCCACGGATTCGCCATCAACGCGGCGCCGAGGTCCATGAAAGCGTGGCTTAGCCCTAGATCGTCGCTGAGCGCTGGAGCACCGTCGTAGGCGTGGCGTTCCAGGTAGTCGTTGACGAGCTTCTGGCTGCACTCGGCGATCTGCGCGAACGATTGGGCAAGCTCCTGCGGGTCGGGAGCCTGGGGGAGCGGTGGGGCGTCGGAGGCGGTGGCCATCGGCTCGGGCCGTCGTTGTCAGCGCGTTTTGCGGAACCGCAGCACGCCATCGGCGTCGGCCTCACGCACGACGCGACGCTGGTACAGCAGATGATTCAGATGCGCGATCGCCTCGCCCATGGCGAAAACGATCTGGTGGTTGTCGAGCTGGCGGCGGAACAGCACGGGGACCACCTCGGCGGCGCTCACCGGGTGCTGACAGGCGGTCAGCACTTCATCGAGCCGGAGCCGGTGGTGCTCGTGCAGAGCGTCGGCGCGATGCCTCAGACCGTAAAACGGCAATCCATGCGACGGCAGCACGAAGGTCTGCTCCGGCAACGTCGCATAGCGACTCACCGAGCGCAGAAACAGATCGAGCGGATTCCCCTCCGGTTCCGATGCCCAGACCGATACGTTGGTGCTGATTTTGGGCAGCACCATGTCGCCCGAGATCAGAACGCCCAGTTCCTCGCAGTACAAGGCGGCGTGCTCGGGTGCGTGCCCGTAGCCCATCATGACCAGCCAGCTGCGTCCACCGATCTCCAGCCGGTCACCGTCCAGCATGCGCCGGAAGCTGGCCGGCGGTGCGCTGATGGCGTTTCGATAGGAGTGCTTGCGAGCCCGTACCGCTTCCTGCCGGGATTCGTCCAGACCGTGGCGGGCGAATAACGCAGCGGAAGCCGCGTTCGTATGCCCCGGCAACTGGGCAAACGCGACCTGCGCGGTCACATACTCGGACTCGGTCATCCACAGCTCGACACCGAAACGCTCCGTCAGCCAGCCCGCCAGGCCGAAATGGTCCGGGTGATAGTGCGTTACCACCACGCGTCGAACGGGGTGGCTGCGCAGATTGCTCGCAACGATCTGATCCCACAGACTCCGTGTCGCCTCAGAGTTCAGGCCGGTGTCTACCAGGGTCCAAGCGGCACCATCGCGCAGCACCCACAGATTGATGTGGTCGAGCGCGAACGGCAGCGGCATGCGCAGCCAGTACACGCCCGGCGCTACCTCCTGCCAGGTGCCTCCGGCTGGTGCCTGTGGGATCGGGAAGGTCAGACCCGGATCGCCGGAAACAGGAACGGCGGCGGGGATGCGTTGGTTCATGGGGATCGAGAGATGAAGATGGCCGGCCGGCGGTCGCATTTCCGACGCCCCGCCAGGGATTCGGCATCTTAACAAATCCTCCACTTGCCAGACAGGCGCTCCGCCCGGGCCTACCTGCTCTTTTCCGTCGTGGCGCCGATCGACGATGAGCGGGACGGCATCGCGAGCAAGGTTCAGATAGCCCCGCAAGCTCGAGAGGCCAGGCGGCCAGCGACTATAATGGAGCATCACCTCGTTGAGGGTACCGGCAATGAAGCTCACCGACGCCCAGAGTATCCGCCCGATTCCCGGCCTCGATTTCGGCCTAGGCGAAACCGTCGACATGCTGCGCGAGACGGTACACAGTTTTGCCGCTGCGGAGATCGCGCCTCGCGCTGCCGCGATCGATCGCGACAATGCGTTCCCGATGGATCTTTGGCGCAAATTCGGCCAGCTCGGCCTGCTCGGCATTACCGTCGAAGAAGAGTACGGCGGCAGCGGTATGGGGTACCTCGCGCACATCGTGGCGGTGGAGGAGATCAGCCGTGCTTCCGCGGCCGTGGGGTTGTCGTACGGTGCCCACTCCAACCTGGCCGTAAACCAGATCCGCCGCAATGGCAACGCGACGCAGCGGCACAAGTACCTGCCCAAACTGATTTCGGGCGAGCACGTGGGTGCGCTCGCAATGAGCGAATCGAACTCGGGCTCGGATGTAGTCAGCATGAAGCTGAGGGCCGAGCGCAGAGGCGACCGCTACCTTCTCAACGGCACCAAGATGTGGATCACCAACGGGCCGGATGCCGATGTGCTGGTGGTCTATGCCAAGACCGATCCCGGCGCGGGACCGAAGGGGATCACCGCGTTCATCGTCGAAAAGGGCTTCAAGGGATTCTCCACCGCGCAGAAGCTGGATAAGCTCGGCATGCGCGGCTCCAACACCTGCGAGCTCGTGTTCCAGGATTGCGAGGTGCCCGACGACAGCGTGCTGGGCGAGGCGGGCAAGGGGGTACACGTGCTGATGAGTGGGCTGGACTTCGAGCGCGCTGTGCTCGCGGGCGGGCCGCTCGGCCTCATGCAGTGCTGCATGGACGTCGCGGTGCCCTATGTCCACGAGCGCAAGCAGTTCGGCCAGTCCATCGGCGAGTTCCAGCTGATGCAGGGCAAGCTGGCCGACATGTACACGACGATGAACGCGTGCAAGGCCTATGTTTACGCCGTCGGGAAAGCCTGTGACCGCGGCCAGGTGACGCGCAAGGACGCCGCAGGCGCCATCTTGTTCGCCGGCGAGAAAGCGACGTGGATGGCCGGCGAAGCGCTGCAATGCCTCGGCGGCAATGGGTACATCAACGAGTACCCGACCGGGCGGCTGTGGCGTGACGCCAAGCTCTACGAGATCGGCGCCGGCACCTCCGAGATCCGCCGCTGGCTGATCGGCCGGGAGCTGTTCGACGAGACGAAGTAGGCGCGCGGCCGGTTGCCAAGCGCGCTGAATCGATGACCGAGCTGCTCTCCAGCTCCACCGCGTCCGCAAGCGAGATCGCTTTCGCCATCGCACATGCGCTGCTGGAAGGCTTCAACAAGCACTATCGCCTGTTTCGTCAGATCAGCCGTGAGGCCAAAGGGCGCTTCGAGCGCGCCGAGTGGCAGGCAGTGCGGCAGGCACACGCCGATCGTATCCAGTTCTACAGCGATCGCGTAAACGAAACGGTCGAACGGCTCCAGCGCGACTTCGACACCGCTGCCTTGCCTGATGCGTTCTGGCCGGAGATCAAGCTGCAGTACGTAGGATTGCTCACCAATCACCGGCAACCCGAGCTCGCCGAGACTTTCTTCAACTCGGTGAGCTGCCGGATCCTGCGGCGGACCTACTACCACAACGACTTCATGTTCGTGCGGCCGGCGGTGTCGACGGAGTACATGGAGTCGGACCCGCCGGCGTACCGCAGCTACTACCCGCTCCAGGACGGCCTGCGTGCGGTGCTGGGCCAGATCCTGCGCGATCACGACCTCAAGCGCCCGTTGGCGCACCTGCAGCGCGATCTGCGCTACGTCCTGCGTGTCGTCCGGCTACAACTTCCACGGCCGCTGCGGCTGGAGGCGAACCATCAGATCCAGGTCCTGAGCGCGCTCTTCTACCGCAATCAGCGTGCATACCTGATCGGCAAGATCGTCAACGGCAGCATTGAGCTGCCGTTCGCGGTGCCCATGGTGCACGAACAGGACGACAAAGGCTTGAGCCTCGACGCCATACTCCTCGACCCGCGCGAGATCGCGCTGCTGTTCGCATTCAGTCGGGCCTATTTCATGGTGGACATGGAGGTGCCGTCGGCCTACGTGGAGTTTCTGGCCGGCATGGTCCCCGGCAAGCCCAGGGCGGAGCTATACACCTCGCTGGGCCTGCAGAAGCACGGAAAAACACTCTTCTACCGCGACTTCCTGCATCACCTCAAGCATTCGACCGACGACTTCGTCACCGCGCCGGGCATTCGCGGGCTGGTGATGATCGTGTTCACGCTGCCGTCGTATCCTTACGTGTTCAAGGTCATCCGCGACAAGATCTCGCCCACCAAGAACATCGACCGGCAGACGGTCCAGGACAAATACATGCTGGTCAAGCGTCATGACCGCGTCGGGCGTTTGGCAGATACGCTCGAATACAAGGACGTGGCTTTCCCGCGCGCGCGCTTCGACCCTGCGCTGATCGCCGAGCTCGAGCGCGAAGCCCCATCCGCGGTGGAGCAGGAAGACGACACGCTGATCGTCAAGCACCTCTATATCGAGCGGCGCATGACGCCCCTGAACCTCTACCTCGATCGATGCAGCGGCGAACAGGTCCGCCACGCCGTACGCGACTATGGCAATGCCATCAAGGAGCTGGCGTCGGTCAACATCTTCCCGGGCGACATGTTGTTCAAGAATTTCGGTGTCACGCGCGGGGCGCGGGTCGTGTTCTACGACTACGACGAGATCGCCTATATGATGGAGGTGAACTTCCGACGCATCCCGGTGGCGCTCACACTGGAAGACGAGATGTCCGCGGAGCCTTGGTACCCGGTGCAACAAAACGATGTGTTTCCCGAGGAGTTCGGCCCCTTCCTGCTTTCCAGCGGTAAGGTGCGGGAGAGTTTCCTCGAGGACCATGGCGATCTGCTGTCCCCGGAATTCTGGAATGCGACCAAGGCGCGCATCGCCGCGGGGCACATCGCGGATGTGTTTCCGTATCCGGAGTCGGCGCGTTTTGTCCGTCGATTCGGGTCGGGCGCGTGAAGGAAAACAACATGACTGCAACCCGGCTGACCACACCCCTGTCCCGGCGGCTCGGACTCGAGGTCCCGATCTTCCAGGCTCCGATGGCGAGCGTGACGACGCCCGCGCTCGCTGGCGCGGTGTCCAAAGCGGGCGGCCTGGGCGCGCTCGGCTGCGCGTATACGCAGCCAGAGGCGATGCGGCGCGACGTCACGGCGCTGCGTGCGATTACCGATCGACCTTTTCAGCTCAACTTCTTTGCGGCCCCGCAGCTCGAGCCCGTGGCCCCCGAAGCGCAGCGAGCCGCGATTGCAGCGCTCGCAGGTTACTACCGCGAGCTGGGCCTCGCCGCGCCCGGGCTCGCGGCAGCGCCCTACGCTCCAGACCTGCGCGAGCAGCTGGACACCGCGCTGGAATTGCGCCCGACGGTCATTACATGCCACTTAAACGAGCTGCCCGCGGCGAGAATCCGCGCGTTCCAGGCTTCGGGCATTGTTGTGGGCGGGAGCGCAACCTGCGTGGCGGAGGCGAAGCGCCTGCAGGAGCTCGGGATGGACTTCGTCATCGCACAGGGTGGTGAGGCGGGCGGCCACCGCGGCACTTGGACGCGCGATCCGAACGCAGCATTGACCGGGACGCTGGCCTTGGCGAGGCTTCTGGTGCGCGCAGTCGACATCCCGGTGGTAGCGGCCGGCGGCATCATGGACGGGGCCGGCATTGCGGCGGCGCTCGCGCTGGGGGCGCAGGCAGCGCAGCTGGGCACCGCGTTTATCCCCTGTCCGGAAAGCGGTGCGGGAGAAACCTATCGCGCCGCGCTGCTCGCCGCGACGGAGGACGACACGAGCCTGACGGAAAACTTCAGCGGTAAGCCCGCGAGAGGTCTGCGCAACCGGTACATGCGGGAAACAGCGGAAAAATCTTTCCCACGGCTTGCGTTCCCTGCGCAGAGTCAGCTGACGGCAAAGCTGCGCACGGCCTCGGCGCAGGCCGGCTCGGTCGATTTTCTGGCCATGTGGGCCGGACAAGCTGTAGCGCTCTCGCGCCGGTTGCCGGCTGATGACTTAGTGCGAGAGCTGGAGCGGGAAGCGCTGGAAGCCATCGATCGCATCGCGAAGCTTCGCAACAGTTGAACCGCCCCCGCAGTTGTAGCGGCTCGCGCGAACCTCAAGGAGAAGCAATCATGACGCAGGATCCCGTAGTTGTGGTCGGCGCGGCTCGCACGCCGATGGGTGCGTTGCAGGGCGAGCTCAAGGACTTCACAGCTCCCGAACTCGGGGCGGTGGCGATCCGCGCGGCGGTAGAGCGAGCGCGACTGCAGCCCGCCGACATACAGGAGGTGATCATGGGCTGCGTGCTGGCGGCCGGGCAGGGGCAGGCGCCCGCTCGTCAGGCAAGCCTCGGGGCTGGCTTGCCGCTCGCCACTGGGTGCACGACGGTCAACAAGATGTGTGGCTCGGGAATGAAGGCCGCGATGCTGTCCCACGATCTGCTGTTGGCGGGTGGCAACGAGATCATCGTCGCCGGTGGCATGGAAAGCATGACCAACGCCCCGTACCTGCTGCCCAGGGCACGCGCCGGCTACCGCATGGGTCATCAGCAGGTGATCGATCACATGTTTCTCGATGGTCTGGAAGACGCCTACGACAAGGGTCGGTTGATGGGCAGTTTCGCCGAGGACTGCGCGGGCAAGTACGGCTTTACGCGCGCCGAGCAGGACGCCTTTGCGGTGAAGTCCCTGGAGCGCGCGCAGAAGGCGAACAGCGAGGGCTGGTTCGCGTGGGAGACGGTGCCGGTCGCGCTCAAGGCCGGCAAGGGCGATCGTTTCATGGACAAGGACGAACAACCGTTCAAAGCCAATTTCGAAAAAATCCCGCAGCTCAAACCCGCGTTCCGCAAGGATGGCACTGTAACCGCCGCCAACTCCAGCTCCATTTCCGACGGCGCGGCTGCGCTGGTGCTGATGCGCGCCTCCGCCGCCCAGAAGCGTGGGCTGACACCACTGGCCCGCATCATCGGGCACACTACCCATGCGCAGGAGCCGGGCTGGTTCACGACCGCGCCGGTAGGCGCGATCCGGAAGCTCTTCGAAGTCACCGGCTGGACCGCGGACAACGTGGATCTGTACGAGATCAACGAAGCATTCGCCGTGGTGACGCTGGCCGCGATCCGCGAGCACCATCTGCCGCACGAGCGCGTCAACGTGCACGGAGGCGCCTGCGCGCTTGGGCATCCCATCGGCGCCTCGGGGGCGCGCATTGTGGTGACTCTAATCGGCGCGCTGCGCCACCATGGTCTGAAGCGCGGTGTGGCGGCATTGTGCATCGGTGGCGGCGAGGCGACTGCTATGGCCGTCGAAGTTCAGTAGCTTGCGAACGGATGAGCTCGAGAAATCTGGAATGCCGAAGCGCATCGACTTCATCGGCGCGCGGCTGATGGACCACGGCATGGCGAAGAATCTGGTGGAGAAGGGCTTCGCGCTGACGATACTAGGGCATCGGAATCGCCAGCCGGCAGAGTACATCGCGAGGCGCGGCGCGAAGCAGGCGCAGGCGAAGATCAACGGCGTGTGTATCCCGCCCAAGGTGTGAGGTCATGTCAGACCGCAGGTTGATTTCGTCGGGCTCGAGCTTCGAGAAGGTCGCAGGCTACAGCCGCGCCGTGGCAGTCGGTGAGTGGGTGTTCGTCGCCGGCACGACCGGATACGACTACTCGACCATGACGCTCGCGGCGGACTTGGAAAGCCAGACCCGCCAGGCGTTTCGCAACCTATCCGCGGCGCTTGAGGAGGCCGGCTGCGCGCTGAACGACGTCGTGCGTGTTCGCTACTATCTCACCAGATCCGAAGATTTCAAGACCGTTGCGCCGATCTTCGGGGAATTTCTGGGTGAGGCGCGACCGGCCGCAACGGCGATCATCTGCGGGCTGGTCGAGCCCGAGATGAAAATCGAGATCGAGGTCACCGCGCGGCGTCGCGGCGCCGATGTCAGTGGGCGAGGCGCAGAGGGCGCCTATCCACCCGGGCGGAGCTGACCGCAAACAACGAGAGGACAGATGGCAGCGCCGATAGACTTCTACTTCGACTTCTCTTCGCCCTACGGCTATCTAGCGGCAACCAGGATCGCGCCGCTGGCCGCACAGTACGGGCGATCCGTCGTCTGGCGGCCGTTTCTGCTCGGAGCCGTGTTCAAGGTGACCGGCAGCGGTCCGTTGCCCTCGCTGCCGCTGAAGGGGCCGTACAGCCAGCACGACATGTCCCGGTCCGCGCGCTTCCTCGGTGTACCGTTCAACTTCCCGGATCCTTTTCCGATCAGCACGCAAGCGCCGGCACGGGCGATCTACTGGCTGGAACTGCATGCTCCCGAGAGGATCGAGGCCGCTGTCCTGGCGCTATACCGTGCCTATTTTGTCGATGGCCGGGATATTTCGAGTCCGGAGACCACCGCCGACGTGTTGGCGAGTCTGGGCCTGGACCGCGCGCAGGTGCTCGCCGCACTGGGCGAGCCTGCCATCAAGGAACGGCTGCGCAACGAGACCCAGAATGCGATCGACCGCGGTGCGTTCGGCTCCCCTTACGTCGTGGTGGATGGCGAGCCGTTCTGGGGACACGATCGGCTGGATCAGATCGAGCGCTGGCTGAAAACCGGCGGATTCTGAGGCACGGCCCTTGAAGCGCTTCTCTGCTCTGTGCGTATTCTGCGGCTCCAACTCGGGGGCCGATCCGTCCTACATGGAAAGCGCGCGCCGGATGGGCCAGCTCCTGGCCAATCGCAGTGTCACGGTGGTATACGGAGGGGGACGAGTGGGGCTCATGGGTGCACTCGCCGAGGCGGCGCTGGAGGCAGGCGGCAGAGTCATTGGCGTGATCCCCGAGGCGCTCAGGCGGCGTGAGGTGGCCCACGAGAACCTTACCGAGCTGCATGTCGTGCGGACCATGCACGAGCGCAAGCAACTCATGGGCGATCTCTCCGACGGCTTCGTCGCCATGCCCGGCGGATTCGGCACTTTCGAGGAATTCTGCGAGGTCCTGACCTGGTCCCAGCTCGGCCTGCACGTCAAGCCGTGTGGACTGCTCAATGTGAAGGGCTACTACACTGGACTGCTCGCTCTGTTCGATCATGCGGTCGCCCAGCAGCTGCTGCACCCGCGCAATCGTGCGATGGTGATCGCGGAGGCCGAGCCTGAGGCCTTGCTCGATACGATGGCAGAGTATCGTGCACCGGCCGTCGAGAAGTGGCTCACGCCAGAGACGACCTGACGCGTCCCCGATGCCGGTCATCACCTCGAAACTCGATCCGCGCGGCGTGCCTTACCAGGCCAGCGCCGCTGCCATGACACGGATGGTCGCGGATCTGCGCGAGAAGGTGGCGATCGTCGCACAGGGCGGCGGCGAAGCGGCGCGCGAGAAGCATCTGGCACGCGGCAAGCTGCTGCCGCGCGAGCGCGTGCGCACCTTGCTCGACGTAGGTTCCCCATTCCTGGAGCTGTCGCAGCTCGCGGCCTGGGATATGTATGACAATCAGGTGCCCGCCGCGGGCATCATTACCGGTATCGGGAGGGTAAGCGGCAGAGAATGTGTGGTCGTCGCCAACGACGCCACGGTCAAGGGCGGGACCTATTTTCCGATCACGGTGAAGAAGCACCTGCGCGCGCAGGAAATCGCGCAGCAGAATCACCTGCCATGCATCTACCTGGTCGACTCGGGCGGAGCCAATCTCCCCAACCAGGACGAAGTGTTCCCGGATCGCGACCACTTCGGTCGCATCTTCTACAATCAGGCCAACCTGTCTGCCCACGGCATCCCGCAGATCGCGGTGGTGATGGGCTCGTGCACCGCCGGCGGTGCCTATGTGCCGGCGATGTCGGATGAAACCGTCATCGTCCGCAACCAGGGCACCATATTTCTCGGCGGGCCACCCCTGGTCAAGGCAGCAATCGGCGAGATCGTCACGGCCGAGGAGTTGGGTGGAGCCGACGTCCACGCGCGCGTGTCGGGCGTGGCCGACCACTACGCGATGAACGATCTGCATGCGCTGCAGATGACTCGCCGCATCGTAGCTCACTTAAATCGCCGCAAGACGGTAGGGCTCGAAACACTTGAACCGCGCGAGCCGGTGCTCGACCCCTCGGAGCTGCACGGTGTCATCCCGACCGATCCACGCAAGCCGTTCGAGGCACGCGAGATCGTAGGTCGCATCGTGGACGGCAGCGAGCTGGACGAGTTCAAGCCGTTGTACGGCACGACGCTGATGTGCGGGTTCTCCCACATCTACGGCTATCCCGTGGGGATCATCGCCAACAACGGCATCCTGTTCTCCGAGTCGGCGCTCAAGGGTGCCCACTTCATCGAGCTCTGCAGCCAGCGAGGCATCCCGCTGGTGTTCTTGCAGAACATCACCGGGTTCATGGTCGGCAAGAAATACGAGGCCGGCGGGATCGCCAAGGATGGAGCGAAGATGGTCACCGCGGTAGCTTGCGCGAAGGTGCCGAAGTTCACCGTTATCGTCGGTGGCAGCTTCGGCGCAGGCAACTACGGAATGTGCGGCCGCGCCTACGGACCGAGATTTCTGTGGATGTGGCCCAATGCTCGAATCTCGGTGATGGGTGGCGAACAGGCCGCATCGGTGCTGGCTACGGTGAAGCGCGAAGGTCTGGAGAGGGCGGGCAAAGATTGGAGCAAAGAGGACGAGCAGGCTTTCAAGGCACCCATTCTCGAGCAGTACGAAACCCAGGGCCACCCCTATTATGCCAGTGCGCGCTTGTGGGACGACGGCGTGATCGACCCCGCCGAGACGCGGCGTGTCCTGGGACTTGGCCTCTCGGCCAGCCTCAACGCGCCGGTGGAGAAGACCGTCTTCGGCGTGTTCCGGATGTGAGCATGGACCTGACCGCGCCCGACCACGGTATGGAATCCGTGTACATCACGCCGGAGCACGTTGCGCTGCGCGAGCAGGTCGCGCGCTTCCTGGCCAGAGAAGTGGAGCCTCATGCCGAGGCGTGGGAGGAGCAGGGCTACGTTCCGCGGAGGATCCTGCGGCAGATGGGCGCGATGGGCCTGTTCGGAATCACGTACGCGCCGGAATACGGCGGAGCCGGCGCCGATGCCATGACGTCGCTGGTGTTCGCGGAGGCGCTGTCCCGGTCCACCTTCGGTGGCTTCGTTGTGACGGTGCTAGTGCATACCGACATGGCTTCACCACATCTGGTGCACGCTGGCTCGGAGGCGCAGCTGCAGCGCTTTCTGCCCAAGGTTATCAGCGGAGAACTCATCACAGCCGTCGCGATCACCGAGCCGGATGCGGGCTCCGACGTGAGGGGCATTCGCAGCCGCGCACGGCGCGACGGCAGTCACTGGGTCCTGAACGGCAGCAAAATGTTCATCACCAACGGGGTGCACGCCGACCTTTATTTCGTCGCGGCGCGCACCGATCCGGAAGCCAAAGGGTCGCGTTCCATCTCCATGTTCGTGGTCGAGAAGGGAGCCCCGGGCCTGCGCGTGGGCCGCGCCCTGAAGAAAACCGGCTGGTTGTGCTCGGACACCGCGGAGCTCGTGTTCGCGGACTGCCGTATCCCAGAAGACAATCTGCTGGGAGAAGAAAATGCCGGCTTCTACGCGGTGATGAAAAACTTCCAGACCGAGCGTATCGCGCTAGGCGCCATGGCTGTCGGCCATGCCATGACGGCGCTGGGCCTCACGCTCGAGTACGTCCGGCAACGCCGGGCCTTCGGCGGCACGTTGTACGACAAGCAGGTGATCCGCCAGCGCCTGGCGATGCTGCAGGCCAAGACCGAGGCGGCGCGCCAGCTGCTCTACCATTGCGCGTGGCTGGTTACCCAAGGGCGCGATTGCGTCCGCGAAGTGTCGATGCTCAAGGCCTTTACCGGCGAGCTGGTGAACGAGGTCCTCTACACCTGCCAGCAGTTTCACGGCGGCATGGGCTACGTGCGCGAGACTGCGATCGAGCGGCTCACGCGCGATGCGCGCGTGCTGTCCATCGGCGGCGGCGCGACCGAGGTGATGCTCGACGAGGTGGCGAAGCGCTCATGAACACGCACACGCCATGAATCCGCAGTCCGTTCAGCTGAGCCTCGACGCCAACGGCATCGCCACCCTGACGCTGGATCGAGCGGAGGTGCACAACGCCTTCGACGATCATCTCATCGCCGGGCTCACGCACAAGCTTCGCGACCTCGATCACAATCCGGCGGTGCGCGCCGTTGTCCTCGGGGCGCGGGGCAAGAGCTTTTCCGCCGGCGCCGACCTGAATTGGATGAAACGGGTCGCCCGCTACTCCGAAGCGGAGAACATCCGCGACGCTATTGCGCTCGCGAGCCTCATGCGCACGCTCGATGCGATGACCAAGCCGACAATCGCCCGCGTGCAGGGTTCTGCCTTCGGCGGGGGCGTCGGGCTGGTGGCGTGCTGCGATATCGCGGTGGCAAGCACGACAGCAACGTTCTCGCTGTCCGAGGTGCGGCTGGGGTTGATCCCGGCGGTGATCAGCCCCTACGTCATCGCGGCCATCGGCAGCCGCAACGCCAGGCGCTATTTCCTCACCGCTGAGCGCTTTGACGCCCGCGAGGCTCTGCGCATAGGCCTCGTGCACAGCGCGGTGGAAGACCGCGAGCTCGATGCAACGGTCGATCGCATCATCGATGAGCTGCTCAAGTGCGGGCCGAAGGCGATAGCCGCCGCCAAGGATCTCATCGCTCACGTCGCGCACCGCCCCATCGACCAGCTGCTGGCCGAAGAGACCGCGATGCGTATTGCCCGGATTCGCGTCAGCCCCGAGGGACAAGAAGGCATCGCCGCGTTCCTCGACAAGCGTCCCGCGGGCTGGACCAAAGCGAAACCATAACGCCGCGGCGGATGTTCGACAAAATCCTCATAGCCAACCGGGGCGAGATCGCCTGCCGCGTCGCGCGCACGGCCAGACGTCTCGGCATCCGCACCGTGGCGGTGTACTCCGAAGCCGACGCTGGAGCGCTGCACGTCGCCAGCTGCGACGAGGCCTATCTCATTGGCCCGGCTCCGGCGCGCGCGAGTTATCTTCGCGTCGATCGCATCGTCGACGTAGCGCGCGCCTGCGGCGCGCAAGCCGTCCATCCGGGTTACGGATTTCTGTCCGAGAACGCAGATTTCGCCCATTCCTGCACGCAGGCGGGGATCGTTTTCATCGGCCCGCCCGCCAGCGCCATCCGTGCCATGGGTTCGAAGGGCGCAGCCAAGGACATCGTGGGTAAGGCCGGGGTCCCGCTTGTGCCCGGCTACCACGGTGACACACAGGATGCGGACACGTTCGTGCGCGAAGCTGACAACATCGGTTATCCCCTCCTCGTCAAGGCTTCTGCCGGCGGCGGCGGCAAGGGCATGCGCGTCGTCGAATCGCCCGCGCAACTCAAAGATGCCCTGGCGAGCGCAAAGCGCGAAGCCGCGTCCAGCTTCGGCGACGACCGCCTGCTCTTGGAGAAATACCTGGCGGGTCCGCGGCACATCGAGGTGCAGGTGTTCGCCGACAGCCGCGGGAACTTGTTGCACCTGTTCGAGCGCGACTGCTCGGTGCAGCGCCGTCATCAGAAGGTTCTGGAGGAGGCGCCGGCGCCGGCAATGAGCGCCGTGCGGCGTGGTCAGATGTGCGCTGCGGCCATAACCGCCGCGCGTGCAGTTGGCTACGTGAACGCCGGCACCGTCGAGTTCATCGTCGACGAAGCTGGCAACTTTTACTTCATGGAGATGAATACTCGATTACAGGTCGAGCATGCGGTGACGGAGATGATCACAGGTCTCGACCTGGTCGAGTGGCAGCTGCGAGTGGCTGCGGGAGAGCCGCTGCCGCTGACGCAGGAGCAGTTGACGATCACAGGCCACGCCATCGAGGCGCGCATCTACGCCGAAGACCCGGAGCGGGGCTTCCTGCCTGCGGCGGGACGCATTGTGCACCTGCGCCTACCGCAAACTTCCGCACAAGTGCGCGTGGACACCGGGGTGCAGGAGGGCGACGAGGTCGGCGTCCACTACGATCCGATGATCGCGAAGCTCATCTGCTGGGACCTGGACCGTCCTGCCGTAGTCCGCCGCCTGCGTGCCGCGCTGGTCGAGTGTCACGTTGCCGGACTCGCCACCAACTTGCCGCTGTTGTCCACGGTGAGCGCGCACCCGGCGTTTGCGACGGCCGATCGCCGACCAGAGTTGCTGGACACCGGCCTGATCGAGCGCTACCGTGCTGAGCTGATCGCTGCGCGAACGCCCGCACCGGATCGGGTGCTGGCGGCGGCCGTGCTGTTCGAGCTGATGCGCATAGACGAAGAGGCGCAGGCAACGGCCGACCGCTCGGGAGATCGCTGGTCGCCTTGGAACCTGCGAGACGGCTGGCAACTCAACCAGGACAACCATCACACGTTCGCGTTCCTGGACGGGGCGCGCGAGGTTTCGGTCACGGCGCACTATCGCAGGCACGGTCTGGAGCTGGAGTTGCCGGGGACGAAGTTGTTGGTGCGTGCCGAGCGCGCGGCGAACGGCGGTTTGGTGGTGGAACTCGGAAACGAGCGCGTGCACGCTGCCGTTGTGCGCAGCGGCCGCGAGCTGACCGTGTTCACGGGCGGGCTCACGTACCGCTTGCAGATACGTGAGTTCGAGGCGGTACAGGACGAGCAGGGCGGTGGTCGTCTCACGGCGCCCATGCCCGGCAGCGTAATCGAGGTGCTGGTCAAAGAGGGCGAGGCGGTCGAGCGGGGGCGGGCGTTGATGATCATCGAGGCAATGAAGATGGAGCACACCATCGTTGCGCCGGTGGCTGGGCGCGTTGCGCGCGTCCGCTTTGCGGCGGGCGAACAGGTCAAAGAAGGCGACCAGCTCATCGCCTTCGAGGTCGAAGAGGAGTGATTGCGATGAACCTGCCCAAGCGAGTGAAGCTGGTTGACGTGGGTCCGCGCGACGGACTGCAGAACGAGCCCGGCGTCGTGCCCACTGCGGTGAAGATCGAGCTGATCGATCGATTGTCGGAGGGAGGCCTGCCCGTGATCGAGGCGACCAGCTTCGTGTCGCCCAAGTGGGTGCCCCAGATGGCGGACAACGCGCAGGTTATGGCGGGCATCAGGCGCAAACCCGGTGTCAGCTATCCGGTGCTGGTGCCGAACATGAAAGGCCTCGAAGCCGCTCTGGCGGCGGGTGTGGAAGAAGTTGCGGGATTTGCCGCCGCCACCGAGGCGTTCTCCAGGCGCAACACCAACTGCTCGATCGCGGAGTCGTTCGAGCGCCTTGGGCCGGTGTGCAAAGCGGCGCTGGACGCCGGCATCAAGGTGCGCGGTTACATCTCGGTGGTGCTCGGCTGCCCGTTCGAAGGCGACGTCGATCCCAATGTGGTGGCCGACCTTTCCGAGAGACTGTTCCAGATGGGCTGTTATGAGGTCTCGCTCGGAGACACCATCGGCGTGGGGACGCCCGGCAAAACGCGGCGCATGATCGACGCCGTTACGCGCCGTGCCCCGATCGAGAAACTCGGCGGTCATTTCCACGACACCTACGGCCAGGCGCTGGCGAATATCTTCGCTGCGCTCGAGATGGGAATGGCGACCTTCGACTGCTCGGTCGCGGGCCTGGGCGGCTGTCCGTACGCGCCAGGGGCGACGGGCAACGTCGCCACCGAGGACGTGCTGTACATGCTGGATGGGTTGGACATCCAGACCGGCGTAGAGATGGGCAAGCTGCTGCAGGCAGCGCAGTTTATCTGCGACCAGCTCGGGCGACCGACAGCGTCGCGAGCAGGTCGCGCACTCGCGGCCAAGGCGGCTCGCCGCGCGGCCAAGGAAGCGAACTCCAAAGAGGCGGCATGATCCAGCCTTGCGTTCACGTTCCCTCGCCCTGCGTCAATGTGTGCCAGATGGACCCGGGCTCGGGTCTGTGCCTCGGGTGCAGGCGCACCCTGCGGGAGATTGCGGACTGGTTGGAGATGACGCCCGAGGAAAAGCTCGCCGTGCTGGAGCGGGTCGCCCAACGCGCCCGCGTGGCTGACGAAGTTTGAACCGGAGTTCCCTATTGCGAAGAAAGCGAAGCAACACATGCCGCTCACCAAATCTGCAAGCCGCAAGCCTATGCACCACCGCCGCGTCGAATGCCAGGGATACCTGCGCGAGGACGGTCTGTGGGATATCGAGGGCCATCTGGTCGACACGAAGCCGTACGACTTTGCCAATCCGGACCGGGGCGGCACCATCCGCGCGGGTGAACCGCTGCATGAAATGTGGATCCGCCTCACGGTCGACACGGACCTCGTGGTGCAGCACGTGGAAGCGAAGACCGACTTCGGCCCCTACAGCGTGTGCGGCGAGATCACGCAGAGCTTCAAAGTGCTGGTGGGCCTGCGCATCGCTCCCGGGTGGACGCTCAAGACCCGCGCTGCGCTCGGCGGCGTGAAAGGTTGTACCCATCTTGTCGAGCTGCTAGGGCCGATGGCGACCACGGCGTTTCAGACCATTTACCCGGCTCGCGTCAAGCGCGATGGGAGCGCCGACCCTGGGCGCAGGCCGCCCATGCTCGACTCCTGCCACGCCTACCGGTCAGACGGTCCGCTCGTGAAGCAGAGGTGGCCGGCGTTCTACACCGGTCCGGGCCGGTCCGAGACTTGACCGGCGCCGGCCGCGGCAGGTCGCCGGCCTTCAGGCACAATTCGACTCTACCCTTTTATCACGGGCCCTCGCAGTGTCCTTCTTCAACCTCTATAGCCATAACTTCATCCGCGCGGCGGTCGCGATTCCCGAGGTGCGCGTCGCGGATCCGACCTTCAATGCGGCCCAGACCATCGCGCTCATGCAGCAAGCGGCCCAGCTGCATGCGGTTCTCGCGGTGTTTCCCGAGCTCGGGTTGTCCGCTTACTCCTGTGAGGATCTGTTTCATCAGCAGGCGCTGCTGGACGCTTCCAAAGCGGCGCTCGGGCAGGTGCTTGCGGCTTCGCGCGAGCTGCCGCTGGTTGCGGTCGTGGGCGTGCCGCTGCAGATCGACGGGCTGCTGTACAACTGTGCGGCAGTGATCTCGGCCGGCAAGATTCTCGGCATAGCACCTAAGACCTACCTGCCCAACTATCGGGAGTTCTACGAGCTGCGCCAGTTCACGCCTGGAGATTACTGCGCGCGCACAGCGATCGACCTGTGCGGGCAAACCGACGTCCCGTTCGGCACCCGGCTTATCTTCCAGGCCGAGAACCGGCCGCAACTCGCCTTGTTCGTGGAGATCTGCGAGGACCTGTGGACGCCCATTCCGCCCTCCTCGCAAGCGGCGCTGGCCGGCGCAACGGTCCTGGTCAATCTATCGGCCTCCAACATCACCGTGGGCAAGGATGAGTACCGACGCGAGCTCGTGGCCAACCAGTCGGGACGCTGCATGGCTGCCTATCTCTATTGCGCGGCCGGCTACGGCGAGTCCACTACCGACCTCGCTTGGGACGGGCACGGCCTGATCTACGAGAACGGCTCGCGCGTGGCGGAAACCCAGCGTTTCGAATACACCTCGCATCTGGCTACGGGTGACATCGACCTCGACCGGATCGCGCAGGACCGCATGCGCACCAACAGTTTCGGACAGTCGATTGCACGCCACACCGATGTCGTGTCCGCCTTCCGCAGCGTCACCTTCCCGCTCGCCCTGCCCGGCGACCCGACGCTGCCGCTGGGGCGCAGTTACGAGCGCTTTCCTTACGTTCCGGCAGACCCTGCGACGCGTGACGAACGCTGCCACGAGGTGTACGAAATCCAAGTGCAGGGGCTGGTCAAGCGCCTGAGGGCGATGAGCTCGGACCAGGTCGTGATCGGCATATCCGGGGGACTGGATTCGACCCAGGCGTTGATCGTCTGCGCGCGCGCCATGGATGTGATGGGTCTTCCCCGCGGCAATATCCTCGCTTACACGATGCCCGGTTTCGCCACGAGCGAACGGACATTGGACCAATCGCGCCGCCTGATGAGCGCGGTGGGTGCAACCGCGCGTGAAGTGGACATCCGGCCGAGCTGCCTGCAGATGTTCAAGGAGATCGGCCATCCGTTCGCGGAGGGCAAGCCGGTCTACGACGTGACGTTCGAGAACGTGCAGGCGGGCGAGCGTACCAGTCACCTTTTCCGGCTCGCGAACGTACACAACGCGCCGGTGGTCGGCACCAGCGATCTCTCCGAGCTCGCGCTGGGCTGGTGCACTTACGGCGTGGGGGACCACATGGCCCACTACCACGTCAACGCCAGCGTGCCAAAATCGCTGATCCAATATCTGATCCGCTACGTTTCCCGCACCAATCAGCTCGGCACGCAGGTGAGTGCGGTGCTCCAGGACGTGCTCGACACACCGATCTCGCCGGAGCTGGTGCCGGGAAAGAGCGAGCTCGAGCCCGGCCAGAGCACGGAAGCGGTGGTCGGCCCATACGAGCTGCAGGATTTCCATCTGTACTACACGCTGCGCTTCGGCTACCTGCCGGCCAAGGTTGCCTTCATGGCCTGGTGCACCTGGCGCGACCGGCGCGTGGGTAACTGGCCCGATATCCCAGCCGACCGGCGCAACCAGTACGCGATCGGGGACATCAAAAAATGGCTTGCGGTGTTCGTGCGCCGGTTTTTCCAGACCTCACAGTACAAGCGCAGTGCGATCCCGAATGCGCCCAAGGTCGGGTCCGGAGGCTCACTTTCGCCACGCAGCGACTACCGCGCGCCCAGCGACAGCGAGGCGACGGTCTGGCTTGCTGATGTTGCCCGCATTCCGGACCGCGCGCCTTGAGGCGGTAGCGTCACTGCTGCACCGGCGCCTTGGCGAAGCGCCCTGTGTAGACGGCGCGCGAGCGCTGGATGGCTGGGCATTGCTGCCGTCTCGCGAGGCGGCAAGCAACGGCGTCGCCGTTCATTGCCGGCGTGAGCGGATCGCATAGCATTACCGCGCCAGCATGCCGTCTTTGCGCCATCGTTCGACTGGCAACGACTACGCTACGGGCAGCATGACTACGCTTTTGTAGGCGGGCCGCTCGCGCAGGGTGTCGAACCAGCGCTGCAGGTTCGACAGCACCGGCCGCTCAATCGGCAGCGCCATCCAGCGCCAGATGGCACAGCCTATCGGGATGTCGCCCATCGTGAGGTCTTCGCCGGCGACGTACATCCGATTCTTCAAGTGAGTGTCGAGGTACTCCAGGATCTCGCCGGTCTTCAGGCGCGACTCCTCGATGGCTTTCTCGTCCCGCTGGTCCACGGGGGTACGCACGAGGTTCCAGAACAGGGGCCGAAAGGCGGGCCAGAACATGCTGATCTGCCAGTCCATCCACTTGTCGCCCTCGGCGCGAACCTTGAGATCCTCCGGCCACAGCTTGCCGGCGCTGTGCTTGGCCGTCAGATAGCGCACGATCGTGTTGGACTCCCACAACACGAACGGGCCGTCCTCGATAGTGGGGACCAGCCCGTTGGGATTGAGTGCTCGATACTGTGGTGTGTTGATGACGCCGAAGCTGCCGCCGGCATCCAGGCGCTGGTACTGAATCTGCATTTCCTCGCAGCACCACAGGACTTTCTGCACATTGACAGAATTGTTCCGCCCCCAGATCTTGAGCATGCCTCCTCCTCTTTGGTTTGGGTGCGCGTCAGCTCACGGGGATGCCGCCTCTCATCGTCGCTATTGTGCTGTCAATCAGCCGGCGCGCGATGCTGATCTTGTTGGGCAGTACCGGAAGATTCTCCAAGTCGAACCAGCCGGCTGCCTCGATCTCGCCGGGATCCGGGGTGATCTCGCCTGCCACCCAGTCGCAGTTGAAAGCGATCATCAGCGAATGGGGAAAAGGCCACGACTGGCTCGAGAAGTAACGCAGGTTCGCCACCTCGACGCCCACCTCTTCTTTGACTTCGCGCATGAGGCAGTGCTCCAGGCTCTCGCCGGGCTCGACGAAGCCGGCGAGAGCGCTGTACATACCAGGCACGAAGTGGGGCGAACGCGCGAGCAGAAGCTGATCGCGGCGCTGAACCAGCGCCATCACGGCGGGTGCGATGCGCGGATAGTGGATCTGCCCGCAGTTGGGGCACTGGCGTGCACGCTCTCCGGGCTTTAGCACAGTCGGTGTCCCGCAACGGCCGCAGTACTGATGCGAGCGGTCGAAGTCCATGATCTGCACGGCGCGTCCGGCGAGCGCAAACATCGCTTCGTTGAACAAGCCAAACAGAGCCCGCAACCCGGACCAGATATACCCATCGGGCGCAGGAACGTCGGGCGCGCATTCCCCGGAATAGCAGTGCCGTCCAGCCAGGGTTCCCAGATACTGGGTGCGCAACGGTTCGAGGCCGAGCTCGTGCGGACCACAGACGAGTGGCACCCACGCCCGGCCCTCCTCACGGTGCACCAGGATCTGACTGCCCTGGAACAGGAACCAGTGCGCGGTTTCGCCCAACGTGCCGGGCGGGGTGACCAGGGGTACGAACAGGTCAGACATGGCCGCTCGTCGTCCCGGGCTTCACTTCTTGGGCATGTACAAGTCGGTGATGCTGTTCTCGGCGATCTCGGCGGAAAAGAAAATAGTTTCCGAGAGCGTCGGGTGCGGGTGAATAGTCAAACCGATGTCATCGGCATCGGCGCCCATCTCGAGCGCCAGCACCGTCTCCGAGATCAACTCACCGGCGTTAGGGCCAACGATGCCTGCACCCAGCAGGCGCCGCGTGCTCTTGTCGAAGAGCAACTTGGTGAGGCCTTCCTCACGTCCGATAGCGCGCGCGCGTCCACTAGCTGCCCAGGGAAAGACGGCCTTGTCGACGTCGACGCCCTGTGCCTTGGCCATAGTCTCGGTCAACCCCATCCACGCCACCTCAGGGTCGGTGTATGCCACCGACGGAATAGTGCGCGCATCGAAAGCGGTCCTGTGGCCGGCGATCACCTCGGCTGCGAGTTTACCTTCGTAGCTCGCTTTGTGCGCGAGCATCGGCTCGCCCACGATATCGCCGATGGCGTAGATGTGCGGTACGTTGGTGCGCATCTGCCTGTCTATTGCGATGTAGCCGCGCTCGCTTACCAGCACCCCTGCGGCTTCTGCATTGATGACCTTGCCGTTGGGCCGCCGCCCCACCGAGAGCAATACCCGGTCATAGACTTGCGGTTGCGGTGCGGCTTCGCCCTCGAACGTCGCTTTGAGGCCCTGCTGCGCGGCGTCGAGCTTGATGACCTTGGTCTTGAGGTGGATTGCTTCGTAGCGTTTCTCGATGCGCTTGTGCAGCGGCCGGATGATGTCACGATCAACCCCTGGGATCAGCCCGTCGAGCAATTCGACCACGGTTATCTTCGACCCGAGCGCGTCGTAGACCGTCGCCATTTCCAGCCCGATGATGCCGCCACCGATGACCAGCAGACGCTCGGGAATATCCTTCAACTGCAGCGCGCTGGTGGAGTCCAGCAAGCGATCGTCGTCGTAAGGAAACCCCGGAATCCTGGCCGACTGGGAGCCGGCGGCGATGATCGCGTAGTCGAACGAAACCGTCTTCCTGCCATCGGATGCCTGCACCTCCACCATGTGCGCGGAAGCGAATTTCGCGACGCCGGTGACCACCTGCACCTTGCGCTGCTTAGCGAGTCCGGCAAGCCCTTTGGTCCCTTTCACAACCACATTGTCTTTCCAGGCGCGAAGGGCAGGCACATCGACTTTCGGCTTGTCGAACTTGAGCCCGAAGTGCGACATCTCCTCGGCTTCCGACACCACGCGCGCGGCATGCAACAGCGCCTTCGAAGGAATGCAGCCCACGTTGAGGCATACCCCGCCTAGCTCCGAGTAGCGCTCAATCAGCACCACTTTCTTGCCTAGATCCGCCGCGCGGAAGGCGGCGGTATACCCGCCAGGTCCGGAACCCAGCACCATGACTTCGGCGTGATAGTCGCCTTTGGCCACGGGGCCGGTGGAAACCAATGCGGGCGCGGCTGGCGGCGTCACTGTCGTTGTCGCGGCCGCGGTGGACTTGGGCGGCCCCTTAGTCGGCGCCTTGGCGGCACCATCGGTCTCCAGCACCAGGATCACGGCCCCCTCGGAGACCTTGTCACCTAGCTGCACTCTCAGCTCTTTGACGACACCAGCCTCGGGGGCGGGGACCTCCATGGTGGCCTTGTCGGACTCCAGCGCGATGAGCGAGTCTTCCTTCTTGATGGTGTCGCCGGGTTTGACCAGGACCTCGATGACCGGCACGTCCTTGAAATCCCCGATGTCGGGAACCTTGACCTCGATCTGGCTACTCATGGTTGTCCTGAGTGTGCAGAGCCTGTCGAAAACGATTGCTTGCGATGAAGCCGACGCACTCTAGAGGTCGGCACGCTACTCGCGAATCTGACCGTCCCCGAGCACGATAAACTTCTGCGAGGTGAGGCCTGCGAGCCCGACGGGTCCGCGCGCATGCAGCTTGTCGGTCGAGATACCGATCTCGGCACCCAGGCCATACTCGAATCCATCGGCCATCCGGGTGGAGGCGTTCACCATCACCGAGCTGGAATCGACTTCGCGCAGGAAGCGGCGAGCGCGGCTGTAGTCCTCGGTCACAATGGCGTCGGTGTGTTGCGAGCCGTAGACGGCAATGTGCTCGATCGCCTGCTCGAGATCATCGACGACGCGCACTGCGAGAATCGCCGCCAGATACTCGGTGTACCAGTCTTCCTCGCTGGCATCTTTCATCTGCGGGACGAGGGCGCGCGCGCGCGGGTCGCCGCGCAGCTCGACGCCTTTTTCGAGATAGATCTGACATAGCTTCGGCAGGACGGCGGCGGCGATGTCCCGGTGCACCAGCAGCGTTTCCATCGTGTTGCAAGTGCCCAGTCGCTGAGTCTTCGCGTTGTCCGCGATCCGGATCGCCCGCTCCAAATCCGCGCGATCGTCGATGTAGACGTGGCACACGCCATCGAGGTGCTTCAGCACCGGAATCCGGGACTCTGCGGAGACGCGCTCGATCAAACCCTTGCCGCCGCGCGGAACGATGAGGTCGACATATTCCCGCATCGTGATGAGTTCCCCCACTGCGGCGCGATCGGTGGTCTCGACCACCTGCACCGCTGCTTCGGGGAGCGCTGCCGCGCGCAGTCCCTCTTGCACGCATGCGGCGACAGCCTGGTTGGAATGAATCGCCTCGGAGCCGCCGCGCAGGATGGCGGCGTTGCCCGCCTTGAGGCACAGCCCTGCGGCATCGGCGGTGACATTCGGCCTCGCCTCGTAGATGACGCCGATCACACCGAGTGGCACGCGCATCCTGCCCACCTGGATGCCCGAAGGGCGGTACTTGAGCTCGCTGATCTCGCCCACCGGGTCCGGTAGCTGCGCGATCTGGCGCAAGCCTTCCGCCATGGCGGCCGTGCTCTTGCGGTCCAGCGTAAGCCGGTCGACCAAGGCCGGGGCCAGTCCCTTCGCGCGCGCGGCCTTCAAATCGACTCGGTTTGCGTCCAGCAGCCGTTGCACGTCGCGCTCGATCGCAGCGGACATCGACAGCAGGGCCCGATCCTTGGCCGCCGTATCGGCCCGCGCCATCGCGCGCGCAGCCTTCCTGGCTTCACGCCCGACGCTGTGCATGTACGACTGGATGTCCATCTGCCGTTTGCCTAGGAATGAGCGGAGATTCTACCGCGATTCGGTCGCACATCGCGTGGTGGACCCAGGAGTCGCAACCCGATTTGGAGCAACTCGTCCCACACATCTCCCCGGCTCAAGCCCTTGATCATCCGATCGACGCGCGCCGCGTGCAGCAGCGTGTCCTCCAGCTCCCGCGCTGTGAGGCGGCGAGCCAGGGCGGGGATCAGCTCGGCACGTGCGCCCCACACGCGGGCTTCGCGCAGCAGCAGCGGGAGCGCCCTTCCGGCGATGACCCCGCGCCCGACATGGAGCAGCGCACGCGCTTCCTCCGCCAGCGCCCAAAGCACCAGCGGCGGCGCTGCGCCCTCGCCGCGCAGACCGTTGAGCATGCGGGCGAAACGCAGCGCATCGCCGGCGAGCAACGCCTCTCCCAGCTTGAACACGTCATAGCGCGCGACGTCGAGTACGGCGTCTTTGACCTGAGCTGGATCGAGGCTTCCTGGCGGGAACAGCAGCGCAAGCTTCTGCACTTCCTGATGCGCGGCGAGCAGGTTTCCTTCCACGCGGCTGACGAGGAAGGCCAGAGTCTGCTCATCGACTTGTTGGTTCTGCAGTGCAAGGCGGGCCGCGATCCAGCGCGGAAGGCGCGCGACCGTCACCGGGTAGGCCGCGACAATCACCCCGGCCGAGTCCAGCGCCTCGAACCAGCTGCTCGACTGTTGCGTCCGCTCGAGCTTGGGCAGCGAGATCAGCGTGACCGTATCGGGCGGCAGGTCGGCGGCATAGCGGCGCAGGGCGTCGGCGCCGTCGTTCCCCGGCTTGCCGCTGGGGATGCGCAGCTCGAGCAGCCGCCGCGTCGCAAACAAAGACAGGCTGTTGCCGCTGGCCGCGAGCTGCGACCAATCGAACGCGGCTTCGACGCTGAGCACCTCTCGTTCGCTGTAGCCTTCCTCCCGGCACCGCTTGCGAATGCGGTCGGAGGCCTCGAGCGCGAGCAGGAGCTCGTCGCCGTAAACAGTGTAGATGGGCTTCAGCCCGCGTCCGAGGTGCTGCGCCAGCTGTTCGGTGTCGATGCGCACGAGTTGCTTCAGCCTGAGGCGGTCAGCTGTTCATGCGCTCGAGCAGCGCGCTGACTTTGTCCGGGTCGTCGGTCTTGAGCATTCTCCTGGCCAGCAACGTCACTTCGGTCAGATCAGACTTGAGTACCTGCTGCTTGACCGTGAGCAGATGGGCGGGATGCATGGAGAACTGGCGCAGCCCGAATCCCAGCAATATACGCGTCAGTCGATCGTCCCCGGCCATCTCCCCGCACACGGCGACAGGAACGCTCGCCTTGTTGGCTTCGCGGATGACATGCGCCACCAGATGCAGCACGGCCGGGTGCAGAGGATCGTAGAGGTGCGCCACGGCGTCGTCGGTGCGGTCGATAGCCAGCGTGTATTGGATCAGGTCGTTGGTGCCGATGGACAGGAAATCGAGCCGACGCGTGAAGGTTCCGAGCGACAGCGCAGCCGCCGGGATCTCGATCATGCCGCCGACCTGGATGCCGCGGTCGTAAGCGATGGCGTCCGCGTCCAGGCTCGCCTTGGCCTCCTGTACCAGATGGAGAGTCTGCTGCAGCTCGTGAGCCGTCGACAGCATCGGGATGAGCAAACGGATCTTCCCGTAGTGCGATGCCCGCAGGATCGCGCGCAGCTGACGATGGAACATCTGCGGCTCAGCCAGGCACAGCCGGATAGCGCGCAGTCCCAGGGCGGGGTTCGGCGCCACGCGCTCCGCGTCGTTTAGATTCTTGTCCGCACCGAGGTCGAGGGTGCGGATGGTTACCGGCAGTTGCTTCATCTCGACCGCCACCCTGCGGTAGGCCTCGAACTGTTCGTCCTCCGACGGCAGCTCGTCGCGATTGAGGAACAGGAACTCGCTGCGAAACAGGCCGATCCCGGCAGCCGCGTTCTCCTTGGCCTGGTGCACGTCCTCCGGCAGCTCGATGTTGGCGTGCAACTCCACACGCGTGCCGTCCAGCGTGGCGGCGCGGGTGGTCTTGAGGCGCTTGAGCTTCTGGCGTTCGAGCTGCCATTGCTCCTGACGCAGCTTGTACTCGGCGAGTACGTACTTGTCGGGGTTGACGATCACTACGCCGTTGCTGCCGTCCACGATCAGCAGCTCGTTCTCGCGGATCAGCGAGCGCGCGTGGTGCAGCGCGACGATGGAGGGAATGTTCAGGCTGCGCGCCAGAATCGCGGTGTGTGAGGTGGCCCCACCCAGATCCGTGACGAAACTGCCGTAGCGATGCTGCTTGAACTGAATGACATCGGCCGGCGAGAGGTCATGCGCCACCAGGATGCTGTCTTCCTCCGGGTGGCGCGGCACCGGGATGCTGCGGCGGTGGCCGGTCAGGGCCTTGAGGACGCGCTCTACGACCTGTACGACGTCGGCCTTGCGTTCCCGGAGGTACTCGTCCTCGATGCGCTCGAACTGCTCGAGCAACGCTTCCGCCTGCTGGGACACGGCCCATTCGGCATTGCACCGCCTCGCTGCAATGAGATCGCGCGGCGCCTCGGACAACGTGCCGTCGCCGAGGATCATCAGGTGCAGATTGAGGAAGCCCTCGACTTCGGGCGGCGCGTCGGCGGGAATGTGCTCGGCCAGAGCGGCCAGCTCGCTGCGTGCGGTGCTGATCGCGCCATCGAAACGCGCCTGTTCCGGCGCCACCTCCGCTTCGGAGATCGTGTAGTGCTCAACCTCGAGTCCCGGTTGACTCAGCAGGTGGGCGTGACCGATAGCGATGCCGCCGGAGACGCCGATGCCGTGAATGGTGAAGCTCATGAGCGGTGCGGGGGTGAATCAGTGAGGGAATGAGACAGCGATATGCCCGCGTTCACGTTGCTCCTCGAGCCCGGGGCCGCGGCCGCGGGAGTTTACCCACTCAGGCATTCATTCCGACTCGCCGAACTTGTCCTTGATCAGCCCCAGCAGCGCAGACATGGCTTCCTCCTCGTCCGGACCGCTGGTTTCGATCGTGACCGTCGTGCCCCTGGCCGCCGCCAGCATCATCACGCCCATGATGCTCTTGGCGTTGACGCGGCGACCATTGCGCGCCATCCACACCTCGCTCTGGAACTTGCTGGCGAGCTGCGTGAGCTTGGCCGAGGCACGTGCGTGCAGACCGAGCTTGTTGCTTATTTCAATTTCCAGTTGCTGCATGTCCCAAGTTCGCCGGGGGCATTTGCATGACGCCTTCCACACCCCCTGAGATGGCTTTGCTCACGACTACCCGCAGAGGTTCGCTGCGGTAGGTCAACGCCCGCACCAACATGGGCAAGTTGACACCGGCCACGCCCTCCACCCGACCGGCGACCAGAAGCTTGGCCGCGAGGTTTGCGGGTGTCGCCCCGTACAGATCGGTGAGCACCAGCACGCCGTCGCCGTGGTCGAGTTGCTTCACGAGCTTGATGGCCTGAGGCAGGAGTTGCTGCGGGTCGTCGTGCACGGTGACACCGATCTGCATGAGATGCATGGGTCGGCTGCCCAGAACGTGGCTGGCACAATGGATCAGGCTCTCACCCAACGTGCCGTGGGCAACGATCAGAATTCCAATCATCGAAAGGTCCGCAGACCAGGGAGACGGGATTCTACTCCGCGTCTCGTGGTACGTGGCTCGTGATTCGCGATTTCACCCAAGTTCGCGGTTTTGCCGCCGTAACGATCCACGAGTCACGAACCACGGGTAACGGATTTTTCGACTGCGTCGATCATCACGCCGGCCACGTCGAAACCGGTCTGGTCCATGATCTCACGCATGCCGGTTGGGCTGGTCACGTTGATTTCGGTGAGGTAGTCGCCGATGACGTCGAGTCCCACCAGCAGCATGCCCTCGGCCGCCAATACCGGCCCTGCCGCCTCGGCGATTGCGCGGTCGCGGGGCGACAACTCTTGGGCCACGCCACGGCCGCCGACCGCGAGGTTGCCACGAGTTTCGCCGGGTTTGGGGATACGCGCCAAAGCGTAGGGCACGGGCTTGCCGTCGATCACGATGATGCGCTTGTCGCCCTTCACGATCTCCGGGATATAGCGCTGGGCCATGATAGTGCGGCGCCCGTAGTGGGTGAGCGTTTCGATCACGACGCCGATGTTTGGATCCTGGCGCTGCAGGCGGAACACCGACGCGCCGCCCATGCCGTCCAGAGGTTTGAGGACAATGTCCGCTTGCTGGTCGAGAAAGGCGCGGATCTCATGCTCGAGTCTGGTGACGAGAGTAGGCACGGTGAGCGGGATGAAGCGCGTGATCGAAAACTTCTCGTTATAGTCGCGCAGTGCCCGTGGACGGTTGATGACGCGCGCGCCTTGCCGCTCGGCAAGCTCCAGCAGATAGGTGCTGTAGACGTACTCCATGTCGAACGGCGGATCCTTGCGCATCAGCAGCGCGTCGAACGCCGACAGGGGCACCTCACGCTTCTCGCCGAGCGCGTACCAGGCCATCTTCTCGCCCGTGAGTCCGATTCGGGACGCCATGCCGTTGACTGCACCCATCCGACACAGAATGTCTTCTTGGTGCAGCACGGACAGCTCATGGCCACGCCGGAAGGCCTCCTCCATCATGGCGTAGGAGGAGTCCTTGTAGGTCTTGATGTCGTCCAGGGGATCGAGAACGAAGGCAAGCTTCATAAGCGCGGGCTCCGCGCCCGCTGGTTCTATCGCGATGCCCGGTGCGGGCTCAGACGCCAGCGACCTTCAGAGCTTGCGGTCCGATGGGATCAGGCTGACCGACACCTGCCTCGAAGGCCTGTGCCGCCTGCTCGAGTTCGCGAGCGGCCGCCAGAAGGGCGAGACGGGCCACGACCCCATAGGCGTAGAAGCGGTTGGGCGCGCAATCCGGGCTCGCCTCCGGGTCGGGGAGCAGACAAGTGTCTTCGAAGGCGAGCGGCACGAACTGCATGCCGGGTGCGTTCAGGCTCTCGTCCTGCCCGCGCGCGGTGTGTACCCGGTAGAAGCCGCCTACGACGAAGTGGTCGATCATGTAGATCACGGGTTCGGCGAAGGCGTCAGTCACGCTCTCGAAGGTATATACGCCCTCCTGGACCATCACGCGCGTTACCTGTAACCCCTCCTTCACTACCGCCATCTTGTTGCGTTGCTTGCGGTTGAGGTCACGCACCTCGGCCGCATTCTTCACACTCATGATGCCCATGCCGTAAGTGCCGGCGTCGGCCTTGACGATGACGAAGGGATCGAGGTCGATGCCGTACTCCCGATATTTGCGCTGCACGTGCGAGAGCACCATGTCGACGTGGCTCGCCAGACACTCCTCACCTTGCCTCTCCTGGAAGTTGATCTCACCGCAGGCGCCGAAGTACGGGTTTACGACCCACGGATCGATACCGATGAGCTTCCCGAACTCGTCGGCGACCTCCTCGTAGGCGGCGAAGTGATTGGACTTGAGCCGCGTGGACCAGCCGGCATATAACGGCGGGATCACCGGCTGCTCTAGATTCTCGAGGATCTTAGGGATGCCCGCGGAGAGGTCGTTGTTGAGCAAGACCACACACGGGTCGAACCCCTCCACGCCGAGGCGATTGCCTTTCCTCACCAGCGGCTCGAGCAGGAGTTGGCCGCCGTCGGGCAGAGCGAGCTCCGTGGGAGAGGCAATCTCGGGAATCAGGGTGCCGATGCGTACCTTCATGCCGGCGCGACGGAGGATGTTTCTGAGAATCGCGACGTTCTGCAGATAGAAGTTGTTGCGGGTGTGGTTCTCCGGAATGATCAGCGCGCCGCGCGCCTCGGGGCATACCTTCTCCAGTGCGATCATCGCCGCCTGTATGCACAGAGGCAGGAATTCCGGGTTGAGGTTGTTGAAGCCGCCGGGGAACAAGTTCGTGTCCACCGGCGCCAGCTTGAAACCGCTGTTGCGCAAGTCGACGGAGGCGTAGAACGGGGCCGTGTGCTCCAGCCATTGGCTGCGCAGCCAGTGCTCGATGCTGGGCTGGGCCTCCAGGAGCCGTTTCTCCAGCTCCAGGAAGCGACCGCTCTGAGCCGTGATCTGTGGGAGGGTCATTGCCAGGTAATCGAGATTGTGCGCCGGATTCTAGCAAAGAACGCCGCTGCCATCCGGGCAGGTCCGACACACGCGTCGCGCCCGCGACGTGCGTTGACGGGCGCCTATCGCGCT
>JACXTT010000865.1_pt1 | contig 51577 bp, 43 predicted proteins | sample 9270951 | NCBI WGS metagenome assembly JACXTT01 (sample SAMN15532306, study PRJNA645909) | rock metagenome | isolation source: weathered quartz diorite | place: Puerto Rico | collected 2017-06-21
TGTCGCTGACCAAAGCAGGATAGACGCCATACCACGGCCCACCCAGACCGTGCGGCGCTCTGGTGTCGAGGATCATTTCGAGTGCGGGTTTCTCCAACACGCCAGTTCCTTCCTTCCCATCTGTTCGTCAGTTGCCTATGAACGTCCGATACCGGGACGCTCAACACGGAACTCGCTGCGGAGACCGTGCTTGCCATCAAACAGATGGACGACATCAACAAGATAATATCGACCGCTAAAGAGCGACCCCAATCCCTGCAGTTCGACAAAACTCCCGACATGCAGACCGGCCTGGGTTTCCACCACGCCTCGCCCCGTCAGAAACCGTCGAGCGCTCATCTTAAAATACGATTCCGCCGCCGCTTGGGCTTCCTGGCTATTGAACGGAACGGTATGTGCAAGCGTTTCTTTCCTCTGGCCAAATGCAGACTGAAGGATACCGACGCCGCTAGCGTCATTCTGTATTTCATTGCTGATAGCCGACTCGGTCGCCTCGTAACGCACCCCGGATTTACTGGAGACATCCCATCCACTCACGGTCACGCTGGTGCGCTGGATCGCCAGGTCCGCACAGACACAAAATTCACGCAGTTCACTGCCATAGCGCATTTGCAGCGTCCCTCCATTGCGATTCGCACGGGAGGAAACATTGAGAGTGCGCCCATCCAACCACAGTTCCGCGTCGATGGTCCGCGCTCGTTCGCGCAAAAAGGCGAGATCGCTCTGATTGACCTGCGCCAAGATTTTGTAGATGGGGCCATCAGCATGGACGTTTGCACTCAAGCCGTACTCAGTCGCGATCTGGTTCACAACATCAGCATCGCTGACATCGGAAAAGGTGCGCGTACGGCGCGTCATCCGCAGGTCCTGGAACTGATCTTCAGCAAGCACAGTAATCGTTGGGGGTTGCGCCTCGGGAAACTCCGCCTCCAGACCTGTGACTTTTCCCGTAAAGAGCACCTCATCGTCTAATTTGATTTGTAGGTCTTTGCCAAAATCAAGCAGTTGACGATCGAAATAGAGAAAATCAATGTTATTGTTGACCGGCCCCCAATTGCCGAATTTGATTTCACAGCGATAGAGCCCGCTGAGGTGTTCGCCGATCATCATGGACAGCAAGCCCCCGCTCAGCGTGGGTTGTTCGCTTCCCCCCATAAAGATGCGGGGCCGCGAAGCGTGTAGTCCGGTAGGCAAAGCGCTTGGCATAGTAGAGAAACCCGAAGAAAAACTGTAAGGCGTCAGCCTGGATGTGGCACAACCTAAACTCTAGATTTTGGTGTGCCACGGATAGCTTGCTATCCGTGTGGTACGCTGCACTGCTGGGCAAGCCAGCAGTGGCACACAAACGTGATTGTCAAATCCACATCTTAGCGCGCCTTTCATATAAGGATCCGTTAATGCGCCCACACCCGCGCGTAGCGCGTTCGTTGACGCTCTATCGTCCGTTCGACTTCATGCTCTGAAGGCGATGTCGAAGTTTCTTTTTCTTCCGACGTCGTTGCGCCAGACGATTGAGACGCTGATGGTTCCGCCGGCACGACTTCAAATTCATTAATGACAACAGCCATAGCAACACCTTCTTACTGCTTAGGTTCTTCCGATTTGTAACGGGCTGCCTCCACCTTGCGCGGTTCGCACCTCCAAGGGCGACGGTGGTAAGCGGACATTCATGTCAATAAGTTGACCAGGCTGTAAGAGACGAGGATTCTCAATGTTGTTCGCCGCAGCGATAGACTGCCAGTCATTTCCCTTTCCTTGACTTGCCGCCAAGCTCTGTACGGTCGACCCCGCCGGAGCCGAAGTGAGCGGGCGCGTGCCAGGCGTCGCCGGCGCTCCAGGTCCAGCCGTCGGGCGAAAAGTGAATTCAGTAATTTTCTGCTGCGACAGAGCCAGCGTCATGCTGGCGCGCAGAGGCCTGCCATCGTTCGAGAAGAATTCAAGCGACTCTTCGAGCGAATCCATCAACCCGTCGAACTGGAAAGAGCCCCAAATAAACCGCACGGCGGGAGGAACAAACTTGTCGCCTTCTTGCACTGGAGTGATGAAGTACGCCACCTTCTGCGTGAGCTTGCGGACATCAGTCTCTTGCGTTTGTCCCTCGGGCAACGGCGCAGTCACATCGAACCACAGTTGCAAAGAGAGCTTGGTTGTGCCGGCCCCGACAAATTGCCGCGCCGGAGCTCCGCGCTGGTCTCCTGCTCCTGAGGGTGTTTGCAGTTGATTGGCGAAACTTACCTTGAGGGTTTCCGGGTTGAACTGCACTTTGGCATTACGTTCCGCGTTGATCTCATTGCGAAACTCGGCGTCAAGCTGGCGCAATTCAGCTTTTTCCAGTTTCATCGCTTCAGGCATCGATTAGCTCTCCACACAGGATGTTACTCGTTCGGCTTTTTCAACGTCAGCGACTCATAGGCGAGCTGCAGCTCTTCAATGGCGACCGTGCCGTCCTTGGCGTTCAGGGGCGGCGCTTTCAATTTGATAGGAAGGCACCGCGCGAGCACGAAACTCGCACGCACGGTCTGCCCATCGGGAGCCAGCACGACAACCTCGGCGTCGGCGCGCAGTTTCGGATCCTGCAGCACTCCCTTCACCCAATCCCACAAATCAAAATTGGCGGTCATGCCGCGCTTGAGCGTGACCTGCCCGAAATTGTAGGGGCCGGTCAGGCGAATCTGTTTACCGTTGTTGCCCCCCTCGCGGATGGTTTTCACATCCATCGTCATTTCCAAACCATCACACTCTGAGAAAGCCGCGCTACACAACTGCTCCGCCTCGCCCTCTTTGGTAATTTCGACGGAGAAATTAAACGAAGTAAATGGGTAAATGACGGTTTCATTCGCCGGATTCGCCATAACTCATCGCCCCTCTAGAACGAGCCCGCGTTCTCCTGTCTGCTCTAAGCGCACGGTCAGGAAGCGCAATGGAACTGAAGGCGCGACCTTAAGTTCCACAATGAAACGTCCTTGTTCGATGCTTTGGGGAGTATTCACTGGGTCTTCGACGACAACTTGATACGAGGTCGCCGGCGTGTCGCCAGCGAAAGCGCCCCGGATAAACATTTGCTCTAATCTCGCCTCGAACCCCCGTTTCACTGCACGGCGGAACGCGGCGTCATTGGGCTCGAAGACGTAGGTCACGCCCAGCTGCAACGCAAGCCGCCGCAGAACACTTATCAAGCGGCGAACATTGATCAGTGTGAAATCACCGTCGCTGTCCAGCGTGTCAGCGTCCAGCACGAGAAATCCTTGCGGCTCTTGCCTGATCACATTGACTTGCGCCTCTTGCAGAGCGCCCCAACGATCACGAGACAAGGCCGGCGTGAGCGCCATGACGCCGCGGAGCGGCTCATTTGCCGGAGCCACCCAGGCGCCGCGAGTGATGGCGCGATACGCGAACACTCCACACACTGCGCCACAGGAAGGCGTGGAACGGAGCGCGTCGGGGCGGGTTTCTTCCCGACCAATCAACCAGGGATGATACAGGGCGCCATAAGTCGGGGCTGTGCCCGGCGGCGCAAATTCCACCGTCTGCCTCAATTGTTGTACGTAGGAGATCGCTTCATATTCGTGATAATGCTCGGGCAGCGTCAGCACGGCAAAGAGATCGCCGCGCGCAGCGCACAGGCGCAGCAACGCACGATGGATGGTGAACAGCGTGGCCTCACTGTACTCACTCGGACTTTTGACTTCCAACCGAGGCCCCGGCGTGACGCGCACGACGATTCCTTCCGACCAGTCGCTCACGTTCCCTTTCACCGCAGCGCGCACCCGGTAATAATAATCAGCTGGTCCACGCCCGAAGAGTTCGTGGAGCGTGGCGGCTCCTCCATAGATGACGACAGCGTCACTAAAGTTCGGGAACAGCGCCTCTTCAAGGACATACTGAGTGTCTTCATCAGATGCGCTGAACGTCCAAGAAAGAGTGAATACGCCTGTTTCTATAATATTGCTACTTGCACTCAGTTGCGGCTGCGGGAGAACCCGGATACCACAGTCCAAAAAGTTTCCCCATTGCGGCTTGGACACCGGTTCGATGGTCGGCGGTGGGTTACAATCGAGAAATCTCCACCACGCAGGCCGCAGAGGCGGAAGCGAGGGCGCAGGCGGCGTCGGAGGAGGCGGGGTCGCCACTCGCCAGCCGCGATGGATCGCATCAGGCACGGCAATCAATGTTGCTTCATCCGCCTCAGCGTCTAAAACGGCGTGAATGCCGGTCAGCCACTGCGGCTGGTCCCCCTGGTAGCGGATGAAATCTGCGTCAGAGATCAATCGTTCAACGCTAGTCTCTTTCAGACGGGGGTCAAGAAAAACATCAGCCGTAAACTGATCCGGCTCCGGCGTCGGCACGCGCACGATCCAACAGCGTCGCCCTCCGTTGCGAAAGAAAGCGCGGACGGAGGATGGGAGATACGCGTACACATAGTCGCCACGTTCGGTGTCCCACGCGAGCGGCAAGTCGTCGCCGAAGAGTGTTGCGAACTGCGCGGCGTCCTCTACCACCGTAGGCGTATTGAGTTCCCCCTGCGCTGCAAACCCGACAAACACGGCGATGTCCATGCGCGGCAACTTCTCTTCCAACACGCGCGGCTGGACATCGAAGAACACACCAGGGAGCGATCGTGCATCAAACGCGGCCATTGCTGTTTATTCCATCTCTAATCGTTCGTAGGCGAGCGTTAGTTCTTCCATGGCCACATCTGTCCCCTTGGCGTTGAGCGGGCCGCTGACATGCTTGATGATCCGCGCCCGCAACAGCTTCCACGTCTGCACAACCTTGGTATGGTCTTCATTCTGCAGTTGGATTGTCACTGTGCGTTCGGCATTCTGGTTGCCGTTGCGGATGTCATTAAGCCATTGGTACAGATTGAGCGAACCGATGACGCCGCGTTTCATGGTGACGTCGGTTGCTTTGTTGAGGCCAGTGATCTTTCGCACGCTATTTTCTTTGGAGTTGCCGTTCCGATATTCAGAGACAGTTACTTCCATGCCGATGTTGCTGATTTCCTGGAAGCCGGCCTGCGGGTCATTGGGGTTGCCATCGCCCAGGTCGACCAAGAAATTGAACTGGACATAGGGACGATCACGTAGTTCCGCCATAGGTTTCTCCTTTCTGGGTTACCCCCGCCGATCTCCCGTCCATTGCCCGATACGGAAAATCACAAACTCGGCGGGTCGGAGCGGAGCGACGCCGATCAGGCAGACTAAGCGACCGTTGTCGAGATCATTCTGCGTCATGGTGGAACGATCACAGCGCACGAAATAGGCTTGCTCCGGTTTGGCGCCCAGCAGCGCCCCGTTCGTCCATTCATTCAGCAGAAAGTCCTCAATGGTGCGCCGCACGTTCGCCCACAATTGCTCGCCGTTGGGTTCGAACACTGCCCACTGCGTGCCGCGATCGATCGAGCGTTCGAGATAGGCAAAGTAACGACGCAAGTTGACATACTTCCATTCCGGATCGGAGCTAATGGTCCGCGCGCCCCACAAGCGAAAACCGCGCCCCTCAAAGAAGCGAAAACAGTTGATGCCTTCGGGGTTGAGCACCTCCTGCTGGCCTTTGTTTAGCAGCAGTTCAAAGCCAATCGCTCCATTGACCACTTCATTGGCCGGGGCCTTATACACCGCGCGTTGCACGTCGTTGCGCGCATAGATGCCCGCCACGAATCCGCTCGGCGGCAGAACGATTTCACTGCGTGTGACAGGATCGAGCACCCGCACCCAGGGGTAGTACAACGCTGCATATTTCGAGTCCATTTTGGCGCGCATGGTCCGGACTTGCGCGATGCTTTGCTCATTACCGCTATCGAGCACGGCGATACGATACCGCATGCGTTCGGCATGAGAGATCAGCAAGTTGACGATCGACGTGGCGTTGTCACGGTAGCCGTTCTCCAGGCCAAAAGTGGACCCAGGAGCAGCAATGATCGAAATATCCTCGATGTCCTCAAACGCCTTCAAGCCGGTTTTGAAGTTTTTATCCTCGTCAGCGACGCCTTCGTATTCCGGTTCTTCAGGACGCAACCCATCATTGCCGCCCGCTAACAGAATCTCAACCGAACGATCTGTGGCGCTCGATTTCGGATCTTCCAACGCCGCTCGGAGTCCAGGTTGCTGCGTTATCAACGCATTTAACAAATCCAACCCCGATGTCACGCTGCTACTGGGGCTCACGACAATCGGGAGCGTCCGTGCTTGAGCAAGATTGCTTGGGGGCGTGGCGAACCGAGCAAGAAGGGAATCTTTTTCCCCGTCGCGCTGGTGGTCCGGGTCTGGCGCTAATCCGTCCCAGACAAGCGTCGAACCGTCGCTTTGCACGACCGTGACGGTGATAGTCGCCACTCGCACTTGAAAGCCGCCGCTGGGGTCCAGCGCAAGCGCGGGATTCACGCTATTGAGACGCAGGTCGCCGTTTGCGGGTGTTTTTCCTGTCTGAAAGCGCCAGGTTTTTTCATTCTGGTCAAATTCGGCAAGATACAATGTTCCGGCGCCCGGCGGCGCGGAAATCGGCGAGGTCAGATCGTTGATCCACACCACATCGTCATTCAACACCGCGCCGATCGTCGCGTTGCCTGTGGTTCCGCCTAGGATGTTTTGCCCTAGCCTCACGGTGAAGAGCACGCGGAGGTTGCCCGCCGCGCCCGGGAAACGCGCCCGCACCCGGAGCGCCGTGCCGCCGATCGTTGCGCGTGCATGGCCGTCGTTATAGAGCCCTCCAGCATTCAAAGTCGCGGCGTCAAAATCCGCAGGAGGATAGGACCCAGCCAACGGTCTAAACACGCGCACGACGTACAGACGTTTTCCGCCTTCTTCAAAAAACGAACGGACCGCATGCCATAGATAGTTGTGCATGACGGTCGAGCCAAATGACAACTGCTGACGATCTCCATAGACCCGTTCAAACTCGCCGAGACCGGTGAGAATGTCCGGCTCAATATCAGTCGGTCCATAACGTGCGGGTCCAACGAAGCCGGTGGTGGTAGTGCTGACCCCTTCGATCGACTTGGCGCGGAAGGACGTCTCTTCGACATACACTCCCGGGGCTAGATATTCTGGCATGCTCTCCTCCTTAACGAGACTAGAGCGGAGATCCCGCTGGCATCAATAATAAAACCGATCGCGCTTGCGATCTGACCACAAGTTCTTGACCAAAGCTGAGAAGCGCTTCAGATAAGGGCAGTAACGGTGACAAAGAAGACACGAGCGTCGCCGGCGCTTGTTCGTAGACGTGCTCAAGTCGGGGAATCGGCGGCTGTGGCGTTTCCGGCGAATAAAACCCGCGCAGCTCAATCGGCCATTGCTGCATCAGTAACGGTCGGGTTCCGCTTCCCGGCGGGGACCCGATCGGCGAACCGAGTGATCCCGGCAATGGTTCTGGATAGGGAAACATCAGGGCAACGCGACCGCGGTCATCAGCTAAGCCCTGCACCAGCGGTTGACCAGCGATCCGCGCCTCCAGCAGAGCCCACGCCGCCGGGCTCTCCGTCAAGAGATCCCACAGCTCCGCGCGCAACACCGCCGTGCCTCCTGGCGCTATACGGGAGGGCGTTGAAAATAAGGGTACTCCCGGCGCTGGCGGCGAGGGTGGCGAAGCAAGCGGAGCCCCCGGCCAGATAAAAAATCCGCGAACGGGAAGTTCCACCGCGAACGTAAATGGCTGGAAGCGTTCCATTTCGTCAACAACCTCAACAGCAAAAGGTCGCGGCGTCGGCGGATTTTGCCAAAAGTCTGCAGTTTCTGTTTCCGGTTCGATGAGCTGCATCCCCGGGACCTTGTGCAATACATAAACGCCAGACCGATTAGGGGTAAGCGAGAGGCGTTGGGTCTCACTTCCTTGGGGGAATGCGGTTACAGTCAATCCGTCGTCGATGAAGCGTTGAGTCACAGCATCCCAGAAACGCACGCCAAACGGCGCCACGAGGGACAAGCGTTCAAGGACTTGTACCTGCGGGGTCATTGGGCCGCCCCTTTCGCCACATCGAACGTGCGGGTTTGGACGGGCGCCCCGGCGGACAATTCAACAGTTGATTCGAGCGCGACCATACGCGCGAGATACGTCACCGAGGTCTGTATTTTCGGCTGTAGTTTGTCCCAGAGTGCTGTCCAGTCCTGTATGGACAGCGGATCGCAGATGACTTCAACTGTCTCGGTCGGATGAAACACCTCGGGCTCCGGCATGTAATAATTCAAGAGACCAGCGGGCAAAATCGGGACATCTTCAATGACGCGCATGCTCCAGCCCAACAGCCGTTGTTGTTTCTCCGTATCTTTCGCCCACGGCGTCAGCAGATAGTGCAGGTCCACCGGCAATGAAGGCCGATAGCGGCGACCATCCGGGGCGAGGCGCGGCGGTAAATTCCGCATGGAGCCATTGATGGTCACGCGATACAAAAACAGAGAGACTCCTTCTTCCATGGGTTTTTCGAAATCAGTGGCCTGGTATAAAAAGAAATCCGCGGTCGGGAACTCCGTTCGTGGACATGCATCGCGTAAGAGGCCCAGGAGCGCCTGACTGGTGGCGGCTATGGCGTGATACGTTGCCATCGAAACATATTCCCTTTTGTTCTTCTGAGGCTATTCCTCTTCCTGCTTAGGAATGGCTCCGAACAACTGTTCGTAATGATCGATGGAGCCCCGCAGCGTCTCCATCAACTCGTTGGCGTATGTGGGGGCAGTCACAATCCGGGTGTGCAAATGCGCCTTCCCATTGTCGTTGTACTGTTCACCGAAATCGATCAGAAACTCGACCGCGTTGTGCCCAACTTCGAAATAGTTGGCGTATCGTGCTTTTGGGCGATGTTCACGTCGGGGCTTCTTGGGTTTGCGCTCCATCACCACCTCGGTGTTCAACGTTGGAATTTGTTCGGAAGGTCTGTGATCCACAAGAGACAACTCCTTATGTTTGTCTCTTGATAAGCGCAACTTTGGCGCCACAGGGATGGGGCGAAGATCAGTTCAGCCTAAGCCACTAAGGAGAAAAAGGATTCTGGTAAAAAGGAGAGAGGCCGCAAGTGGGGGACGTCACAGTTAGTGTTAACTGGAAAGAAACACTCTCTCCTAAACATGGAGACAGAAGCAATCGCGACCCGAAGCGCGGCTCAAGCGAACCACATGAGATTGGCGCAGTCTTCCCCATAAATCCCCCGTGCTACGCACGGTCCCCTTTGTCAAAGGGGGTGTTTTCGGTCCCCCTTTGACAAAGGAGGAATGGGGGGATTTCACTCTCAGTTATAAGGCGTACAAAAGTGTTTCAGCCTTGTGGAACACTTTTGTTTCTCTTCCCACGAAATTGTTACAGAGATGTTGCCGTGGGAATGTGCTGCACCATCTTCGTCTCCCCTTTACTCACCAGGCGGTATTTCCACATCTTGCGGTAGAGGGTGACGCGGGACCAGTGCAGTTGTTGCGCGGCCTTGCTCTTATTCCAATTGGTCGCCAAAAGGCTTGCCAGCAGTTGAGCGCGTTCGTCAGGGGGAAGAGCAGTGCTCTCCGCCAAGGGTTTACGGAAAGCAAGAGGAAAATCCTCCAGGGTAATTTTGCCCGGAGGATCATTGACAAAAATCGCTTCGATAAGATTTCTCAACTCGCGAATGTTGCCGGGCCAGTCATAGCGCAGGAGGCACTCCAGCGCTTCGTCGGTAAAGCCGTGCACCTGTCGTTGGAACTGTCGATTGAACTCCTGGATGTAGTGCGCGGATAACACTGGAATGTCTTCTTGCCGTTCACGTAGCGGCGGGAGGTGAACACGCGTGACATTGAGACGATAGTAAAGATCCTTGCGGAAGCGGCCCTCCCCCATCAACTGATCCAAATCTTGATTGGTGGCCGCCATGACGCGAATGTCCACCGGGCTGCCCCGCTTCGCGCCAAGACTTTGCACCTGCCGGCGTTCGATGGCTCGGAGGATTTTTGCTTGCGCATAGGGGCTCATATCTCCTATCTCGTCCAGAAAGAGGGTGCCGCCATGCGCAAGGCGCAATTTCCCTTCATAAGATGAACTCGCTCCCGTGAATGCGCCCTTCTCGTAGCCAAACAGTTCGCTCTCAAGCAAGCTATCGGGAATTGCCGCACAGTTAATGTCAATCAAAGGTTGCTGCTGCCGTTGGCTGTGGGCGTGAATATAATTCGCAACAAGTTCCTTTCCGGTGCCAGTCTCGCCGGTGATCAAGACATTGCTGTTTGTCGCGGCGACTTTGGCAAGATACGCATGGATGTTCCGCGCGGTTATACTTTCTCCCACGATAAAAGCAGGCTCCATTGGTTCGGGGTCCGGGCGCTGGCGCGCAGTCCATGGTAGCGAGACGGACAGCGAGAGATAATGTGCGATGCTCTCCTGTATAGCAACAAACGAAAACGGGGATTTGAAGTAATCATTAGCGCCAGCTTTGAGTGCGGCAATGGCAAGGTCTTCAGAACTGCGCCGCGCCAAAAAAATTATTGGGATGGCATGTCCTTGTCGTCGAATTTGTGTGGCGACCTCTATCCCTTCCCCAATACCGTTAGGAGAAGAGCCCAGGAGCACGAGCTGCACACGGCTGGGATGGAAATAGCGCAAAGTGCTCACAGCGTCGGTTGAAAAAAGCGTTCTACAGCCCTGTCGTTCAGCGAGGGTTTGCAAGGTGGGTCGTAATCGAAGATCTACTTCCATGATCAGGATGATAGGCTCTTTCATAAGCCCTCCCTCCTTCGAATACAGTGAATGTCAATATCTACATTAGGAAGGTGTTTCTTGAGCGAAGTCTCTGACTCCTTTTGCCCGTTATCGAAAAGCCAGAAGCATTATCGCTGTAGTGTGCATGAAGTCAAGAAAGAAATGCAACGCCTGAACGCCCAAGCCGTGACACTAAAAAAACTTGACAAGCCTTGACGAAAGGGAAAGGAGGAAAGAGGCCTTTACACCCAGCCTTGAAAGACGAGGCTACCTTCACCCGCCGCTCTGCGGAGCCCGCATCGCTTCGCGATGCCACAACGGTAACCGTAGGTTTCAACCCACGGCGGGTTGGGGGCTGATTATGCCCCAGGCAGCTGGCCTGCCCCTGAGTCCCCTATGAAAGAATTAACACGAGTGAACAAGTCACCTGTGGCGCCCGGCGCGTGGGACACACCCTACACCGCTAGTGACTAGTGATCTTCCAGACGAGGACAGCTAAACTTACCAGCATGACTGTGCCACCGGCCAAGGCAAACCATTCATAACCCGTCATTATTGTATCTCCCTTATTCGCTCAATGAGCATGCGTATGGCTCGGTCCTGCCTCCAGACTCCTAATACGGATACCAGACTAACCAATATGCCAGCTGATGCCAAGGCAGTTCGGATGGGAGTCGCCTCTCCCAGGAGAAGGCTAATCGTACCCCCGATAGTCGCCACCGCGATCAACAACGTTGCCTTGAGGACTTCCGTCTCATACTTGATCCGTTCCTTAAGAGACTCAACATCTCGATCCGCCATACGACTTCTTTCTTCTGCCTTCCGGTCTCTGTCTCTATCTTAACTCTTTGTCTCTCATGGCAAGCCAGCAGGGGTACCCGACCTACCTAACTTCAGGACAGCCACAATCTTTCTTGACCGGAACAGTGTCTCTTACTTTAGGATCAAAAGCAAAGTCAAATGAAGACGCTTGACTTACTTGCGGCGGCCGTAACTCTTTGTAAATTTGAACGGCTCCACTAGTTATTGAAGATGCACCTCCGCTCCCTAAGACTCCTAGGAATGCCGTTGAGGTTAGGACAAGCGCTATCTCGCCAGGACCAAAAGCGGCTAGAGCAACAAGGCCGCTTGCGACGATAGCTAACCCTCCAGCCGCCAACCCACTGGTAAGCCCCTTTATTTGCTCTCGCAAGATACGCCCGGCCGGTGAACACTTAAGCAGAGGGAAAGTCTCATCTAATAATCTAACCGCAGGTTCGCCAGCCCAAAGATCGACTGCAAATAATTTTTCTGTAAGCCAATTGGGAAATTCTTCTAACAAATGATGGAGGAATGTATTGCCAAACGGATCGTAGATATTAACCAGATCCCCCACCACATACCCATACAAATTCGCATCCCCGCCCCCGAACCCAATCGGGTCCTTCACCGTCCATCGCCCAGTCACCGCATCGTAGTCACGTGCTCCAAAGCGTGTCAACTTTGTATCTCTGTCGTACAATCCTCCCGCGAAGCCGAACGGCTGGAAGCCGGGGCTGCTGTCTGCGAGCACGTTGCCGAATTCATCGTAGTCCATACGTTGGGCAATCCTGCCGTTGGTGGTGTTGATGACGAGCCGTGGGCTGCCGAGCTGGTCAGTGATGATGCGGTACGTTACCCCGCCTTTCACCATGTAGTCTGGCAGGTTGACGTGCGTACCGTAGACGAACCGGCTGACCACTGCGCCGCTGCCATTCAACTCTGCAATCGGTTTGAGTTGATCTTGATACAGGAACCCTTGCACAAGTGCACCGTTGACCTTTTTGCCGATGCGACGGTTCTGCCCGTCGATGAGGTAGTCAATTTGAGCGCCACCAGGAAGGACAACTTTCAGTAAGTTTCCCAGCTCGTCATAAGTATAATTTGTCACCTGTGCGCAGACAGTTTTGCTAAGGAGTTCACCATTTGGCGTGTAGGTGTACGCAGCATTGCCATACGTGAGCGAGCGGTCTTGGGCATCATAGGTTGGCACAGTACCCAAGCCCGGAGCGGTCAGGCGGTTGCCATTGTTGTCATAGGTGTAGGAAGCTGTGATAACGCCATTCTGCTTGACTTGCTTGAGCCGTCCGGCTTCATCATAAGCGTAGTCGTAGGTGGTCTGAACCCCGAGCACGGTCTCGATCTTTTGCGTGATGCGCCCGAGTTTGTCCGGGGTGTATTGGACGGTGTAGACATTCACGCCGTTAGAGACGGCATTGTAACCGGTCACTTCCGCAAAATCGTTGTAGCTCAGCGTATCGCTGACGCCGGTCACCCCACCGATGGCCGTGCCGGTCAGCAACCCGCCCTTCTGCGGGTCGTGGCTTAATATCATGCCGCCCACGCCAGTCAGTAAACTATCGTTGTCGTAGCTGAAAATGATGCTGTTGCTTCCATTGACAGCTAAGGTCTTCAGCCGGAAGTTGTTGTCGTACGTGCGCGTCACGCTGCCCGCGACCGCGCCGGTCCAGGTAACGTTTTTCAGCAAAGCGCCATCGTAGGTGTAAGCTAAGGCGCCGCCATCGGGGGCAGTGATGGCGTTCAGATTTCCAGTAGTGGGATCGTAGCTATATGTAGTCTGGCCACGTCCGATCGTTTGTTTGTTTAAGCGACCCGCCGTGTCGTAGTCGAGGACCACGGTTTGTCCGTCCGGACGCGTCACCTGCGTGAGTTGCCGGTCTTTGTTGAAGGTGTAGACTGTTTGGTTCGTCCCGCCGTCCTTCACGCTCGGCGGTAGGTAGTCTTTTGGTAAATCAATCGCTGTGTAGTCAAACACATGCGCGGGTTGTCCGGGAGGAGTGAGCGAGGTGAGATTACCGTTAGGGTCGTAGGTGTACCGAATCACCCTGCCATCGGGCAATGTCTGCGTCGTCACGCGCCCTGCCTGGTCGTAGTCAAAACTGACCACCCGTCCCAGCGGATCGGTAATCGTGTCGAGATAGCCATTATTGGTAATAGTGGTATTTTTGTAGGCAAACGTTACTGTACGAGCGTCCACTCCGGAGCCCTGCGTAAGGCTGGCCAAGCGTCCACCCGGTTCGTATTCAACATCGGTCGGTAACAAGCCGGGGACCTGAGCGTGGATGAGACGCCCCAGGGAATCGGTGGTCGCTGTGACCTGTCGCCCTTGAGGCGTGGTGCTGGCAGCGGTGCGAGTGGCGGCATTGTAGACGCTGGTGTAGTTACGGCCATTAAGGGTTGCCGTGTCTGTCAGCGTGGTCAGACTGAGCGGGTCGTTCGGGGTGGAAAGGACGGCGGTACGTGTGGCCGTAAGTGTTGCGATCGATCCTCCTGGGGTGGTGATCATTGCGTTGCTAGGAATCGGCGCTTCCATACCAAAGCGCGGGTCAGGACCTTCAGTCAGCGATGCTCGCATGCCATCCGGCGCGACGGAGTCGGTGACGCCTGTGGTGTGAGAGATGACCTGGCTCTGCGTGCCATCCGGAAAAGTATTCCTCTCTATTTCACGCGCCTGCCGATTCACCAATGGTCCGCTAGATGGATAGCCCACTACAGATTTAACGCCGTTGTCTTATCGACTTGATAGCTCTGACCGGTGCTGCCGTCGGTGAAGCCCGCATTGCCAAGCTCAGGTCGGGAAAGAGCCGTGAAGCCCCCGACAGGGTCAGCGTCTTTGGTGAGTCTGCCAGTTGGATCATAAAAGAACTGATGCAAGTTATTCTTTGGGTCCTGCATCGTTTTCATGAGTCCATCTGCCGTATAGGTGAAGCGCATGGTTTCGCCGGCAGGATTACTGACGCTAGCAAGATAGCCGTTGGCGTCCACGGTGAGCGTCGTTTGCTGGCCGAAAGGACCGCTAATCTTAGCTTGTGTCGCTGGTCCGCCATCGCCACTAAGGCCGGAGATCCCATTCCCCGCCACGGTGATGATGCCATCCGGTCCGACCCGCCGAATCCGAGCGTTTTCATAGTCTGCGATATAAAGACTCCCATCGGATCCACTCACTACTCCATGGGGGGAACGAAGCCGAGCTTGTGTCGCGGGGCCCCCATCGCCTAGTTGAGAACCGCCTCCCGCCATCGTGGTGATGATGCCGTCCAGTCCTACCCGCCGAACCCGAGATGCGCTCGTCTCTGCGATATAGAGACTCCCATCGGATCCAATCGCTATCTCAAAGGCATTGTCGAGTGCCGCCTGCGTCGCTGGTCCGCCATCGCCACTAAGGCCGGAGGTCCCATTCCCTGCCACAGTGGCAATAATCTGGCCGCCGTTCATATTCTCCGTGCTGCGCTGTGTTCCGTCGCCCAGGTTCAGTACTTTCCCAACAGGGTCGTAGGCGTGATGAACGGTGAAGCTCCAGCCCCCTACCCCAAGGGAGCGCTGATCAATCGTACTGCCGAGGGTTTCCTGAAATTCTCGCCACAGGGTCACCTCCCGTCGTGTTCGATCGCCGGTGATGGGGATGCCGGAAAACGCCGCAAAGCTCTGCTGACGCTGCGCCGGTTGATAGTACACGCCATCGTACACATACCCCACCCGTACCGTAACAGGTTGGCCGCCTTGCACCGTGCGCCCGTAAGCATCTGTGCTGTCCCATGTAAAAATTGTGCTTTGGTTCGGCGTTGCAGGAAAAGAGTTGGTGAACTTTTGTCCGGCGACTGCGATCTCTAGGTCGATCCTTTTCAGTCCAGGTGGAAGAGTCGGTCCGCTCAAGGGAATACTCAGCATTCTGCTGGGGACGCGCCCAGGTACTTGATCGCTGGCATAGTGAATGGCAAACGGTACCCCCGTTATGTTTATCTCCTGGCCCAAGGTCTGATCTTGACAGCCGATGATAGAGCCGTGCTGTTTGGCTACACAGTCGGGCTTCGGGTCAGTGATTGGACTGCCTGTGTCTGGGGGTTTTGCGTCAGTCGGCGGACCGTAGGGAAAATTGCAATCCGACGGCGTAAAATGCGTGATGGGCACGCGCCATAGTTCTTGCCCAACGGCATAGAGCTGTGCCAGCTGCTGTCGCTCAGCATCGGAAACTGTCGGGTCATCGGCAGTCAACCCAGTCAACGTCGCCAGACCACCAGAGATACTCGCAATCTTCACCACCCGTCCATTGTCAGATGGAAGCCAGAGTCCTTTACTGTGATCGTAGTAGCCGGTCGGGACGATCATCCCCACGGGAAAGCCGAGAAAGTTCTCGACGTAGTGAAAGAGTGGTTGGCTAAACGTTACCGACTTGGCGCCAACCGCCAATGCTTGATCCACGCTATATTCGACTGCGTAGGTGTAACCGCTCGTGGGCGGTAGGTCGCCTGGCATGGCTTTAGGACCGTCGGGTCCCACGGTGTATTCGGTCGCACGGACATTGAGAGTGGTGATGGGTTGAGTCGTTCCGTCCGGCATCACTACCTGTGCCGTCGTCCCGGCCGGCACAAGCAAGGTCGCCTGGCGCGCGCCGTCACCGTCCGTCACTGCGCTGCCGCGTGCTACGCTCAGGTTCTGGCTCGTCAGGTCGATCGACGTGACCTTGGCGTCGAGCGCAAGCAGCGCCACATCCGGCAGCCAGGCATAATTTTGCCATGGCGTTTGGGTTTGCCGTTGCGCCGAGAGAAAACCCGCCTTGACATAGTTGACCGTCAGCAACCCACCACCATTGACCGCCATATCGAACATCCCATCCGCTCGGCTGAGAGTCTGGCCAAATTCAGGATGACTGAGAATGGTAATCGTCACGCCCGAAAGTGGCGCACTATTCTTATCCAGCACTTTGCCGCGCAAGACGGCGATCCGCTTAGGATCAATCGTGCCTGGGGCGACGCCAGTTTGCACCGGATGCGCTCCGCTGTAGAGAAACTCGGTGGCGGCGTTGATAGTCGTTGCCACGCCTTGGACTACCGGCGGCGCGATAGTCTTGAGGTCGGGCAGCACTTCTTGACCACTCTTTGTATGGTCGGTTCCGTTGCAGTCCTCGTCAATGCCATTGTCGGGGATTTCCGCGGCTGGCAATATCTCGCCTATACAGGGGCCAAACAGCCCCGTGGGGTCACACGTCTTGGTTCCTCCACGACAGATACCCACCCCTTCTGTTCCGGTCGGTCCCGTGTAACATGCATGTGTTGCTCCAGTCACACACACGTCATCATGCCCGTCACAATCTTCATCAATCCCATTATTGAGAATGTCCGTGGTCGGCAGCACTGCCCCAACACAGAGCCCTAGATCTCCGATCGCTGTGCAAGCTCGGATGCCCGCCTTGCAAAGTCCGACTCCGAGCGTTTTTGGCGGGCCGTTATAACAATTCCCTGTGGCGCCTGGTTCACAGACTCCTGGCTTCTCCAATGCCCCCATGTCAAACGCGGCCGTCCCGCGCGCATGCCCATCGCGCGGACGCGCGGCTTCCCTCAGTAAATCGGCCTCAAAGAGGGGATTCAGGCTGACCCCGAACTTTAAAGTACGGAGATCCACGCCATGATCGATCGCGGGGGAGTTTGCCGCCAGCGTGAAATCATCAACGGGCGTGTTGGGTTGCCCATCGGGACCAGCGAGCGCTGTAAAGACAAGGGCCAGATTATCGCACCCAGGGCTACGACTGACTCCACTCCCTTCCTGCCCAGTCGGTGTCAGATTCCCCAGGTCCGTGCTATCGAGCAGCGCGCCGTTCAATTCCCCGCTTCTGTTACCGCAGATGAGATTGCCCAATAATACCGCCAGCTGCGGATAGGCGTCGGCGTCTCCCGGCGTGCGGATGACGCCGACGCCGGTAGGGAGTGTGGCTGGTGGCCGTGGGAAGGCAGGCGCTCGCTTTATGTTTCCGCCCGCGCTGAAGGTCTGCGGCAGACCAGCGCCATTGTGGGTGATCACGTTGTTGACCAGCTAGACCTGTTGGGGGGAATCGAAGCTGACCCCGTTCTGGCTATTGCCATGAATGGTGTTGCTGATGACGTAATGCGGCCCGCTGTGTCCAGGAGCAAAGGTGACGCCATTCCCCGCGTTGCCGTAAATAGCATTGTTCACGATGAGCATATCCCGGTTCTCGGCCTCCACAACGATGCCGCCGGGGCACGAGCCGTTACCCAGAATGCGGTTGCGTTCCAGATGAATACCCGTGTTTCGTCCAACCCCGCCCGCGAGACGAATCGCTTCTGCGCCAGCGTTGCGAAGGGTCAACCCACGCAACGTCACAAAGCGTGATGAGGAGACCTAGAAGATAGTTCCTGCGGTACAGGTGGCGTTCGCCGTGCCGATGATGACACTACCGCTGGGCGCGGTGGAATCAGCTTCGATAAAAATGCGACCTGCCTCGGTGGCAGTAGCCGCCTGGTTTTTGTTCTGGACGACCATCGCTTCGTTATACTGACCGGCTTGGATACGGACGATGTTCCCGGGATGGGCAACCGTTACTGCAGCCTGGATGGTGGGATAACAGGGAGTCTGGCCGTTACAGGTCGGGCTGGTGTTGCTGACGTAGCGCACTACGATTGCTTGAGGAAATGACGGGAAGACAAACCAAAGACCAAAGAGAAGCAAGGGAAAGAGGAGATAAGCACTCTTACGCATGGCGGAGCCTTTCGTCCACTCACGATTTCAGGTGAGTCCATCCGATTGTGGAGCTAGGAACCAACGGGCTATACCAGACTAGTGAATCGAAGACAAGAGGAATGCAGTAAGGTCTTTATTAAAGAGACAGAATCACAGGCCCGGCCTTGAAAGGCCGGGCCACCCTCACTTGCTGTTCTGCGGCATTTCTTCATCGCTGCGCGATGGTCTGAGGGTAGCCGTGGGTTTTTAACCCACGGCGGGGGTTTTTGCAGCTACCGCCGTTTCCTCAACTTTGGGCAGATACACTTCAAAAGTAGAGCCCGCCCCTGGCGTGCTATGGACGAGAATGGCGCCGCCATGATCCTTGACAATCTCATGGACAATCGACAAGCCGAGGCCGAACCCCTTGCCCACTGGCTTGGTGGTAAAGAACGGATCGAAAATCGACGAGAGCAGCTCAGGAGAGATGCCGCTGCCAGTATCGCGCACAACGAGTTTTAGATGAGGTCCCGGCGTGAGTGGGGGGTGGAAAGCAGCAAACGCCTCTTCTATCTCTGCGTCCTCTACTGCAAGTTCCAATACGCCCTCTCGCCCGTCCTCCATAGCATGCCAGGCGTTGACGCAGAGATTCATCACAATCTGATGTAGTTGCGTCGGATCGCCTAACACTACACCGAGAGCGGAATCAGGAAAAAAACGCAGATCAATCGTAGACGGAAGGCTCGCTTGTAATAAGTGACAACAGTCTTCCACAACCGCATGCAGCGTCACGAGGCTCCGCGCCTGTGAGCTAGGCCGACTGAACACCAGCAACTGTTGCACGAGGTCCTTTGCACGATGACTAGCTTTCAGCACTTCTTCCAGGTTTCTCTGTGCGACAGTTCCAGGAACAACCGCCTTTTTCAGCAACTCGCTGAACCCAATAATCGGAGTCAACAAATTATTAAAATCATGCGCGATCCCCCCAGCGAGCGTGCCCAGGGACTGCAGCTTTTGCGCTTGGGCTAATTGCACTTGAAGAGCGTGTTTTTCTTCTTCCATTTGTCGGCGTTCGGTAATATCTCGTCCGGTATACACGATCCCCCGTATAGTAGGATGATCGAGTTGATTATTAAGCGTTCCTTCCATAGCGCGCCAAGAGCCATCCACATGGCGCGCTCGAAAATTCGGCAACGGCGCGACGCCTGGCTGCTCGAGACTCTTCAGAAAAACTTCCCATAGCATCTGTTGATCCTCTGGATGGATGAATTCCAGCGCACTCTTCCCAATCAACTCGTCTACATGATATCCATGCACGCCTCTTCCCGTAGCGGTTGGGCTCCGATAACAGATAGCGCAATTAGTATCCAAAATCATTACGATATCTGCCGAGTTTTCGATGAGCGCTCTAAACCGCTCTTCGTTTTTCTTGACTGTTTCCTCCGCCTCTTTACGTTCTGTAATGTCGCGAGAATTGACGATCACACCACCGATAACCGGGTCAGCAATCAGATTCTTGCCAATACTCTCAAGCGTTCGCCAGGAACCATCGTTGTGGCGAAAGCGCAACTCAACCGAATCTATGGCTCCTTGATGCTGGACACCAGCAGAAAAAGTTTCCCAGACCAAAGGCAGATCGTCCGGATGAACGAGTGAGAAGGCGTTCTTTCCTACCAGTTCTCCAGGTGCATATCCCAGCAGTCGCTCGTGAGAGGGGCTCGCGTAGAGCACGACGCCGTCCGCTTGCAGAAGAGCAATCAAGTCAGACCCATCTTCAATGAGCGTTCGAAATCGTTCTTCGCTCTGACGCCGAAATTCCTCTGCGCGGCGACGTTCAGCGATCTCGGCCATGAGCTGCTGATTAACGGCTTGCAATTGCATCGTACGTTCCTGTACCCGTTCTTCCAATTCTTCGTGGGCCAGATGCAATTTAGCGGTCTGTGTGGTCAAACGATTAAGGCGTCCAAGTTGAGAAAAGCGCAGCCCTAATGTTTCCACAGTCACAGTATGGAAACGACGCACCGCAAACAGAAGTGTACAGAGAAAAACGAGGGTCATGCTGCCCATTGCAGTCCCTAAATCTTCGCCATGACGGAAGAAGTGGATCGACAGGGGAAGCAAGATTGGTAAAAAATAAGACACTACCGCAAGAGGCACGGAGGAAAGGATCGTGACAGCTCCGGCGCTCATGCCAGCAAGCACGAAAGTGACAAACACTTGGTGAGAAGGATCAGTAGGAAATAAGAATATGCTCACAGATCCCCAAGCGATTCCCATGACTGCCGCGCCAAGGACATACAGCGTGCGCCAAAATCCCTCCTCGGTTTCCGTGGGAGCCAAGCGTTGGTGTTGAATCACGAGAGCGATCCGGGCTCCAGTGATGAGAATCATGATCACGAACCACAACAGCAACGTTGGTGACGGCGACACAGACCAGAGCGCCGCGGTGAAGATCGCAATATTCACCAATGTGGCGAGGAATCCCATCGGCGCCTGCGAGTAGAGGAGTCGCGTTAACTCCGCCTGAATAAAGACAGCGCTGTCCGTAGTGCTCGGCCCGTGCCGAAATGCCCTGAGTGCAGGCGAAGAGGAAATAACATCATTGGCAACTTCCATAAGGTATCAACTATATATACAGAAAAGATGCTTTCCACCAGAGACAAGTTACTCGCCGCTTTTCCTTATCGCTTTTTGCGCCCGTATATTCTTTTGTTTCGCATGTACGAGAGAAGCTCTACCCGAAAACAAGTCAGCTGCACCTCAAACAGAGGCGGGTTTTTCCTCACAAACCGTATCTGCTATGGTGGCGTGATCTAATTAGAAATTCAGAGGCATAATTCCTTATGGAATCACAACACCACAACGGACAAGGACAGAGAAGAACTCGGCAGAAACGCTATGTGTACGCTTTTGGCGGCGGCAAAGCTGACGGTGAAGCCAGCCTCAATGGGCTGCTAGGCGGCAAAGGCGCCAACCTCGCGGAAATGGCCAGCCTCGGTCTCCCAGTACCGCCAGGGATGACAATTACGACCGAAGTGTGCAGTCACTACTACGCTCACGAACACCACTACCCAGAGGAACTCACGCAGCAAGTACAAATGGGTCTAAAGAAAATCGAAAAAATTATGGGTCGTCGCTTTGGCGATCCGAACAAACCTCTCTTACTCTCCGTGCGCTCAGGCGCGCGGGTGTCTATGCCTGGTATGATGGACACCGTACTCAACCTTGGTCTCAACGACAACACCGTGCAAGGACTCATCCGACAATCTGGCAACCCTCGTTTTGCTTATGACTGTTACCGACGCTTCGTGCAGATGTATGGGGACGTGGTCCTGGGCCTAAAGCCGGAATCAAAAACCGAGCGGGATCCCTTCGAGATTCTCATCGAAGAGAAAAAAGCGGCCCGTGGAATTGAACTCGACACGCATTTTACGGTTGAGGATCTGCAAGAACTTGTTGTCGCATTCAAAAAGATTATTCACGAACGGCTGCACCTCACGTTTCCACAAGACCCCCAAGAGCAACTCTGGGGCGCGATCGGCGCAGTATTCGGCTCGTGGAAGAACCCGCGCGCGATCACGTACCGGAAGATCGAAAACATTCCCGAAGAATGGGGCACTGCCGTCACTGTCCAAGCGATGGTGTTTGGCAACTTGGGCGACGACTGTGCGACAGGAGTCGCGTTCACACGAGATCTCTCGACTGGAGAGAACGTCTTAAACGGCGACTTCTTGGTGAACGCGCAAGGTGAAGACGTGGTCGCAGGGATTCGCACCCCGCAACAGATCACCCTAGCCGCTTCGCGGGAGCGCGCGGCGCGCGAAGGAAAATCGGAGGAAGAACGGGGCGCGCTCTACCCTGCCATGGAAGAACGTCTTCCCGACAGCTTCACTATGCTTCGAGAGATTACCCAAAAATTAGAAGCGCACTACAAAGACGCGCAAGATATCGAGTTCACCATCCAAAACGGCACGCTGTGGATGCTGCAGACCCGTGCAGGGAAACGCACGGCGGCGTCGGCAATGAAGATTGCAGTGAACATGGTGCATGAGGGTCTGATCGACGAGCGCACGGCGGTGCTGCGGGTAGCGCCGGCGCAACTCGACCAGCTCCTCCACCCAACCCTTGATCCTGATGCGCAGAAAGAACGCTTGACTCGTGGACTACCAGCGTCGCCAGGAGCAGTCAGTGGCGCGGTGGTCTTTTCTGCAGAAGATGCCGAAGAAGAAGCCAAGGCTGGACGTAAGGTGATCCTCGTTCGCGTTGAAACTTCTCCAGAAGACATTCACGGGATGCATGCCGCACAAGGCATTCTCACTGCGCGCGGCGGGGCCAGCTCACACGCCGCCTTGGTGAGCCGTGGTATGGGCAAATGCGCCATCGTCGGTTGTGAAACCTTAGAAATTGACTATGAGCGTCAGCAATTCAGTGTACGTGGGACCGGCGTCGTTGTCCGCGCAGGCGAATGGATTACGCTTGACGGCGCTACGGGTGAAGTGTTTCGCGGCCAAGTGCCGACGCGCGAGCCTAATCCGAATACTCCGGAGTTTTCTGCGTTCATGCAGTGGGCAGATCAATTCCGCCGGCTCAAGGTGCGCTCCAATGCAGATACTCCTCACGACGCCACAATCGCGCGCAAGTTTGGAGCTGAAGGGATCGGACTCTGTCGGACTGAGCATATGTTCTTTGAAGGCGATCGCATCGACGCCGTCCGAGAGATGATTCTCGCGGACGATACGTCCGGCCGCGTGCGCGCTTTGGAAAAGATCGTACCTATGCAAAAGAGCGATTTCGTCGGCATCCTCCGCGCTATGGCTGGGCTGCCGGTGACAATTCGTCTTCTCGATCCGCCCTTGCACGAATTTTTGCCAAATACCGAAGAGGAGATCGCCGACTTGTCCGCCAAACTGGGCGTGCCTGCGGAGCGTTTACGCACCAAGCGCAACGCCTTACACGAGCTCAATCCTATGCTTGGGCATCGTGGCTGCCGTCTTGGCGTCACCTTCCCCGAAATCTATGAAGCGCAAGCTCGCGCAATCATGGAAGCTGCGTGCGAACTCACGCGTGAAGGGGTGCAGGTGATTCCAGAAATCATGATTCCACTTATCGGCTACAAACGTGAGTTAGACATGCTGCGTGAGCGTATCGATCACGTGTGTCGAGAAATCATTGCGGCCAAAGGAACGGCAGTAGCCTATACGGTGGGCACCATGATCGAAGTGCCCCGCGCCGCGTTGGTGGCGGACACCATTGCAACCACTGCAGAATTCTTCTCGTTTGGCACCAATGATCTCACGCAAATGACTTTGGGCATCAGCCGAGATGACGCCGGGAAATTTCTGACTGAATACGTGAATCAAGGGATTTATCCTCAAGATCCGTTTGTCTCCCTCGATCAGAGCGGAGTTGGCTTGTTAGTTGATATGGCTGTCAAGAAAGGCCGCGCCACCCGATCTGACCTCAAAATCGGCATTTGCGGAGAACACGGCGGCGATCCGGCGTCAGTGGAGTTCTGTCATAAAACGGGGCTCGATTATGTTTCGTGCTCACCGTATCGCGTACCCATTGCTCGCCTCGCGGCGGCGCATGCGGCATTACGTCAGCAACCAGCGGTAAAAATCCGCCGCGCCCCACAGCGGGCAAAGACTGAACCGGCGACGGCGGCTGCGCTCGGATAATCACTCAAGAACAATGTTACGCCACGGGCGGCTCGTCCGCCCGTGCGAACGATTATGTCGACACCGGTTCCTATTAGCGGCCAGACTCGCATCGTTGGCATCTTTGGCGACCCTATCGCTCACACCCGTTCGCCAGCCATGCAGAACGCCGCCTTTCGCGCGTGCAACCTTCCGTATGTATACGTGCCGCTACTTGTCCATCCGCCAGATCTGGCCAGGGCAGTCCAGGCTATTCGCGCCTACAACCTTGCGGGGGTCAATGTCACCGTTCCCCATAAGGAACGTATTGTCCGCCATCTTGACGCGCTAAGCAAAGAGGCTGAGCTATGTGGGGCCGTCAATACGGTGGTTAATAAAGACGGAAGTCTGTTTGGGGATAATACCGATGGGCGAGGATTTCTCGCTTCCTTGCAACACCGCGGGTTTTTACCGCACCAAGGCGATATTATTTTAATCGGCGCCGGTGGTTCAACCCGAGCTGTTTTAGTTTCTTTGATTCGCGGAGGGAGTCAACGGATTACTATTGTCAACCGCACCTTAGCAAAAGCCCAAGCGTTGGTGCGCACCTACCGGACACTGGGGCAGACGAAGCTAGAAGCCGCAGCGCTCGACCGACTGCAAGACCCAGCTTTCCTTAAGAAGGCCGCGCTCGTGGTCAACTGCACCTCAGTCGGTTTACATGGAGAACCGTTTCCACCCGTCGCATTTGCGTCAACTTCGTCTCGTTGTTTGTTCTACGACCTTCTTTACCGCCCAGATCTTACCTCATTTCTGCGCCAAGCCCATAGTCTACGCCGGCCCACTGTGGATGGACGTCAGATGCTCCTCCATCAAGGAGCATTGGCCTTTTCTCTGTGGACGGGTCAACCGGCGCCATTGCCGGTCATGTCGCGCGCCCTCGCCCGAGCGTTGCGTCCGACGTGACCCCTTCCTTTCCTCACTTTTCCATGCATTTAACTTCTGACCTGATCTGCCGATAGGCTCCACAGTAAAGATAGAACTCTAAAATAGAATTATTTTCTTCTTACATCTTGCAAGTATGGAATTTTTTATTGTAAGACATTAAAGCTGAGACGGGATAGCTATGAATACGCGTCTGGGAGATCTGCTCGTGCGGAAGGGCTACATCACCCCTGACCAATTACGAAAAGCTGCGGAAGACCAAAAGCAAAATGGCGGCCCTCTGATCCGGCACCTCATCAGACTCGGGTGTGTTACTGAAGATGCGCTGTCAGCGTATCTCCAAAAAGAGTACCGACTCCCTATGGCAAATCCGGCAACAGTTGACATTGCTGAGGAGACGATTCAACTGATTCCCCACGCCCTCGTTTCTAAATATCACCTCATCCCGTTGAGTCTTCAAGGTTCTAGTCTTACGCTGGCGATGGCAGATCCCTCGAACTTTGTTGCTGTCGACGAAGTTAAATTCTTGACCGGCTACGATGTCAAAGTCACCGTCGCCACCGTCTCCTCCATCCAGCAAGCGATAGAGCAATACTACGATCGCTCGATGAAGTACGACGCCGTGCTGGGCGACCTGCGCAATCAGGAAGTCTCTCTCGTCAAAGAAGAAGACGACGTTGACCTACAAGCGCTTGAGCAAGCCACCGAGGAAGCGCCGGTTGTGCGCCTGGTCAACGCCATTTTCACTGACGCTATCCGCAAACGCGCCAGTGACATTCACATTGAACCTTACGAACATATTTTCCGTGTCCGGTTCCGCATTGACGGGATTCTCCAGGAGATTTTACAGCCCCCGCTCACGTTGAAAAACGCTGTCTCGTCGCGCATCAAGGTCATGGCGTCGTTGGATATTGCCGAACGTCGCCTTCCTCAGGATGGACGTATTAAGCTCAAATTGGGAAAAGGAGAAGCGATAGACGTTCGGGTTTCCGTTCTGCCTACGCTGTTTGGGGAAAAAATCGTCATGCGTTTGCTCGATAAGTCGAACCTGCAAACAGACATGACAAAGTTGGGCTTTGAAGATACTGCGCTTCGAGATTTCATGGAGGCGATTTATAAGCCGCATGGCATGGTGTTGGTCACTGGGCCTACAGGCTCCGGCAAGACCACCACTTTATATTCGGCTCTCGCTGAACTCAACAAAATTACCACGAATATCTCCACCGCAGAGGACCCGGTTGAGTTTAACTTACTCGGCATCAACCAAGTGCATGTCAATGAAGATATCGGCCTCTCCTTCGCGGCAGCGCTACGATCCTTCCTCCGACAAGATCCCGACGTCATTATGGTCGGCGAGATTCGCGACCTCGAAACCGCCGAAATAGGCGTCAAAGCCGCCCTCACAGGCCATTTAGTTTTGTCAACTTTGCATACAAATGACGCCCCGTCGACAATCAACCGCTTGCTCAATATGGGAGTCGCTTCGTTTCTGGTCGCTTCTTCGATCAACCTGATTTTAGCGCAACGTCTCGCTCGTCGCGTCTGTCCAAACTGTAAAGAAGATACCCACATCGAGCCGAAAACCTTACTCGATCTTGGCGTTGCCGAAGAAGACCTGCGCAAATTCGCACCGAAAAAAGGCGCAGGGTGTGGGAACTGTAACATGACTGGGTACCGAGGTCGCATTGCCCTGTATGAAGTCATGCCGATCTACGATGAAATTCGCGATTTGATTCTCGCTGGAGAAAATACTCTCGCCATTAAACGCGCAGCGATGCGCAAGGGCGTAAAAACCTTGCGCCAAAGCGGAATGACGAAAGTAGCCGAGGGCGTTACCACGATTGAGGAAGTACTGCGAGTGACAATGGCGGATTAATGTGGGGAACGTCACCAGGAGCCATAAACAAAAATCTTAAACAAAAATCTTAAAGGTGTGAGTTTTCGTCACCGATACAACTAGGAAACTTAGCAGAACGCTTGTTGAGGTCACTATGGCAATGTTTCGTTGGCAGGGCATAGGCCCCAGGGGAGAAACCCTACAAGGGGAAATGGAAGCGCCTTCTGCTGAAGCAGTCGTGGCGCGGCTCCGCACGCAGCGTATCCGTCCGCGTATAGATCGCATTCAGGAAAAAGGCAAAGGGTTCAATAAAGATATTAAGCTCCCGCAATTTGGGACCGGCGTCAAACCAAAAGATATCGTTATTTTTACTCGCCAACTCGCCACGATGATCGATTCCGGATTACCTATCGTGCAGGCGCTCGACATTTTGGGACAACAAACCCAAAACCAAAACTTCGCGAAAATTATTAAGAAGATCAAACAAGACGTTGAAGGCGGCGAGACCTTTTCCGCTGCACTCAGCAAATATCCCAAGGTTTTTGACAATCTCTACACCAACATGGTGTCAGCTGGAGAAATTGGCGGCATTTTGGACACCATCCTCAGCCGTCTCTGCGCTTATATGGAGAAGGCAGTCAAACTCAAAGGGAAGATCAAAGGCGCCATGATCTACCCGATCAGCATCGTGACGGTTGCGGTCGGCGTGACCGCAGTCCTTTTGATTTTTGTGATTCCCGTCTTTGCCGACATGTTTTCCAGTTTTGGCAAAGCCTTACCGCTGCCAACCCAGATTGCGATTAATCTGAGTTACGCCACCATCGCGTATGCAAAATACCTCCTCGCCGCCATCGGGGGCATGGTGTTCGGCGTCCGCTCTTTTTATCGCACGGAGAAAGGACGGCTTTCGATTGATGGACTGCTGCTCAAACTGCCAATCTTCGGCGACCTTATTCGGAAGGCAGGAGTGGCGCGGTTCACCCGCACCCTCAGCACCCTGCTTTCTTCGGGCGTCCCAGTCCTTGACGCCTTATACATCACCGGAAAAACGGCAGGCAATAAGGTTATCGAACAAGCGATCATGGCGTCCCGCCAAACTATTAGCCAAGGGAAAACCCTCGTCGAACCACTCACGGAAAGCGGCGTTTTTCCCTCCATGGTCTGTCAAATGATCAGCGTTGGGGAAACCACCGGCGCCCTCGACACCATGCTCAGCAAAATTGCCGATTTCTACGACGACGAAGTGGACAGCGCGGTAACGAATCTGACGTCCCTGATGGAGCCATTTGTCATCGTCTTTTTGGGCGTTGTAATTGGCGGTCTCGTCATCGCCATGTATTTGCCGATTTTCAAACTCGGAGCAATTGCCGGCGGCTAGGAGTCAAGGATGCCAGAAAACGAGCTGCCGCGACGCCTGCAGTGGTTCCTCCTGCTCCGCGTGGGCATGACCACATTCTTATTGCTTGCCGCCACCGTGCTGTATTACAGCGGCGACGGAAACAATATCGCGGTCAGCAAACCGCTTTTTTTCGCAATCATCATTACCAACGTCATCTCGGTCACGTCTGGTCTTCTCCTCACGCGCGTGCAGGGGTTGGCGTTCTTTGCTTACATCCAGCTGGGCTTTGACACCCTCTTCACCACTGGGGTCATCCTTCTCACTGGCGGACTCTATAGTCCGTTTGTCTTCCTGTATCATCTTGCGATTCTCAACGCTGCCATCCTCCTCCGCCGCCGCGGCGCACTCTCCGCCGCAACGTTTGCCGCGCTCTGTTACGGCGGCACCGTTGACCTGCTCTATTATGGCGTCTTTCCCCCTTCGGGATTTAGCCCTGTTTTATTTTTTGTTGACTTCACTCCGCCGGGATTCAACTTCACGGTTCAACTGATGGTGACGTTATCCTCCTTTTACGCCATCGCGGTTCTCGGCAGTCACTTGACCCAACGGGTCTCCAGTATCGAACAGTTACTGATGGAGCGAGGAATTACGAGCCAACGGCTTTCCTCCTTGTACCAAGGAGCCATGCAAAGTCTGGAAAACGGTATTGTGCTCGCCAACAATGCTGGCCAGATAGAGTACGCGAACGATATCTCGGGGAAACTGATCGGCGCTGCGCCTCATCGGCTAACAGGGAAAGAGGTCACTGAAATTTTTCCCCTCTCTGCTTCTCAGCTGACAATCATCGAACCCGTAGAATTCTCGCTACGTAAGGCGGAGGGAGAAGAGTGCGTGCTCCGTATATTGCGCTCCTCACTGCACAATGACAGTGGAGAGCGAGTCGGCGCGTTGTATAGTGTGCAAGACGTCACCCAAGTGCGCAAACAGGAACGCGGGCTCCAAGAAGCACAGGAACTCGCACGTCATATCGAGCACCAGGGCAGTGAGGAACTCACATTCCCTGGCGGCATTGTTGGTCGTAGCGAACGCATGGCGGCCGTCTCTCAGCTCATCATAAAAGTGGCGGACAGCACGACAACTGTGCTCATCACCGGAGAAAGCGGGACGGGTAAGGAACTGGTTGCTCGGGCAATCCATGAAAAGAGCCCACGCGCTCATCAACCATTTGTCACGGTCAACTGCGGGGCCATACCAGAACCGCTCATCGAAAGTGAATTATTCGGCCATGTAAAAGGCGCTTTTACCGGCGCAACGAAGGATCGTGTGGGGCTCTTCCACCAGGCGAACGGAGGCACGTTATTTCTCGACGAGATAGGAGAACTCCCTCTGCTTCTCCAGGTCAAGCTCTTGCGCGCCTTACAAGAACACGAAATCACCCCGATTGGCGCTAATCACAGTATCCATATCGACGTTCGCGTCCTGGCGGCCACCAATAAGAATCTTGCTGAAGAAGTAGCCACAGGAAGATTCCGCGAAGATTTATTCTATCGACTACATGTCATTTCTATCGTTCTTCCTCCACTGCGAGAACGACAAGAAGACCTGCCCTTATTAATGCAGCATTTTCTCGGGCGTTTCACGGTGAGCAGCGGCAAAGCCATACAGCGCATCTCACCAGAAGCGATGCGAGTCCTGCTCGATCACTCATATCCTGGCAACATTCGAGAATTACAAAATATTATGCAACACGCCGTCACCATGGCGGAAAGCGACACCATTTGTGTGCAAGATCTTCCGTATCCATTGATTGAGCGACGCACCCCTGGACACGCGCAACCAGATTTTTTTGGTAAGGGGGTCAGCCTCGACGTCGAACTTGAAGAGTACGAACAGAAGATTCTGCGCGCCGCCTTAGAGCAAGTCGGCGGCGTACAAAAGAAAGCGGCGGAAATCCTCCGCATCAATTACCGCTCGCTCCGGCACCGCTTACAAAAATATAAGATGTCCTAGCACCAGCGCGGTAACACTAGTCCGCCCCACTGATTTTGATGATTTTGGTTCTCTCATAACAGTGCAGGCCGGTATCTATGAAGAGGCAGCACGGGCCACTGAGTATGCCTCCTGGATTCCGGGTCTCGCGCTGCTCGCCCTGAATGGTCATGCAACTGTGTTGCACCCTTAAACATGAAAAGAACACGACGGGTTCCTTCTCTTTACCCCTCACCCTCTCCCCCAAGGGGCGAGGGGATTTTCGGGGGAATGACGTAGCCACTGTCGGCTCCTTTATCTTTGTCGGTGGCGATCTCTAGAGCGATTCTCATTCTGCGCAAGCGTAAAGGAACCTGCCCCGCCTCTCCGGAGTGAAATGAATTGTTACTCATTAACATTTTACGGACTTTGTTCTGCTTGACCGCGCCACTTTCTCCCGCGGAGAAAGTGTCACAATTTGTCACGATAGCGCTCCCGACCCAAGCGGCGCCAAATTTTGTCACTCATAACATTTTCTTGCCTTACTCTCCAAGTCGTTTTTTCCGATCCCCGGCGCGATTTTCCTTAATTCCTTTGAGTTTCTCTCTATATACATCGGCAAAATCTTCCCAGATGAGTTTGGCATCAGGATTGCTGCTTTCAAGCACCAACAGAGGCAATCAAGACCTGCACCAGACAGCTTGCACCGCAGCATAGAAGCAGAAAGGAGAGAGACAACGACAATACCCAGTGAGGCAACAATGGCAACAATAAATCAGGCAACAACAATTTCACTAAATCGAGAAAGGAATATGCACATGGCAAATACCGTTAAGAATCAAAAAGGCTTCACCCTCATCGAACTCCTCGTCGTCGTCGCCATCATCGGCATCTTGGCCGCTATCGCAATCCCGCAATTCGCTTCCTACCGGCAACAGGCCTTCTGCGCTCGCGTAGAATCGGACGTCAAAAATGCGGTGACCACCCTCGAAGCTACGTATGCGAAGACAGAAAGTTACGACAGCCCAGGTCTCGTCAACAGCGCTGGCGTAACCCTGGCGACCACCTATGCTGGCACTGCGGCGGGCAATGTCACGGGCTCCCACACCGACTGCCCCAATGGCACCTATACCTTTGACAGCACCACCGGCCAGTACACCTGGCAATAACAACTCAACGATCATGCCAACAAAAGCCGGCGTTCCTTCGGGGCGTCGGCTTTTTGTTTTTTTGCGGTTCGACCTCGTTCTTCATCTTCTCCGCCCCAGTTTTTCCTCGCCAGACGTTATCCTCATTGTCTTGGCTTATCGAGAAAAATGCGAGTCGGTATACTCTTTGCACTAAGGATCTTATCAATCTTTCTTCTTTAAGGAGTCCACTCTCATGAGCAACAAAAAAGGATTCACGCTAATTGAGTTATTAGTGGTCGTTGCGATTATCGGTATCCTGGCGGCGATTGCGATTCCCCAGTTTGCCCAATACCGGGCCTCGGCATTTTGTGCTCGCACTGAGTCCGACGCCAAGAATGCCTTTGTCGCAATGGAGGCCTATTATGCGAAAAATCTCATCTATGGAAGCCTGAGTGACACTAATTTCCAGGGAACGGTAGGTGTGACGATTGCCGTACAAAGCACCACGCCTCTTGTCATTGAGGCTACAGATACAACAGGTTTTTGCCCCCAAGGCTCCACCTACACGCTGAGTGAATCTAGCGGCGTAGGTCAGTGGAGTTAGTGGCCCCAGCGCCAGGACAAAGAGGAGAAAGATTTTCCGCCGCCGGAATTATTTGTCTAGCTCATGAAGAAGATCGGTCAGAATTTGCACGCCCTCTCGGATACTGGCAAGGGAGAGACGTTCGTCCGTTCCATGGACTCGGCGCGCATCCTCTTCCGCGATCGGAAGACCAGAGAAGCCATAGCTCACAATTCCTTTGCGCCGGAAATAGTGCGCGTCTGTAAATCCCCCAAGGACCGCAGGCACCACGGGCGCTTGCGGGTCATACCGCTCGGCTACAGCGCGAATGGCGCGAAACAGCGGCGTCTCCGCTTCAGAGGCAAGCGAGGGAAAATTCATCAACACAGAAAACGCCACTTGAGGATCACCCACAACCTGTTCCAACTCTTTGACAAATTGCTGAGGGTCTTCTCCTGGCAGCAATCGGCAATCAAGCTGGGCGCGGGCGTGCGCTGGGATGACATTCGTTTTATTGCTTCCTTCCAACACGGTCGGTGAGATCGTGTTCCTCACTAACGCGTTATAACTGGGGTTAGCGAGAAACTCCTTGCGAAAAGTAGGATCTGTCAGCGATTCCCCCAAAGCACGGAGACGGGCGGCCCTCTCCGGCTCCTCTCGTGCTGCTAATGCAGTAAAGTACGCTTGGACAGCAGGAGTGACCTTGATTTCGGTTTCATGCTGCATGATCTTCGCGAGCGCTCGGATAAGGCGCGTCACGGCCGAATCCGGTAGTGGACGCGAGCCATGTCCAGCCGGTCCGCTGGATTCCAGTTGCAGCCAACAGGGAGCTTTTTCTGCAATGTCAACATCGTAAGAGCGCCCACCGTCTTTTACACGAATTCCTCCGCCCTCGGTGAGGAGAAATTCGGCGTCGGCAATAAGATCAAAATGATGATCGACAAACCACCCTGCGCCCTGTTGTCCGCCGGCCTCTTCATCCGCAGTTCCGAGAAAAATAATATCACGCTTCAACGGAGCCCCGGCGCGTTTCAGTAAAGCAAGCGTGAGAAACTGTACAATCGCAACACCTTTGCAATCGATGGCTCCTCGACCGTATACGTAGCCATCCTTCAGCACGCCGGCGAAGGGATCAACCTGCCAATCCGCCTTCGTCGCCGGCACGACATCAAGGTGATGCAGTAAAATAAGAGCTTTCTTTTCTCCCGACCCTTTGAGCCGCGCATAGATTACGCCTCGGCCTGGTTGCGACTCGAAGAGCTGAGCGTCCAGCCCTTCTTGCGCTAGCACTTCTTTCCAAAACCGCGCTGCGGCAATTTCGTTGCCCGGCGGATTGGTCGTATCGACGCGAATATAACGGCTCAGCAACCCTCCCGCCTCTTTTTCCGTCGCGCTCCAATCGGTCTCAGCCGCTCCCTGTGGAGCCTGAAGAAACAGAGAACAGAAAAAAAAGAAGGAAGCAATTGCTTCCTTCTTTTTCCATGCCGACGCTTTCTTGGTCAACATCATAAAGTTCCCTCAACGATTGGCAAAGAGGTTCTCGATTTCTTCAGGCGTAATAGTATAGAGTTCCCCGCAAAATTCGCAGGTCACCATAGCTTTCCCTTCTTCCGCCACTAGTGCTTGCATGTCGGCTTGTCCCATCGCTATCAACGTGCCTAAGACTCGTTCTCGACTACAACGACATGAAAAACGAACAGGTGTTTCCCCCACGAAGGACACGCCGAAGCCGTCAAGCACATGCACAAGAATTTCTTGAGGCGTTGCTCCTTCTCGCACCAGCTGACTCACGGGTTTCGCTCGCGCGACATTGGTTTCAAGTTGTGCAATCGTCTCCTCATTCGCGGCGGGCATCACTTGGACAATAAAACCGCCAGCAGCACTCACCGTTTCATCTGGTTGTACGAATACTCCCAGACTGACAGCAGAAGGCACTTGTTCCGAGTTCAAAAGATAATGGGCGACATCAGCGCCAATTTCTCCAGACACGAGCGGGGTAATACTACGGTAGGGCTCCTTCGACCAGGATTGTGCACGAATGACGGTGAGTGTTCCTGACCCCACAGCGCCGCCAACGTCGAGCTTTCCTTCACGAATCGGCAAATGAGCGCGCGGACGATACACAAATCCTCGCGCCTCGCCCCGCGCATTGGCGTCAACAAAAATTCCCCGAAGCGGACCGTCGCCAAGAAATTGGAGAGACAGATTTTCGTCTTCCTTCAACATGCTGCCGAGCAATAAACCAGCAGTAAGGGTCCGCCCCAAAGCAGCGCTCGCTGTCGGAGCAGTTTTGTGGCGTTGCCGAGCTTCTTCCACCAACCCCGTCGTCACCACGGCTAAAGCGCGAATGGTCGTATCAGCCGCAGTTGCTCTCACTAAATAGTCTGACGATGTCATGAGTCTCTACTTTCCCGTACTACACAGAAGCACGCGAGGATCGCACAATGCGCTTTGCTGAACGCTCTTGGGCGCCTTCAGCGAGCGGGACAAATTCCACTATTTCTAAACCATAGCCAGGTAGGCTCACTAAGCGACGGGGATAGTTAGTCATGAGCCTGATTTTTCTCACGCCGATATCACGGAGAATTTGGGCGCCAATGCCGTAGTCGCGGAAATCGCGAATTTGGGATCCCGGGCTCGTACTCGGCGAAGCCGTATCTCGACCTGTGCGCCGGTTGTTGCGAAAATGAAGAGCTCCCTGCCCGCTTTGCCGCAAATAGAGGATAACGCCCTTCCCCTCTGCAGCAATCAAGCGCATCGACTCGTGTAACAAATCGCTGGTATTGCTGTAAGTATACGAGAACACGTCTCCCGGAGGGTACTCAGCATGAGGACGCACCAGGACTGGTTCCTCTGGAGAAAGACTGCCTTTCACCAGCACAAGATGCTCCTCCTCATCGACATCACTGGTGTATACATGTGCGGTAAAATCTCCGCCATATCGAGTCGGAAGGCGAGCCTCAGCCTGATGGTGCACCAGCGAGTCATGGCGCAGACGGTACTGAATAAGATCAGCGATCGTGGCGATTTTGATGCCAAACTTTACCGAAAATTCTTCGAGATCAGGAAGGCGCGCCATCGTGCCATCATCTCGCATGATTTCGCAAATGATCCCGGTAGCTTTCATCCCCGCTAAACGAGCAAGGTCCACCGCTCCTTCTGTTTGCCCCGTTCGCACCAATACTCCCCCATTGCGTGCCCGTAGGGGAAAGATGTGGCCAGGGACAACCAAGTCTTCAGGCCGGACTCCATCACGAATCGCTGTCAGAATCGTCACAGTCCGATCTTCAGCCGAAATCCCACGAGAAATGCCATGCCGTGCATCGATCGACATAGTGAACGCTGTTCCCAAAGGAGCGGTGTTCTTCGTAACCATCATCGGCAGCGCTAGAGCATCGAGCATCTCTCCAGTCATAGGGAGGCAAATGAGACCGCGACCATACTTAGCCATGAAGTTGATGGCTTCAGGTGTGACCGCCTCGGACGCCATGCAAAGATCTCCTTCATTCTCACGATCTTCGTCATCCATGAGAATGATCATTCGACCTGCACGTATTTCCTCAATTGCCTCTTCGATCGGGACGACATACGGACTCTTATTCGCTTTTGTGGGGGGAGAGACTGAGAACATAATGCGCCTCGTTTTTTAGCTCTTCGGTAACAGACAGCTGGTTCACCTATATCCCGTTGTTTGGCATTCTGTAAAGTAGCGCAGAAAATATAGGCTTCTTGGTAAAAAAGGATTCTTTTTTATTTACGACTTGACCGTGAGCCTTGAGAAAGGTAAATAAGATGGTACTCACGATCAGTAGAGAAATCGTAGGATCTGACCTTCCAGAGAACGAATCTGGAGGGAAATCTTCAGGCAGGATGCTATAGAGTGATGACTTCCACGTCCTGTTTTCTCTTCTAAGGAGAGCATTGATGCCAAACGTCACCATTGAAGGGCCAGTTGATTTGCGGCAAATTGTCATTCGCCGACCGGAGATGTTTCTCCGTGATCCTGACGGGATCAAGAGAGTCAGCGAATACTATATCAATACAGATTGTAGCAAGTTGCTACTCGAAGCCTTGGTTATTGAACCAGGTAAGAAACAACAGTTTTTCTTCCAAGTATGCAAAAAGCCAGATGGAGCGATCATCCGCCTAGAGCCGATCAGTGAGGCGGAGAAAACTCCAGGAGTCAAACGGCTCATGGGGCAAGTAGCGTTTGCAATCCGCTCGCTCTTCCCAGGATCGCGCTACAGCAAGACAAATATTGCGGAGTTTTTGCCAGATAATGAAGGAGTTGTAAACTGCTCTCGGAGTAATGGAAAAAAACTTCGAGCGGTTGCCTAACTTTTCTCTAGTATCGATTGCTCTGTCTGACTGTTTTTCGCAGAACAGTTAGACAGAATTTCTTTGCCATTTCCCCGTCATAATCTATTCTGTCCCTCATCCTTTTTGAGAGATTTCCATCCAGTATCGACTTTCGGCTCTTCGTGAGTTGCGCGATACTCATTAGCGGCGTCCTCTAACCAGGATAAAGCGCGTTCAAGCGTCGCTTCAGCAGCAAAGGTGTACCAATAAACGATCCCCGCGCCACAGAGCAAACCGCACAGAAAATGGCGAACTTTCTTGCTGTCCATGCTCTTCATATCGGTATTTTCTTGTTCATATGAAATACCGTTTAGAATGGAAACCTTCCTCGCACCCAGGCCGTCAGTGCAAGCCCGATTTTTCCTGGAGTCGTTAGGGCAATCCGAGAGCCAAATACCTGAAATCGTTTAGCCTTCAATTTTTCAAGCAAACGACTATAAATTAGTCGCATTGCTTCAGCCGCGATCAGCGTGCGCCTATCTTCAGGCGCGAGATAGGATACTGCTCTGTTGTAAAATTCTTCCGCACGCGAGCCTTCAAATGACATTAGACGGACAAAAGCGTCATTGTAAATTCCTCGGCGCAGCTCTTCCTCTCGGTACCCAAATCGTCGTAAATCCTCAGTGGGCAGATAGATGCGGTCACGTTGGACATCTTCGCCTACATCGCGCAAGATATTAGTCAGTTGAAACGCAATACCTAAATTAACTGCGTAATCACGGGCGCTGGGGTTACGATAGCCAAAGATCTCGATGCATACTAACCCGACGAGCGAAGCAACGTGGTAACAATACGTATACAAGTCATCAAAAGACAAATAACGATTTCGGTGCAAATCCATTTCGACGCCGTCAATGATGCCTGCTAAATGTTCCCGGTCGATGGGAAAGCGGCGGACAGTGTCAGCCAACGCACGAGAAATCGGATGATGCGCAGTCCCAGCATAACAGTGCTGTAATTCTTCGCGCCAAGTATTGAGTAGTATGGCCACCCGTTCTTTACGACTCAGCGGCTGCTCTGGCGAGGACGAAGACGCCTGCACTTGGTCAGCAATATCATCCATAAACCGGCAAAACGCATAGAAAGCACAGAGTGCAGAATAACGCTCAGCCGGGAGGAGACGAAAGGCGTGATAGAAATTAGAAGAACTCTTTTGCGTCACGCGTCGACAGTAGGTGTACGCGTCGGAAAGTGACTCTGAGGCTTGATGGGTTGAAAGAGGAGAGAACTCCTCCTCTGTGTGTGTTGTGTGTGCGCCCTCCTCTTCCCTCACAAGCCGTCACATCCCTTCACAATGACAATCAGGCAGAGGCTACAGCCCGAGGCTGCATACGTTTCAAGACTGCGTGGGCTCGATCACGAGCCCATCGATCAGCCTCGAATAAGACGTCAAGATCTGTCACGAGTTGCGCAACATGGGCGCACAAGACCTGCTCATTAAGCTCCGCAATATCAGTGAAACGGATGCGTCCCGCTAAAAAATTTTCTACGGCGACTTCATTGGCAGCATTGACGACAGCCGGGCAGGTTCCTCCATGGCGTAGAGCATCGTATGCAAGCCTCAGACAAGGAAATTTATCGAAATTAGGCTGAAAGAATGTCAGCTGTGCCGCTGCTGCTAAATCAAGCGACGGTAAGTGATTCAGCGGCAATCGCTCCGGATAAGCAAGAATGTATGAAATAGGGATCACCATGTCAGGAATCCCCAGCTGCGCAAGAATTGATCCATCCACATACTCCACCATTGAGTGGACGATGCTTTGCGGATGGATAATCACCGAAACCTGTTCGGGGGGCAAATCAAAAAGCCAGCGCGCCTCAATAACCTCGAGTCCTTTATTCATCAGCGTAGCGGAATCAATCGTAATCTTGCTGCCCATTTTCCAGGTCGGATGTTTCAGAGCCTCTTCAACGCTTACCTCTAAAAGCTCCCGCGCCGGGCGATGCAAAAATGGACCACCTGAAGCAGTAAGGATAATCCGCTTGACTTGACGGCGTTGATAGCCGTGCAGCGCCTGAAAGATCGCATTGTGTTCGCTATCGACCGGAAGAATTTTGACGCCATAATGCCTTGCCTCACGCGTCATCAGTTCTCCAGAGATCACCAATGCTTCCTTATTTGCCAACGCAATCGTTTTTCCAGAGCGAATGGCGGATAATGTTGGAGCTAATCCGGCGGCGCCAACCAGGGCCGCCATCACCATTTCAGCATCAGGATGAGTCGCGACCGCATTGAGCCCCCGGCTGCCCCATAAAATCTCACCGCGAAAGTTGGGCAGCTGGGCGCGAAGATCCTTGGCGTCCGCTTCGCTTGTTAACGAGACAATTTCCGGCTGAAAACGAACAACTTGTTCTTTGAGTTTCGACAGATTTTTGCCGGCGGCAAGCGCGACAACACGGAATTGTTCAGGAAACCGCTCGACAACGGAAAGCGTAGAAACTCCGATCGATCCCGTCGAGCCCAGAATAGCCAGCTTTTTCACTGCAGCCCCTCTTCCCGCGCCAACGATAAGCGATCGCTCGCATCCCAGGAATGCGATACAGCGCCATTCTCTCCTATGAATTGCATTCGTATCGAACGCGGACGGGGGCCGTCAAGTTCGGCGAAGATAATGCGCTGGAATTGTCCCAATACTAAGCGTCCTTCTTCTACTTGCAGCGCTAAAGATCCGCCCAGCAAAATTGCTCGAAGATGAGCAGCAGCATTGGCTCGATCGCAATCAGAAAAGCGCGGATCATTGTGCTTATATCCTATCCGATCATCCACGATTTTTTTAAGAAACTTGTCCACATCGTCCCAGAGTGCCTCTTGCACTTCAGTAAAGAAAATACCGGTAGTTGTGTGAAGAGTCGACACCGCGCCGATGCCGTTCCAGACGCCAGACTCGACGACAAACCGCTTGACTTCGTCCGTCAGGTCGAACAATTGCATCTTGCGGTCTGTATCGATTATAATTTTTTTTGCTTTTATTAACATGAATTACTCCTTCCTCCACACGCCTCTCCACCACAATTATGCGTGATCTTGTTTAGGGAAATGGCTTTGCATACGATGACGAAACTGCCCAAGCGCCATCAACGGAAAATAGTTCGCATATCCATAGTAGCGCAAATAAAAATGGCGAGGGAAACCAGTTCCGGTAAAAAGATATTCAGGCCACGAACCAACGGAAGCTTGCTCAGTCAACAGATATTGAACGCCGCGGAATACTGCCGTGCTGATCTCGTCTTCTCCTGCGAGTAACCCAAGCACGGCCCACGCCGTCTGCGACGGGGTGCTTGCGCCTTTGCCTGCCTTGTTCTGGTCCCAGTAGGAAAGACAATCTTCGCCCCACCCGCCGTCGTCATTCTGGCGCTGCTTCAACCACTCAATTGCTCGTCGTACATACGGACGATTCAGATCCTCGCCGATCTCTCGCAGGCCCATGAGTACGGACCATGTGCCATAAATATAATTCACACCCCAACGTCCCCACCACGAACCATCTATTTCTTGTTCTTTTTGGAGAAAGTATAAGGCGCGACGCGCGCGACCAAATTCAGCGTTGTAGCCGAAAGCGCCCATCATCTCCAGCAGGCGACCAGCCAAATCGGCAGTAGGCGGGTCAATCATCGCTTTCATATCGCCAAAGGGCATCTGATTAAAAAGATCAAGAACGTTATCTGTGTCGAACGCTCCCCAGCCGCCATTCCGGCTTTGCATGCCGAGCGTCCAATTCAAGCCGCGTGTAATAGCTCGGTCTTTTTTCTTGGGGTCGAGCCCTTGGACGCGCCTGAGCGTGTAAAGAATGACTGCCGAATCATCCACATCAGGATACCAATCGTTGGCGAACTCAAACGCCCAACCACCAGGTTCCAGGTGGGGATTCTTGATTTGCCAGTCTCCTGTTTTGAAAATTTGTTGATCAATAATCCAATTTGCCGCCTTGACCACAAGCGGATGATCGTTTGCGATCCCAGAATCGAGGAGCGCTTTCACCGCCCACACCGTATCCCACACAGGAGACACGCAAGGTTGAAAAAACAGATGCCCGTCAGACTCTATGAGAAAGTCTTCAATCGCTTGCATCCCTTTGATCATTGCTGGATGGTCATGAGGATAACCAAACGCATGCAGGGCCATGACGGCATTCACCATCGCCGGTTGAATGCCGCCCCAACCGCCATTCACGTCTTGATGGTCGAGCACCCAACGTTCAGCTTTGCGGAGGGCGTGCCGTCGCAAGGGTTTAACGGGACTCTTACCAAGAAATTTAAGAGCATGATCAAGTGCAATGAAAAAATTCTCCCATGACACGCCATGTGATGTGCGTGGGAAAGAGAGGTCCGTATGTTCAGGCGCGTCTTTCCACAATTCAGCAACGCCGCGTTCTTGGGGAATCGGAATGTAGGGCCGCTGGGCAAGAATCATACTCAAGGGAACCACAGTGCCTCGCGCCCAGCTCGACATTTCGTAGATATTGATGGGAAACCAATTGGGCAACAGCACCAGTTCGACTGGCACAGCCGGAACACCACGCCAAGGAAATTGTCCGAAATAGCCAAGAAAAATACGGGTAAATACCTGCGCCTGCGCTAGCCCTCCCTGGTCAAGAATAAATGCTCTGGCCTTTGCTAGCGCGGGGTGCGTCGCGGGATACCCGGTTAATTTCAAGGCAAAGTAAGCCTCGATGGTATTTCCTAAATGACTAGGTCCTTTGTAAAATAAAGGCCACGCTCCCTCCTCATTTTGCACAGCCAGAAGGTGGTCGCAGATCCGTTGATGCTTTTGTTCGTCAACTCGCCCGACGAAGTGGTTGAAGAAGATATACTCGGCATCCATAGTGGCGTTTGCCTCAAGGGGATAATACCAATAGCCCTCAGGATGCTGTTCCCGCAGGAAATAGGCTTGCGTCTTCGCAATGGCGTTATCGACGCTGCGTAAAAACTCGCCTCTGCCAGGCGTCAAGGGAAAAGAAACCTGCTCTGCTTCTCCTGCCACGTCCCCACTCTCCGACCCACCGCCAACAAGACTAACCGATCGGTCAGGCGGTAGGTAAAAAAAGGGAGGTGATTCGTCACCCCCATAGCGCATATTCCTCTCCGGAATGACTTCCTATATAAAACGTCCCTCGTAGGCTGTCAACGCACTCTCTGACTTCCAATGGTTTCGCCAATCAAGAAACTTTGGTATCGTCTACAAACAGTTCTGGAGACGCTTTCTATGTACATAATAGTTTTGGCCTGCTGGTTCTTTCTCGGCGTGCTAGGCTCCTCTTTTACTACAGTGGCGGCAGACACGAACCTCATCGCCTATGTGAACGGCGAAGGGGAATTGTATGTCATTCAACCAGACGGTGAAGGAAAACGAAAACTCGCCTCGGGAGAAATGTTGCAGGCGATTAAGTTCTCACCCCAACAAATAGCAGCAGGACAAGATTTTTATACCTGGCCAGTTTGGTCTCCGGATGGTAACCGCGTTGCGTGTTTTCGAGTGCTTAATGGAGAACGCGGACCGACAGATGGACTCTACATCTTTGATGTGCACAACTCACAGGTGTTACACGCCTATGAAGAACCAGGCTTACGACCTATTTATGCCTACTGGTCGCCTAATAGCCAAAATCTCGCGGTGTTGTTAGGAGGTCCCGGCGCATTTTCGGTTGGGTTGTGGCCAGTCAGCGGCAATCAAAAACCGAAGACGGTAGCACAAGGCGCACCGTTTTATTTTCATTGGCGAATAGACGGACGAGCGTTGCTCGCTCATGCAGGAGGAGACCCAGAAGCAAAAGCAGGACACTCGGTTAGCCTCATTGATGTAGAGAGTGGAAAACGACAACTCGTGAATCGCGACCCGGCTGCGTTTGGTCCGCCTTCATGGTCAAGCGATGGACACTGGCTTGCGTACGGAGGACAGGCAAAAAGCAAAGAAAAATCAAATCTTATGATAGCAATGGCGGATGGCAGCTCGCCAAAATCATTCGGTGCTTTACCTGAAAAAATTGCCCTAGAATGGTCGCCTACCCAGTCCGTTTTGGCCGTGGCCACGAGTGCATTTGTTGGCGATCCGCTGCTCCAAGACCTCAAGCTTATTGAAGTGCCGTCAGGGAAAACTCGGACTGTCGTGAAGGACCATTTTGCCGCTTATTTCTGGTCTCCAGATGGAGAACGGATTCTCTATGCGAAACGTACTCTGGGGTCAGACGTCTGGACGTGGACAGTCGTCAATGTTCAAACTGGCAAGACGTTCGACATCGTCGATTTCTTCCCTTCTCGCCCTCTGTTAATGGTCTTCCAGTATTTTGACCAGTATGCGCTATCTCATCGTCTCTGGTCTCCAGACAGCAAACAGTTCGTCTTTGCAGGCGCGGTAGGAGCAGATGTCCACCCTCTAGAAGCATTGCAAAATCCGATGGTGTACACCGTTGAAGCAGTTGCCCAAGCAAAGCCGAAATCGTTGACCGAGGGACATATTGCGTTCTGGTCTCCCCAGTAGACGCAAAAGTAGCAATTGGCGCTTGAGAGTTTTTCGCATCTCAAGGCGACAGGTTCCCCCCTTCTTTGCCCAAAAACCTAGCAATGCCTGGATTCCAGGCATCACATATGAAATTCCCCCTTTCTACAGATAGGTAAATCTCCAACAAAAAACGCATCTTACGTATGGCACTGCCCTTGCTCTCTGTGAACAACGCGATAATTCGCTCAGACCATAGCTCGCGCGGGAGAGGGTAAAACAGAGCGAGAGACCGCGACAATTCTTTTGTGGGAGGGATGATCATGTGTCGTTTGTGGGTAGGGCTTGTTTCTTTTTTAGGGTGTATAGGAACTGTCATCGTTTCTACAGGGCAATCGTGGGCGGAGGAAGCAAGCCCAATTAATACGGGAGACACAGCATGGATGCTGACTTCTTCGGCCCTAGTGCTCATGATGACAGCGCCGGGACTCGCACTCTTCTATGGAGGCTTGGTGCGCCGGAAAAATAGCTTAGCCACTATCATGCAAAGCTTTGTGCTAATGGCGTTGATCAGCGTGCAGTGGGTCTTGTGGGGTTACACCCTCGCTTTTGGTCCGGATCACGGGGGCTTGATCGGCGGTCTTGATTGGCTGGGGCTCATCGGAGTCGAAGGAGCTCCAAACCCTGATTACGCCCCGACTATTCCTCATCAAGCCTATATGATTTACCAGGCAATGTTCGCTATCATCACTCCTGCTCTTATTACCGGAGCCATAGCGGAACGCATGAAATTTAGCGCTTTCCTGGTTTTCACCCTGCTGTGGGCTACTTTCGTCTATGATCCGCTTGCACACTGGGTATGGGGCAAAGGCGGTTGGCTCGGCACGAATGGCGGCATGGGCGCTTTAGATTTTGCCGGCGGAACAGTGGTCCATATTAGCTCGGGTATTTCTGCCCTTGTCGCGGCCATCTTAATGGGAAGGCGGGTAGGCTATCCCGACGAACCAATGCCGTCTCATAACTTACCATTTAGCGTGGTTGGGGCTGCGCTCCTCTGGGTTGGCGGGTTCGGGTTCAATGGCGGTAGTGCACTCAGTTCCGGAGCCTTAGCGGTCAGCGCTTTCGTGGCGACCAATACTGCTACTGGGGCCGCAGCTCTGGCCTGGATGTTCACCGAATGGGCGGTCAGAGGCAAACCGACGGTTCTCGGCGCCGCAAGCGGCGCGGTCGCTGGGCTTGTGGCTATTACGCCAGCGTCTGGTTTTGTAAGCCCACTTTCTTCCATTGTGGTCGGCGCAGCTGGAGGCGTATTCTGTTTCTTCGCCTGCAATCTCAAGCATAAATTTGGATACGACGACTCACTCGACGTGGTCGGCGTCCACTGCGTAGGCGGTGTGACCGGAGCCTTGCTCACTGGCCTGTTTGCTTCAAAAGCAGTCAACTCCGCAGGGGCAGATGGGCTGCTTCTCGGTAATCCTGGACAGTTTGTGACTCAGGTGATCGCAACCGTAACGACGTTAGTGTACTGTTCTGTGGTTGCGTTCATCTTGTTGAAAATTGTCGATGTTACGATTGGCTTGAGAGTGGACGAGGACGACGAATACGCCGGACTCGACCTCTCCCAGCACGGGGAAAACGCTTACACAGCATAACCCTTACGAGACCGGGTGAAACAATTCATCCGGTCTCGCGTCGGCGCCTCCCTGCTGCAGCGTCGCTTTCCTTCTCCGCTGCAGCCCCATCAATTCATCCGAAAAGCAGGCCCTTCTTTACGACCTCTCAGACAAGCCGCTAATATCTGTCTCATATATTATGAAACTCGCGCCTCTGTCGCTTTCCTCAATAAAGAAAGCGGATCAGCTCACGCTCTTCCAAGCGCCGCTCTCAACTCCATTGTTGATCAGCGTAGGTTCTCCGCAAGAAACTACGCTCGCCATGCGGGTGGAAGAACTCTTTTCATTTCGGCGGAAAGGGTTGTCAGCCGACGCACAACTTGTGAGTTATCAGGCAAAAGAAGGCGTCTGGGTTATTGTCGTAGCCTTCCGCCTCTCAGGATTTCTCACGAAACCACTCGGAGGGATTGTCTATCTGAACCCACGTGAAGCGCCGATGATGGCCCCCCTGTTGCCATTAACGAAGCAGGAGCGTTTTCCGTTCGTCTTCCTGAGCCCTCGTCAGAAAGTCATGGTGAGCCACGATGCCCCGTGGTCCGTGCATCAACGGCAAGAGGTGCGACTCCTGCTCTCGCAGCTTCATTCCACCTCAGGAGGACAACCAACAGCTGGACAGCAGAACGACCTGGAATTTGTACGTGCACGACAAGAATTCGAGCGCGTATCTACCGGCAGAAATTTGTTGGTTCCCAGTCTCACAACAGGCAGGTCGGGTTCTGTCTTCTCAGCTCATGGCGTCGTCTTAGAATGAAATACTGTTCAGATAATCCCTCAATGTCGGCTCGCAACGCCAGTCGACTCTATGCGTTCGGCGTGATCAATCAGTTCACCCACAAGATCCTGCATATGGCGCAAACGAACAGAGAGACGGTCGCGGTTCTCAGCCCCGTGCATCGCTAAGCATCCTCGTTCAATCAATCCGACAAACGCCTCCATGACATCTTCAAGACGCGCTTCCTCAGGGGTGTACCATTTATGTAACCAAGCGCACATGCCTAAGACGGCGTACACAATGAGTTTGGCATTGAGCTGACGGAAGGCTCCTTGAGCCATCCCTTCCTGGAGAATATTTTCCAAATTCACCAGAAAGCGTTGCCGTATCTCCGTCACTTCTGCACGTAATCGCGGCGGCAAATCGGCTTCTTCACTATAGAAGACTGTAAAAAGCGCGCCATTCTCTCCAATTGTCCGCAATAAGGCTTGCACGGTATGTCGGAGTTTCTCTTCAGCCGTTAATGGAGCGGCAAGCAGCGGCTGAAGGCCGCTGGCAAACGTGGTGCCGACTTTGATGAAAATCTTTGCTAACAGCTCTTGCTTGTTTTCAAAGTACCGGTACATCGAAGCCTTTGCCACGCCAGCATGACGTGCAATCTCTTCGAGCGTCGTCTGACGGTAGCCGGTGCTGGCAAAACACTGCGCCGCCACATCAAGGAGATGCTCTTCAATCACCTCCCGGCGTGACATTCCGATTTCCCCAGCTTCAGAACGCACGGCACGTTTGTCATGCTCAAACAGATGACTCGGGCGAGTTTTTTTAGTCTGACTTGAGAGTCTCAAAATTATACCCTTGAGATATTCATAAAGTCTCAAAAATGTACTATAAAGTCAGACTCAAGGAAAGTACACTCACTGATCTGGCCAAGATTCCTGGGAGATGGATAGACGATGCAACTACACTATGAACAGTCTGGCGAAGGTCACCCGCTGATTATCTTGCATGGGTTGTTTGGTTCTCTCGAAAACTGGCGGACGCTCAGCAAAATCTTCTCACGCTCGTTTCAAGTCTTTACTCTGGACCAGCGTAATCACGGGCGCTCCCCACATAGCAGCGAGTTCTCTTATCCAGCCATGGTGGAAGATCTCCGAGAGTTCATGGAAGAACAGGAACTGTCTGCAGCCTATCTCATCGGGCATTCGATGGGTGGGAAAACTGCTATGCTTTTTGCTGTCACCTGTCCGGACATGGTTGACAAATTGCTGATAGTTGACATCGCGCCTAAAGCCTATGAACGAGGACATGATGATGTCTTTGACGCCATGTTTTCCTTGGATCTCTCAACTCTTCACACTCGCCAAGAGGCGGACGCAGCTATGGCCAAGACAATCCCTGACTTGGCCCTTCGTCAGTTTCTCTTAAAGAATCTTGACCGAGAGGATACAGGCTCTTTTCGCTGGCGCATCGCGCTAGACGAGATTTATACAAACTATCCAGAGATGATCAAAGAATTGAGATTGAGTCAGCACGAATTTTCGCAACCGACACTTTTTATTCGCGGAGCAAAATCCGACTATATTAGAGATAACGATATCCCATTGCTCAAGTCCATCTTTCCCCAGGCGCACCTCACGACGATCCCAAACACAGGACACTGGGTGCATGCCGAAGCGCCGCAAGAATTCGCCCGCGTCGTACTGAATTTCCTTATGGGAGACGACGCGATGACAGACTAGCATCAACCTATGACTTTTGCCTTCTTTAACCGCTGAGTTTGCTCAAGACTGAAACCTAGTTTTCCTAGAATTTCCTCCGTGTGTTGCCCCAACAAGGGCGGCGGGCTGTGCACTGCAGCTTTGGTGTCGGAAAAATTCCATACTGGCCGAATAGTTTTGAAGTTTCCCGCGGTCGGATGGTCAATCTCTTGGATAATGTCAAGCGCTTCGATTTGCGGGTGCACACTCAGTGAGGGATAATCCATAAAGGGCACAGCGTCGCCATTAAATTCATGGATGAGACGCACCACTTCTTCGTTGGTCATCTCTTTGAACCCTTCCTCCCACATGGGCTTCACCTGGGGCGCATAGCGACCAATGCTGGTGGCTTCGCGACCAAAGTTGGCGAAGCGAGGATCGTTGAGCGCTTCCACCATGCCAAGAGAAATAAGCAAACGGTCCCAGTCCTCACTACTCCCTCGCCGCAGCCCGAAATAGACATGCCCATCTTTGGTTTTGTAGCCATGATCTGCCGGCTTGGTATAGTTATCTAAATGAAACCCGTACCAGTCGTCGGGGTCAGTCATCGAGGTCCACATAATGCCGCGCATATGCAGCAAGGTTCCCAGCATACTGACTGACACGCGTTGCCCTTCGCCAGTACGTACTCGGTGAAAAAGTGCAGCCAGGGTTGCTTGCGAGGCGAACACTCCAGTGCTCATGTTGGCAACGTCGGTCCCGAGACGCACGGGAGCTTCGCCAATACGACCCAACGAGTTCGTGTAGTCGGACATAGCCTGGATCACCAACTCTGCGCCGGGCTGGTTGCGGAGCGGTCCCTCCTCCCCAAATGCGCTGATAGCACAGTAGACAAGTTTGAGATTGAGTTTTTGTAGACCTTCGTATCCGAGCCCCAACTTCTCCGCTTCACCCGGTCCCAAGTCTTCAAGAAGCACGTCAGCATTGGCAACAAGTTTCCGGACAATTTCTTGGCCTTCCGATTGCGTGATATCAAGCGCGAGGCTTTTTTTGTTGCGATTGAGGCTGAGGAAAACAGCGCTCTCATCGCCGACAAATGGCGGACCCATCGTGCGCGCCACATCGCCGGTCAGCGGTTCGATTTTGATGACCTCGGCACCGCCATCGCCAAGCCGCATCGAACAAAAGGGGCCACAGAGCCCCTGCGTGAGATCAACGACTGTATATCCTGAAAGTGCACCGCTCATAGACACCTCAATTGGCGTATGGCTCACTCGCTGCGCTCGTTCTATGGCGTATGGCTCGTTCGCTGCGCTCACTCTATGGCAAAACTTTTACCATTGGCCATAAGCTGTAAAGCGAACGTAGTGAGCGAGCTATACGCTAAATAAGACCAAACTCCCGCAACACCTCTTCAGTATGCTCTCCTTTGAGTCCACCAGGACGAATCGGACCAGCAGGAGTCTTACTAAACTTCCACGGGACGCCATCTACGGCCAGCGTACCCCAGTGCGGCGTCTGCAGTTCAACGATCTGCTCATTCTGCAAGACTTGTGGATGGTGGCGCAACGCATCAAAGTCCATGATGCGGCTATTCGGCACCTGCTCCTTAGTCAAACGAATGATCCACCACGCCGCCGGCTTCGTGCGAAAACGTTCTTCCAGTAGCGGAATCAATTCGGCTCGATGTGCGACGCGCTTCGGATTCGTTGCAAAGCGCGGATCATCCGCCAGAGCCTCTAACTTGACCGCCCGACAAAACCGTGGCCATTGGTCTTCTTGCACGACGCCAATGGCGATGTATTTCTGATCCTCACACAGAAACGCTTGATGAGGAACAGTCGTCGTCGTCGCGCTGCCCATTGGTTGTGGCTGTTCGCCGGTTGCAAAATATTCCGCTACACGGCTGGTTTGCAGCGAAAGCGCACCGGCCAGCATCTCAATTTCAATCTTTTGCCCCTTGCCGGTCTTCTCACGTGCGAGCAGCGCTTGCAACACGGCCTCAACAATCATTGAGCTCGTGTTGATATCCAGATGGGCAAGATGGCGAAACATTTCCCCCTGCCCGCCCGGTTGTCCGTTGATACTGCACCAGCCCGAAAAGACTTGTAGATTCGGATCAATACCCGCATCTTTCGCCATTGGCCCTACGCGGCCATACGCAGACGCCGCAACATACACAAGACGAGGATTGATTTGAGAAACAACATCGTAGCCCAGACCGAGTCGTTCAACAGCGCCAGGACGCATGTTTTGCACGAAAATGTCGCTTTTCTCAACGAGTTTGAGGGCGATGGCGCGGTCCGCCTCTTGTTTCAAATCAAGCACGATGTGGCGTTTGTTGAAATTAGCGGAGATGTAGAGCACCGCAGTCCCTTTGATCGGCGGTGGAATGACATGCGAGAGTTCTCCTTCCGGAGCTTCGACTTTAATGACATCCGCCCCCAGCTCACCAAGAAGCTTTGACGCCCACGGACCAACTGCTGCTATCGTCAGATCAAATACGCGAATACCTTCAAGAATACCGGGCATAACACCTCCGTTCGAGAAAAGACCTACCTCCAATAGCCTGGCGCATGCAGTTCTTTTCCTTCCAGAGCGCCACAGTATGACGGATCAGCAGAAGGTGTCAATCAAGCAACTGTCAGGCAAAAAGATCTTTAACACTACCGCTTGGTTGCCATTCGTTTGGTCTGAATTGTCACAGGTCTCAATGCCTTCTTCATCAGGTCAACAATTCCTGGGATGGAGAAATCCCCGAAGCCCTCTTCGACCTGAGGCGGCGGATTGCCGCGGGACAAGCGCCTATGAGCATCGCCTCCGGTCAGGCCCCATCAGCCTAAGAAAGGAGCGTTGCTATGGAACGCAACGACCTCCATCAGCCCGCGCGATCTTCCCTTCCTTGCGCTGCAACCCTACCAAAGAAACACCAGCGCGCAGGGCAAAGGGCTAAATCGCGGTTTGTGGTCCATTGAGAGCGGCGTATTCCTTTAGGGGGGAGCACTTCTTTCGTTCGCCCGCGAACAGGCGATAGCCTTCTTTCTCTTCGAGATATAGCACCAGGTCGACGAGGTGATGCTGAGCTTTTTCCAGCCGCTGCCGACCGAGCAGATTTTTCGCACCCTTTGCCGTACGTAACGCTTCGAGACTTTGCTGCACTGATTGGCTATCGGAGAGGGGAGGCGATTCGAGACGCACCTTGAATTCATAAGAAGAGATCGTGTCGAGTTCGATACCGTGCTGCCCCTCCATTCTGCTCATCACGATCTTACCGAGGGCTTTCTGTTCGGGGTGAAAGAAGTTGAACGGCCCTACCGGAAATTTTACGTCCGTGGTTGCAAAAGCATCTCGCACGGCTTCTACAAGCCGAACGACCAGAGGGTCCTGGGAGTATGGACTGTAGCGCTGCAAGACTACCGCCCAGCCAAAATACCGAGCGACGAGATAAAGCGTTTCTTCCGCATAACTCCCATCCGGATAACGCTCCTGCAGCGTCCGGAGACCATCGAGCTCAAGAATGTGGTAGATACGGCTCTGCAGGTCTTCGCAAGCCGACAAGAACGGATTGACATAGAGGGCCGCTAGGCGGGCGCGCGCTATCGTACGTTCCCGTTCTTGTTCTTGCGACCACGTCCAGATGGCCCATAATCCCATTATCACCGGAATTAGCCATTGCATGCGAGATTTCCTCTTTTACGTCAATAGTGGACAATTTTCCTCAAGCAGCAAAAGCGTAGCAACAACCTCTTCGCTGCGTCAAGCTGCGCCTTGGAATATTCAAAGAGAGACATCTGCTATGTCAACGTTCGTGGCCGCAAGCACACACCACATCCATCCTCTCCTACCGACGTCATCGCACTCCCGTTTCAATCCCTTCTCATCAGGGCCACATCATCAAGGACAGCGTTCAGCTATCAGCGTTCAGCAGTCAGCCAGACCAGAGAACTCACCAGGTTTTGTCCAACGTCGGCTACAAGTCAGAGTCACCGGGGTGTGTAGCTGGGTGTTTTCTTGTTTTTGCTAAGAGCTGACAGCTGATCGCTGAAAGCTCTCCCGTTTCAATCCCTTCTGATCAGGGCAACATCGTCAAGGGCTATCTCCTGCTCCTGTTCTCATGTTTCTATGGACGTGTTTCAATCCCTTCTGATCAGGGCAACATCGTCAAGGCCCTAATGAAGGTGAGCTTATGCGCCTCTTTATAAGTTTCAATCCCTTCTGATCAGGGCAACATCATCAAGTGGGAGAATTTGTACCAGACGAAGATAACCCAGATATGGTTTCAATCCCTTCTGATCAGGGCAACATCGTCAAGTTGCAAGAGAAGCTGCAGCTGGTGCTACTACATCTATGTTTCAATCCCTTCTCATCAGGGCAACATCGTCAAGTTTCTTAGCTTTTCTGGCTTATGTGATCTCAGTTTTCTTGTTTCAATCCCTTCTCATCAGGGCAACATCGTCAAGTAATTGCCGTGGGAATTCTTGGACACTTCCTGTTGGATAGTTTCAATCCCTTCTCATCAGGGCAACATCGTCAAGCCTTGATAGGATGTACAGCACATAACATGTGCGATCCTATTGTTTCAATCCCTTCTCATCAGGGCAACATCGTCAAGAAAAGAGGAGGAGTGGTTGGCAGAAGGAGGGATTTCCAGTTTCAATCCCTTCTCATCAGGGCAACATCGTCAAGCAAAAAGTTAATACACAAGACACAAAAAGAAAAGAGGTTTCAATCCCTTCTCATCAGGGCAACATCGTCAAGCCGTTACTAAACGGTATATACCCATCCTAATCGTAGGTGTGTTTCAATCCCTTCTCATCAGGACAACATCATCAAGACTCTCGGTGGTGTAGTTGAAAATGAGTAAAAAGATTATTTTTACAATCCTTGTCATCAGGTCAAAACGCGACAAAATAAAGTATTGTAATTTTCTCCAAAACAATGAGCCAAACAATCACTCATTAAATCCTTGACGATGTTGCCCTGATAAGAAGGTATTGAACCAAGAAAACTGAAGTCAAATAAGGAAAAAAAGATAAGAATCTTGACGATGTTGCCCTGATGAGGAGGTATTAAAACATAGATGTAGTAGCACCAGCTGCAGCTTCTCTTGCAACTTGACGATGTTGCCCTGATCAGAAGGGATTGAAACCA
>JACXTT010000866.1_pt1 | contig 51572 bp, 38 predicted proteins | sample 9270951 | NCBI WGS metagenome assembly JACXTT01 (sample SAMN15532306, study PRJNA645909) | rock metagenome | isolation source: weathered quartz diorite | place: Puerto Rico | collected 2017-06-21
TGCTGGCAGCCACTTCGCAAGGTGTCTGCTCCATCAAGTTTGGCGATTCGGACCGCGCGTTGGAGATGGCCCTCCGCGGAGAGTTTCCGCAAGCCGAAATCGTACGCGACGATCACCAGCTTGCGACCTGGGTCGGTGCGGTTCGCCAGCGGACTTCGGGGCAAGACGATGCTGCTGCGTTGCCGCTCGACATCCGTGCGACCGCGTTCCAGCGCATGGTATGGGAACAGCTGCGCGCCATTCCCAGCGGCGCCACGCGGTCTTATGGTGAAATCGCCCGGAGCATCGGTCACCCGCAAGCCGTCCGGGCTGTCGCTCGCGCATGCGCGTCGAATCCTGTGGCCGTCGCCATACCGTGTCATCGCGTGGTTCGCGAGAACGGCGACCTGGGAGGTTATCGCTGGGGCATCCGGCGCAAGGAAAAACTGCTGGCCCTGGAGAAGAAGGTTTAGGGTTTGTCGAACCCAGCCGAGATCAGCAGTACTCCAAGACGAGCGCCGTCTAAAGGTGCAATGTACGGATTACGAACCTGCATCCGGACCAGTGTGTAGTCGGTGATCGTAAGCCATCCGGCGGGAACTGGGTGACGGTACACGTGGTCACCTTCGGCGACGTAGTGAGCGGTGTCGAGGAGCCGATCGTTGATGAAATAGTCGATGGTCAGCGGCCCGGTCTGTTGCAACGTATCTTTCGAAAGCGTGAAATGCGCGGTGAACACGCGATCGCGGGTGGATGCGAGCCAAAATTTCAGCTCGGGAGCGTCTAGCGTCCAGCAGACATCGGATTTCGGCCCGCACATGATCACATCCTTCACAAAATACTTGTAGGCGTCAGCGGCCGTCACAGTCATCGTCTCGCCGATGCGCGCGCCAGGTTTATCTTCTTTCACCAAATGAAGGCGCACACTGCGGCGCGTGTCTGCGTTATCGAGTTCCACGTAGCGATCGGCTTCATAAGTGAAGATGTGATCGTAATGACCGAGACGATCGGCCGGGATTCGCTGTTCCGTCGGACCCTTCATTTGCGTGATGAAAAGATCTTTGTCGCGGTAAGTCAAGCGCAATGTGAAGATCAGATCCCAATAGGGACCGTCCAAGGCGCTGTCGACGAAGAGAAGCGAGGATCCATGGGCAAGTGTCGGATGCAGCAGGGTCAACTGCTCCTTGGTGATTCGGACACCGGAATATTTGCTCTCCGTTGCAGCATTCCAATGTGTGGCGTGCGCAACTCCAAGAGCCATTGCAGTCAACACTAGAAGCACGACCGCGGCGTAAGGTTGCGGTCTTGAGACGGCTCCCATCAATCCGTCCTTCGCCTTGGTCAGCAAGACCGCGAAGTAAAGCGCCAGGCCCGCGATCGGAAGGTAGAGCACGAAACCATCGCGCGCGGTGACGAACGACACCGGCAGCAATGTGACCTGGAAGAATAACAGGCCAAACCACATCACACGTGAGTGCAGAACGAGTGCGATCACCGCGAGCAGCCCATAGGAAAAGAACACCCCGGCCGGCGAGAACGGGCGGTTCCAGTAAGTAAGATAGCCCAAGTAGGCCTCAGTGTCGTGCAGGAAATTCGCCCACGTGAAATGGGTGACATAAGCCGGCGAACTGGCCAGACCCTGTGTCGAAACCTTGGCTGGAATGTACCCGAGAACGCAAATCGCACTGATGAGTACGCCCCGGCCATCGTGTGTGAGCCAGCGTCCTAGCTCAGGGAATGATCGCCATTTTGGCGTGTGAAGGAGAAGTTCATAAACTAGAAGAATTGCCGGAAGCGTCGCGCCCATTTCCTTCGAATTCAGGCAGCACACGAAGCTCACAAGAAATGCGACCAAGTCCCAGCCCGCGAGATACTCGCCTTTTTCCCGCACGCGCACATACACCAGCAGCGCAAGAAAGAAAAACGTGAAGCAGTACACGTCGTAGAGTGAGCCGGCGTTGTTATACAAGTAGTCAAAGTGGCCGTGCACGGAAGCGATCAGAGTCGCGAGAGCTCCGATTTCAGGCGATCGGCCGAGCCGCTTGAGCACCAGATATGCGAGTAGCAGGTTCAGCAGGAACGTTGCATAGTAGAAAATGTACAGGGGCAGCGGGTTGAAACCCAAAAGTGCGAAGAACGCGCGATAAACCAAGCCTCCGAATGGCCGGTAATATGTAGTCCAGAAGAAGATATTTGCGCGGATTAGCTGCGAAACCGGCCGGCTCCAATAATAGTCTAGATTCATCACGTCGTCGCCCGTGAAATACACGAGCATTCCTCGCCACGTGAATGCCAGGAAAAACGCTGCGATGAAGAGGCCGGTTAGCGCGGGGCGCAGCTTGAGGCGTGCTCCGCCGGAATGCGCGCCCCGATTCACTGAATCGATGCGGTCGACTTAACGCCTTTGCGGTGCGCGTCGAAGAAATCGAAAATGGCGCTCATGTTTGGCGCGGCGACGTCGCCGTGGCCGCCACCGGGCACTTCGATGTACTTCACGTCGACGCCGAGTTTCTTCATGGCGGCGACCATGACCCGCGATGCAGTCACCGGCACGACGTTATCCGCGTCGCCATGAACTACGACTTCGGGGATGTCGCGCGTCTTCTCCACTGTCGATGGATCACCCGCGCCCGAGATGGGCGCCAACACGGCCCACAACGCCGGATATTTCGGTCCAAGCAACCATGCACCGATCGCGCCCATCGAATGGCCGAGCAGGTAGATGCGGTTGTCATCGATCTTGTAGCGCTCGCGGACCAGGCGCAGTACTTCCATAGCGTCCTGCTCACTGAGTTGCTGGTTCTTGGTTGGCGCTGTTCCGCGGCCGCCGTAGCCGCCATCGATGCGGAAACCGAGCGGAGCAACCAGGATGTAATTCCGTTTCTCGGCTTCGGCAAGCGCGCCGTAGTTGGGACCGAACATGCTGTCCTCGGTACCGCCCAGGCCGTGCAGCGCGAACACCATCGGAAATGGGCGCGTGCCATCGTAGGATGGCGGAATGTAGAGGCGATAGGGCATGATCTCGCCGGCAGCTTTCAGATAGTAGTGGCGCTTGAAGTCGCCAGTGCGGCCGGCGAATGGATCTTTGCCGCTTTGCGCAGCGGCTAAGGTTTCCTCGGAGGCAGCGATTTCCTTGGCCACGTCGAAGGCCCCCCGATCGATCAGACCGAGATTCACTTTGCGGATGTAATCGAGAGGATAGGCGACGTCGGCCTTGACGGACTCAGGCGCGTGGGCGGCTTCCGCTTCCAACTTCTGCAGGGCCGCGTCTAGACCTTTCTGCGCAGCGATGCGCAGGTTGCAAGATCCGAGTGAGCGCTCTCCGTCGAAAACCTCAGCGCGGATCTGATAGCTTCCGTCGGGAATGTTGTCGAGATCCAGCCGCATGCGGTACGGAGACTCGCGCATATCGCGACTCACGTCATCATAGCTTCCCAAGTCCTTCACGAACTCGGGCGGCGGTGCCGCAGCTCCATTTCCGCCCCGGCCATTCTGGGGAAAACGCGGCTTCTCAAGTGTCACCTTCGCGTGGAGCGAGCCCTTGAGGTCGATCGCGGGACTGTAGATTTGCTCGATGCGGACGGTATAGGGCCGTGAGGAATCGACGAAAGTGTGATCGGATCGAAGTGCGAGTGAGTTGGAGAAGTCGAGCGCGTCAGTCCAGTCGTTGCCGTTGAGCAGCGTGAGGCCTTTGGCGATCAGCCGGCGAACCTCACCGATTTGTCCCTTCTGTGTCGCTTCAGCGAGCGCCTGGTCGTTGGCATCGATCTTCTGCTTCAGCTCCCCTTGCGGATTGACGACGCGTTTCCGAACGGTGTAACCCAGACGAGCGAGCGCCAGGTTGGGTAGCGCTTGCGGAAATACCGTTGCGGCGAAAAGCGCCAGCACAGCGGCGGCCGTAATCGTGCGAGCTATGGCTTTCATCATTCCCCCTCACCGGTTTCAAGTGTCAACTCTGTCTATGTTACTACTAGAAGATCTTGAACAATATGAGATTGACGCCGCTGGGAATTGGGCTCCTGGCCGTGGCCTGCTCGCTTGCAGTCGTTCCTGCGTATGCGAGAAAAGCGCATCTGGAACTCGCGGGCGTGACTTGCCAAACGCCGCCCCCGCTGCATTGTCCCGACTCGAATTGCCCGGGGCCGCTGGTTATCGATCAGGGGAATGCGATTGAACCGAAGACTGGCCGAAAGTTTTTCCTGGACTATCCGTGCAGCTTGAAGCGCGGCGAAAAGGTCACCTTCATTCTCAGCCTGCACGGCGCCGGATCGTACGGCAACTGGCAGCGTCACTACTTTCCGATCATGGATTACAAGGATAAATACCACCTGGTGATCGCGACGCCGAACGCGCCGCCCCGGATTTGGGCGCAGACCGATGACGAATATTTGCAGAACATCGTCAATTTGGTTTACGACCAGGTGGGCGCCAAAAACATAAAGGCGTTTTGGCTGGTCGGACATTCGCAAGGCGGCATGACTTCCAACCGGCTCCTTCGCACGGATTTTTTCGCGCAAAAAGTGGACGGCTGGCTCAGCTTGTCGGGTGGGCGCTTGGGCCCGACGCCGCCGATTCCACCCAGCTTTTTCGCCGGTGCTCGAGGCGGCGCGCCTGGTCGTAGCGCGCCGAATGACGGCAAGGCAGCTCCAGGCCGCGCTGGACGTAATCCGGGCGGTGCAGCCTTCGCCACGCTTCGTGAGCCTCCGGCAGCCGATTTCTCCTTTATCTTCGAAACTGGTGAGCATGAGCTCGGCGATCAACCGATTCCGGATGAATCGCCTTGGGCCGCGAAGTACGCATGCGGCGCGCGCGTTCGCCGCGCGGATGCAGTCGACGACAAGGCCGGTTATGTGTACGACTCAACCCGCCAGGACCCTGGCTCCGATGCCTGGGGACGCTTGCCGAGATCCGGCACCGCGGAGGTCTTCGAGTACCCGAAATGCAAGGATGGCCGGGTAGTCGCTGACGTGGTGCGGATGGGTAAGGGTCACACCGAGGGACTGGAGCCGCACGTCACCGAGCAACTAATCAAGCTGATGTTGTCGGCGAAGGCAGCTAAGAAGTAGGGAACGCGCTTTTACGCCCAAAGACATCCATAAGCGATCCATAGTATAAGCGTGTGACTTGCGCAGAGTTCAAGCGTTGGCTCGAGCGAAGTGGATGCCAATTTTAGACAACGAAGTCGGGAGCAAGATGCGCGGCACCGTAGGAAACCCTCGAATGAAATCTTCGAGCGTTTCCCCACCTCAAGATATTCGAAGAGAGTCTGGACTGGAACGCTGTTGCGATTGGTGATTGCGTCTATCAATGAAAAAAGGCGGCCTTTCACAGGCCGCCCCGAGGCTGGAGGAATGACACCTCCCACCGAAACTTTTTAGCTGCGGCTAGTTAGCTACAACCGCTCGTCCCGCCGCAGTTTTCGCACTTGTAGCAGCTGCCGTTCCGCGTCATCAGGCCGCCGCATTCCGAACACAACGGTGCATCGCTCAACGTCGGATCGAAGGGCAGCGCCTGTTGCGGCTCGGGTTCGGTCGGACGCAGCACGGGAGCATTGCCCGCTTCCGACACCGCGTACTCCGGACCCAGGAACTTGGTGCCCATCCAACGGAAAATGTAATCCATGATGGACTTCGCGTACGGCACCTGTGGATTGCCGGTCCAGCCGCTCGGCTCGAAACGCACGTGGCTGAATTTGTCGACGAAAAACTTCAGCGGCACGCCGTACTGCAGCGCGTAGCTGATGCTGGTGGCGAAGCTGTCCATCAGGCCACTGATGGTTGAACCTTCCTTGGCCATCGAGATGAACACTTCACCGGGCGTTCCATCTTCGTACAGTCCGACCGTGATGTAACCCTCGTGCCCGCCGATCGAGAACTTGTGCGTGATCGATTGCCGCTCGTCGGGCAGCTTGCGGCGGACGGGCCGGTAAACGATCTTCTCGACGGCAGCCGGCGCGGCGGCAGTAGCCGGAGCACTCGACTTCTTCTCACCCTTGCCCGTGCCGGAACTGAGCGGCTGCGCTCGCTTCGACCCATCGCGATAGATCGCTACCGCCTTCAGACCAAGACGCCAGCTCTCCATGTAGGCGTCCATGATCTCTTCCACCGTGCATTCTTCGGGCATGTTGATGGTCTTCGAAATCGCGCCCGAAATAAACGGCTGCACTGCGGCCATCATGCGCACGTGGCCCATGTGATGAATGAAGCGCTTGCCGTTTTGCGGACGGAAGCTGCAATCGAATACAGGCAGGTGCTCGTCCTTGAGCGCGGGCGCGCCCTCGATCGTCCCCGTCGCATCGATGTGCGTGACGATCATCTCCACCTGCTCGGGACTGTAGCCCAGTTTGATCAACGCTTGCGGCACCGTATTGTTGACGATCTTGATAATGCCGCCGCCCACCAGTTTCTTGTACTTCACCAGCGCTAGATCGGGCTCGACGCCGGTGGTGTCGCAGTCCATCATGAAGCCGATGGTGCCCGTGGGTGCGATCACCGTCGTCTGCGCGTTGCGGAACCCGACCCGCTCGCCCAACGCGTATGCGCCATTCCAGCATTCGACGGCCGCCTGGTACAAGTCATCTGGAACGCGCTTGCTGTCGATGCCGCTCATTGCCTTACCGTGCATGAGGATGACATCTAGGAACGATTCCTCGTTGGCTGCATAGCCGGGACATGCTCCGACAGCTTCAGCGATGCGCGCGCTGGTCAGATACGCCTGGCCGCACATGACAGCGGTGATAGCGCCCGCCCAATCGCGACCTTGCGGGCTGTCATAGGGAATGCCCATCGACATCAGCAGCGCTCCCAGATTGGCGTAGCCCAAGCCAAGCGGCCGGTAATCGCGCGAATTGCGGGCGATCTTCTCCGTCGGATAACTCGCGTTGTCGACGATGATCTCCTGCGCCAGAATCACGGTATCGCAGGCATGCCGGAAAGCTTCCACGTCGAACTCGCCGCCCGGTCCTACAAACTTCATCAAGTTGAGCGACGCCAGGTTGCAGGCCGAATCGTCCAGGAACATGTACTCCGAGCACGGATTCGAGGCATTGATTCGAGCCGTCGTCTTCGACGTGTGCCAGCGATTGATGGTGGTGTCGAACTGCATGCCCGGGTCGCCGCACTGATGTGTCGCTTCGGCAATCTGTCGCAACAGTTCTTTGGCGTTGTAGCGCTTCTTGGGCTGGCCATCGGACACCGATCGCGTCCACCAATCGCCGTCCGATGTCGCTTTCTCCATGAACTCGTCCGTCACGCGCACGGAGTTGTTCGCGTTCTGGAAGAAAATCGATCCGTACGCCTCGCCGTCCAGCGCCGAGTCATAGCCGGCATCGATTAACGTGTGGGCCTTTTTCTCTTCTTTGGCTTTGCACCAAACGAATTGCTCGACGTCAGGATGGTCCACATTCAGGATGACCATTTTCGCCGCGCGCCGTGTCTTCCCGCCGGACTTGATCACGCCCGCGAAAGCATCGAACCCCTTCATGAAGCTGAGTGGTCCTGAAGCCGAACCGCCGCCTGCCAGCAACGCGTTCTCTTCGCGCAGAGTCGAAAGGTTGGTGCCCGTTCCCGAGCCCCACTTGAACAGCATTCCTTCCGTCTTCGCCAGTTCCAGAATCGATTCGAGCGAATCCTTCACCGAGTTGATGAAGCAGGCCGAACACTGCGGCCGGGACTCGCCTTTCTTCAGCTTCACCACGTTTTCGGTGGTTTCGTCGTAATAGAAACCATACCCCCGGGCCTCGTTCACACCGACGTTGAACCAGACCGGCGAATTGAAGCACGCCTTCTGCGTCAGCATCAGGTGCGCCAGTTCATTGCGGAACGTATCCGCATCTTCGTTGGTCTTGAAATAGCGGCCGCTTTTTCCCCAATCGGCAATCGTGTCGACCACCCGATGAATCAACTGCCGCACGCTGGTTTCACGCTCCGGCGATCCCATTTTGCCGTGGAAATATTTGCTGACAACAATATTGGTGGCCGTCTGGGACCAGTCGGCCGGAACTTCGACGTCGTTCTGTTCAAATATGATGGCGCCTTTGTCGTTGGCGATGACAGCAGTCCGCAATTCCCAGGCGATGTCATCGTAGGGCGTCTGGCCCGGCTCCAGCTTTTGCGTGAAGTACTTTCCGAAGCGAACGCCCCTGCGCTCGGCCACGGGAAGTGCCTTTTTATTGATTGTTTGACCGTCCGGAATCTTGGCCAATGCTACGCCTACATTTCCCATTGTATCTCCTTCAAACTGGTCGACTTGATTTGGTCAACTTAGGGTTGACATTTGCGGCTGTCTGTAATCATGCCGCAACATATAGTAGGCCGTCAAGGACTATATCTATATACGGTACAGTACCTTACGTGGGGTGAACTTTCGGCAGGTTAATTGCTCAAAAAAACATCGATTTCGGCGGGAAGCAGTTTTCTCGCTCCAACGCGAATTTCGAGCGAATAACGCCCCGCTTCAAGCCCTTCAGGTAACCGGAAATTTACCTCGTAGCGTGGCGCGCGAGGATCGACACAAAGATATTCGAGGCGTTCGATGGCCCGCTCGCCGATCCGCCCGCTAATCGACTCCGGAGCGGTGATTTCTTCGAGCTGAATTTTCAGCAGCCCCGTAGTGCTCGAATTCCTTTGCACAAGATTCACGCCGTCCGTGATCGATATGATCCGCGGAATCGGAGGGCCGGCGGGAATGACGCGAACGGTTGACGCCGGACACAGTGGCGTGGGGTTCCAGAAAATCTCGACCGGCACGAGACCGGTGCGCACGCCATCCGGAAGCCAGGCGTTCACCTGCTGCAGCCCCTCGGCGCCCTCCGGACCAAGGTAGAACAGAACGCCGCGCGCACCATCGATCAAGACATTGAGATTGTTCAGGTCGCACTCGCCAGGCAAGTTCTTCATCCAGACCGATACAGCCGCGTGCCGCCCGCGATCTGGAACAACTGGCTCCCAGGAATGTGCATTCGTGATGCGGTGCATGACGGGTTGTAGGTTGTGGGTCGAGGCTTGTTGGGCTAACGGCTTTCTCCAGGTGGTCCACATGTACTGTGTGTCGACGCCCATCAGGTCGAGGAGTTGCAGCCCGTTTTCGCGCGTGAAGGCTCGTATTTCGTCCGCTGAGAATACGACACCGCTCCAGGTATCGGGAATCGCAGAGTGCGGCAATCCGTTGAACTGACCGCGGAAAATACCGCCGGGCTTCAACACGCGGCGCGTCTCGCGCATGTATTCAAGGACCACGTCGCGGCTGGGGATGTGCTGAAATACGGCGTACGAATACACGAAGTCGAACGACTCATCGGCGAATTGGGCGAGACTCGCGCCGTTGGTTGCGTGCGCATGGGCATGCGGGATGCCTCGAAGCCGCTCGCGCGCGAGGCGAATCATTTCGTCCGAGACATCGACTCCGTGGATCTCGGTGAAGTGACGGCTGAGCGGCTTCATCAATCGGCCTGGCCCACAACCGATCTCGAGAGCACGGGGTGACGCACCCGCGGGCAATCGCTTCAGCTCGCCTTCCAGGAACCGCAGGACATCGGCCGCCGTCGCAAGAAAGCTTGCCTCGTCCTGATCTCGGCCGCCGAACGCGACATAGTAATGTGGATCCTCCCGCGCCCGCTGGTTCCAGTCGGAGCGCATCCGATCTATTGCTGCTTCATTCATCCGAACAGACGTTGCCCTTAATCGTGTTGTCGGCCAGCTTCACGCCCGGCGCGGGCTGAATACAACGAGTCTTCATTTTCCAGCCGCTGATCACGTTGCCCTCGATTCGATTGTGACGCGCCGGCGCGGGCTTCTCGGCGTGACTCCCAAGATAGATACCGCTCGCGAGTACATCCGGCTCGCCTAAAACCGAGCATCCGAACTGTTGCCGATTCTCGTTGCAATGCGCCGTGTTCAGCCGCCGCATGCGATTGCGCAGAATCCTGTGGCCCGTACCGATAACGAAGATCCCGCCGAATTTCATGCCATCCAGCTCATTCTCCTCCACCAGAATATTTTGAGACCGCATGTCAATACTGGCATTGTTGAAGACGATGCCGAAGTGGCCGAATGCGTAATCGGCCGGCTTTCCACGATTGATGCAGGTGTTGCCGCGAACAATACCGTCGTGAAATCCATCGAGATCGATGCATTGTCCGTTGATCTCTTCGAAGTGGTTGAAGTTGTACTGCGACTGGTCGACATTGCCTGCCGTATCGATCGCCACCGGCGTTCCGCCGCCTTCGACGTCCACCAGATCCACGGGGAACCCGATTCTGTTGCCAGTGTTGCCGGCGACCAGAATCTCGGTGGCGTGCCCAATCTGAATCGCATCACGCCCGATTTCCGAGAACTTATTGTTCGCGATCTTTCCGCCCCGATTGCGTGCCGATCCGTAGGTGGAATGCGTCCAAACGGCGTTGCCGCGGATGTTGTGAAATATAGAGTCTGCGATGACGAAAGCGTCCGAGCCTTGTTCCAGCAGAATCCCGCCCGACGTATTGTTGCGGCCTTTGGCATTGCGCGACCCGCTGTCTTCAATAAAGATGTGAACGAGCGACACGGCTCGCGAATGGTTCACCAGAACCGCGAAGTTGGCGATGTTCTTGAAATCGACGTGGTCCATATCCAGGCCGTCGGTGTCCTCGATAAGGATCCCGTTATTCGGATAAAAGCTCGCAAATGACTTATCGCTGGGAGCGAGCGGCAGCGGTTTTTCAAGCGCCTCGCGATTGCCATCGATGGCGAAGTTGCGAAACGCGATCCGCCGGCAGTTCCTGCAACTCAGCAAGGCGCGGCCGTGGAAGTTCGAGGCTGCTCGCAACGTCGTCCCATTCCCAACGATAGTCAGATCGTGCGCGCCGGCGGGAATTCGAAGTTCGGACGACACTTCGACAACACCGGACGCCAGACGAACCGTGCCAGTCTGGGGAAAACTCAACGCGACGAGCAGAGCGAGGACCAAGCGTTATTCTATCTAGCATGGCGATAGAGTTTCGCAGCGTGCGCTTTCCGCCGCTCGAAAACCTGACTGCGGTGGCCCCCAATGGAGCAGTGATCGGGATTATCGGCGAGAATGGATCGGGCGCAACGGCGTTGCTGCGCCTCGCCGCCGGCCTCGAAAAGCCCGTGAATGGCCAAGTCTTCTTTGACGGCAGCCGTCGCCATTTAGGTCCGGATGACTCGCTCGATTTATCGCCCGTGAATCTCCTGTTGATTGATCACACGTTCGCCCGCCAGGATGCCCTCTTGCGCGCGCAGGCCTCTGCCGCAATCGACCGGCTGCGCACCGAAGGCAGCACGGTGCTGATCGTCTCTCATGAGTTGGATTTGGTGCGATCGCTCGCCGACGAAGTCTGGTGGCTCGACAAGGGGGCGCTGGCGCGGCGCGGCCATCCCGCCGAAACTATCGATGCTTACCGGCAGCGCGTTGCGGAGAAGTGTCGTGCCTGGGGCGCGACGGCCCCTCCATCGATGCGCCTGAAACAGCGTCGCGGCGACGGACGCGCGGAGCTCATCGCGCTGGAAACCACCGGGGCATCCAACCAGTCCACGATGGTGTGGCAGAGCGGCGAGTGCGTGACGGTGCGGGTCACAGCCTGTTATCGTGACGCCGTGGACGATCCGGTGATCGGCATCCTGATTCGCACGCGCATCGGTCTCGAAGTTTACGGCACCAACACGGAGCTGGAGAATCTGAAGCTCGGTCCATGTGCCGCCGGCTCTCGCGTGCGCGTTGATTTCCACTTTTCGTGCGGCCTTTGCCCCGGCGAATACACGCTCACCGCCGCGTCCCATGATCGTGACGGAACGGCGCACGATTGGATCGACGACGCCGTCGCGTTCGTGGTGACGGACTCCCGCTACACTGCCGGGGTCGCGAACCTGCATGCCCAGGTCGCGGTCGAGAAATTATGAAGGCGCGCAATCCGGTAGTAACCGAGGAGACCCGCAAGCTCATCACGCGCTTGGAGACATTCGGCTGGTATCACAGCATCGAGCTTCCCAACGGCGAAGTGACGCCCGGGTTGCAAACCATCGACCAGTTGCGGCTCCGTGCACGGCAATTTCCGATCCCGGACGATCTGCGCGGAAAACGAGTGCTCGATATCGGTGCTTGGGACGGCTGGTTCAGTTTTGAAATGGAGCGGCGCGGCGCGAGCGTGGTTGCGGTCGACTCGGTTCGAAGCGAGAAATTTCTATACGCGCGAGATCGGCTCCGATCCAAAGTCGAATACCACATTAGCGATGTCTACGATCTGCGGCCCTCTGAGCTTGGCGTCTTCGACATCGTGCTGTTTCTCGGCGTGCTTTATCACGTGAAGAATCCAGTGCTGGCTTTGGAGCGAGTGTGCGCAATGAGCCGAGGCCTGGTGTGCGTGGAGTCATTCGTGACTGACGATGGCTCCGATCCCGGCGCCAAGCCGTGCATGGAATTTTACGAGACCACCGAGTTGTGCGGCCAGTTCGACAATTGGGTGGGGCCGAATGTCGCCTGTCTGCTGTCGTTCTGCCGGACCGCGGGCTTTGCACAAGTCTCACTTGAAAGCGTGCTCGACAATCGCGCGCACGTCACCTGTACGCGAACCTGGAGTCGCGAGCCAGGAACATCGCCCGCGCCGTATATCATGAGCTTCGACAACGCGACGACGCACGACTTGGTCTTCTCGGCGCAAAAAGATGACTACGTCTCGCTCTGGTTCAAAACCGGGCATGCGAATCTCACTGAGTCTGACGTTTTCCCGGAAGCAGGTGAATTCGGCGCTCGCCCTGTTGTCGTCCACAACGTCGCTGGCGATGGCTGGCTCGCCGTACTCAAGCTGCCGCCGGGACTCCCTGCCGGTTGGACCAACGTCCGGCTGCGGGTGCGCGACAGCGCCTACAGCAACACGGTTCGCATCGGGCTCGATGTGAGCAGTGACGACCTGCAAAGCCGTACTCAAGCCGCCGGTGGCCATCGGGAATTCATGATCGAAGGAGTCACCGACGGAAAATCCTGGGAGCCGGATCGAGTTCGCATCGGGCCTGACGCCTGCGTGTCGCTCTGGGTTCGTGGCCTGTCGCGCGATAGTCGCGCCCAAGATGTCTATGTCCGCATCGACGGTAGGGAGCTACCCTCCGTGTTTGTATCCGAGCCCGACGCCCGAGGTTTGCAACAAGTGAACGCGTTGCTTCCAGCGGGCCTTTCCCCGGGTCGCGCGAATGTGAACGTCACTACCGGAGACTCGGTCACTCCGCCCGTCGCCATTACGCTTACAGCGATGTAACATTGTTGCTATGAAGCAATACACCAGGGTCTGCCTGTTATTGATTCTGGCAACGGTACTCGCTTCTGCCCAGAAGGTCCAAATCACCTGGATTGGACAAGCCTGCTTCTACCTCCAAACAGACGGCGGCAGGACGGTGGTGGTGGATCCGCCGGCTCCTTCCATCGGCTACCAACTACCCGCGCTGGCCGCCGACGTTGTTACCATCAGCCACAACCATCCGGATCACAATAACTCAACTGGAGTTCGCGGAAGTTTTGCGCTCGTCGATGGCCGCCCCGCCACCGGGCGGACAGAAGTCAGCGCCGCCGGCATGCAGTTCGTTCTAGTGCCGGGCTTTCATGACAACACGAATGGCTCAACTCGTGGGCCGAATACCATCGTGCGCTGGACTCAGGCCGGCGTCCGCTTCGCTCATTTCGGCGATTATGGCCAGGATTCGCTGTCACCCGCGCAGCTTGCCGACCTGCGCGATATCGACGTGTTGATGGTTCCCGCGGGCGGTTCCCTCACCATCGGCGGTACGCAAACCGCAGCATTGATCGCGCAGCTCAATCCGCGCGTCGCGATTCTGATGCACTACCGAACCGCGTTTGGCGGTCCGGCACAGCTCGCCATGTTGCCCGCAGTTACAGCTCCATTTCCGCAAATTCGTTACAAGCCCGCCACGCTTGCATTGGATCGAGCCTCGCTGCCCCCATCGACGGAAGTGTGGCTGATGGAGCCGGCTTCCGATACCGTTGTGGTGAATGCCGCAGGTTTCATCGCGGGAGCGCCCGTCGCGCCGCTTTCCGCAACAGCTGTGTTCGGCAATTTCACGGGCTCTGCAACGGCCGCTTTCGCCAACTTTCCTTTGACGCGTAAACTCGCTGAGACTGAAGTATTCATCGGAGATACGTCAGCTCCGCTATTCTATGTTTCGCCTACGCAAATTAACTTTCAGGTGCCCGCTCGTTTGGAGCCCGGTCAGAACATTCTCGATGTGCGCGTCGCCGGTCAACGAGTGGCGCGTGGAACTATTACTACGCTGGCGCACTCTCCCGGATTGTTCCCGGCAGCGACACTGTCGATCGTCAAAAATGGCACGTCGACCAGGCGTTTCATTACTATCTATGGCTCCGGTCAAGGTGCTGTGACTCCTGCGATCGCCGAAGGCGTCGCCGCGCCCGTGAACCCTTTGTCGACCTCCAACGACGAGCCTGCCGTGTTCCTCGATGGCCGGCGGCTCAGCGTGACTTTCAGCGGGCTGGCTCCGGGATTCGTTGGATTATGGCAAATCAATGCGCTAATCCCAGACGACTTCCAGGGAGGTGTCAACCTTCCCGTCGAAGTGCTTTTTGAATCCAATGTCGTTAGCAACGCCATCAGGATCACCCTTGAATAAGACGGTGCTTCTGGGGGTGTCGATTACCGCTTCACTGCTACTCCTCCATGCGCAGGATACGCGCAGAGTCACGGAGCCGGTGATTCCGTCTGTTTGTGAGGTAGTGAAAGCGCGCCTGGTTGCGACCCGCGCCGCCACCAGCTCTTACGACTCGCTGGCCGAAGCCGACGAACGCAAACCGGACACGGCTCGAATCCAGCGCGCTTTGGATCGGTGTCCCGCGGGCCAGGCCGTCGCGCTGAAGTCCGACGGCAGCGCCAATGCGTTTCTCTCCGGTCCGATTCAGTTGCGCGCCGGCGTCACGCTGTTAGTCGACAAGGGCGCGATCCTGTTCGGATCACGCGACGCGCGCGAATATGACCTCACGCCCGGCAGTTGCGGTATCGTCAATGAAAGCGGCAGAGGATGTAAGCCGCTGATCGGTTCCGAACACTCCGCTAACGCCGCGGTGATGGGCGAAGGCGTGATCGATGGTCGCGGCTGGGCGCAGCTCGCCGGAAAAAACGTCTCCTGGTGGGATCTTGCGCAAGAAGCAAAGGTGAAAAATCTCAACCAGAATTGCCCGAGGCTAATGGTCCTCTCGCATTCCGATAACTTCACGCTCTATCGCATCACACTCAAGAATGCACCAATGTATCACGTTTACTACACTGGCGGGAACGGCTTCACCGCTTGGGGCGTCATCATCGACACGCCCAAGACCGCGCGGAACACCGATGGAATCAATCCCGCTAACGCAACGAACGTGACCATCACGCACTGCTTCATTCACGCCGGCGACGACAACGTCGCGATCAAGGCCGGCGGCGGTCCATCGTCGAACATCACCGTCGCGCACAATCATTTCTATACAGGCCACGGCATGTCGATCGGCAGCGACACCGAAGGAGGAGTGAGCGCCGTCCGCGTAACGGACCTCTCGATCGACGGGGCGGATAACGGAATACGCATCAAGTCCAACGTGAGCCGCGGCGGCTTGGTTCACGACATCGTGTATGAAGACGTCTGCATTCGCGACACCAAGAATCCCATCCTGATGGATTCGAATTACTCGTTTTTCGGCAAGGCTCGCGATAAATTCCCGACTTTCGCCGATATTGTACTTCGCAATGTGCGCGTGTTAAGCGCAGGGAAAATCAGCCTGGACGGATTCGACGACTCACATCGTTTGGGAATCACCTTCGACAACGTGGCTCTCGACGCGCCGGAAAAAACGCGCATATCGTCCAAGTACGCCGACATCACGCTCGGCCCGGGTACGAATTTTCGGCCGACCGGCGAGAGCGTTCACATCAGCGGCAGCATCGGCGAGAAACTAAGCCCGAACGCATGCCGGGAAAATTTCGTGCCTATGCCCGGTAGCAATTGACGATGCCGGCTTCCAGTCTTTCGCAAAACCCCGAATTTCGTGATCGCACGCAGCAACAAGTGGAGCAGCTATCGAAGCGCGGCTGCTATCACAGTCTCGAACTCGCCGATGGGACCGTCATCCCCGGACTCATCGGCATTGACGCGCTGAAAGCTCGCATCCGCTCCTTTCCGATTCCGGAAGACCTGCGGGGCAAGCGCGTTCTCGACGTCGGCGCGGCGTCAGGCTGGAACAGCTTCGAGATGGAGCGGCGCGGAGCCGATGTCGTCGCAGTCGACTGCGTTGAATTCGAAGAGTTCCACATGGCGCGCCAGCTGCTTGGCTCGCAGGTCGACTATCGGATCCTGGATGTGGACGAGCTCACGCCGCAGCTGCTCGGCCGGTTCGACTACGTGTTGTTCTTCGGCGTGCTCTACCATCTTCGTCATCCGCTGATGGGTTTGGAGCGAGTCTGCGCGCTTACGCGCGAGGCTGCGTTCGTGGAATCGTTTGTCACCGACACAGACCCCGACCCGTCGCCGTCCTGCACGCTCGAGTTTTACGAAACCGATGAGCTGGGCGGACAGATTGACAACTGGTGCGGACCTAATACTAATTGCCTGATGGCGCTGTGCCGATCGGCGGGTTTCGCGCGGGTTGTCTTCGAGCACAAAATGGATCGCCGGGCGGGCGTCACGTGTTACCGGAAATTCGAGGCTCAGCCGGGAGAACCGGCTGCCGACCCCCCACGCATCCACGCCGCTGTGAACAACCGGACTAATGAGCCGCGCTTCAATCCTGCCAAGGACGAGTATGTGTGCTTATACTTCACCTCGACGCAGCCGTCGCTCACGCGCGATCAATTGCGCGTGGAAATCGACGGCTACGGCGTACCGGCTTTGCTGTTGACCGCGACGGGCCGCGACGGCTGGCAGGCGAATCTCAAGCTGCCGCCGTTTCTTGACGCCGGCGTTCACCAGGTCCAAGTTCGCACGACCGTCAGTGCGTTCAGTAATTCGTTTCATGTAACCGTCGGTGCGCCCGAGGAACCGCGGGAGACTCGATTTCAGCCCGCGGCCGAAATGTCGGAGCGGCCGCCCGAAATTTATGCCGTCGAAAGTAACTTTACGGGATCCACGAGTTTCCGCGGCTACAAAAACGAATACCTCTGCATCTGGTTTCGCAGCCAGGAATCGGAACTGAGGCGGCAGGACGTTCTGGTTCAACTCGACGGTAGCGATGTCGCCGTACTCTTTCTCACCGACGTCGGCGACGGCCGCTGGCAAACCAATTCGCGCCTGCCTTCAGAAATCTCCCCCGGTACACATCGGGTGCGAGTGCGCACCACGCGTAGTCCGCTCAGCGGTGAAATAGAAATTCAGTTCGAGCCCGAGTAAGCAGCTTACTTTGGCTCCAGAATGAACGTCGGCGCTACGCCGGACATCGTCGAGAATCCCGACGGTCCCACCGCCGTCAGCCAACTCGAACAGCCCTGCACTTTTCCGAGATACGAATGCGGATGTACGTCCACCCTCATCTTCTGCATCTCCAGGTGTCCATCCTGCAGGACTGGAAACAGGTCGACCACCGGCTCCACCACTTCTTGCACGACATAAGGATTGCGAAGCGCGGCTTTCAGCGCCTTCTCCCAACCCGCCTCGTCGACTTCCGAGCCGTGGAAAGAATGCTGATCGACGCCATCGTCATTCGGCCGCAGCACCAGCTTCTGCCGATTCCGAAGAATGAATTCCGGAAGATCGACCGTCCGGTTGCGATATTTGGTCTTCGTCTCGTGGACCACGCGCGTCCACGGCACGAATTCCTTGATGGTCCGCTTTTCAGCCGCCGGGAAACTGGCCGTGATCTCCTCGTCCGTCAGCAGGTCGAAAATGGCCTTTTTCTGAGCCAGCTCAGAGCGGAAGTTGTTTACGACGCACACTGCGCGATCCTGATAAGCGCGCAGCAACGGATGCGTCAGGTCGAATCGCACTAGAAATTCCTGTATTTTGATCCGCCGGAAGATCAAATCAATCGCGAACTCGCCCCGCCGAAGCGCGCCGTTGCGATATTCCAGTTGATCGGGCGAAACAATTTCCACCTGGTGCCCTTCACGCCGGAACATATCGGCGATCAGCCCATTCTCTCCCGACTCCGTGGTTTGGAATGGTTGGCGGAACTCGAGAATCGCGATGTTCGGCTTCTTGTTTTTTCCGCCCCACTCCTTGTACGCCTTCAGAATCGCCTGCAGCAGATACTTCGTGCCGGGCAGTTTTTCCAGCTTGTACCGTTTACGGAATTCCTTGACCGGCGCCGATTCATAGAACATGTCCGACAACGTCTCGCCGTACGCGACTCCCGTCGGAGTATCTGGAATGAAGCGCGCAAATCGCAAAGTGCCGTTGTTGAGATGCGTATCGATCAGCGACGTTACCGACAGAAATGGATAACCGGGATCAACGGCCGCCAGCATCTTTTCCGCCGGCAGCAATTCCATCCGCGACAGCAGCGCCGGGCTTCCCACCGCCATGTTCTCGATCCGCTCGATCGCGCTCGAGAACGACTCCACGGCCTTGACCAAACCCGAGTACTGTCGGCGCGTGATAAAATGCGGACGCAGGACTGGAGATACTGGTCTCCCGCCGATGGCTAGCTTGTGCGCCTTCATGCGTTCCTGGAGATTGTGTGCCCAGGAAAGATCCTTGTAGTGTTCGCCCTCTAGAATTTTGTGGTAGCGGGCTACTGCTTCGCCCAACTGGGTCATTTTTTTCGTCCGAATCTCTGGTCTCAGTATCGCATGGCGAGCCTGGAAAAGTGAAGTGATGGACGTGCGTTCAGCGCCAATTAATCGTTTAATTTGTGTGGTTTACGGAGATTTTATGATGCTGGCCAAAACTCTCTTGATTGGGTTCGTTTTGTCAATTTGTCTCCCCGCCGACGATGGCATGTGGCTGTTCGACCACTTCCCCGGAGAATCGGTTCAGAAGAAATATGGCTTCGCCGTTTCTGACGATTTTCTCGTGCATCTTGAGAGGGCGTCCGTGCGTTTCAACACTGGAGGATCGGGTTCGATCCTGTCGCCTCATGGCCTGCTCTTCACCAATCATCACGTCGGTCAGGATTGTATTCAGAAGCTGAGCACATCCGCTCACGATTACATGGCGAACGGTTTCTCGGCCGTGACGGAAGCTGAAGAAAAGACCTGTCCCGATCTCGAAGTCAACGTTCTCCTCCGCACCTCCGACGTCACCGCCAAAGTTAACGAAGGAGCTCGCAGTGATACGCCCGTTGCCGAGGCGAACCGCATGCGCCGTGCATCCATCGGACGAATCGAAAAAGACTGCGCCACGTCCACCGGCAATCGATGCGATGTAGTGACTCTGTATTCGGGTGGCCAGTACAGTCTGTACCAATACAAGAAATACACCGACGTGCGGCTGGTCTTTGCACCCGAGGTTTCGATTGCGCAATTCGGCGGCGATCCCGACAATTTTGTCTATCCGCGATACTGTCTCGATTTTTCGTTTTTCCGCGCTTACGAAAATGGCCAGCCCGCCTCGACACCCGATTATCTGGTCTGGAGCAGCGCTAGCGTGAAGGATGGCGAGTTGACATTCGTGTCCGGCAACCCTGGCTCCACTGGACGGCTACAGACCGTCGCGCAGATGCAGTTCAGCCGTGACGTTTCCTACCCGATGATCCTGGAAATCCTCAAACAGAGAATCGATAGCCTGCGGGCGTTTGGCGCGAAGAACGCCGAGAACAAGCGCGTTGCACAGGATTACCTTGACGAAGACCAGAACGAATACAAAGCGATGAGCGGATTTTTGCTTGGTCTGAAAGATCCCAAGCTAATGGCTCGCAAGCAGGACGAAGAGCGTAGGCTGCGCGCCGCGATCGACGATGATCCCGGGAAAAAGCGGCAATTTGGAAAGTTGTGGGATGAAGTTGCCGCCGCGTACAAAGAATACGCCACCTTCTTCAAGCCGTATTTCCTTATCGAAGGTGAACCTGGGGATTCGCACCTTCTCTCCATTGCGCGTTCTGTTGTGCGTTATGCCGAAGAAACCAGGAAACCCAACGACCGGCGTTTGCGCGAGTATCAGGAAGCCGGACTGGCGTCGTTCGAGCAACAGATGTATTCCCCGGCGCCGCTAAGTGACTCGCTCGAGGAACTCAGGCTCGCCGACGAGCTTCGCGCCTTGCGCATGCTGCTCGGCGCGGATGATCCGATTGTGAAGGCCGTTCTCGCCGGCCAAAATCCGGACCAGGCAGCGCACCACTACGTCTCCACCAGCAAAATTCAGGATGTCGAAACGCGCAAGCGCCTGGCTCACGATTTGAACGCCGTGAAGAATTCGAACGACGGCATGATCCAACTGGCGCTGCTCTTCGACGAGCCTGCCCGGAAATACCGGAAAGAGTTCGAGGACAAAGTGCAGGCGGTGATCACTTCGAGCGCCGCGAAAATCGCCCAGGCACGCTTCGCAGTCTATGGCGCCAACGAATACCCCGACGCGACCTTCACGCTCCGGCTCTCCTACGGTCCCGTAAAAGGCTACACGACGACTGATGGCAAGGCTGTGCCCTACGCGACCACCTTCGCTGGTTTATATAAACACGCTACCGGCAAGGAACCCTTCAAACTGCCTTCCACCTGGACCAAGGCGAAATCGGGCTTGAACTTGAATACACCTTTCGATTTCGTGACGACCGCCGATACCCACGGCGGCAATTCCGGCAGCCCCACCGTGAACACTAAGGGTGAGGTGATCGGAATCCTGTTCGACGGAAATCTGGAAGGTCTGCCGAATCGTTATATCTACACCGAGGAGCAGGCGCGCTCAGTCCATGTGGCGAGCAACGCGATCGCCGAGGCATTGAAGAAGGTTTACCACGCCGACCGGCTATTGAGTGAACTGGCCCCCGCGTACCCATAAGAGCCGAGGATTTGCTTTCCCTCGCCGTTCAGCAGGAAGTCGACGAATTTGCGAGCTGCATCGAGTTGCTCCGATTTCGCAACAATCGCGAGCTCCTGATCGATCGACTGGTGCAGATCTTCTGGGACGCGAATCACGTTTCCGCTTTCGTGAAAAACCAGTGAGTAAGCAGTAAATACCGCGTCGGCGTTCTTCGACGTTCCGTATTGCTTGGCCATGCTGATGTTTTCTGCGTAGACGATCTTGGGCTTCACTTGCGCCCAGATTTGCAGGCGTTGGAGAGTTTCTACGGCGGCTTGTCCATACGGCGCCAGGTCCGGTTTCGCGATGGCGATCACCTGTACGTCTGCTCTTGTGAGATCTTCGATGCGCTGCACTCTCGCTTTGCTCCCCTGCGGGATCCACAATGCCAGCGACCCGCGAGCGTACACGGCGCGGGTGCCCGGCGCCAGCAATCCCTTGCGATCGAGTTCGGCGACGTGCGTGGAGTCGGCGGCCGCGAACACATCGAATGGTGCGGAATTCTCGATCTGCCGTGCAAGCTGAGCCGTCGAAGCGAAGCTGAAGACCGGATGAATACCGGTCTGTTTTTCGAATTCGCGGCCTATTTCGCTGAAGACCGCAGTCAGGTTAGCCGCCGCGCCGATCGTCACCGAAGGCCGCGGCAGTTCCTGCCTGCAAGCCGTTTGTGCAATCAGAACAGCGAACAACAATCGCTTCATCAGAAATGGAGCTTTAGAGCCAATTCGAAGACGCGCGGATCGAAAGCCGTCGTGATGCTCCCGAATGCCGGGTTACCAAGCACGCCGTTTGGCTGCCCCAATGGCGGCGTGTTCGAGATATTGAACGCCTCCGCTCGGAATTCCAGATTGGCTCGCTCCGTCAATCCGAACGTTTTTCCGAGCATCATATCGGCGGTTTGATATCCGGGACCCCGAACTGGATTGCGCGAGCTGTTCCCGATGCTGAATTGCGGCGCCGTCGTGAATGCTGCCGTGTTGAACCATTCGGTCACGCTCCGCTGGCTCGACGGCAAAGCGGCGTCGCCCACGCGATTCGGCCGCTGCGTTCCATAGCCTGCGAATGAATTGAAGTTCGTGATCTGCGTAACCGCCAGCGGCATCCCCGATTGGATTCTTACGACTCCCGCCAGTTCCCATCCGCTGGCGAGCGCGTTCTTAAAGCCGCTCAAATGGAAACGCCGGCCGTTACCGAACGGCAGTTCATAAACGAAGCCAGCAGAAAAGACGTGTGGGATGTCGCCGTTGGACAGGTCCTTTTCAAGGCGCCGATTGTAACTGTCGGCTACGGGAAAATTCGCGACCGGCCCGGTGAGTATCGCGGCATCAAAAACGGATGAAGCGTCGTCGATCAATTTGGAAAAAGTATAAGCGGCCGTAAGCGTGAAGCCGGCAGAGAAGCGCTTTTCCAGATGCACTTCGAGCGCGTGGTACGTCGAGTTTCCGATGTTGTTGCGAAACAGCGAGACCGTGGTGAATCGAGGATACGGGCGCAGCAACTGCTGGCGCGCGATGGTCGGCCCACCAATCGATGACGACGCCGGAACTTCGCCATAAAAGGGATTTGAGACCGGCTGAGTCAGTTGCGATCCCAATGCCAACGCGGCGACTGGCAACTGGTTGATGTTCGTGTCGGGTACGCCAAGGTTCGTCAGCTTCGAACCCAGATATCCAATCTCGGCCAACCAGTTCCGGCCGAGTGTTTTTTGCAGTGTCAAATTCCACTGCTGCGCGTAACCGGATCCCGTGTCGCGTTCGACGCCGAACACGCCTTGCCCTAGACCCGAATTCGGACTCGGCGGCGTGATCTGGATCGACGGGCCCTGCGTCAATTGAAATGCCGGGAAAATATTGTCCTGCGATCGTTGACCCGCGCTCTGGATGAACGGGAAGAATGGAACCGTGAACGGCGTCGTGATGCCGGCCTGTTCGATCCAGACCAAGCCGTAGCCGGAGCGTATCACGATCGAGTCGCTAACCTTGTACGCCATGCTAAGCCGCGGTCCGAAATCGTTCCAGTCCAATCGCCGCGCCGATCTTGAAAAGCCGTTCTGCCCCAGGAAATCGAGCTGCTGGGTACTGAGATTGAAAACTGCCCCGTGATCATTAGCCTCGGTCGATGGAAAGTTCAGCGTGTAGCGAAGACCGAGGCCGAACGAAAGGCGATCGGTTGCCTTCCAATCGTCCTGGACGTAGAACTCGGCAATCGTGGCGCGCGGCTTTAAGACTTGCTGCTGCACGTCGATGTTGAAGGTCGCTACTTGTCCAGCGAGAAAAGATGCGAGCGCGTTGCCGGTGTTCGGGATTGGTGTCCCGCTGGCGGTGAGGCCGACGGTGAAGACGTTGGTGAAGCTAAACAGGCCGGCGGGGTCGGGGGGTTGCAGCACATCGAGCCGTTCCAGTCGAATATCGGCGCCGAATTTGAAGCTGTGACGTCCGTGAATGGTCGAGTAAGTATCGATGAACTGGGTGAGAGAAGTCGTGAAGTTGGAATTCGCACTCTCTGGCGGCCCGAGCTGCTGGAAACCGGCGATCTGAAAAATGGGAACGGCGCTGCCAGGATCCACCAGGTTGGACCTGTTAAATCCACGGCGCGAAAATCCGAATCGAAGCTGATTCACCGCGCTCGCCGATCGAGTGTAGCTGTAGTCGGCCACGACGCTCGCCGCTCGCGTTCGAGTGTCACCGATGACGCCCGAGCTGATCGTCCCGCTGCCGTCGGGCAACGGAGTACCGGGCCGGGCGTTATCGCGAAGATAAGCGTAGTGGCCGAACCAGCGATGACGCTCGCCGAAATAGCGATCGATGCGGGCTTCCACTTGATCTGTGTCCGTGGTATCGATCGCGGGCCTCCGGTAATTGTTTGCCGCCGCTTCGCCGCCATTGACTAACACGTTGGGCTGAGGATAACGGTCGACCAGCGCGGCAGCGTCGCGATCGAATTGGCTCGTGGGAATCACGTTGCCTTCGAAGGGCGCACGCGAATACACCCCGGCCGCATTCAGTTGCGTCGTCGCAGGATTAAAAATCAGCGTTGCGAATTTCCCCAGCCGCTGAGCGCTCGTAGGCACGGTGCTGATTTTCGTGCTCCCCATTCGAAAACGCGTGCCCTGCCAGGCGGTGAAAAAGAAAGCCTTGTTCCGCTGAATCGGTCCGCCCAACACAAGGCCGTATTGATTGCGCTGGAAGGGAGGATTCGGGCCAGGCAGCGCGAAAAGGTTCCGCGCATTGAGCGCGTCGTTGCGAAAAAACTCGAACAACGTTCCGTGCAATTCGTTGCTGCCTGACTTGGAGCTTACTTGAATGATGCCGCCGTTCGATCGCCCGTAATCAGCCGAGTAGCTGTTGAGCTGGACGCGAAACTCGGCGACGGAATCGAGGATCGGGAAATAGGTCACCTGTCCAGGCTCAGGCTGAAGAACGCTGATGCCGTCGTAGATGTATTCGCTGGTTCGCGGACGGCTGCCATTGATTCGAGGGAGCACGGACGGCGAAGCGGTCGATCCAGGCGAGAGTGCAACGCCAGGCGCGAGCGAGATCAAGGACACGAAGTTGCGTCCATCGAGCGGAATGGTTTCAACCTTCTCTTGATCGGCCAGGAAGCTTTGCGTGCCCGATGTGGTGTTGAGCAGTGGCGCGGCTGCGTTCACTTCCACCGACTCGGAGACTCCGGCAACGGGCAGCTCCAAATCAAGTGCAATACGGTCCGCGACGCGCAGCGTGATTCCGCTACGTCGCAGCGCCGCAAAATGAGACTTCGAGGCCACCAGCACATAGTCGCCGGGCGGCAGAGCGAAGAAGTGAAATTGGCCAATTGCCGACGTCACAGCTCGCGCCGCGAGCCCGGTGTTCCGTTCCTGCAGCTCCAGGCTTACGCCTGAAATCGGCAGGCCAGCCGCGTCGCGGACCACGCCGAACAGCTCGGAGCGGCTCGCCTGACCGAACGCCAGCGCCAAACCCAGAGTTGCCAGTAATGTATACCGGACCATGTCTTGCATTTAAGACATTACCACAAGTCTTGCTTTCTTGTCGTCCGGGCACGACAATGTAGTCTGAAGTGGAAACGCGAACGCAGCTTCACGATATTCGCGAACAACGCGGAATCTCGGCGGCGCGGTTGGCGCAGTTGACGGGCGTCAGCAGGCAGACCATCTACGCTATCGAAGCCGGTGATTACGTGCCGAATACAACGCTGGCGTTGCAGCTGGCGCGGATCCTCGAAGTCCACGTAGAGGATCTGTTTCAGATTGAGGCCGGCCCTGCGGCCGCGGCGCCACGCGTGAAGGCTGATCTGATCGGTGATTCCGAACCCGTGCGCGCGGGACAGCCGGTACAGTTATGCAGAGTCGGCAAGCGAGACATCGCGGTCTCCGCCGTTTCACAACCACTGATGCTGCCGCCGGCCGACGGTGTGATCCTCGAGAGCTCCAAGCGCATTCACGAGGCCGAGGTCCACGTGTTTCAGCCGGGCTGGGAAGAAGGCAAACGGCTTCTGGTTGCTGGATGCGATCCCGGCATTTCGCTGCTCGCTCAGCATCTCGGCCGCTATGACGATGTCGACATGATTATAGCTCCATCTTCGAGCCGCCAGGCGCTCGATTGGTTGAAGCAGGGCAAGGTTCACGTCGCCGGGTCGCACTTGAAGGACTCCTCGAGCGGCGAATACAACCTTCCCGCGATCAAGCGCATGTTCCCGGCCGGAAGCGTCAAAGTGGTCACGTTCGCGATTTGGGAACAAGGCCTGGTGCTTGCCACCGGAAACCCGAAGAAGATTCGCGGCGTTGAGGACCTGGCCCGCCGCGGCGTCCGCGTGATCAATCGCGAGAAAGGCGCCGGGAGCCGCGATCTGCTCGACCAAAGATTGCGCGAAGCAGGTATCGATGCCGAGCAGGTCGCCGGTTACGACCGGATTGCGCACGGCCATCTTCCAGCCGCGCTTGCCGTTAGCCTAGGGGAAGCGGATTGTTGCATCGCCACGCGATCGGCCGCGCGGGCGTTTGGTTTAAGCTTTCTGCCGCTGGCGACCGAGCGCTACGATCTGGTAATGCGGCGTCAATACTCGCGGCTCCCGGCCGTTCAGGCGCTGCTGGATGTGCTGAATCGCGCCGCAGTGCGCAAGAAGTTGGAAATGCTGGCCGGCTACGATACTCGGCACACGGGGGACGTCTTGGTCGGCTAGTGTCCTGAGCGAGAAATACGTTTACAAAGTCGCTCGACCTGTTGCGGCTTTGCTTCTTCATTGTCTCTTGGGGCGAGGGGCGGAATTCAATGTGATCGGATCTGCTTCTGGTCGTAATCCGTATCCGACGTTGTGCCGCATTATGATGGTGGCTGACGAAAAGCAGGCCGCCTAAGGAAAGCGCGATGATCAAAAAAAACCACGTCTCGATCTGGATGTGCTTGTCGCTGGTGGTAACGACTCCTATCGCATCGGGGGAAACGGCATCCCGCCCGACTGTCCTGGTTACCATCGACAACTACAACCGCGCCCAAACAGATGTCTATTTTTCCCTTATCACCAAGGGTGGCGGATTTGGCAAGTTTATGCACGCCCGTGACCTCGCGCCGATTGACCAGCGCGGCATTGTCCGGCCCAATCGCGACACTTTGTATTCAATGGCAGTTTTCGACCTCGACGCCGGTCCGGTGACACTCACGCTCCCTGACCCCGGCCGACGTTTCATGGCGATGCAGGTAATCAGCGAAGACCAATATACAAAAGCTGTCTATTACGGAGCAGGCAGCCACACGCTGACTCGCAAGATAATCGGTACCCGCTATGCCGTTGTCGTATTTCGCGTATTGGTCGATTTCAGGAACAAGGATGAGCTCCGGCAGCTTCACTCCCTGCAGGATGCGCTCAAAGTGATTCAGCAAAATCCGGGCTCGTTCCAAATTCCTAATTGGGATGAGGTAAGCCGCAAGAAGGTGCAAGCCGCTCTTTTGCAACTCGGAACAACGATTTCAGATACGCGGCGGATGTACGGTGCCAACGAGAATCAGGTCGATCCTGTAAGGCACGTGATCGGAAGCGCGATGTTGTGGGGCGGGAACCCTGAGAAGGACGCGCTCTATTTGACTATCACGCCGGAGCGGAATGACGGGAGCGGCATTTACAGCCTCACAGCCAGCGACGTGCCCGTGGACGGCTTCTGGTCGATTACCGTCTACAACAGTGAAGGCTTTTTCGAACCGAATCAATACGGTGCCTATTCCGTTAACAGCTACACTGCTGCAAAAGGACCAGATGGTTCGGTCGCCATCCAGTTCGGCGGATGCGATGGCAAAATCCCCAATTGCCTCCCGATCGCAGAGGGCTGGAATTACACCGTGCGTCTCTTTCGCCCGCGCGCAGAAATCCTCGATGGCAGTTGGAGGCTTCCGCTGGCGCAGCCCAAGGACTGAACAGCTCAACCAGCCGTTATTGCGAATTTGGCTTGCTTTTCGGATTGCAGCCCCAGCCCCAGCGTGTACGCGTTCTCATGAGATCGAGGCCAATCTTCCCGTCAGGCTGGACCTGCACTGGTCTAGTTCAAGCTCCGGCAAATATTCCGGGAACCTTTTGCGGGCTGCTGACTCAATATAGGAGAGGAAAAATGGGACTCATGTCGCCCGCCGTGCCGGTGCTGGATGGGGAATGGCAGACGCTACCTGACGACGAAGTGATCGAGCGCGTGCGCGGCGGGGAAAAGGCTCTCTACGAAGTGCTCATGCGCCGCTATAACCAGCGAATCTATCGCATCAGCCGCGCAATCCTTCGGGACGATGCCGAGGCCGAGGATGTGATGCAGGATGCTTACGTCCGGGCTTACGAACATCTCGGCGATTTCACCGGAGAGGCGAAATTCTCCACCTGGCTCACGAAGATTGCGGTCTACGAGGCTCTGCGGCGCGTTCGGCGCCGCGGGCGGATCGAGAACTTGGACGGAATCCTGGAGACTGGCGGTCAGGATATGTGGAACACTGCATCGGATCATCGTGATCCAGAACGGCAGCTCTATGATCGAGAATTGAAACAAGTGTTGGAGCGCGCCATCGATGCGCTGCCGGAATCTTATCGAACCGTCTTCGTGCTGCGGCTGGTGGAGGGATTGAGTGTCGCTGAGACCGCAGCCTGCCTGGATGTCGGCGAAGAGACGGTGAAGACCCGGCTACACCGCGCGCGGTCGCTTCTTAAGAAAGATCTGCATCGCCGCGCCGGCCTGGTTGCCACCGACGTTTTTCCGTTTCATCTTTCCCGCTGTGATCGCGTGGTGGAAGCGGTTTTTCGAAGGATCGGCTCGCCGGACTGAGAAGCTTCAGCGATCCTTCAACAGCTCAGGAAACTGCCGCTGGAGGTGCTTCAATTTCGGCATGTCGTTAAAAACGATGTAAGGATTGTCGGGATTGTGGTCCAGAAAATCCTGATGATACTCCTCGGCTCGGTAGAAGCCTTCGAGCGGCGCCACCTGCGTCACGATCGGGCGTGAGTAAACCTTGGCATCATTCAGTTGCTTGATGTAAGCTTCGGCCACGCGCTTCTGCTCATCGGTGGAATAAAAAATGACGGAGCGATACTGCGCGCCAAAGTCGGGACCCTGCCGGTTAAGCTGCGTCGGGTCGTGGGCCAAGGCGAAGAAGACCTCGAGCAGCTTGCCAAAAGAAATCTGCGAGGGATCGTAAGCGACCTTAACCGATTCGGCGTGACCGGTCAAACCGGAGCTCACCACCTCGTAATGCGCTGTTGCTTTGTTGCCGCCGGCGAATCCGGAGACAGCATCCGAGACGCCCTTGAGCCGGTCGAATACCGCTTCTACGCCCCAAAAACATCCGCCAGCCAGCACGACCGTAGCAGTCTGCTTGGCCTGGGGCGCGGGAATATCGACAGCGGGGGCGGGGAACTCGGCGGCGTTCAATATGACGCCGGCCGTCAGAACAGACAGCCAGAGACAACGCGACATTATCAATCCTCCTTAGGCGTGAAATTCAGAGACGCGGAGTTCATGCAATAGCGTTGGCCGGTAGGTTTGGGGCCGTCGTCGAACACGTGGCCCAAATGCGCTTCGCAGCGGGCGCATTTCACTTCCGTACGCCGCATGCCGTGGCTGGTATCGGTTTCAGTAACGACGTTTGCGGGCACGGCCGGACTCGAAAAACTCGGCCATCCGGTTCCCGAGTCAAATTTGGTTTCAGAGTCGAACAACGGCGCGCCGCAACAAACGCAGTTGTACATGCCGGACCTGTGATTGTTCCAATACTCGCCGGTGAAAGCCATCTCGGTGCCTTGCTTACGCGTGACCTGATATTGTTCCGGCGTCAGCTGCTTTTTCCAATCGGCGTCAGATTTGATTACTTTTCCCACGATTCTTTGCTCCTGTCCACAAGCTAACATGCCGCGATCGAAGCGGCAAAGACTCTAGAATTCCGTTTGCAGGCGCAGAGAAAAACTTCGCGGCACAGCGATCGCGGTACCGGAAAACAGGCCTGCGAAGTTGATCACGTTGAGACGGTCAGTCAGATTGCGAACGTCGGCTTGCAAACGGACGCTTTGCTTTTCCTTCTGCCAGACGATCACGCCGGCTGAAGCATCGAGTCCGAACGAGGGCCGCACGCGGCCGCGGTTCAAATTCACCCGATTCACTATTCGTGATCCATATTGGTCGACGGCATCGTCATAGCTTCCCTGAAACTCCACAGGCAACCCGCTGCTATAGGACCCGCCGAGCGCGAACCAAAGACGCGGCGCGGCTTGATAGCGGAAGCGGCCGCGGACAGCGTTGCGCTGATCCTGCGTTAATGGAAAGCGGCCGAGCGCGTTGAGTGAGCCCGCGGCTTCATCACCCAGAAACAGGCCGCCGGTCACCGGCAAATAGCCGACGCCCAGCATGTTCGAATAACTCAGGAATCCTGACAGCGGACCCCAGCGCGGAATCTCCAGCTTCACTTCCACACCACGAATTTCAGCTTTGCGGAACGAGATGGGAAAGCTGACGCCAGTGTTCAACAGCAGGTCGTCATCGGCGAAGTTTTCCATCGCGCGCCGGAAATAATTCGCATCGATTCGCATTCTCGAAAACAGGCCTTTGGAGAATCCGCCCTCGAAAAAATTCCCGTGTGACGCCTGAACAGGCAACCGCAGCACATTATCATTGAGTGAATCGACTGCACGGGAACTGGCGAGCAGCAAATTCTCGAATGCAGGCGTCTGGAAAACGCGATCATAGGAGCCGCGTAAGACGAGGTCAGCGCGCGGCCAATACCAAGCGGCGCCGATACGTGGGCTGGCGGCGTTCTCGTCCACCAGCAAACTATAGTGGTCGTACCGCAGACCTGCTTGAACAGTGAGATTGCCGAAGCGCATCAGGTCTTGCACGAATAGAGCTTGCTCGCGATCCTGTCGGCGGTCGGCGAAGCTGAATCGTCGCGGTGTGTCGGAATCGAATCGAGAGCGATCGGTGATTCGATAGGAGAACTGCTCGCGCACCGAGCCGAACTCCGAATCGATGCCGGCCTTCAATTCGTGACGGCCGAGGTGCGCAGACACTGTGCCCTTGAGATAGACCTCGCGCAGGCCGCGATCCTGCGCGACGATGATGGGCGTGGCCAGCGCGTTCGACCAGAGGTCGGTCGAAATATCACGCACCATCGCGCGCAGATCGCCGATGATCTTCGGTGAGAAGATGTGCTGATAGGAAAACTGTCCGGCGGTTTCCTCGCTGCCACGGTCCTGGCGCTGGCTGGCCTCCTGCTGGACGAATTCGTTCGGGATTTGGAATCTCGATTGGCCGCGGCGCACGATCAACCCGAGCCGGTCGCGATCGGTCAGGTCGCGCTCGTAGTGCAGCGAAGCGGATGCGTTGGTTCCGGCATCGGTGAAATTCTCTTCGACCGGTGGGTCGAGATAGCGATCCGTGCGCGCAGCGTCGATGCCGGCGCTCAGCGTATTTCGTCCCCAGCCGTACTGGCCTGCGAGATCGCCGCCCGCGGTTTCAAAACTTCCGCCCGCTACGACGGCTTTGCCATGGAATCCCGGCCGGCTGTCGCGAATCGTGGAGACTTCGATCACGCCGCCCAGTTTGCGCCCGTATTCGGCGGGATAGCCGGCCGTGAGGACACTCATCGATTGCACGTCGTCGGCTTCGAGCTCGGGAGAAAACGCGGGAGAGCGATTTTCCGTCAGCGGAATTCCGTCGACCACGTACTGTGTCTGATACTCCGAGCCGCGCGGGTGCAGTACGCCGTTGGCTTCGAGCAGCCAGCCAGGCTGCGTATCCACCAGGTCGAGCAACGACCGGCCGGGCAGCGCAGTGGTGCGATCCTGCAATGTTTGAGAACCGATGCGATTCACCGTTCCCGCGCGGTGCGGATCGATCAGCGTTTCCGACTCGCTCACGGTGACCACGGTTTCAACCGGCGCAACGCCGAGCGTCACACGCAGTTCTTTGGGGAGCGTGGAGCGAATCTCGACGAGTTCTGAGAGCGGAGCGAAACCTGAGCGCTCGATTCGCAGACGATAGATGCCGAACGTGAGGCGTTTGACCGCAAGCGAGCCGTCCGGGAGAGTCTCAAGTTTTTGGCGGACCTGATTGGCTTGGCTGACCAGTTCCACCGAGGCAGGAATCGGCAGCCCGGATTGGTCGGTCACTTTCAGACGCAACTCCCCAGTGTCGCTCTGAGCGAGCAGTGACAGTGCGCAGAACACGATCCAGATGCAGCGAGACACCTATTGTTATGTTACTAAGCCGGGTGTTGGCTGCGATTTTGCGGGTTCGACGACGACCACATACATGAAAGTGATGAAGCGTAGGGCGGTCCCCCAGACGTTTTCCTAACCAGCCTGGTCCTATCCAGACTCCCGACTCTGACTGCGCGAAAAAATAATCCGTGGAGGTTCGCCGGGCGCGCCAACGTTCCTCAGCGCGAAACCACCGCTTCTCTCGCTTGCCGTTCCAGAGCCCCAATGAACTCGTCCGAGCGGGAAACCCAACCAAACAGCGCTTGGATCACCAGGAGCGACGCCTCATGATTGCTTCTCGTGGAATCATTACCGACATTCCCTATCGGCTCGGCCATGCAGTCCTCGAGGAGCAAGCAGGAATAATCTCTGAACGTCGCGTCCCTAACGGTAGATTCCACGCACACGCTGGTAGTGCATCCGGTGACGACGAGATGCCGAGCGTTCAGTGTCTTGAGGATGTTATCCAATCCGGTTTGATAAAAGCCGCTGAACCGAGTCTTGTAAAGGATGATGTCCCCAGGTTGAGGCTTGAGCGCATCTACAATCTCCGTGTTCCAGGTATCTCGAATCAGAATTCTGCCTTCGGTTCCGTCCGGAGCGCGCATTGCGTCTCCGTATCGCATACGCGAAGGCTTCAGCCGGTTTGGAGAATCCGGAGGACCGGCGTCGGAAAGATCCGGACGAAAGCCCATCTTCAGATAAATGATCTTCATGCCCGCACGGCGCGCCGATTCGAGGACCCTTGAAATGGGCTCAACAACCTTTTGGATGGGAGCGATGTCGACGCCTGCGCGGTCGAACATCCCGCCCTTGGTCCCGAAGTCGTTTTGCATGTCGACGACGATCACCGCTGTCCGTGCCGGATCGATGGTGACCGGTTCTGGAGTTGCTTGGATCTTGAATACAGTCATGGATCACCTCATCTCAGCAGACTGCTTCCCGTATCATGATACTCGTTGGCCCGCTTAGGGTTGCCGTTTATCGGAAGACGGGCGGTAAAATTTCCGTGTATTGATTCTCTAGGTTGGCTCAGCTTTTGGTGACGTCTTAAGGCAGCTCAGTTTACCGGCTTGCGCGTCACCCGGGAGCTATCGGATGCCGCGAGCGCCGCGAGCCTTCAAAATCCTCAGCACCAGCAGTATGGTGTTCCAACTACGTGTTGTAGCCGGCGCACCGAAGAGCTCGTCAATCCGGCCAAGATAGCCGATTGTCTTCATGTGGCGCCGGTAGACTCCAAAGACCAGCCGATCCTTCGATCCGATAATTCGCACGAACCACTCTCCATCTTCGGGAAGGGCGAGCGGAAAAGAGAATTTGCCGCGACCAGCCTTCGAAAGGATACTTACGAATCGAACAAACTCGGGCCTTGCCGGCTGAGACTCAAAAGGATTCTCCCTTTCGAGGCGGACCAGATCTCTCGCGTCGCAGCACGCAACTTTGGCTTCGAAGGGCAGCCTACGGTGCAGCTCCGCAAAGAACTTCAAGCGCGATCCAGGTTTTCGAACGACCAGCGTGCCTGCAGCGCCGACATTGACGACGTCATAAGCGCCCAGTTCCTTTGCGAGCACGCTTGGACGAAATGTTCTGTGCCCTCCAACGTTAATGCCGCGCAAGAAAACAATGAGAGCCATAACCGGTACGCGTGAGCAATTATTGCACCATCCAAGAGCGCAGAGGCATTTGTCGCGTGGCCGCCGGTTTTCCGGCAATAAACGTATAAGCCTAATAATTCGTCGGCTCCCGATCCGCGCCGTCCTCTCGAGGTGTTCCGTGAGCTAGCCGTTCTCGACGCGTGCCTTGATATCCGAGTACGCCGCATCGATGAGACAGCTAAGGGCGGCGGCGTTTGTGGCCGTTCCGGGCCTCAGCTTCACATGACGCATGAACTTGCCGCTGCCTTGCAACAAGCGGGCTGGGTCCGGAAGCGCTGCGCCGTGAAAGAACCCCACGTTTACGTGAGAAGTGAATACATTGACGTAGCCGAACGGCGCATCACCCAAACATGCAACCGGACAGCCGTCATGCAAAAGCTCCCGGACTTCGTCCCCGCATTTTCGCATCACCTCAAACCACCGGCGCGCGATGGCTCCCAATTCACCAACACGCTCATTCATCCAGGCATTGATGGCGGGATCGCGCTCGACAGCGCCGTTGAACCGCAGCAATTCCGTTCTCATCGTTGCTCAACTCTCCGCTTTCGAGATCCATGATCACATAGCTCGCTAGACGAGGGGACCACAGGCTTGCCGTGCCCGGTGGAACGAAAATTGTCCTTTGGTCCTATTTAGGTACTTGCAGAGCCAGTGGGAAGTCCGGATTCATCAACGAACTACCGCCATCAACCACAATCGTCTGTCCGGTGAGAAACGACGCTTCCTCGCTGCATAATAGCGCGCACACATTTGCCACATCCGACGGCGTAACCCGCCTCCGCATGGGTGTCCAGCCGGCACTTACCCACTCCTTCAGCGCATCCTGCACCTCTTTGGGGGTCTGCCCGATCACCGTGGTCTCATCTGACGGACCCGGGCTGACGGCATTCACCGTAATGCCGTGGCGCGCGAGTGCAACTGCGAAATACCTGCACATGCTCTCTACTGCCGCCTTGGCGGAACCCATGCCGACCCAGGGCTGCCATCCGCCGGTTACTCCTCCTGGTGTATAAGACAGCGCGAGAATCCGGCCGCCCGAACTCATATGTTTCGCGGCTGCTGGCGCTCCCACAAAGAAGGCGCGTGCCTGGGTATCGAACGCGACCTGCCATTTCGCCAGCGGCACCTCGGTCGCTAACGTGTGTTCGTAGATCTGATCAAGTGTAGGAATGACGCTCTGTATAAAAATGTCGCAGCCGCCCAGCTTTTCAGCAGCTTCCTCGACGATCTCCGCTGCGCGTATTGTGTTCGAAGTATCGCCCTGCACCAGCACACCTTCGGCACCAGCATCTCTGACCTGGGACAAGGTCTTTTCAGCTTCGTCCCTTCGCGTGACGTAGTGGATTGCAATCTTCCTGACGCCCTCTTGCGCCAGCTTCACGGCGATCGCCCGGCCAAATCCGCGGGAGCTTCCCGTGATCAATGCGGTGTTGAGCGTTATCTTCATGGTTCACCACCCGCCTAATCCGCGGGTCTGATTCTACACGATAGCCACGATGCTTTGCAAAACGGGCTCCATTCGTGCTGGGGCGGCGGATCGCCCATGAGTTGACGGAATTCCGCAGGATCGGTAATCAAATCGGGAAGCGCACATCGGCCGTTCGAATTGCATCCGCGCTGGGCGCCCAGCCCGGATGAATCGCCGAATTGTCCGGATCGACAAAACGACCGACGAGACGAAGCCTCTCCTGGCTGATTCGTGTTGTTACTGCCCGCTTGCTCCAAGGCCACCAAGACGGCAAGACCGGCAGATGCCGAAACCGCTACCGTTGGCTTGGATGAAGCCGCACAAAACGGTGATCCGTGTCAGGTCGGCGGGACTTAGACTCGCCGGTGAGAATGGACGCTCGGTGACCTGGTAGCTCACAGGGCTGGTCGGGGCTGCGTGCAGGGTTGTTCCCCAAGCAAGCAGGCCGTTCGCTAGGTTGGCGGGTGTTGCGTTGGCCGCGTTGCAGGTCGGTCCCACCGTAGCCACAACCTTCACAACGATGGAAGTTGGGTGCGCGGGAGTGAGCGTATTGCTCACCAAATCTGAATTAGCCGAAAGAGAAATCAACGCATTCGGCGTGACAACGCAGGAGCAGCAGGAAACCAGTTGTTCATCCGGGGAGAACGTATACACGTTCGCGCAGATGTTGGTCAAAGCCCCGGTGGCCGTGTTCGTTGTACCGGCGTTGGTGATGTTGAACACAGAATCGCCGATGTTGAGATTGGATGCGAAAGTTGTGTTGGACGGCTGACCTACGAAGATACTCGCTGTGGCGACTGCGCCTGCCACTGCCTGACCTATAAGCACAGGACCCGTGGTATTGGTTAGCAGACCTATAGCGGTGCCTAACGCGGTGACGTCCACACGGAAGGTACAACTAGCTCCGCCCGCGAGCGTCGCGCCTGCGAGGGCGATGCTATTGGTGCCAGCAACCGCCGTGATCGTTCCAGCGTCACAGGACCCGGTCAGTCCATTTGGAGTAGCTACTATCAGACCCCCTGGAAGCGTGTCCGCAAAGCTGAGTCCCGTGAGAGAAATGGTGTTCGGATTGTTGAGTGTGAAAGTCAGAGTCGTGGTACCTCCCGGTCCTATGCTGACAGCACCAAACGCTTTTGTAAGTGTCGGCGCGAGGGCAATAACCGTCAGGGTAGCCGTTCCGGCAGCACCCGGTCCCGCACTGGATGCGACTGGACCGGTGGTGTTATTGATAATTACGCTAGTATTGGGTGCGACTAAGTTCACAGAAAATTGGCAGCTGCCGGGGGCAGTCAGTGTTCCGCCGCTAAAGCCGATGCTGGTTCCACCTGCGATGGTGGTAACAACCGCGCTACTTCCGGCGTTACAAGAGCCTGTAATGCCGGTTGGGTTCGCGATAACCAATCCGTTCGTCAGCGTGTCGGTAAAGGCCACACCAGTAAGAGTCGTGGTCGTGCTCGGGTTAGTAATTTTGAAGCTAACCGTTGTAGCGCCTCCCAGGAGAACCGTACTAGGTGCGAAAGACTTTGTTGTGACTGGCTGTGCAACCGCGCCGATGACACTTAACAATGCGGTTACTCCCAAGTATGTTAGTCGGGTCATGCGATATTCCTCCCAAATTTGGAGTTGATTCCAGAGCGTTCATGGCCGCGCCCAAGCCAGGATCATTCGACGCAATACGTGTTGGCTCGTTCTTGGAAGCTTATCAGCGGTCAAGGATTTGTCAATTTCTCAAAATGAAGTAGTCACAATGTACTAATGCGAATATTCGCCAGGTAGGGCGCATCGAAGAGGATCGCACCGGGCACGCGTTCGTGGCGAAGCTCAGCGCCGATGGTTCCACGTTCCTCTATAACACCTCCTTGGCCGGGAGCCGTCGGGACGCCGGCGACAAGATTGTCGCCGATGCAGCCGGGAATGTCATCGTCGCTGGTCACACGAACTCGCCCGACTTTCCCGTCTCACCGGTGCGCTGCAAAGCCGCTTAAAGGGAGATCAGAACGTCTTCGTCGCCAAGCTCGATGCTACTGGCCGCGTCGTGTTCTCCACGTATCTGGGCGGAAGTGGCGCTGATACGGCCGCCGCGATGCAAACGGATTCCGCGGGCGGCATCTATATTGCGGGCCAAACCAGTTCACTCGATTTCCCGGCCACGAGCGGCAGCTTCGAACCGGATTCAATCGTCCCCATGTTTAACAACACGTCGCCTGCCGGATTTGCCGCCAAGCTCAGCGCGGACGGCAGCGCGATCGCGTGGTCTAGTTACGTCATGAGTGTGGATCATCCCGTTTATCAGGGCGTCACTCAACCGGTTTTGGGCGTCGATCAACTTGCGGTATCCTTCTCGGGCGAAGTTTACATCGCGGGGCTCACGGGCCCGGGTTTTCCGGTCACCGCTTCGGCGCCGCAGAATTGTTTCGACGGCTCCCATGCCGCCGAACGCTACACGGGGAACAGGGCAACCAACGCTTTCGTTGCGCATCTTGATTCGCACGGCGCTCTTGTCGACGCAACCTACGTCGGCCAGAGCGTTACGTTCGTGTCCGGTCTGGCGTTGGCCGCGGACGGATCGGTTTTGCTGGTTGCCAACGGCGTCAAGAGTCAGCTTCGGTTCGGTGGGCCTGGGTCGACCGCGCCGGCCTGCCTGTCGCCCGCCATTCTGAATTCCGCAACAATGTCGACCATTCCGTACTCATCGACCGGGCCGGCCTTGGTCCCAGGTGGATTGATCACTCTGACTGGACTTGGAATCGGCCCAGATATGGGCGTCGCGTACCAGCCCGACGATCAGGGCCAAGTCCCGCGGGAATTGGCCGGCGTTGAGGTTCTCTTTGACGGCCAGCCCGCACCGTTGTTTTATGCGCAATCGCGACAGATCAATGCCATGGCTCCCGTAGAACTGAGCGACAAAGTGAAGACGAACATCACTGTCGTGTACAACAAGGTCACGGTCGGGTCGATCTCGCTGTCGGTCGCGCGGTATGGATTTCCAGGGATCTTCCGCCTACGGCCCGGCGTGTCATCGCAGGCGGCGGCATTGAATGACGACGGCACGGTCAACGGTCCTTCGAACCCGGCGGCGCGCGGTTCGGTGGTTGCCGTGTGGGGCACTGGTTTTGGTTTGATCGATCCGCCTTGCACCACCGGCGGCCTCAACCCGTCTGAACCTGTGAATCTCGCGACTGACTTGAGCGTCTACATCGCCGATGGTTCGCCGCCGGGAGTGCCGATGGTGTATGCGCCAGCGCTCTATGCCGGTAGCGCGCCGAACCTGGCGTGTGGAGTTGTGCAGATCAATCTGCGCGTGCCGGATTATGTCTCGTCCGGCGTGTACCAGTTCTTCCCGTGGTCCGGCATGAAGCAGGCCGACGGTAGCGAAGCACTCGCGCCAGGAAACATCGGAGCGACGATTTTCGTGAAGTAGATTCGAGCCGCATGCTATCCTGTCTCCCGCGGAGAGCTAGACTCTTCAAGGCAACAATACCGTGACTCACGATAGATTTCTCCTGGTCTTGGCGGCGGTTTCATTGGTCCGGCCCGCCGCAGCGCAAGCTTCGTCGCCAGTGGTACGGCACCCGGATTTTGCGGGCATCTGGAACTCCGCCACAGCCACCCCTTTGGAGCGCCCCGCCCGGTTCAAGGACAAGGAATTCTTCACGCCCAAGGAAGCCGAGGAATGGGAACGCGCGATGGCCGTCCAAAATGACGAGCCTTCGCCCGCTGCCGCCTCCAAAAGCGTTGGCACTTACAACGTGGCCTTCAGGGAATTCGGCTCGCACGTGGTCAAGACCCGCCGGACATCCATAATCACCGACCCTCCCGACGGCCGGATTCCGGCTCTCACGCCCGCAGCCGCCAGTGAAAAGCGCCGCCGTCAGGAGATGCTTCGGCGACCGGATGGCGCGAAGGATTTGGGGCTACAGGATCGATGCATCATCTTTCCAACCGCCCTGCCGCCGATGATTCCGTATTCCTACAACAGCAATTACCAGATCGTCCAGACCAACGATCAATTGATGATTCACGTTGAGATGATCCACGACACCAGAATCATCGCCTTGAACGGCCGTCCTCACCTGCCGTCACATTTAAGGCTTTGGATGGGAGATTCCGTCGGACAATGGGAAGGCAACACACTCGTTGTGGATACGACGAACTTCAACGACGCAGGCGGCTTCTTCGGCGATGCCGGCGGCATGTTCGGGTCGGACAGAAATCTGCATGTCGTCGAACGATTCAGCTTTCTCGACGCCGACACGATTCTCTATCGCTTCGAGGTGGACGACCCCACCGCTTTCACGCATCCATGGAAGGGCGAACTGACGATGGCGCGGGCATCCGGTCCGATTTACGAATACGCCTGCCACGAAGGCAACTCTGCTGTGGCGAACCTGCTCAACGGATTTCGTGCCAGTGAGTTTCGATAGCCGCCCTAATCATTATTTTCTTCTGCTACATCGTCAATTCGATCTTGGAAATCTCCGGTTTTCGGAGCTGTTCGAGGAGACGCTCAATCAAGCGCTCCATCAGTTCACTCCCAAGAGTTGGCGAAGTTCCAGGTTGAGGACAGGCCCATTCCGTCAGGATTCGTTCGGCCACGCCGTCAATCACTCGACTTCGCAGCTCGTCAAGAATGTGGGTTCGTGCTGGTGTGGCCATGTTCGTTCCTTTTCTCGGCGAAGGGACAATGCGCGCGAAATATGCCTGCAGTTGCTTCTCGAGTTCCTCTTCGGTCTCGTCCAATCCGAAATCGTGTGTCCTCCTGGCAGGTACTGCAGCGGCATATTGAGGCACACTTCGGGGTGTCTCTCCCGATAGTCTCTCTTGCAGACCTTCAATGGCGGAACGTGTCTTGGCAGTGGCGCTGGCAATACTCGCCCCCTGTCGCACCGTCGGATTCTTAGGTGAGGGCACGATCACACCTCCTTCGAGTCAGGTAACTTAGGTGAAACTGTTTCATGGATTATACAGCTTTGGCGTCCCTACCGCAAGGGGTTGAATAAATATTGACAGGGACCGTTCATATAGTGTATAAGTTGTCAAGCCAACATTTCATCTCCCCCGAAGAAGGCTTTGAGCGGTAGTTGTCATGGTAGATTCAAACGCCAGACTGGTCGAGCCGGCCCGGGCTGCTGATGAAACCGGTTTGGTCGAAAAAGCCGTCCCCTTCCGGTTTACTGTGACGTGGACGTCCGTTTTCGACACCCTCGAAACGCCAAGATCCGCAGGCTCTGCCCTCCTTCCAATTCATGAGCGGGTGCGCACGATCATAGCGCCGGCGGAGGCCTTGCGTGAAACTACGGAGGTCACGCCAAGCAGGCCGGGCGAGGACCCGGTTCTCAGAAGCCAAAAGCAGCCTGCGCCGAACTCCGGCGTTCAGTGGGAAATGGTGGTACCGAGAATGGTCCGGTCGACTCCGAAGGCAATCAGCCCGGCCGAGACCGCCGCTACTCCCAGTCGTTCTCGAGCGGTACTTCAACAGCACCCAGAACCCCACCGGAGGTCCAGTTCAGAGAGTCTCAGAGCGATACAGCCGGCGCCACCCCCCGTGGTTGCGGAGTCCGTCCCAGGTTTCTGTTCAGTATCTCCCTCGCTAATCTCCCGAGTTCGCCAGACATCGCTCGGGCTCAAACTGATCCTAGCATCGATTACGATTTCGACTGGAATCGCAGTGCCCATCTGGAGGCACTTCAGTGCCGCGCGGCCGGCCGTCACCGAGATCCAAACAACGACACGCTCCGGGGGTTGGTCGCGCGAACCGGTCACCAGAATAGATGCCGGTTTCAACAGAGCCAGGGAACTGGTTGTCTATCGGCCCTCGCTCAAAGCTACCGATTGCCGGCTCGAGTTCAATTGGAGAGTAAATGCCACAGGCGTGGGATGGGTATTCCGTGCGAAGGACACAGCCAACTATTATGCGATGAGAATTAAGCTTCTCAAGCCTGGGCCCTCTCCCACGCTCAGCGTGGAGCATTTCACTGTTTATCGCGGTGTAGAAGGCGCGCATGGCGAAAAGGTGTTGGTCTTAACGAGGAGCGATCCCGTTCTCCATATCCGAACGGACCTGGCAGGCCCGTCATTCACTGTTTACATAGGAAGCAGTGCTGTGGATTACTGGAACGACACGAGGATGAGCGCGGGCGGTCTAGGCTTTTTTGAGGAATGGCACCAAGGCTCTGATGTCGAGAGCGTTCGAATGTCGTTCGCTCCAGGGACTGAAATCCCACATGACGGGCTGCATGTGTATATGAACAGCTCGGGAGGCGATTAAACTTGTCCGCTGCTGTTACAAACACGATCCGAAGCCAGGTGGAGGCCGCTTTGGCGCTGCGTTCCTCCGGAAGGCTCCAGGACGCCCTGGACATGCTGACCACTCCCGGCGAATACATTTCAGACTTCTACACCATCCGCGGTGAAATCCAGTTTGCGCTGGGTCGTTTCCAAGAGGCCGCCGGAAGTTATTTCACGGTTGTTACCTCAGAGCCGGACAATACATTCGCTCAGTATCATCTCGCCGTATGCTTGCATCACTTGAGCCGCTGGGCTGAAGCTGCTCAGACTTTTCAAAGAGTACTCGATTCCGACCCGCATCGTGACAATGCCCGTCTGGGCCTCGGCGCCTGCCTGTTGCATCTGCATCGTGCCGAAGAGGCGCTAGCCAATTTTGACAGCTGCTGGTCGGATGCGGCGCGTGGGCGGGCCTTGTTTGGCAAGGCGGTTGCGTTGCAGTTACTCGGTCGACTGGATGAAGCGAAAGGCATATATGAGCGATTGCTGATCGCAGATCCAAAATCTGAGGAAGTTCTGTCGAATTTGATCGCCATGAGCATCGAAACCCACGACCTGGACGCAGTGAGGCGGTTTTCCATGCGACTCCTGGACCTTTCCCCCCAGGCGAGTGTTGCCCTCCGCGGTCTTGCTGCTGCCGCGCTGGAGCAACACGAATATGAGGGTGCGGTCCGGTACTGTGGCCGCATCGTCGAACAAGCTCCTGACTGCATAGAAGCCTGGCACAATTTGCGATTCGCGACGGGTCGTATCATGTCCACGCTGCAAAGGCCCGAAGCTGCATCCACTTCAGGGGGTAGGTAGTGGCCCGCTTGCGCGTTCGCATTGAATTGAATCGCGGTGGAGTGGGAGTCCCGCTGCACAAACTTGCCAGCGTGGTTCAAGAATCGCAGAGATTCTTTCAGATGCTCGCCCAGGACGTCCACATTGAAAGGGAGCGGGGAGAATGGCTAGCCTTTGATTTCGATCACGAGTCCCTCAACTTCACGGCCGAGTATGTGGGCCCCGTATCAGCCGAACAGGTGCGGGCCTTTTGCGCTGCGTTCGATGGCGTCACATCGTTGCGACGCGCCACCATAGCGCAGTTCACGCGAATAGCCGACGCGATCGGCGAGGACGAGCTCATCGGTTTTGGCCTTTATCCAAACAGTCATGAGAGCGAGCCCAGCGAATGGCGTTGCCTTTCCAAGCGCGATGCCTTGAGGATCGCGGACGAGATCCAGTTGCTTTTGGGAGCCGCCGGAGAACTTGATCAGGAGACGTACTTTCCTTCCGTTGTCGATAGTAGCGCCGGAGCTCGCCTCTTTAAAGAACGCCATCAGCGCCCTTTGCCGGCTGCCGACCAATCCCGCTGGCCGAACTTCGTACGTGAGGTGGAAGCGACCTTATCGAAGCGGATCGGTCGTCTGGAAGGAGAGGTTGAAAACCATTCGCAGCTGATCGGCGACTTGCGCGAGAACTCAGGGAATGTCGAGGAAAGCGTCCGAAGTCTGCTCTCCACCGTCGAGAATTTCTGCGGCCAAGCCACTCGCCAAATCGAGAGGTACTCGGCGCCCCAGTTGACAGCCCCCTCACGTCCTCCTCGTTCGGATCGAAATTGGAGAGTTATCCTGACTGCGGCGATTGTGGTTTTGGGACTTGTGTCCGTCAGTATCCTGCTCTGGCCTTCAAAACCACAGGAGCGCGGTTACCAAGCTGTCAGCGCGGCGAGCGACACACCTGCAATCGAGCCTAGCAAGAGGGAAGCGTCTCCCGCCAGCATGAATCCTCCGGTGGCATCTAGCAAACCAATACGGGCGACGGAAAAAACTTTTCGTCCGGTTGAGCCGGACCGGTCTAAAGGCACTGTTACTGAATCTTCTGCTCCCGCAGCCTCGACAGAACTTGATTCGCTAGTCATGCATGTTGATTTAGAAGCGCGTGAACCCGCATGGGTTTCCATCACCGACGCGGACGGCAAGCACTTGTACGCCGGAGTTCTACAGGCGAATGAAACCCGCAGTATCGATTTCACTAAGGGAGCGATCCTACGCACCGGCAATGCCGGCGGACTGATAGTCCGTTTCAACGGCAAAGAGATTGGGGACATCGGCCCGGCGGGCAAGATTCGCGACGTCGAGTTTCAGAACGGCACCTTCAGAATTCTCTAGAGGTTCGGCCTGGGCGCGAATTTCGAAGGTCAGGCCGCGTTGACTGGACAATCCGTCCGCGAAGCGCTCAGACTGATGGTTTGTTCTCGCTATTGCTTCAGCCGGCTCCCGCGCAGGAAGACTACCTCGTCGCCGAGCTCTGGCAGGAAGGAACCACCGGCATTGTCGAGGAAGAAGGCGGCATCCGCGCGTTCTTCGATGACTCGGCCGATGCTCGCAGGCTGCTCGACCGCTTTGCCAACCACGCGCCCAAGCTTCGCCAGGAGCCGCGCACCGATTGGGAGCAAGTCACGCGCGATGCCTGGCCGGCGCTCGAGATCGGCCAGCGGTTCTTTCTGGTTCCACCATGGTCCGCAGATTCCACGCCGGCCGGGCGGCTAAGGCTAGTCGTGCATCCCGGCATGGCTTGCGGTACAGGACGTCATCCGGCGACGCAACTCTGTCTAGAAGCGCTCGAACAACGCATCCAACCAGGCGATCGAGTGTTGGACGTGGGCACGGGCTCTGGCATCCTGGCGGCTGCGTCGAACTTGCTCGGCGCCGGAGTGATCGGCTGCGATGTCGATCATGACGCAGTCGCAATCGCCCGCGAGCGCGTGAATCTGCCGTTATTCACCGGTTCGGCCGATGCGATCCGCTCAAACTGGGCCGACGTCATCGTCGCCAACATCGATTCGGCTGCGATCGAGCACCTTGGCCCGGAGTTCGATCGCGTCCGAAAGCCAGCCGCCACGCTAATCCTCTCTGGTTTTCACGAATCGGATACGCCGCAAGGTTTCCACGCGAAGAGAATTCTCCGGCGCGAAGAGTGGGTGTGTTTGATCTGCTGAGTTTCCAAAACAAGAAAGCCCACGGAGCCGTGCTCACCGTGGGCCTCTTGTTGAATCGGGGGAGGTGTTAATTCGAGGGACGGCGCTTCAAGGTCGGGCGCTCGTCTTCGTCGCTCTTCGGCTTCTTACCATCTTCGTCGGCGTCCACCGGACCTGTGCCAGATCCCGGCGTTCTGCGCAACTGGGGCTTATTCACATCCTTGTCGTCGATCTTGCGGCGATTGTGCATCGCCAGTAGCCGATTCTTTACATCGTTGAATTCGGAGGTGGTGACGACGTACTCAGGCTTCGCCACCAGATAATCCTGAATATTCTTTTGCGCCGCCCGGATCCGATCGTCGGTCATGGGGTGCGTGGAGAATACTTTGGCCATCGTTCCTGGCTTACGCTTTTCCAGCGTTTCGATCTTTTCGAAGAAATCGACGAACGAAGTCGGATCGTAGCCGGCCTTATACATGTATTCCAGGCCCAGCAAGTCGGCTTCGGATTCAAATCCGCGCGAGAACTTAAGGAACCCGATCGGGACCAGGATGCTGGCCGCCTGATAAATGCCGTACGTCGTCCAGCCGCCGCCCATGACCATGAGCGGGATGGTTGCCAGATTCGCGATCTCACCGCGCGTGGCCTGACGTGTTCCATGCCGCGCAGCAACGTGCGCAATCTCGTGCGCCATCACCCCGGCTAGCTCAGCTTCATTCTCGGCTTTGAGGATCAAGCCCGAGTTCACGAAAAAGAATCCGCCGGGCAGCGCGAATGGGTTAACTTCTTCACTGTCGATGACCTTGATGGTGAAGGGGACTTTTGCGTCGGAGTTCCGTACCAGATTCTGGCCGATCCGGTTCACGTACTCGGCGATCACCGGATCGCTGATGATCTTGGCCTGCCGTTCGACATCCTGCGCCAGGCCCTTGCCGAGCGCGATCTCTTTTTCAAGCGAATAGAAATTGACACCCTTACCCACATCCCGGTTCCCGATCTGCTCGGGATCTTTCTTGGGGTCTTTGGCGGACACCGCGTTGGGCGCGGCAAATGTGAGAATAACAAGGAGACTGAAACTGGCGGACAACAAACGTTTCATGCGGACTCCTAGCAACCAGTATAAACCTTCATTTATTAAACGCGCAGGGGGCAAAATGAGTTTCGGTCAAGTAGATCCGGATAGGGCGTGTTGATGGACGAACTCTGGAGGCAGTATCGCGATCAGTTTCCCGTCACCCAGCGGCTGATTTACCTGAACCACGCGGCCGTGGCGCCCTTGCCCAAACGGTGTGCCGACGCTATCAAGGCCTTCGCCGGCGACGCCTTGGAAAACGGCTCTTTACACTACGACACATGGCTGGATACCTATGAGGCGCTTCGAGTTGCAGCCGCGCGGCTGATGGGGGCCGACCGCCGTGAAATCGCCATCATCAAGAACACTTCGGAAGGCATCGCCACGGTCGCCATGGGTATCGACTGGCGCCCAGGCGACCGCGTCGTGGCCTTCCGCGAGGAGTTTCCGGCCAATTATTACCCTTGGAAACGGTTGGAGGCCCAACGCTGTAGTGTCGAATGGCTGTCGATCCACGACCCGATCGAGAACATCGAACGAGCTGCTCGAGGAGCAAAGCTGCTGGCCATCAGTTTCGTGCAGTACCTCAGCGGGCAGCGAGTGGATCTGAATGCGATCGGCGAGATCTGCAAGCGTAACGGGTGTTTCTTTATGGTCGATGCTATTCAGGGACTGGGTGCCTTTCCTTTGAATGTACGGACCGCGAACATCGACGCCCTCGCGGCCGACGGCCATAAATGGATGCTTGGACCGGAGGGCTGCGGTATCCTCTACGTCCGCAAGGAACGGCAGGACGCGGTTTTTCCCAAGGAATTCGGCTGGACCAACGTGGCCGGCTATAACGATTACGCCTCCCGCGACATGACGCTCCGGCCTGACGCCGGCCGCTACGAATGCGGCACGCTGAATACGGTCGGGTGTTTCGGGCTGCGCGCGTCCATCGAGTTCTTGCTGGAGATCGGCATCGAACGCATAGCTCCGGTGGTGCAGGCGTTGACCGACCGTCTGTCCTCAGGCGCGCAGAAAAAAGGTTATCAACTGCTGGGCGACCGGACGCCCGACAATGGCGCCGGTATCGTCGCGATGCACAAGCCCGGGGTCGAAGTGCGCAAGGCGGTCAAGGATCTCAAGGATCGCGGGATAATCGCCACTCAGCGGCAAGGTTGGATTCGGTTCTCTCCGCATTTCTACATCAGCCCGGATGAAATCGATCGGGTGGTCGAAGCGCTACCGTAGCCCAGACCCGGAGCGCCCGCACTTTGCTCTGTCGCCCTAAGGTCTCCTTTCGAGTGCCCTAAGGCCTCCCTTCTAGGGACCAACGGTACCTTCGGGGAATAGAATCAGAAATAGATGCGAGATAAAATGCGGCGGTCTGTCTTCATCGCGATCCTGCTGGCGGCCAGTAGCTGTTGTTTTGGCCAGTCCTGGTCGGTAGGCGGCGCTGGCGGGTTTGGTGTTTATCACGAGGCCACGCTCAATAACGCCGCCGGATCGGCGAGTGCCAGTTTCAACGATGGCTTTGCGGCCGGTGCGGTTCTAGGCGAAAATGCCGGCGAGCATTTCGGCGGGGAGCTGCGATATACGTTTCGTGATGGCGAGTCCCGATTGCGATTCGGCGGGCGTGAGGTGAATCTCGACGCCTCGGCCCATGTCATTCATTTTGACTTCCTGGCATACGCGACGGGACGTCATGCCCGGTTCCGTCCGTTCCTGGCCGGAGGCGCCGGCATCAAACGCTACATGGGCATGGGTCAAACGGATCCATCGCAGCCTTTGCGGAATTTTGCAACGCTCGCGCACGAGGATGAAGCGAAAGCACTTGTCAGCGTCGGCGGTGGGGTCAAGGTCGCGATAAACGATCAGTGGCTGGTACGCTTCGATTTCCGTGACTATGCGACGCCGTTTCCAGAGAAGGTCATCGTGCCGGCAACGGGCGTGAAAGTTAACGGATGGCTGCACGATTTCGTGCCGATGTTTGGAGTGGATTGGACCTTCGGACGCTAAGCCCATCACCGCGGAACGCAAGCGGTCGGGATCAGGCGTTGCCGGCGGACTGACGTTGCAGGGCAGGTCTCAGATTCATGTTGCGAATCAGCCGGTGCAGATAGTTGGGATGGAGACCCAGCAATCGGGCAGCTTCACTGAGATTGCCATTCGCCTGCTCGACCGCATTGACAATCAACTGTTTTTTCGTCTCACGCACTGCGTCGTGGAACGCGTTGGCGTCCGAACCAGCCGGACCGGCTTTCTCCAGCAACGACTCGGGCAGGTCTTCGGGCAGAATCAGCTCGCTCGACCCGAGCACCACCGCGCGTTCGATGGCATTCTCCAGTTCGCGCACGTTGCCGGGCCAATCGTAGTTCATCAAGCGGGCTCGAGCTTGCGGCGAGATTCCCAGCACCGGGCGATTCGCACGCTTCGCATACTTGGCGGCGAAATAGCTGGCCAAAAGCGAAATATCGGGGCGGCGGTCGCGGAGCGATGGCATCCGCAATGACACCACGTTGAGCCGATAGTAAAGGTCTTCTCGAAATCTTCCCCTCTTGACCTCTTCCTCAAGATCGCGATTGGTGGCGGTGATCAGCCGCACATCCAGCTTGATGGTGCGAGTACCTCCCACGCGTTCGAATTCGCGTTCTTGCAGGACACGCAGCAGTTTGGCTTGCAGAAGCGGCGCCAGCTCGCCGATCTCGTCCAGGAAGACCGTTCCTCCCTCGGCGATCTCGAGCTTCCCTTTTTTCTGAACAATGGCGCCCGTGAAAGCGCCTTTTTCGTGACCGAACAGCTCGCTTTCAAGCAGCGTCTCAGCAAGCGCCGCACAATTGATCGCAACGCAGGGCTGTTTGGCGCGGCTACTGTTGCGATGGATGGCGCGCGCCACCAGCTCCTTGCCGGTGCCACTCTCCCCGGAGATAAGCACCGTGGATTCCATCTTCGCCACGCGACTGATGAACTGATAGACCTCCTGCATGCGCGGGCTTTCGCCCACCATGTTGTGTTCGACATTCATCTCGCCTTGTAGACGATGATTCTCCTCTTCCAGCCACTCCATGCGGCGCGCGTTGTCGAGCGCAAAAGCGGCGATGCTGCCGATGGCAGTCAACAACTGGAGGTGGTCCTCGTCAAAACGGACGGCGGGGTCGCTAGCATCCAGATAAATCACGCCCAGGATACGATCGAAAACTTCGAGCGGAACTGCGAGCACGCTGCGAATGTTCCGCATGACAACGCTGTCAGTCTGCGCGAAGGCTTCAGCAGCCGGTAAATCGTTGCACAGCACGGCCACGCGCTCGTCCATCACCTGAGATACGATGGTGCGGCTGACTTGCACGGTCGGATTGGGCCCGGTGCGGCGGTCCCAGCCAAAGACGTTGCATTCCTCGAGCCCCCCGTCGCAGAGGAGAATGGCGCCGCGATCGGCGGGCGCGATTTCAAGGATCGATTCCAGCACTTGCTTTTCGAGCGCCTCGAGCCCGCGCACGGAATTAACAGCCTTGCTGATCCGGACCAGCACGTTGAGATCCCGGACCATTCTTCCGGAGGGCGTGATGCGATCGAGATCACTCAAATAGAGCGCGTCCTGCTTTCGCAGAACGATGGTGGAGCTGCCGCCGCTGTCGTCCTTGTCGAATTCGACCGAAGTGGAGACTCCCCCGCTGGTTTGCGCGTCCGGAAGCACAAAGAGGAAGAGAGAATTTCCGAGCTTAATTTCGTCGCCGGATGCAAGCACGCGCTCGGTCACGGGCACGCCATTCACAAAAGTGCTGTTGCGGCTATTCAGGTCTTGGATCTTGAATTGTCCGGCCTCGCGCACGATGAGGCAATGTTTGCGGGAGACGCCAGCGTCGACGACCGATATGACATTCGACGGTTCGCGCCCAATCGAGACTTCATCGACGCATAGCGGAATGCTGGTTCCCTTGAGCGGCCCAGCCAGGGCTTCGAGTTCGCCGTGAAGATCCGCCATTGTTGCTTGTGGTAAAAGTATAGCCGATCTTCAGTCCTGTACTATCTCACGTGCCTGTACCTATATCTGAACAGATAGGGTTGGCGAAGCGAGCGATCGATCGTAAGAATCGAAGCCAACTCTCAAACATCTATTTTTCAATCGAGTGCAAAGAAACCTTGCCTTGCTAGCGACTCTAGATCCAATGGTTCCGGGATTGCTATACACGTTGGGCTAGCACTGGGGTCAAGCACTACTACTTCCTGGTTTAGCTAATGTTTGTTGTGGCGATTGAGAGCATTTGGTTAACTCTTGGAGGATTCTGATCGGACAAACACGCAGGCCGCTTTAGACGTTCCCTCCGCCTGAAGTGACCGAGTGGCTTGTCAGCTTCGGGCGATGCCGCCCTTGCGGAAGCAGTACGGAGGAGTGCAGCTTCCGTTTGCACGGTCGGCGGACGGTTCCCCCCAGGGACCGTCCGCCGACGTCGTGATTCGATTCTTTGGTTCAATTCTTCCGGCTAAGTGGAATACCCTATCTGACTGGATAGGTTGTCTATCTGATGAGATAGGGCCGATTGGAGTTTCCGCCACGAGCCGCATCTTCACCCCAGTCGAATGTCAGCCGTATCACCCTTGTTTTCTGTAGCTTACCTTGCATAGTACTACGCGCCTCCGGGTCGTGGTACTCTTGGCATCCGGGTTGCACTTCTGAGAAGCGTCCGAAAGGACCGGAACCAAGACAAGGAGGCATCGCCAATGAGGACTAAGACGAAGATCAAAGCAGGCGCCGCTGTTTGGGGCACCTAGTTCAAATTTGAGCCCGCAGCCGCGCTCCTACCTGCGCAGCATCGGGCAAGATTCCAGAGGGAGAAGAAAAGGATTAACAGAAGGAGAGCGAATGCGGACCAAGACCAGAATCAAAGCCGGCGGCGCAGTTTGGGGCGGCTGATCTAAAGAATACGAATTTTCCTACCAAACCCAAGTCGTGAATCGGACCTGGCGGTTCCTCACCGTCGGGTCCGATTCGTTTTTGCAGGCGATGTCTTTCTTCGGCGCGCCTGAACCCGTCAGCCGTTTTACAATTGAGGGTTCTAAGCGTCTCCAATGAACTCTCTCCTCCAAGATCTGCGCTACGGATTCCGCATGATGGCTAAGACCCCGGGCTCGACCCTGATTGCCGTCATTGCCCTGGCGCTCGGCATCGGCTCCAACAGCGCGATCTTCACCGTCGTCAACGCGGTGCTCTTGCGGCCGCTGCGCTATAGGGATCCCGGCCGCTTGGTTGTCATCTGGGAAACGAAACTGAGCAAGGGCATCGTGCAGGAGCAGGTCTCGCCACCCGATTATCGCGATTGGATCGAGCGGCAGCGCGTCTTCGACCAGACAGCGGCTCTGCGGCCGCAGCCGGCAGTGCTCACCGGCGGGCAGCTTCCCGAGCGCGTGGAGACTGCGCTCATTACGCCGGGCGCATTCGAGCTGCTGGGCGTAAAGGCCGCATTGGGACGGACTTTTTTCGCCGAAGAAGATCAACCGGGACGGAATCGAGTGGCTGTGCTCAGCCACGGCTTGTGGCAGCGGCGTTTCGGCGGCGACACGGGCATTCTCAATAAGAACGTTATTGTTGACGGCAACAGTTTCACCATCGTGGGCGTTACCCCGCCCCAATTCCGGCTGCTCGACACGCCGTCCGAGCTGTGGATGCCGTACACGCTGGATTCGAAGGAACTATCGCAGCGAGGCTTTCATACCCTGCGAGTGATCGGTCATCTGAAGCCGGGGACCAGCATCGAGCAAGCGTCGAGCGAGATGCAATCGATCGCCGGTGGCATCGAGCGGCAGTACGCCGATACTAACGCGGGCTGGAGCACGAAGATTGTTCCATTGCGCGATCAACTAGTGGGCGATGTCGGACCAACTTTATGGACTTTGCTCGGAGCCGTGGTGCTGGTGTTGCTGATCGCCTGCGCGAACGTCGCGAACCTCCTGCTGGCGCGCGCCGGCAGCCGCGAAAAAGAGATCGCGCTTCGAACGGCGCTGGGAGCAAATCCGCTGCGCTTGGTGCGGCAACTCTTGACCGAGAGCGTGATGCTGGCGCTCGCGGGCGGACTGCTCGGGTTGGCGATGGCCTCGTGGAGCGTTTCGGCGCTGATGCGCTTCGGACCGGAAAATCTTCCGCGGCTGGAGGAAATCGGCATCGATTGGAGAGTGCTGGCGTTCACGCTCGGCGTGTCGCTTTTGACCGGCATTGTTTTTGGGCTCGCGCCGGCTCTATCGAGCGTGCGGTCGGACCTTAATTCGGTTTTAAAGACCAGCGGCCGGGGCACCACGGGCAGCCGGAACCGCGCCCGATTGCGGAATGCGCTGGTGGTTTCCGAAATTGCATCCTGCGTTGTGCTGCTAACGGGAGCGGGATTGCTGATCCGAAGCTTCGCGCGATTGGAGAGCGTGAATCCGGGCTTCCACCCCGATCACGTGCTTACGATGCAGATCGCGCTGCCCGAGGCGCGCTATTCAGGAGTGAAGGTCGCCCTTTTCTATAAGCAACTGGTGGAGCATG
>JACXTT010000867.1_pt1 | contig 51564 bp, 43 predicted proteins | sample 9270951 | NCBI WGS metagenome assembly JACXTT01 (sample SAMN15532306, study PRJNA645909) | rock metagenome | isolation source: weathered quartz diorite | place: Puerto Rico | collected 2017-06-21
AAAAGATTCCATCACATTCCCGAGGAAATTATTACCGGCGTAGTTACCAGTAAGGGACAACCATTGCCAGGTGTAACTATTGCTGTTAAAGGAATAAAAGGAGGAACAGTCACAGATGCAACCGGACATTTTACAATTAAAGCGAGTCCCAATGACATGCTGATATTCAGTATGATTGGATTTGTTAAACAAGAAGTACTGGCAGGTGGTAAAACAAACCTTTCTATTGAATTGATTGAGGATTCAAAATCACTTAACGAGGTGGTAGTGGTGGGGTACGGTACCCAAACAAGGAAAGACCTGACATCATCTGTTGCCTCTGTTAAAGGCGAAGAAATTGCGAGAGTACCGGTAACCAATCTTGATGCAGCGTTGCAAGGAAAAGTAGCGGGTGTTCAGGTGGTTCAGAACTCCGGTGCGCCGGGCGACGAAACTTATATCCGTATCCGGGGTAACGGATCGTTGTTTGGTGAAAACCGGCCATTATATGTAATTGATGGTGTGCCGATGAATAATATTCCTGCTGGAGTATCTCCGCTTGGAGGAGACGGTCAACGGATAACCGCTACCAATGATATTAACCCCAATGATGTGGAATCTATTGAGGTACTGAAAGATGCAGCGGCAACAGCTATCTATGGCTCTCGTGCAGCTGCCGGTGTAATTCTGATAACGACTAAGAAAGGTAAGGCCGGAAGAGCCCGCTTTAATTTCAACGCTTATACCGGTGTGGCGACAGTGGAAAAACGACTTTCCTTACTTAATGCCGACCAATATGTAGATCTGATTACGGAAGAACGTGCCAATGCGAATCTTCCGGTGGACCCTGCAATTGTTAAAACTGGCACCAATACCAATTGGCAGGATGCCATTTTTAGGAATGCACCCATCTCCGAATACAATCTATCTATTTCAGGTGGAGATAAAAATATCACTCATTATTTATCGCTTGGATATCTTGATCAAACAGGCACAATTGTAGGCCGGCAACATTTTAAACGTTTCAACGGACGGATAAATCTGGAATATAAAGCAACAGATGATTTAAAGATCGGCATAAGTATGAACGGTATGCACTCGTTAAATAATCGTATCGATAATAGTTTTTCCGGCCAATCTGTTCTTGCCAATGCATTGATATATAACCCCAATTACCCGATTTATAATGCTGATGGAAGCTATTATTATGATGTTAACCGCAGAGCTACCAACCCGGTGATGCTGGCCAATAATCTTCGATTTGTATCTATTGTTGATCGTTATGTGGGTAATATTTTTGGGGAGTATACTATTCTGCCAAATCTGAAATTCCGGACGAGTTTTGGTATGGATAATCAAGGTATCCAGGATGATCGTTATCAATCTACCCAAATCAACAACCAAAGCGCTGCAACCGGGGCTGCTGACTTTTTTACGCAGCTGCTTTGGCTAAACGAGAATACCCTTACTTATACCGCAAATTTACCCAAAGGACATTCACTGTCGGGGGTGATCGGTGAAAGTACCCAGGTGACCAGTATCCGGAGAATTGGTGCGGCCGGGAATACCAATGCTACAGATTTGATTGAGGCGATAACCGGTTTTACAAATCGTACAGAAGCAAGTGACTATCGCTCTAAATCCGGATTGCTCTCTTATTTTGGACGTGTCAATTATAATTACAGGGATCGGTACCTTGTACAAGTAGCCGGACGTATTGACGGCTCTTCGCGTTTTGGTACAAACCAAAAATATGGATTCTTCCCAACTATCTCTGGTGGCTGGCGCATTAGTAATGAATCATTTATGAAGAATCAAACTTTCATTGATGATTTGAAGTTACGCGCAAGTATCGGTGTTTCCGGGAGCCAGGAAGGTTTAGGAAATGATTTTCCGTCATTGGCAACCTATGCCACTGGGGTTAACTACGGTACAGAGCCAGGAATTGCAGCCTCGACACTATCAAATAAAGATTTAAGCTGGGAAGCAACCACGCAAACAAACATCGGATTGGATCTTTCCCTTTTCAATAGTCGCATTAACATCACGGTCGACGCTTACCTTAAACAAACAAACCGGTTGATCTTTAAATTAGATCTGCCTTATACTTCGGGTTTTGCCAGAACAAATGGAGCAAACATAGGTAAACTGCAAAATAAGGGTATTGACATCAATGTGAGTACTGATAATATCAGGGGCAAATTTGCCTGGAGTACAAATTATAATATGTCTTTTAACCGGAACAAGATCACCGATTTACCACAATTGGTTGTGGGCGATCCCAGCAGTTCCGATTTTACAGAAAGTTTACCGGGGCTTTATGGCACAACACTCCCTACGAGTATTTATCGTGTAGGCGAACCTGTTGGATCTTTTTTTGGCTATAAGAGCCTGGGTGTAAATCCGGCAACTGGAAATATGATCTATCAGGATACGAATGGTGATGGAAAAATTAACGCTGCAGATAGAGTTATCATTGGAAACGCGTTACCTAAATTCACCGGTGGATTTACGAATACTTTCAGTTATAAGGGATTTGATCTAAGCATTTTCCTTTATTTCTCGTATGGTAACCAGGTATATAACCAAACCAGGGCTATCTTGGAGCGCATGGCTGGTTACAATAATGGTAACACAACAACGCTGAATCGATGGACACCTGCTAATACTGTTACCAATGTGCCTAAAGCCGTTTTTAACGATCCGGTGGTTACCAATAGTCTTACCAATGGAGAAATGTCATCACGTTGGGTAGAGAATGGTTCCTTTATCAGGCTCAAAAACATCACATTGAACTACAATATCCCGGCATCTGTTTTAAAAAGGCTGCGAATTCAATCGGCAAAAGTATTTCTGAGCGGACAAAATCTTGCTCTATGGACTAAATACTCCGGATATGATCCGGAAGCGCAAAACCAGTCGGTCAAAAATTCACAACTCGGTATTGACTATGCGGTTCAGCCACAACCACGTACCATCAGTGCAGGCATCAATGTTAGTTTTTAATTCATCCATTATGAAAAAGTTTTTAATAACACTTCTTATACCAGTATTTGTACTTAATTCGTGCACCAAAGTACTTGACCAGGTTCCACAAGATAAAATCACGGAAGAAAATTTTTATAAAACCCCTGGTGATGCCGAAGCAGCAGCAACTGGTATTTATGATGCGGCACAGGCATTATCTACCCAATATCCGGTGGCTTTTGACGCGGCATCCGATCTGGCCAATGCCTTACTAATTAACTACAGTCCATTTTCACAGCATGGAATTACGGTTGACAATGCTATAGTGGCTTCCTACTGGCAAAATAACTATCTGGGAATAGGCCGGTGTAATGATGTGCTAAAAAATGTGCCCAATATTAACAGCAGTTTGTTTGCCGCCGGGCAAAAAGAGCGGATCCTGAGTGAGGCTTATTTTATGCGAGCCTATTTTTACTTTAACCTGCTAAAAGCCTTTGGTGGGGTACCACTTGTAACCGTACCTTATGATTCTTTCAACGCTGACTTTACCATAGCGCGCTCTACAACCAATCAGGTATACGCTCAGATCCTTGCTGATCTGAAAAATGCTGAACCTAATCTTCCTTTAAGTTACCCCTCCAATATTGATACCCGGGGAAGGGCTACTCAGGGCGGGGCAAAAGCGCTTATGGCTAAAGTATATTTAGCTATGAAAGATTATACCAACGCGGCTGTAAAAGCGCTTGAGGTAATGAATAACAGTACTTATAACCTTGTAACCGGTGCATCGACGTATGCAGCCATGTTCTCCGCATCATCTAAAAATAGTAATGAATCTATTTTTGAAATTCAATATGTAAGCTCATCATCTGAGAGCAATGGTTTGTTTAGTTTTTATGTACCAACTCCGGCCCCAAGCGGCATTCAAGGGGGCAGTTACCAAATTGTACCTACAGATAAGATCATCAATGCCTTTGAAGCTGGTGATATCAGGAGAACGGTATCAGTAAGCAATAGTCCCGCCACGCCCTCTGTCCCTTATATAGGTAAATATTTAAGACTGACCAATGGTACTGATCCTAATATTATAGCTATCAGACTTGCCGATATTATCCTGATACGGGCCGAAGCACTGAATAATCTGGGACAAACTGCCGGGGCAACAGATGCCTTGAACATTATTCGGAGAAGGGCGTTTGGATTGCCGTTAAACACAGCTTCCAGTCGGGATTTTCCCAGTGCAAATGATACCGCTAATGGTTATAATTTAACGCAGGCTATTGAAAATGAGCGGATGAAAGAGCTGTGCTTTGAAGGGCAACGCTTTGATGACCTGGTTAGAACTGGTCGTGCCGCAGCTGTCCTCGGAATCAGTACGAATCAAACTTTATGGCCTATTCCGCTTCGTGAGGTTGGCCGTAATCCTAAACTACAACAAAACCCAGGCTATTAACCCTACTTATTACCATTATGAAAAAGAGCTTAATTTACACACTGTTGTTTTGCGTTACAGGTATAATTACCAATTGTACAAAGCAAATGACCGCAACCAATGATCATTTAAAAGCTATTAATCATCAAAAGAATACCAATTCTGTTAATGATTATACAGTTACCTGGTTTGGAAACAATTTTCCTGCTGTTACTAACTATGTAGGGAATGCTGCCCGATCAATGTGGGTATCACCAGAAGGCGTTGTTTATACCGCATCTCTTTGGGATGAAAAGGGAAGAAATATAGGGATATACCAAAATGGCAACACTATAGGGGCCATGGGCGGTACAAAAGATTCCCAGGGTAGTGCGATAGGTGGCGATTCAACTTATATTTATACGGCACAGCAAGCACCAAATTCCGGGTACATCGGTCGCTATAACCGAAGTTCGAAAACACGTGATCTGCTTTTTAAAGCGAGTAATGGTACGGGAGAAGCTATTCGTGGGATTGTGATTAATGGCAACGAGATTTTTGTAAGTGATTTTGCCGGAAACAGGATTGGAGTATATTCTAAAACCGGTTCTCTGTTAAGAGAATGGACAGTTACAGAACCGGGGGCAATAACTATAGATGGCCAATCTCAATTGTGGGTTACACAGATGAGCACGGGGCAGGTAAAAAGCTTTAGCACCAGCGGCGTTGCCGGACCGGTTATTACAATGGGGGCAAATGCCCAGCCTTCTGCACTCTATTGTGACAAGACGGCTGGCCTGCTTTATATTGGTGATCAGGGCCCGGATCAAAATATCAAAATCTATACTAACCTGGCATCAACGCCTCAATTACAGGGCACTTTTGGTGTTACCGGCGGTTACCTGGAATCAACTATGGGTATTCGTGGCCAAACCGGAGATAAGCGATTTACCCGGATAGTAGGTATAGGAAAGGATAACACCGGTCAATTATATGTGCTCAATAATCCATGGGGAGGTTCCTGGGATCTGGGACGTAACGGAGCGACGGATATTCATTGTTACGGTGCTTCGGGCAATTTATTGTGGGAGTTACAGGCGCTCAATTTTGAAGGAAATGCCGCTGCTGATTCAGGAACAGATGGTGCAGATTTTTACAGTGCGAACATTTTTTATACCTATAGCGGTACCGGAGGCGGAAGGTATAAAGGTAATACTATTGATCCTTTCCGGTACCCATCCGACCCACGTATCAATATCAGTGACCCTTCAAGAGGGTTACACTTCGGGCAGTTTGCCGATGTTGGCGGAAAAAAGATCCTGATTGCCTGCGGTCAGAATCCGGATGTTTTGTATAGTTTTTATTTTAACAGAAACACCGATGGCTATATTGCCATCCCTGGTGATTCATTTACCAAAATACGCAATGGTTTTGCACTGGATTCCCTGGGTAATGTATGGACCTCGCAAGATAAAACCAATGCTATTCAATATTACGAATTAACCGGATTTGGCGGCAATGGAAAACCAACCTGGGCTTCGCCCGTGAGTACACCTGTACCGGCAAGTATAGCCCGTCTTAACCGGTTGATATATTTACCAAATGGTGACCGGATGATATTAGCAGGTGGCAATAATGATTGGACGCTTATCGGAAACCGGATAGAGGTTTATAACGGATGGAAGGCTGGTAACCGCACACCCAATACCGTTATTACTTTAACCAGGGGCCAGGCAAAATCTATGACTGCGGCTGGGAATTATGTATTTGTGGGCTATTATGCGATGCCGAATATCGATATTTTTGATTTGGCTACCGGAGCATTAGTGTTGAGCATGACCAGTAATAATGATGTTTATGTTGGCAATGATGTCGACTCGATGTATGGCATCAGCGCTTACCGTAAATCGAACGGTCAATACCTGATCACGAAGGATGATTATAATGCTAATAAAGTAGTGCTTTATCAGTGGACTCCATGATAATTATAAAATAACCGATAAATATAAATGAATATCATTAAATCGATAAAATACAAAGTTATCCTGTTGCTTCTGCTGTTAAACTATTTAACGGCAGGGGCACAGATGACAGCGCCGGAGCAATGGGTGAACTATGACCTGGTTTTTAATCTTAAAACCGGATTAAGACAATATGATTACAATGTTGCCCTGGTTCGTTCAAGTACCAATACAAATGTGCTTTGGCCCGGCGAGCAGGCTCAATATACCATCCAGATTGTTAACAATCTTGCCGAACCCCTGGATGCTAAAGGGAAACTGGAGATTATTCATTACGGCACAAAAGGCAGGCCTAATGATATCTGGCAGCCTGAGGTAGTAAAGTATGCTACCGTTTCTACATCAGATCTGCAGGTATCTTTAAAAACAAAGGGCTTTGTTAATATGGAGATCAAACCCATTATTCCAGCCACCTTTGGAGGCTATGCAATCATTCTTGATCTGGGGAAATATGGCCGCCGACTGATATGCAGCGTAGTAAGAACTTTTACCGCTAACCCCAAACGGCTACAGTATCCCAAACAATCATTGGACGATATGGATCCCGATTTTCTTCAACGCTTAGGCATTCAGGCAGTTCGGATGGGTATTGATTATTTTCCTACCACAGATGCTGATTATCAGACTAAATTGTCTGCTGTCTACGAAAAATTGAAGAAATACAGGGACAGAAATATTACGATTTTATTGATGTTTGGTGCAGGCACAGCAGAATTACCACTGGGAATGCCCCGGCCGTTGTTAAATGATGAGGGCATTATGCGTAAAACCAAACAGGACCTGGTATGGGCACCATCAACAGATAAGGATTTTGCTAAGTTCGTTAACCGGCTTTGCGTTGATCAGGGCTGGCCAAAGGGGCCGGTTACAGCTGTATCGTTATGGAACGAACCATGGGAGGGAAGCTCTATTTCAGGATGGCAGTCTGATATTCCACGTTACCGGGAAATTTATACAGCTATGGCCAACGCCGTTTTAGATGCCCGGAAAAAAGGCGCTGACGTATTGGTTGGCGGCGGAGATTCTAACTCCAACGCCTGGGATAAGCTTTTTGCCGACGGCAAGATGACCTTTCTGTCCATCTTCGATTTTTGTTCTATTCATTACCAGGGAATGGAATCGCCGAGTATTTACCCGGAATGGGTTAATCGTAAATCGCCCAGAGGGCGGGTTAAAATATGGGATACCGAAAGCTGGGTAGGGAATACAGATGACCGTATCGGACTGACGGTTGCAACCAATAGATCAGCCGGGTACGATCGTTCTATGGGTATTTATGCCGGTTATTTATCTACAGGAGGACGAGGATCCGAACATTTTAAGCAAAACGTACTAACCGATGCCGGACACACAGTAATAGACAGAATTCCGGATGCATGGTCGCCAGCGGTAGGGGTAGGTGCGGTACAATATTTAATAGGGGAGCGTGATTTTAACAGGTTGCTATTTAAAAAAGGCTTACCCTGGGTTATGCTGTTTAACGGCTACGATCAGAACCCTGATGATGGCACGGCTGTAGTAAGTGGCGACATCGGCGAAGCCTTTGGCAACGAACGTTTACTTTTCAGAACGGTAAGGGGTCTTAAAGAAGTTGCAGATAAAGACCGTATCCGCAAGCAACTGGAGGATAATTCCCTTAATTCTAATCAAAAGGACAGTCTATCCCGCTTACTGAAAATACCCCAGCCGCTTTCTGGCGGTATAATGATTCTGCCAGCCGATAAGCATTTCAGATTGTATGATTTTTATGGTAATATCATAAAACCAAAGGGTAATAACATGCAAGTTCCATTAAACACACAAGGTTATTATTTGCGAACAGATGGTAGTAAAGGATCCTTTGCGATGCTTATTAAAGCCATGGAACATGCCCGTATTGATGGTTATGAACCTGTGGAGATCATAGCTCATGATATGACTGCCAGAATTGAACAAAAGGCTTCACTTGATCTGCAACTAACTAACATTCTTAATCGTCCGATCAGTGGGAAATTGACGGCGACGCTTTCCAATTTTCAGTTGTCTTATCCAAAGACTATAACCATTGCCCCGCATGAAACAATTACTATACCTGTCCGGATAATCAAGGGGCAATCCAATAATGCGAATGTTTATCCGCTGAATGTCCGTATTGAAACGCCTAAGGATGGTATTGCTGTGCTTGATGAAGATATGCATGTTAATGTTATTTCGCGGATTCCTGTTAAAGTGGACGGAAATCTCGATGAATGGGGTACGGCAATACCGCAAACCGTAAGCAGTAAGGGAACTGAAAATGTAAGTCTCACAGAGGCAGCCTGGTACCCATTTAAAAATTTTGACACTAAGGCCGAGGGGTATGCTAATGGTTACTTTGCCTATGACGATAAGAATTTCTATTTCGCGGCTAAGGTAGCCGATAATACACCTCATCCTGGTACTTACAGGTTTGAAAACAGGCCAGATGATACTTTCTTTTATCCGGATACCTCTTATGTGATGGATATGGATAAAACACTGATAGCCAAAGAGGATAGTGTGCCTCTAAAAAACAATGACAACGGAGCGCTGCAAATGCCCTATGGAAATGGGAGAATTATGCATTTCTGGTCAAGCAGTGATATAGCTTATGCTTTCGGTATCGACATGGATCTGCCTGCACAAAAGTATACAAGAGTATCATTTTATATGCCTAACATCAGGGTTCCTAATGCAACAATTGAAGTGTTTGATGGAGTAAATGGTAAATTTATTTTAAGAAAAAAAATAGATAATTTATGGCAGGGAGCCTACGAAACTTTGGATCTTGCTGGTAAGGTACGGGTGGTTTTCAGAACTTATAACTGGTGGACATCAGTAAAAGTTGCCGGCCTTTTCTTTGATGACTCACCCAGTAAGGAAGTACATGATAAAGCTGTTTTTATCAAAGAAGATCTTGACACCAGGGGCAACTGGAAAGTGCTTTATGGAAAAAACGGTTATAATATTATAGGAGTCCCGGGGAAAGTACCTACGGATATAAAACTTAGCATCCCGGAGGTAAAGGTTAAGCTTCCGCTGCCCTGGCCAGAAGGCGTTCGTCATTATACCTATCGTAAAAATCCGGTAACGCCAGATAATTCCGGGCTCGGTTATTCATTTGATAATGTCATATTAGCTTTCAATGTATTGCCGGTGGGGACTGATGGTATGCTGGCAAACCCACCTGGTACAATGCCTCGGTACACAGGTTATAAAGACACGGATTACGAGTATGCCATGAACAGTGTAGCGCCTGAATATGGAGGAGGAACTGAAATCTGGCGGTTGTTAACGCCCCAACTGAACAGAAAACACTTTTTCCCCCGGCAGCCAAAATCTACCGGCGAAGGGCCTGTAAAAAATGGTCAGTTAGCAATTAAAAGGATTGGAAATACCTTGATTACAGAATGTGCAATTCCCTGGTCAGAAATACCGGATGTACGAAAGGCGTTTGAAAGAGGAGAGAAAATAAAATTATCTTTCAGGGTTAATGATAATGCTTCACCAGCAGCCGCTATGGAACTTGCCAAAGACCGAAGTGTGTCTAAAATAAATGCCCGGGCATTTCATCCCGATTGGAAAACACATTGGGCAAACGAAGTGGAATTTAGTTTTGAAAAATGATTTGTAATAAAATTACCGATATTAACCTATGCTAAAATATAAAATATTACTCCTCATTATTTTAACGAGCTCAATTTTCTGTTCTGCCCAAACCGATAAAATCACTTGGTCCGAATTTCATGCGCCATTTCAGAATTCTGGCAATGAGGTATTGGGGAAAAAAAATAATTATCCTTATGTGCGGTTTGTTACTAATGCTGGCAACGTTGTTATTCGTTTAACTTATCAGTCGATACCCAATATTGATATAAAAGGGGAGAAGAGCAAATGCATGCTTTATGGTTTGAATGACGATGGTAAATGGATTGAATTTGAGGGAATCCAATCATCGGGCGATACAGTTATTACACAGTCATTTCAGGGGATTTCACTGGATAGCCACATTCCGGCCAGGAATTTTGAATATCGCTTATTTCTGCCAGAGGGAAAGATGCCGTCCCTTCTTACTATGGGTATTTCGGCACAAAGCCATATCGAATTGATGCCCCCTCAACCCGAAAAGCAAATTGTTATTTATAAACAGGTTTCACAAGACAAGCCGAGTATACCAGGAACAGATTGGTCGGCCCGATTAGAAAGAGCATTGGACCGGCCTGCCATGGTTTTGGATCAGAGTGGCGATTGGGAAAGGTTTTTACGTAATGGGTTAAAGCCGGGAACAAAAGCTGTTTTTTGGGAGCTTCATGTTCACGAGAATCCTACTGTTGAAGCAAATAAAATTATAAAAGAGGCCCGGCAAATACAACGGGCAGGGATACCTGTCTTTATTTTTCCAAGTGGGGATACGCCGGTCGGGAGTCAGGGTATATTAAAAGTAGTTGCCCGAAGGATAGCTAATATAAAAGGCATATATCTGTTAGCGAGTCCAACAACAGATAATTGGATCGCTTTCAATACAAACGTAGGTTCGATTCTTCAGGAGCCAGATGGCGAAATTTCTACAACGAAGGCCGTAATTCAAAGCCGTGATAGAAATTATAACTGGCGGCAACGCCATGCCGACGAGCTGGCTTTGAGCAAAGAAAAAGCACCAAAAAATATCATATTTGCCAACTCCATCATTCATTACTGGGGCGGTTTGCCACAATCAACCATTGCCCGCGGGCAGGATTCATGGAATGCCTATCTCCAGCCATTAGGTGTTCAGAATATGGGATTTGGCTGGGATAGGATTGAAAATGTGCTCTGGCGAATTTACCATGATGAACTGGATGGTTTTAAAGCAGATCATATTCTGCTCATGATCGGTACTAATAATCTGCAAGTGAACACCAACGACGAAATTATTCAGGGCCTTCGGCAGCTGATTGTTGGTGTTGGAGTACGGCAGCCGAATAGCAAGGTATTAATTTCCGGAATTTTGCCGCGACGTAATATGGAGGATAGGATTGCACTGCTCAATCAATCCATCGAAAAGTTAGCCGAAGAAAAGAAGATAACATTTATCAACCCCGGAACCGCTTTGCTCAATAACTCAGGCAGGATAAGAGAGGAATTATTTGGTGATGGGTTGCATCCTAATGCGGTTGGTTATGGTATGCTTGCCCCGGCCATTGCAAAAGCTTTTAGTGAACATTGATTATACCGTAAAAGGAGTAAGCATTTGAATTATCGCTTGCTCTTTTTATTTAATACATTAACGATTAAACTCGTCATTATACACCAAATGGTGGCCTTGATCATAAACCCTGATAAAATCAAGCTGTCCGGATCCTTTAAATCTGCAGAAAAGCCCCCTTATATTTCCAATAGGTGTGTTGTAAACCGTTTTAAACTTAAAAGCATTGTCAATATAAACCATGCTCGTTTTATTTCGGGTTTCAATACGTACAACAGTCCATTTTGATAAATCCACACCTAATGAAGATAGATTGTGAAAATTGCCGGTCAGTTGGGTATCCCCAAATTCAGTATCCGCGTATTGGGTACAGCCAGGTTTAACAAATTTGAAACGCCCGCGCCCGCTTTCGCCGGTAAATTCCAGGCTGGTATCAAAGCAATCGAAACCTCCCATGTTTTGACTGTTGCGTAAACGGAACTCTACAGTCATCTGATCACCATCAACATGAAAGTTACGTATGTTACGATAATCAACCCAATACTCCTCATTGGTATTGATTTGGAGTGTACTTATTATGGCCGGAACAAAGTAAAGTGATGTTTTATCGCTGAATTTATCCCGATCAGTTACCACCCTGGCATTCTGATCGTTATTACCCACATAACAAACCCATCCTTTTGTTGTTACATCAACAGTAGTTTTTGCCAATGTTTTGCCATCAGCAATTAGTCTCATTTTATAAAAGTTTGGAGTTTTGTACTGATAGGTAAGTTCGCCTTTTGGTGCGAGTAACATTTTGTACTCACCGCCACTTCCAAAATCTATAAAAGCATTTTTATAATTGATGTTGGAAAGGTCATAACTAATAGCTGCCGTAAGCGGAGCATGCCCTGAATTATTTTTTACATTGAAAAAAAACTTTGGCTGATCGATAAATTGATTAAAAAATAGGGTCGTTCCGATAATTAAAACAATTAGCGATACCCCGCTGATTATCCAAAATTTAGCTGTTTTATATCGCTGATTGAGCGTTTTAGGAGGCGTATTAACCGTCTCTTCTGATATACGGATATCATTTGTTTCCGTATCGAAATTTTCTTTCAAAAAATGAGCCCAGTCCCTGTATCCTAGATATTGCGTCATCGCGTTTTTTGTAGCTATCTGTGGCTCATAGTTATCGTTTACTTTAAAAATACGTTTTAATGTACGAATGCTGATGGATATCCTGGTTGCTTCAAAAATCTGATCATGAAGTTTGGTGTAATTATAATCAATCCAGTCATTACTTTTCCCCGACTGCATTTTATCCTCGATTAACTGAGTACATTTTAGCAAATAGTCATGGTTCTTCATGTTTAAGTCAGCAATTGTGCAAAAGCATCAATAGTATAATTAGTCGGGTTTTAGTTGGCTCTCAAATATGCTAAATGGAATCTAAAATTTATGACAATTCACATTGTTTTTTTACACAACACATTTTTCGCAACCAGCGACTCCTTTCTGTATTTGGAAACTTAAAATCGCTTTGCAATACTACTCCTAAAATCATAAAAATTCATAGCTGGCGTATTCTGCTTGACTATGCCTGAAAATGCATTTAACCTTAAATATGCCGAATTGATAGTTTCGCCATCATAGCCGCTGTTAAGTTATAAAGGCAGCCCAATAACCAATTTGAACGCGATAACAAATTATGAGCAAATCTTTTCTGGCGTTATTATTACTTTTTACAGGATCGCAATTGTTTGCACGAACGAATGATTACCTGATCACCGATTATGGCGCTGTAGGGAACGGCAACCAACTATGCACTAAATATATTCAGAAAGCTATTGATGCATGCCAGGCCAATGGCGGGGGAAGGGTTGTGATCCCATCCGGAGATTTTTTAACAGGTACTCTACATTTAAAGAGTCATGTTGAATTTTATCTTGAAAGCGGCGCTAAAATTTCCGGGAGCCGTAACCGGGCTGATTATCCTAAGGTTGCCGGCGAACGCGGGTTGATATTCGCTTTAAATGCAACAGATATAAGTATCACAGGCAGCGGAGAGATTAACGGCAATGGTGAAGCCTTTTTTCATGGTGATAACGCACCTGACCGACCATTTCTGGTTATGATAAAGAATTGCAGCCATGTAGCAGTATCTGGTGTCAGTCTTAAAAATGCTGCTTTCTGGACCTTTCGTCTGCTTTATAATGATCAGGTCAATGTTGATGGCATCCGCATATACTCGCATGTGAATTTTAATAATGACGGATTGGATATCGATAGTAAAAATGTTACTATAAGCAATTGTATTATAGATACTGACGATGACGCGCTATGTTTTAAAAGTGATAGCAGTTTTATTTGTCAGAATGTCACCGTATCCAATTGCGTCCTTGCCTCCAATTGCAACTTTATTAAAATGGGTACCGCCTCTGTAGGTGGCTTCAGGAATATCAGCGTGAGTAATTGTGTATTGCGGAGAGCGTCAGAATCCCGCTTCCGGTTTTGGGAGCGCAATGTTCCTGGCGTAAAGGAACCCGTGACTGGCCTTGCGGGAATTGCGCTGGAGATTGTTGATGGCGGTATTATGGATGGAATTCAAATTAATAACATAGTAATGGATGGGGTTCAAACTCCTTTATTTATCCGGCTGGGATCTCGAAGCAATCCTACCGGGGCAATCAAAAATGTGATGATAAGTAATGTAACGGCTAAAAGCGTAAGCAGAATAGCGAGTAGTATAACAGCGGTTCCGGGGTTTAAGATTGAGAATGTGCTTTTGCGGGATATACATATTCAGAGTCCGGGAGGGGGAGTTAAAAATGAATATTTAGCCAAAGTTCCTGAGCAGGTGAATGCCTATCCTGAAAATCGGATGTTTAATACTAGTCTTCCGGCCTATGGCTTATACCTAAGGCATGTAAGTAATATTGGTCTTTATAACCTTCAATTTAATCCATTAGATGACGAAGCTCGTCCCGCAATATATGTGGAGGATGGTCAGGGAATTCATATTTCGGAGCTAAACGCTGTTGCTCCAATTGGTGGTGCGCCATTAGTAGAACTGAGCGAGACATCCGGAGTGAGTTTTGAAGGTCATGCGTGGAACCAATCAATTCCTCTACTTTTCCTAATTCGGGGAGGACAATCGAAAAATATTATTATATCCGGAAAATACTCCACCAACATTCAACGCCTTTATGAATTGAAAGATTCCACATCAAAGAATGCGGTTTCTATCAGATAGAAATGGAACTAATCAATGAAAATTACTATACCCAAATCCCAAAACAAAGCATGTCATACAATAAATTATGCTTTGAAATTTGTTTTAGTTTTACTTTGCTTACTGGCTACTCAGGTAAAGGCCCAGGAATATCAAGCAGGCGCTTTTAAGTTTACAATTCCACAGCAAGAAGGTGTTAAAGTGAGTGTATATCATGAAAGGTTAAAAAGCGGGGCCTTACTCGTAACCTGTCAGTTCACTATGACGAGTTCTTTAAAAAATGAGATTATCATTAAATGGGCCACTCCACTTCGTGATATTACCGGTTTTTGGACAACGAACGGTAACGAAGCGCGTTTTATTCATGCAGGTTTCAAAATCCAGGCAAACCTTGCCAGCCAGGCGCCGGTTTTGGCCATGTATAATGATGCGGGACAAAATCGATTGACCGTGGCTTTATCCGACGCTTTTCATAAAACAACGCTGTCTGCCGCTGTAAATGAAGATAGTGCTATGCTGAGCTGTACTGCAAATATTGAAATCTCGGGCGAAGAACGAAACAAGCCATATCAACTTAGCCTGTTATTAAACGATCAGGATGAAAGGTATGAAGATGCCCTGCGTAAGGTAGCCGTTTGGTGGGGTAATATGCCCGTTTATCATCCCGCTGTGATACCTCTTGCTGCAAAACAGCCCTTATATTCAACATGGTACAGTTATCATCAGAACTTTACCGAATCTTTACTTTTAAAGGAGTGCGTGGAGGCTCATAAACTTGGCTATTCGGGAATTATTGTTGATGACGGCTGGCAAACGGTAAATCATTCCGGGGGGTATGCATTTACCGGAGATTGGAAAGCCGAACGTATTACCCATATGGCTGATTTTGTTAAAAAGGTACACGCAACCGGAATGAAATGCTTGCTTTGGTACTCTGTACCTTTTATGGGGTACCGGGCCGAAGCTTATAAACGATTTGAGAACAAATTTTTATATAAAAGTGACCGTCAGTCTGCGGCGGTACTTGATCCCAGATATCCCGATGTCAGAAAATTTATAGTGAATAAATATGTGCAGGCACTAAGCTTGTGGAAGTTAGATGGTTTTAAACTTGATTTTATTGACAGCTTTACCAATCAACCTGGAAACCCTCCGGTTGTTAGTAAAGAAGCCGATTATCAATCGATTTATGACGGGGTTGATGCATTAATGGTGGAGGTGAAAAATGCACTCACTGCAATTAAACCAGATATATTAATCGAGTTCCGGCAATCTTATACAGGGCCGGCTATGCGAAAATATGGCAATATGTTTAGAGCAGGCGATTGCGCTGCAGCTGCACTTACTAACAGGATCAGAACAACAGACATCAGGTTATTGGCAGCAGAAACTGCCATTCATTCTGATATGCTTACCTGGAATTATGGAGATAAACCGGAGGTTGCTGCTTTGCAAATTCTCAATGTGATCTTTGCTATCCCTCAACTTTCTGTACGCTTAACGGAAATACCCGCAGCACACCTTAACATGGTTCGGTTTTATACACAGTATTGGCTCAAAAACAAAGATGTTTTGTTAAATGGTAGGTTCAGAGCGTATGGGCCGGAGATGAATTATCCGGTACTTAGCAGTAAAATAGGCGATAAACTGATTGCAGGCATTTACAGTGATCAGAGTCAGCCACTTCTTTTAAACATGCCTTTTGTGGATGTCATCAACGCGAAAACCACAAATGGGGTATTATTACGATTGGATTTTGCCAGATCATATAAAGTTGATGTATTTGATTGTGAGGGAAAAAGAATCAGGACTCAAAGGCTAAAAGTTAAGAGAGGAATTCAAAAGTTAAACATTCCTCCATCAGGCATAGCTTGTTTGCGAATGCTTTGAAATTTCTTATAAGAGGAATTTAGAATTTCTTTTTATGGTATCCTAAAGGATTGGCTATCATTTTCTTATGGGTGTAAAAAAGGAAATATCCATGATGGGATGTTTGCTTAGTGACTTGCCACCGCAGTTTTCGAACTTTTTTATGGAATATTTAAAGAAATTAGTTTCTATAAATATTCCAATATAATATAAAGTGTGTGAATTTGATTAATCAGTTTTTTATTTGTTTTAAGCGATACTTATTCTGCCAATTTTAAATTAATACCTTCAAAAGTCACAATGCCGACCTGTATCGTTTTACCCACGGCTTCGGAAAGCTGTTGACGCATTTCATCAGTTACTCTTGAAAATCCTAATAATTTGGCGACCAGCGGAATGGTTTCCTCTTCGGTGATTGAGATAGCACCGCCTACCACCTGTCTGATCGCCTCATGAATTTCTTCCGGAGCTATCAGGCTCAGTTTCTTATACGCCGACGGTAATTTGCTTCGGTCGCGTACCTCTGCTGTTTCCATTGCTGGCGACCATAAAAAGTCACCTTTAACAATGATCTCTTTTTTATCTTGTGCCTGATCAAGTGCCTGTGTTAGCGTATATCGGATTCGCGATCCTACTTTTGAAATACCTGCAGCATCGGTAACGCGTTTGGCCATTTCATCAAAATGAATCGGACTTTCTGTTTGCACTATCTCCGACATCCAATCACCTAATTCAGCGAAAGTATATAGCTGGAATTCGGGTCTGATATGCTCAATATGAATTTCTGCTAACTGATAATATGGAATACTCTTGTTTTCGACCGGTATTGTTTCACGGCTCAGTTCCTGTTGCCAGGCGTCGTTTTCTTTATCAACTGTTTCGGTCACCAGCCTGGCCTGATCAATGGCTGTTAACAATCTTGTCAGTTCCCGGTTTGGGTTTCTATACCAATCGGCGCTCCAAACCTGGTAAAGGTTCCATCCAAATAGTTCAAGTACCTGTGTTCGCAGTCTGTCGCGGTCAGTGGCCGAAGCCGCGCTGTCATAAGCTTTACCATCGCAGCACAATCCCAGGATATACCGGCCCGGATTTTCAGGATCGACCACTGCGAGGTCTAAATAAAATCCGGTTGAGCCCACTTTATGACGAACTATGTGGCCTGCTTTGGTCAGCTGCACTGCGACTTCATCCTCGAACGGTCGTACCTCATCGGGAATAACTGCTTCCGGCTTGTCAAACCTGGCATATTGCGCAAAATATAAAAAGCTTTTTAAAGCACGAATGCCAAATCGTGCAGACTCGCCGACTTTGATATCTTCCGAAGTAATATTAGTAAATACTTCACAGCGCATTTTGGCACGGGTGATCAATACATTCAATCGCCGCTCACCACCTTCATTATTGAGTGGGCCAAAGTTCATCGGTACTTTACCGTCTTCTGTTCGACCATAACCAATGCTGATCAGGATCACATCTCGTTCATCACCCTGTACATTTTCCAGGTTCTTGATAAAGAATGGTTCATCCGGTCTCCCGGTAAAATAACTTTCAGTGGTTGGGTTTGCCTTGCGTTCAATTTCCAGCGCCGCCTGTATAGCCTGGGCCTGTGCGGTACTAAAGGCAACCACGCCTAAAGTTTGATGCGGGTATTTGCCGGCATGATTAATCACCGCCCTGGCAACCGTCTGCGCTTCTATTGGATTGGTGCGGGTTTTACCGCGGTCATAAATGGCTTCGGGTAAATGATGAAAGCGAAGACCCAGGTTTTGGCGTGAGCCCGGACTTGGAAAAATGACCAGCTTATCTTCATAAAATTCATGGTTAGATAAGGTGATCAATGATTCATGCTGGCTGCGATAATGCCACTTCAACATCCTTGTAGGTGCGCCCTGACCATCGCACATGCCTAATATGCTTTGCATATCCGCCGTTACATTTTCTTCTTCTTCAATATCTGTATTTAGTTTATCAAAAAAGCTGGTAGGAGGGAGCTGACGCGTATCACCAACTACTACTAATTGCTTACCACGCGCGATAGCACCTATAGCATCTACCGGTCGTACCTGACTGGCTTCATCAAAGATCACCAGGTCAAAGTCTATCGCCCCAGGTGGTAAATAATTAGCGATAGACATAGGACTCATCATCCATACGGGTTTAATAGCTTGCATGGCTTTACCAGCTTCTTCTACCAATTTGCGGATCGGCATATGGCGGGCCTTTTTATTAAACTCAGTTTTCAGTGTATTCACCTGGCCGCCCGCATTGCCTTTCGGTAAACCTTCCCAGTGTTTTAAAGCAACCCGTGCACGGTTATAATAAAGATTTACCTGATCCAATTTTCTGAATTTGGCAATAACTTCTTCGTGACTAGCACGCTCGAATTTCGAAATTTCGGAGCTGCTCCTGAACGCCAGGCCAATCAAATATTCATACCAGGTCTTTTGGAGACTAACCTTTAATAAATCTTTGGCTTCATCCCAACTGATTGCAGCCTGAGATAGAAAGGACAATCCCTCTTTATCAAGTTGCGCGCTTAATTGGTTCCAATCAATAGCCAGCTGCAATTCCGCAAAATGTTCTACCCATTTTTTCCAATGGATTTCTTGTTGCAGATAATCTTTTGGAAATGTCGCGATCTCCAGGGCCTTTAAAGCTTGGTCGCGTTGTTCGTTTACCATTTTGACCTCATTTTTTAAGGTGGTCAGATAACCTGCTGTAACCGAAGGTAGTTCCAATTTGCTTAGATAATTGAGTAGAGTGGGATTGTTGATCTCCGCTAAATACCTTGTTGCCGATTGAAGCGAGCGCCAGTCAGAACGTTGTTTAAGCCAGCGGCTTCCAAATATACTCAAGGCAAAGGCATCATATTGCTGCAGTGAATTCTCCAGTCTCCGGGCTTCAGAGATGGCATCGACTAATTTTAGCTTTTCACTCGCCTCATCAGGTAAAGTAATTTTTAGTAAAGCTGCCAACTGCTGTTTACTCTTTCGATACCCACCGTTAAAAATCTTGTACCATTTATCACCATAGGTTACGATATTGCGTCTGATCTCCAGGATATCCTGTGACCAGGCTTCCGCCACAAATGTATCTTTATAGGTTCTGTACAGGTTCTCCAATTCCGCTCCTGTTGCCAGTAATTCTTTAATATCTTCTGCTTTGGTTTGCCAGATCGGATCAGTCACCTTTAATTCATGAAGGTCAGGCGCCTCAGATGCTACGAATAGTAAATCTTCTAAGGCCGGTAAATCTGATTCAGTGGCTGGTATGTCAAAGCCGGTTGTTTCCTTTATATTTTTCAACAGCGCCAACATTTCCGAAACTGAACGGAGTGCAGCTTCCATGCGTTGTAAGATCGCCCCTTTATCGTGTGGCAAGACCAGCATTAATTGAGTACCATAGAAAACCAAATTTGCAGGTTTGCCTATATCATTTAATCTAGCTTGTATCCGATCTGCCCATTCTTCGGCGAGCCTGATCTTTTCGGCATTCCAGTTGACGATATTTTCAATAGGTAATTGGATCAGATTTCGGCCCTTAGCCTGGTGATCTATTTTTAATAAAAAACCAATAATCTGCTGTGCACTTAAACCACTGCCCGAAAGCTGATGGTTTACTGCCCGGCAGTAGTCGTTTAGTTCTGTCCGGTAGATCTCCAGCATTTGAATTTCCAATTCCAGTTTGGCTGTTTGTGGTTTGCCCAGTTCCAAAACGCGCTTCAGTTCCTCCAGCACATCTCGTTTATTGGTTTTATGGCTGTGTAGTTCCAAACATGCCATACCCAGGTCAATATGATCCAGGCGGCGCTTTACCACATCCAAAGCCGCCATTTTTTCGGCGACGAACAAAACTTTTTTACCTTGTCCAACAGCATTCGCAATAATATTGGTGATGGTTTGTGATTTGCCGGTTCCCGGTGGGCCCTGGATCACCAGGTTGCTGCCATCCTGTACAGCGAGCATGGCCTGCAACTGAGAACTATCTGCATCTACCACCCGAAATAAGTCATTGGCTTTGGTATCCGCGTCAAGGTCCCGCTCATCCTCTAAAACATCTTCATGAAAACCGGTTTCCAATAAGGCACTCACATTAGGGTGAATTTCCGGCTTCACGCCGTTTGGCCATTTACTTGTATCCAGATCATTATAGATCAGGAATTTGCCAAAAGAAAAGAAGCCCAACTCAATTGCGTCTGTATCGATCGACCAGTTTGCTTCTTTGATGATATGTGATTGAACGTCAGATATATAATCATTGAAATCGAATTCTTCCGCTTCCGGCATATCTGGAATGCTCAAATTGAAATCACTTTTCATTTTGGCTTGTAAAGATAAATTCGCACCTATTTCACTGCCGGTATAACGCAAACGAAAACGTTCCTGCGCACTGGAACGTTCCAGGCTGACAGGAATCAAAATTAAAGGTGCCGACCGTAGCGTTTCCGTGTCACCAGTATCATACCAGCGTAGCATTCCCAAAGCCAGATATAATAAATTAACACCCTGCTCTTCGATACTTGTACGGGCAAAGTAATAGGTATTTAATAAACGGCTCTGAAGCTTTTGCTCGTCTTCATCGGTTTGCAATTTGGTGTCTTTGTATTTATCGTCTCCTTCAGGAAACTGTTGCCCTTCTTTCAGGGCCAGAAAGGTCATCGCCTTTTGCTGCCGTACCAGAATATCATAGATATATTCCGCCTTCTCGTCGACAATATGTACGCCTTTACCTTTAGTGATTTTATAGTTCAATAAGGGATTTCGAAGTCCCAGGTCTAATAGCTCTTTTCTGGAAGACTCTAACCTGGACTGTATAGTTTCCTGCATATGCTCAAAGCTAATAAAAACCCATTGAATTTATAAAGAGACCATGAAGTCAGGCTAAATCTTCTTTAGGTTTTAAGTATGATCAATATACTTCGGAATACCTGTTGCCCTCAACAATATTTATTTGTAGAGAATTCTCATCGCAGTTAAGAGGCTACTATTATGTTGATTTCAAAAAACGCCATGCTCTCCCAGGAACTCTTTGACTATTAACTGATCATTTCCATTAACAAGTGGAAAATGAAGAACATAAGAGCGTATTTTTATTTAAGATTACAATTTATCTAATATGTATTTACTTGTTGTTGTAATTGCTTGTCTATTAGTTTTTTATTGGCATAAAAAAGGAGGCAACGGCTATATGTTGTCTCCTTAAGTGACCCCGGAGAGATTCGAACTCTCGACCCAATGATTAAGAGTCATTTGCTCTACCAGCTGAGCTACGGAGTCGTGGTACTTTTATTGGGGTTGCAAATAAACAAAATTTTATTGAAGTGCGAAAGACCAAAAGCGAGTAAAGTCAGAAAGTTTTTTCTTTCCTGTCTTCCGGGCTTTCGGTCTTTTCTACTTTTCGTACTTCTTATACTAAAGCGTATAAGTCTGTCCGTTGTTTTTCTACAACATCGCTGTTGATATATTCGTCGTAGGTCATCAGTTTGTCGATGTAACCGCCCGGGGTTAATTCAAATATGCGGTTAGCTACGGTTTCAACCAGCTCATGATCTCGTGAGGTGAACAGGATGGTGCCTCTGAAGTCTTTCATGCCATTATTAAGTGCTGTGATCGATTCCAGATCCAGGTGGTTGGTAGGTTCATCAAACATCAGCAAGTTGGCTTGTTGCAGCATCATACGGCTAAACATACAGCGCATTTTTTCACCACCAGACAGTACGTTGCTTTTTTTCAATACCTCTTCACCCGAAAATAGCATCCGGCCTAAAAAGCCGCGGATAAACTGATCATCCTTTTCGCCCGGTGAGTACTCGCGCAGCCAGTCGATCAGGTTATCATCTTTACCTTTAAAATACTCAGCGTTGTCAATCGGAATATCGGCATGGTTAATAGTTACGCCCCATTTAAAGGTGCCTTTAAAGTCGGTATCACGGCCGGTTAAAATATTGTATAGGGCAGTGGTTGCCAAACTGTTTTGTGATAATATGGCAATCTTATCACCCTTGTTTACCGTAAGACTGATGTTGTTGAATAAAAGCTCGCCGTTAAGGGTTTTACTTAAATTCTCGATCTGTAATATCTGGTCGCCAGCTTCACGGCCCAGGTTATTGAATATAATTCCGGGATATTTACGGTTTGATGGCTGTATCTCGTCAAGATTGATCTTATCCAACGCTTTTTTACGGCTGGTAGCTTGTTTTGATTTAGAAGCGTTGGCGCTAAAGCGACGGATAAACTCCTGCAACTCCTTAACCCGGTCTTCTGCTTTTTTATTCTGATCAGCACGTTGTTTTAAGGCCAACTGGCTCGACTCATACCAGAACGTATAGTTACCGGTATAGATGGTCATTTTAGAAAAATCGATATCCACCACGTGGGTACAAACAGTATCCAGGAAGTGCCTGTCGTGCGATACTACCAGTACAATAGCTTCGTATGACGCCAGGAAATCTTCCAGCCAGCTTACGGTATGAATGTCCAAATCGTTGGTAGGCTCATCCAGTAGTAAAATATCGGGTTTGCCGAAAAGGGCTTGTGCTAATAATACACGTACTTTTTGAGTATTATCCAGGTCTTTCACCAGGTTATAATGGAATTCCTCTTTAATGCCCAGGTTACTCAATAGGGTAGCGGCATTGCTTTCGGCATTCCATCCATCCATTTCGGCAAAAAGGTTTTCCAGTTCACCGGCGCGCTCGCCATCGGCATCTGTAAAATCTTCTTTCAGGTAGATGGCGTCTTTTTCCTTCATCACGGCATACATTTCTTTGTAGCCCATCATTACGGTTTCAATAACCGAAAACTCGTCAAAGGCATAATGGTTCTGACTTAAAACCGCCATACGCTCACCTGGAGTAAAGCTTACCGAACCACTTGTTGGATCAATATCGCCCGAAAGGATTTTTAAAAATGTTGATTTACCGGCACCGTTGGCGCCTATAATGCCATAACAATTGCCTTGTGAAAATTTAAGGTTAACGTCTTCAAATAAAGTCCGTTTTCCGTAACGTAATGATAGATTGGATACCGTAATCATGCTGCACCTGTAATTTGGCGCAAAAATACGGTAAATAGTTCGTTTTTTTGGTATTTGGATCTATATTAAAATGGGGAGTTTTGTGCATTTAAGTACATATACAGTCACAATTAATTGACATTGCTGTGTACATATTTGCCCGTATTATAGGTAACTTTAAAACTAAGAGCTCTTTTTAGTGTTATAAAGTTATAAATAAGCCAATTGTAAAAAATGGAACAGCCTTTGACTCAACAGATTTATAAATTATTAAATATTACCAGTCATGGGAGCATTAATCATCACATTGGTTATTATCAACGTTATAGTAATAGCCATTAACAAAATTGAAAGAAAAAGAAAATTGTATTAAGATGCAGACCCGTCCTGCTTGTTTAACTTAATATTTCGGTTAAACTATTGGTCTCATGATCTGCCAGTTTTTGTAGCGGTCCTGAGGCAAGCATCTTCATCATCATGTTCAGATCTGCATCAATAGTAAAAACAATATCAGTATGGTCGTTATCAAAAGATAACGACCATTTTAATTTCAAATCAAAGGGCGGCTTTACTGTTGGTACAATGATAATTTCCTGATCAGGGATACGGCTTTCGATCTTTAAAGAAAGCTTAGCCATATTCTGGATGCTGAAATGAGCTTCATCCGTAGTTGAAACCCATTCCTGTATATTTTCCGGCATCAGTTTTTGGTGATTGTTAAAATCGGTCAAAAAAGCATAAACCTCGCTGATGGGTTTATTGATGCTGGTATTGCTGGTGAAAGTGCTCATTTTTTTACGTTGTACGTGATACGTTGTAAGTTTTATGTTAGGAAACGATCAAGTCAAAAATCCTGATTATCCTTTAATCGTGCCAATCATGCTTCCAACAAAAATCAACGCAATCATCGGAATCAAAGAAATCAATGGTCTTAGCTGGATGCTATTTGTCCCCAGGCTGCCGGATTTTCGCGCCATTGTTTTAAAATAGCCACATCTTTATCGGCAATGTATTGATGCTCTTCGGCATATTTTATTAAAGCATTATAGTTTGATAAAGTGACAAATGGGCAACTGGCCTGTTTAAAGTTTTCGGTAGCTACGTCAAAACCATAGCTGAATATGGCTGCAAGACCTGCTACTTCGAAACCAGCGGCGCGTAGAGCTTCTACAGCCTGTAAACTGCTTTTGCCGGTTGATATCAGATCTTCAATAACTACTACGCGTTTGCCGGTAGTGGTGGAGGCATCGCCTTCAATAAGGCTGCCGGTGCCATGATCTTTTGGTTTGGAGCGTACATAGATAAATGGTAAGCCCAATTCCTGAGCTACCAAGGCTCCTTGTGGTATACCGGCAGTTGCTACACCGGCTATGCAACCCACACTGCCAAATTTTTCCTGAATAGCAACGGTTAATTGCTGACGGATATAAGTACGGATAGAGGGATGAGAAAGTGTTACCCGGTTATCACAATAAATTGGTGATTTCCATCCCGACGCCCATGTAAAAGGATTGTTAGGTTGTAATTTAATTGCTTTAATTTGCAGCAGGAATTCAGCAACTTGCTGCTCGATCTCATTATTATTAAACATGGCTCAAAAATACAGAATTTATATCAACGAAAAGGTTATCCTGTTAACTGAATCGGAACCATCACATGTAGAAAGTTACGAACGACTTGATGCTGAGACATTTGATTTGAGAATAATTTATACATGGATACTGGCAAATCCTAAAAAGTTATTCTATGTGCCCTGCGGCAATGCCAAACTTTTCTTAAAATCGGTTATCAAAAATATAACGCTTATTGAGGCGGCCGGTGGGCTGGTGATGAATACAGCCGGTGATTACCTGTTTATCTACCGTAACGATAAATGGGACTTGCCCAAAGGTAAAATTGAGAAGGACGAGAAGGTAAAAGAAGCTGCCGTGCGCGAAGTAGAAGAGGAATGTGGCATAAAAGTGAGCAAGCTGAACGAGAAAATATGCAAAACCTACCATGTTTATATCAGCAGGGGTGAAGTGGTGCTCAAAAAAACACATTGGTTTGCCATGGACAGCAAGGGTAAGGACAAGCTAAAACCTCAAAAAGAAGAAGGTATTACCGATGTGCGCTGGTTTAAAAAAGAGCATATTGAACCCATTGTTGAAAATACCTTTCCATCCATTATGGATGTGCTGCATAAAGAAAAGCTGGTTACAAATAAGCTAATGCCTCTGCGGGGATAAACTGGGCCACATCGCCATGATGACGCATAATTTCGCGCACAATGGTAGAGCTGATGGACGAATAGCCTGGTTTGCTTACAATAAAAATGCTTTCAATATCAGGTACTAAAGCGTGGTTCATCTGGGCTATAGCTTTTTCGTATTCAAAGTCGGATACGGTGCGTATACCCCTGATCATATAGGTAGCGCCAACGCTTTTGCAAAAGTTTACCGTTAAACCTTCATAAGCCACAATATGTATACGCTCATCATGTTTAAAAACCGCCCGGAGCATCTGTTCGCGGGTTTCAATACTGAGCAGGCCCTGTTTACTACTGTTGGCGCCTATACCAATATAAACCTTATCAAACAAGTTTACCGATCGTTTTACAATATCAACGTGGGCTTTGGTAACCGGATCAAAAGAACCAGGGAAAAGAGCGATTTTCATTTTAGGCTGATGTTAATGCTTTGCCCAAAAGTAGGTTTTTTAGAGCCAGGAATCAAGAGTCAAGAATCAAGAGTTGGGAGGATAAATGGGATGAAAAAATTAAACCCATTTGTCATTCTGAGCGGAGAGAGAAGGATCTATTCTACAATTGCAAGTTCGATAACAGATGCTTCGTGCCTCAGCATGACAAAAAGGTTTTTCAGCTTATCAGCCTATAAAAAACTGCTGACTAACAATCTTTCCGTTTTCAACTTTGTAAACGCAAACTTCTTCAACCAGTTTTTCGCCCTGTCCTTTAATCGTAAAATGCATCGAGAAAATCAGGCTGAAGTAACTCCCGGCAAAAATCGCATCAGATACTTTAGTATCAATGATTTCTACATTGGCTAAAAATTGTTTTTCCCGCTCAATCAGGTTATGAAGACCAATTATCGGTTCATTTTTATTTTGAGGGTCGATACTTACGGCATCATCAGCGTATAATTCGGTATAAGCTTCAACAAATTTAAGCTCATTACATAATGAAGCTAAACGATTAGCTATTTCTGGTAAAGTGTTCATGTTTTTTATGGTTGTTGTATGATTGTATCCAATGGTAATACTAAGCGAATTTTACAACAACTCCTATTTAAAAGCAAAGGATGATACAGAAATGATATAACGATGTGCTATTGATAGAAATGAGTCATCCTGAACTTGTTTCAGGATCTCACAGGACAGGTTAACTGCCAAGTTGTACACCTTGCTGATGGGATTCCGAAATAAATTCGGCATGACTTCATGTATTAAAAAGAGTTACGTCGAAAGCAAGACTTACGAAGTTTTCAAAACTTCGTAAGTCTTCAAGTGGTATTTACAATCCCCTTCCTGCGCCAACAATATCCTCCAACTGGTAATAAACCTTCAAACCACGTTCTTTGGCTATCCGTACATCTTCATCAGCTCCTTTGGAGGCGCCGGGGATCCTTAAAACAGCATCGCATTTAGTGAGCAGTCGCTGGGCTACAGGGTACAGGATCTCTTCGTAAGCGGCATCACCTGGGCGCGTTGAACCAGCTTGCTCCAGCAAGGGCAGGGCAAACCATTCGCCAATTACCGGGATATGTCCGGCTCTGAATATCGGTAGCGCCATTTCTTCCAGTTTTTTTAAGTTTTGAGCCATCAGGGCTGGATCGTCATTGGTACCCGAGCGATACGGGCCTGCTATTAAAATTACTAAAGGTGTATTGGTCATGATATTAACTGATTAAGTTGTGCATATTGTAAAAGCATAATGGTTTTACCGTCTTTTATTTCGCCGGTTTGTACCATTTGCAGGGCCGTGGCAAATGGTAGTTCCAGTACTTCAATGTTTTCGTGCTCTTCTTCCAGTCCGCCGCCATCGCTTATCTTCATATCTTTGGTGTACTCTGCCACAAAAAAATACAGGATCTCTGTCACTGAGCCTGGCGACATGTAAGCTTCAAATACCTTTTGTACATTGGTGATTTGGTAACCTGTTTCCTCTTCTGTTTCCCGTTTGATGCAATCTTCAGCATTGTTTTGATCCAGCAAACCGGCACAGCATTCAATCAGCATCCCATTGTCGTTACCATTGATGTATGTGGCCACACGGAATTGTTTGGTGAGTATCACGGTTTTAGAATCCCGGTTATATAATAGTATGGTTGCCCCGTTGCCCCGGTCATAAGCTTCGCGGGTAAGTTTTAGTACGGTGCCATCTTTTTTTGTAGCTTCAAAAATTATTTTCCGGAGGATGTACCAGTTATCTGATAGTACCTCTGTTTTTAGAATTTTTATATCAGTCATGTATATTTTGATTAAAAATGATCGATTTTGATTATATTTGATCAAATGTAAAACTATTTAAATGAACTTTCAAAAAAGAAAGCAAAAAATATTGGAGCAACTGGATCGCACGGGCGAGGTTGACATTAAAGAATTAGCTGCCGAACTGGATATTTCGGAGATCACGGCCCGCCGCGATCTGAATCAATTGGCCAACGATGGTTTGCTTTACCGCACCCACGGCGGCGCCATGAAAGTTGATCCTTTAGCCAAACCGAAAGATTTTGCCAATAAGGCGGCTCAAAACGCTGATGTAAAGGACCGTATCTGTCGTAAAGCAGCTGAGCACATCAACGATGGTGATATTGTTTTTATGGACTGCGGCAGCACGGTTTTCAGACTGTGTCAGTTTATCAAGCATAAAAAAATCAAGGTGATCACCAATTCACTACCTGTTATTTATGAGCTGCAAAACTGTGCGGTATCCATCAACATTATTGGTGGTGAGTTTAATAACGAGCGGCAGGCAACGCATGGTAAAATAGCCAATGAACATATTGCCAGGTATCATGCCGGTAAAGCATTTTTGGGGGTAGATGGTATATCCGCCCATGGTTTGTTTGCCAACAGCGAGTTGGAAGCTGAAATTACATCGATGTATATCAGCCAAAGCGCCTATACCTATGTATTATGTGATGATAGCAAAATAGGGAAGGAGACCTATCTGAAATTTGCCGATATTAACCAGGTTGAAGCCATCATAACCAATGCGGATGACCAAAAGCTGGCAGGCTTTAAAGATACCGCGCTTACTGTTTTACAGGTGGGATAGACCCTTACTTTAATTTTTGTACAAAACCATAATGATGGATTGTTCTTATATTGGTATTGTTCGGAATTTCATTATATGCCTGATATAAGATGACATCGTTATTTTGATTGATCCCCTTAAAAACTTTTCCGATGCTTTTTTGCAATTCCTGATTTTCGGCCTTTAATGCTATGGTATCATCAAGCTTAATGGTGGATAAATATCTGAGGGCCGGATATACCCCTTCATGGCCAGGCTCGCCAATATATTGCGGATAAATATAAAAGATCTGTGGATGGGTTTTTACTTCAGTTACTGTAAGCGGAAATTTATAGGTCGCGTTTACTGTTTTAAGCACTTTGGAGTAAAAATCTTTCATTTTGTCGGTATTTTGATATCTCATTTGATCACCGCCTGGTGCTCCTAATTGGTTTGCCAGGAACATTTTGTTGACCGCATCAAGAATATCTCCACTGTTATATAATTTAACGGCATCCTCATAATAATCAGGCGCCGTTTTCCCTAATAGGGAATATTCGCCTATTCGTAAAATATTAATCTTCCAATCATTGCCATATCTTCCGTATATGGCTAATACCAGGGCGCTTGTAGGGTTTGTTTTTGACTTGATAACCGAAACATACATTTCTATATTTAAAGCCTTGTAGCTAATAGCATAATCATTTCTATTGCTGCCCAGTCCCGAAAATACAGTGTTCGGAATATCGACCGCTGTGTTTCTTACATAAAATTCATTAATAATGCTATAGCCAGCAGGGCTTAAAGTGCCACCCACCTTATTAATTAAGGTATCTATTGAGCTGCCTGCCGTGCTAATCAGACCAGGCGATAATAAGTTTTTAACCCCGGGTATATTTTTAGTGCGGATGGCCTCGAACAGTTTGTTATCGAGCGTTGAGATTTGGTTCCGGATATCTTTATTGATGCTTTCATCCTTCGATGTACCTGATGTACCGATGTTGCATCCAATACCCAGAAATACGCTCAAAAGTAAAGAATAGGTTAAGGTTAGGTCTCTTTTCATATATCAAATATATTTATCCGCTTTGATAGAGTGGGGTATTCTTAAATAAAAATTTCGTATCTTTATGGTATACCAAGGCCGGGTCTCTGTTAAGGAGATCTGGCCTGTTTTGTTAAGGAACAACAAGAGTCAAAAATCTACTGATTTTTATATAGTTATTTGATATTCAATTAATTAATACTTTTTAAAGTTTTTAAAAAGCATCAAAATCGCATTTAAATTTGTTAAAAAGTGTTAAAATCGATGGTTTTGAACGAATTTTGAACCTTTTTTGACCCGTTTTTGAACCTAAATTTGTTAAAATTAAAGGTTTAAAAAGTTTTTGGAAGCCTTACTCGGCAGCATGCCTGAAAAAAGAAAATGAGGAATGCCCATATTTTCGCTGCTCTACAAAAGTTGGATGATTGTTGAGGTTTTGCATGGATTGGTGCTCAACAATCAGTAGGCCATCAGGTGCCAGGATGTTGCGTTCAAAAACGATCTTTGAAATTTCGGGAATCTTGTTGAGGTCGTAAGGAGGGTCGGCAAAAATGAGATCGTACTGCTCGGTTTCCATTTGCAGGTACTTGAAAACATCCTCCTTGTAGGCCTTTATCTGCTCCAGTTTATGCTGGCGGGATATATCCTTCAAATAGTTTACACAATGTATGCTGCGATCTACAGAGATCACTTGAGAGGCTCCCCTGGAGGCAAATTCCATGGAGATATTACCTGTACCGCTAAATAAGTCAAGCACCTTAATGTCCTCAAATTCAATTTGATTTTGCAGGATATTGAATAAGGCTTCCTTAGCCAGATCAGTAGTAGGGCGTACCGGAAGATTTTTGGGTGGGTTTAGCCTGAGCCCCTTTAAACGGCCTCCGATGATGCGCATAAGGATAAAGCGGCGAGTGACAATATTTGGTGTGCGGGTATTTCGACGGGAACTTTTACCACTTGTAGCTGATTAAGCTGTACCTGGCCAAAAAAGTCTGCCAGATGGCTGAGGCTCTTATTGCTGGTGTCCATATCGCCATTTATGTAAACATGAACATCGGCAGGTTGTAAACCCAGTTCATTGGCTGTAAGGGCTATAAAGTATGCGAGTTCGTCGTTATTTTGAAAATCAAACCGGTTATAGAAACGCAGCTGACCTCCTTTGAAAGTTATGATCTCGACACGTGATCTGTTTAAATTTAAATACAGGTCATGATCTGCAGGATTATTTTTAGCAATGGCCTTTATCCACCCTTTTGATGAAAACACGCTATTACGCAGACCAAATTCTTCTGCGGCGTTGATAACTGCATTATCAGTTTTATAAATGATGGTGTTGTGAATGTCTAAAGGTTGAGCAGATACTTTTTCGCCCGGTTTTACATCCAGGAAACGGGCAAAATCAGTAATATGATCCTTACTAAACAGGCTTTGCGGTACAAGTGTGAAACCATTAGCCGGCAAGCCTACAACTACGTGTTTGTACTTGGCTGATAAAAGATCAAGCAATTCCTGCGGATTGCTTAGTTCATCCAGAGGATGCATATCCGCGCAAGCAACCAGTTTATCCTGATCAGTGATCGCGTACGAAAATGTAGCTTTATCAATCTGTATCAATAAATTATAACGTTCGGCCTCATCAAGGCTAAAGTTATCATCATGGTAGTTATAATTGTATTCGCTCATGCCAGTTTAACAAAAGTAATATTTTTTGGCAGATACTGTAGATACCATCATTAAAAATACACTATGTACCCTGTTTATAGAAATGGCAATACATAAGCTAAAAAGAATGATATCAATAAAGATACCATTACCGCTCGCCAAATTGGTTTTGGATAATAGTCATTATCCGGGAAATACTTCTTAAAGAAATATCTGGTTAATATAAGGCCGCCCACTATTTTTAAAAGTATGGTTAAACCCGCAAGCGATAATAGCGGTTTTAATTCGGCGGGACTTAACTGTGCGCCCGAAGAGGCCTTTTTTAACACGGCTACATCAACCTTAATACCTGAAATACTGACGATATATATAGTTAATATATAATAGAAAACAGAAAAGAGCAGCACATGAGTGGCGGCTTTTTTGTAACCTGCGGTTATTAAATTAATCATTAATAATACTCCGCCAAACACGACATCAAAAAATATACAGAACCAGAATACGGCTCTTTTGGAGTATATATCTACATAGTCATCTTCTGAGTATTTTTGTTCAATTTCTTCTTCCTTGTTTTCATCAAAATCCATGGTCAAATTTATAAAAATGATGATAACTAATTTACTAATCATCATTTTTGTAAAGTGACTGAATTTGATCATATACGTAAGGCCTTTCCGCATCAGCCCACGGGCCAGCAACTGGAGCTGTTTAACCGCCTGCATGAGTTTTTGTTAAGCGATGACGGGGATGAATGTTTTATACTAAAAGGTTATGCTGGTACGGGCAAAACCACGGTATTGGGCGCATTAGTAAAAGCGCTAAGAGCGTATAAATATAAAGCTGTTTTGCTGGCACCAACAGGTCGTGCGGCTAAAGTGATCACTAATTATTCGGGTCGCAAGGCGTTCACTATCCATAAACGCATCTACCGTAAAAAATCGGCTTTGAATCTGGATGATGGATTTGCCATCGCCGATAACCTGGCCAGTGATACACTGTTTATTGTAGACGAAGCATCCATGATATCTGACGAACCTGGTGGCTTAAACCGTGCATCGTTGCTGTTCGATTTATTAAAGTACGTATACAACACTAAAAATTGTAAGCTGGTATTAGTAGGTGATACCGCCCAGTTGCCTCCTGTAGGTTCTGAAAACAGCCCCGCGCTCGATGCCAGTTTAATGAAAGACAAGTTTGGGCTTACTGTATTTAGCTATGAGCTGACCGATGTGCTTCGGCAGGGAAAAGACTCAGGGATATTGTACAATGCCACCCGGATCCGTGATATCATACGGGCAAAAGAAATAAGTGCGCCGAAGGTAGTTACCAAAGGATATAAAGATGTATTCAGGATGACCGGTGAGCGACTTTCGGAGGGCTTGGAATATGCTTACCGGAAATATGGTTATGACCGTACGCTCATTATCTGCCGTTCCAATAAAAATGCCAACTTGTACAACGGACAGATCAGAAATCGCATATTATACCGCGAAGAAGAACTTACCGGCGGCGACCAGATCATGGTTGTAAAAAACAATTACTTCTGGTTGCAGGAACAGGACGAAAGCAGTACCAATTTTATTGCCAATGGCGATATTGCCCGTATCAGAAAGGTACGCCGTATTGAAGATATGTATGGTTTTCGATTTGCCGATGTGCAAATAGAGTTTATTGATTATGCTGAAGACCCGGTGCTGGATTGTAAAATTCTACTCGATACGCTGTATGCTGATTCGCCAGCCTTATCCCAGGCAGATCAGAAACGGTTTTACGAGGAAGTGATGAAGGATTATGAGGGTATGGCCAACAAGCGTGCTATGCATAATGAGCTAAAGCAAAATCCATATTATAATGCATTGCAGATTAAGTTTGCTTATGCCATAACCTGTCACAAGGCGCAAGGCGGGCAATGGGACGCGGTATTTGTTGATCAGGGTTACGTGACCGACGAAATGATCAATATGGATTTTCTGCGCTGGTTTTATACGGCGGTAACCCGCGCCACCACGGAGCTTTTCCTGGTTAATTTCGACGGCCGGTTTTATGCCGCGGCTGCAGAAGAGTAGGCAAAAGTGGGTTTACATGGGTTTACACTTTTTATGGTTTACATATTTATATCTATTTGATAATTAGATAGTTAATTAAATAATTGCCATGATTTCATAGTTTTTATGTTAACCCACTTTAAGCAACGAATTACTAATATCTGAATGGTTCCATATTACCGTTATATCGAAAATATTCCTATATTTAAAGCATAATTACTTTTACCACATATCAAATCAGGATTGCCAAAAATCCAGCCTGTTAACCAGGTTATTAAGAGCACTGAGCTATTAGTGTCGGTGTTTTGTACGGACTAAATTTTACATCCTTTATTTTTATTACAAGTAGTGCAAATTACCAAACCACGGGCAATGGCTATATCCTGCATTTTATTATGCACTAGCTTGCCTGCCAAAGCAAATACTATTATGGATACCTTAACCAATAAACAAAGAGTACTTTCATTTTATAAATTAATTGTTGGCCAACGCCGGGCCGAACTGATCCCTGAGTTTGTGCGAGAAGATTATATTCAGCATAACCCTACTGTGAAACAGGGTAGGGATGGTATCACCGAAATGATCAATTATCTGAAAACTTTGCCGCCACCGCCGGCGGGTGCGAAATCGCCGATTATCAGGGCTATACAGGAGGGCGACCTTGTAGTGACCCATTTGGATGTCGAGTTTATGGGTAAACGCATGGTCGTTATTGATCTGTTTAAACTAAAGGATGGTATGCTGGCCGAACATTGGGATGCGATACAAGCGCTCCCCGATCAAACCAGCATGGCTATCACGGCTACCAATGGAAGTTATGAGATTGATCAAAACACTTCTGCTACAAAAAGTAAAACAATTGTTGATCAATTTTATCAGGCTGTAATTCAAAAAACGGCTGTAAATGATTTGGTAAAACCAGACTACGTAGAGCATGACCCCACAGTAATTCATAGCGGTAAAGGTCTGGGTGCTTATTTGACCGCCGATGGTGATCGCCAAATTAAAATACACCGTATTATTGGTGAGGGTGATTTTGTTGTTGTTCAATCAGAATTTAAAAGAGCTGGAAAAGCGTTTGTGTTTTATGAAATATTCAGGGTTGAGCACAGTAAAATAGCCGAACACTGGAGTGTAGAGCAGAGTATCCCGGATGGGGTGAAGCCGGATGCCATGTTTTGATACATCAATAAATACGTCATGCCGAACTTGTTTCGGTATCCCACAAGTAAAGCATAATCATGCTGATTAACCTGTCCTGAGGGATCCTGAAACAAGTTCAGGATGACAAACAAGTAGAACAGGAGACTTACGAAGTTTTTAAAATTTCGTAAGTCTTACGTTGTACAAATCAAGTACGGTAAAAACAAAAGAGGCTCCAAATTGGAGCCTCTTTTAAATACGTTCATGATAATCGTTATACAGAAAAACTTTCGCCGCAACCACAAGTGCGACTGGCATTGGGGTTGTTAAAATTGAAACCTTTACCATTCAAACCGTCAGAAAAATCAAGTTCAGTACCGGCAAGGTACAGGAACGATTTCATATCTAACGCAAAGCGAACACCCTTATCTTCAAAAAACTGGTCGCCTTTTTTCTCTTCGTTATCAAAATCAAGATTATAGGATAAACCAGAGCAGCCACCACCCTGAACAGATACACGCAGAAAATAAGAAGCATCAAGCCCCGAATCCTGCATCAGGTGTTCTATTTTGCTTTTTGCTTTATCAGTTACAGTTACCATTTTGTTTTAGATTTGAGATATGAGATTTGAGACAGGAGATAAACCCTATCACAAAACTTCAAATCAATAATACTTTATAAAATCAGATGTAAGTCTCAAATCTCACATCTAATATCTCACATCAATTAATGATGTACTTTTTCGCTTTCAATTGGCGCTAAGCCGTTTTTTACGCGGAAATCATTAATAGCTGCCTTGATAGCATCCTCTGCCAATACCGAGCAGTGGATTTTTACCGGCGGCAATGCCAATTCTTCAACGATATCCATGTTGTCAATTTTCATAGCGTCGTCGATGCTTTTACCTTTTAACCACTCTGTAGCTAAAGATGAAGAAGCGATAGCCGAACCGCATCCGAAAGTTTTAAATTTTGCATCGGTGATAACATTGTTATCATCAACCTGTATTTGCAAACGCATTACGTCGCCGCACTCAGGTGCACCTACTAAACCGGTACCAACTTTGTGGCTGCTTTTATCTAAAGTGCCCACATTGCGGGGGTTAGTATAGTGATCGATTACTTTATCTGAATATGCCATTTTCTTTTAATTATTGAATTAGTGAGTTAGTGAATTATTGAATAATCTGAACTCGTAATATTTTGTCTTTTAAAGCATCTGCACATTTGAAATCCGCACATCTGCATATTTTTATTAATGTTCTGCCCACTCAATAGAGTTAAGGTCGATACCTTCTTTAAACATTTCCCAAAGTGGTGATAATTCGCGTAGGTGGGTAACCGCTTTTTTGGTTACTTCAATAGCGTAATCAACTTCTTCTTCGGTAGTAAACCTGCCTAAACCAAAACGGATAGACGAGTGTGCCAAATCATCTGATAAGCCTAAGCTTTTCAATACATATGATGGCTCCAGTGATGCTGATGTACAAGCCGATCCTGATGATACAGCCAGATCTTTCATCGCCATCATTAAACCCTCACCTTCTACGTATTTAAAGGAGATGTTAGCTACGTGTGGTAAGCGGTGTTCTACATTACCGTTTACATAACTTTCCTCTAATACGGTTAATTCTTTTTGTAGTTTATCACGTAAAGCTGAAAGGCGTTTTGCTTCACTTTCCATTTCTAAACCGCAAAGCTCACAGGCTTTACCTAAACCAACAATACCAGGAACGTTTAAAGTACCTGAACGCATACCGCGTTCGTGACCTCCACCGTCCATTTGAGCGGTAACCTTAACACGTGGTCCTTTACGGCGTACGTATAAAGCGCCAACACCTTTAGGGCCATATATTTTATGTGCTGATAAAGCCAGCAGATCAATACCATCAGCATTAACGTCAACCGGGATTTTACCAACAGCCTGGGTCGCATCTGTCATGAACAAAGCACCGTGCTTATGGGCAATAGCAGAAATTTCTTTAACCGGTTGAATAACGCCGATCTCGTTATTGCCATACATGATAGATACCAGGATGGTTTCTGGTGTCATGTGGCTTTCTAATTCAGCCAGGTCAATCAACCCGTCTTCTTTTACTGGCAGATAAGTAACTTTTCCTCCCAATTTTTCTACGTGTTTGCAGGCATCAAGTACAGCTTTATGTTCTGTAACCGTAGTAATAATGTGGTTACCTTTATCTTTATACATTTCAAACACACCTTTAATAGCAAGGTTATCTGATTCGGTAGCGCCTGATGTAAAAATGATCTCCTTGTCTGATGCGCCAATTAACTTGGCCACCTGCTCACGTGCATAATCAACACCCTCTTCAGCCACCCAGCCAAAGGCATGGTTACGGCTTGCTGCATTACCGAATTTTTCGTTAAAATAAGGTAACATAGCTTCCAGGACGCGGGGATCCATCGGAGTTGTTGCATTATTATCTAAATAAATTGGGATATTCATATCTTAAGTATATTAACAAGAACAAAGATACACAAGATTTTATTTAAATTCATTCAAAACAAGTGGCAAAATATTAATCCTGACCATTAATTTACAATATTTGGACATGAACAAAGTGGGGCATATTCATATTGCAGGGGAATGATATTAAAATAGTGGATAATATATATGAAAAGCTGCCAAAGGAAATGAATTTATATTGTTAAAAGACGGATTAAAGCAGGTGCCGGTAAAAAACTGGTATGCTTTTTCATTCTGGAGGTAGGGGCGGCGTTAGTAGAATTATGCCTCAAGATAAAATATATAATAAGGCAGACTGAGGTTTTGCGCTCACTAACAGATAGTTCTCCGGCTTTGTAAGTTGATTTTAGTGTTAAATAAAACTTTTAGCTTTTTGACTTTTTAATTTTGAATTTTTAATTATATTTGCGCCTCTTTTAAAAAGTACAGAAGGTATAAGTTTATATATAATGAAAAAAGATCTGCATCCATCAAACTATAGATTAGTTGTATTCAAAGACATGTCAAACGACTATTCTTTCATAACTAAATCTTGCATCGATACCCGTGAATCCGTAAAATGGGAAGACGGAAATGAGTATCCATTAGTGAAATTAGAAATTTCGCATACATCTCACCCTTTCTATACCGGTAAAATGAAACTGGTTGATACTGCAGGACGTATCGATAAATTCCGCTCACGTTACAACAAGAAATAATTACTTGTTGAATTAAATATTTAAAAGTCGCCCGATACATCGGGCGACTTTTTTTATTTTTGCTCCATGTCTATTATCCTTTTTGACGATAACGCACGCCAAACACTACTGCCCCTTACTTACACCCGGCCGGTTGCCGATTTGCGGATAGGTATACTAACCATAGCCGAAAAATGGGCCAGGTATTTAAATACAGATCATTCTTTTTACACTGCTGATTATTTACAGGCCAAGTATCCTGTAAAGATTGGCACGGATAATTTATTTATAAACGGAGCTGTTTGCCCGGATGATAACCTGTTGGAAGCTATTGATAAACTGCAAACAGGTGAGGCGCTTAAATATAACGAGCACTTATTGGCTGTAAGGTTAAATCAAACAGATGCAGTTAATTTTAAGCCAGAAACCGAATTTGACAGTATTGTTAATTATCCAAATCTTTTTGTCGCTATTCGTTATCCGGAAGATATTTTCAGGAAGAACGATATAGAATTGCGGAAGGATTTTCGACTGCTTACCAAAGGTCGCACCAGTGCAGCTGTAAGCCCTACAAATGTTATTATAGGCAACGATTTTTTTGCCGAAGAAGGTGCCATTGCCGAATGCTCCACATTTAATACCACTAACGGGCCTATATATTTATCAAACAATACCGAGGTTTGGGAAGGTACCCATATTCGCGGAGCTTTTGCCATTTGCGAACATTCGCAAGTGAAAATGGGTACAAAAATATATGGCGCCACAACCGTAGGGCCATATTCGCGCGTTGGGGGCGAAATAAATAATGCGGTGATATGGGGTTATTCGTCTAAAGGGCATGAAGGATACCTGGGCAACTCTGTACTGGGCGAATGGTGTAATATTGGAGCAGATTCCAATAACTCCAATCTGAAAAACAACTATGCCGAGGTGAAGTTGTGGGATTATAATACCCATAGTTTCCGTAAAACAGGTCTGCAATTTTGTGGGTTAATCATGGCCGATCATGCTAAATGCGGTATCAACACCATGTTCAACACAGGGAGCGTGGTAGGTGTGGGAGCCAATGTTTTTGACGCAGGCTTCCCGCGTAACTTTGTTCCCGATTTTTCGTGGGGTGGCGCAGCGGGTTTTGAAGTTTATGTTCTTAACAAAATGCTCGAAACCGCTCAGAAGGTTTTTGAACGCCGCGAACACCGCCAGTTTAATCAAATGGAAAAAGACCTGCTAACGCGAATATTTGAATTAACCGAAGAATACAGGAGGTTTTAATTTGGGGTTGATTGGGTTTGTTAAGTTGATTAAGTGAATGGTTAAAGAAACTATATAACAATCAGCCCCAATAAACTCAGTCAACCAATCAACATAATCGAACTTAATCAACTAAAAGATCACACTAAAAAACACCATCATGAGAAAAAAAATTGTTGCCGGTAACTGGAAAATGAATCTTGATTATAACGAGGGTTTGGGCGTATTTTCCGAGATCATCAATATGGTAAAAGATGAAGTAACCGGTACACAGGAAGCGGTTATCTGTAGTCCTTTTATACACCTGCACAGCCTGGTACAATTGGCAAAAGGGTATAATAAAGTTTCGTTAGGAGCCCAGAATGCGCATCAGGCAGAATCCGGAGCCTATACCGGTGAAATATCTGCCAAAATGATCAAATCAATAGGGGCTGCTTATGTGATCCTGGGTCACTCAGAACGCCGTCAGTATTTTGGTGAAACCAACGAATTATTAGCTAAAAAAACAGATACTGTATTAGCAAATGATCTTCGCCCCATATTCTGTATTGGCGAAACTTTGCAGGAGCGTGAAGCAAATCAACATTTTGATGTGATCAAAAGCCAGTTAGTTGAAGGTGTATTTCACCTGGATGCAGCTCACTTTTCAAAACTGGTTATAGCTTATGAACCGGTTTGGGCTATTGGTACAGGGGTAACTGCTTCATCAGAGCAAGCGCAGGAAATTCACGCGTTTATCCGTAAAGAAATTGCTGCTAAATACAACCAGGAAGTAGCCGATAATACCACCATTTTGTATGGCGGTAGCTGTAATCCAAAAAATGCGCCTGAATTATTTGCTCAACCAGATATTGATGGAGGTTTGATAGGTGGCGCTTCGCTGAAATCGCGCGATTTTGTAGATATTGTAAAAGTATTCAATTAATTAGATATGAGATGTGAGATATGAGTATTGAGATAACAATGCACATATCAAACAGAAACAGATTTGTGATGTTAGATAAAAATAATCTCAAATCTCATATCTCCATACTCATATCTAAATGAGGAAGCTGTTAAAAGTTATTCTACCTGTTTTAATTGATTTTGGCATCTATTGGGCCGTGATTGAGTATAATATGCCCACTCACCCCATGAAGTTGATTGAGATTGGAGACGGTAATTTGTACAGTTTAATGGCTTACTTTCATCTTTTTTGGCCTTTGTTGCTTACGGTTGGTATTTTAACCCAATACTTAATCGTAGTGCCGTTATGGGATAACTATGCGGTAAAAAGCTTTAAGGCGCGTTTAATTATTGGAATTTGCATCGCCGTGGTTTGCATTGCTTTTGCAGGTTTCATCAGTTATATCATCTGGGATCAAACCGAAGGAGATGCGCCTTTTTATAGTTTTTGGTGGTATATGTCAGAAATTCAGCTTTTTTACTGGGTTTTTACCTTTGTCATTTTGTTTTTGATTGACAGGCGTAAGTTTGTAAAGCCATCGGCGCCAGCAGAGGTTGAAGCTGCGGCATAGGATCTGTCGCTATAATGATTTATCAATTATTAATAATGAACTATTACGAATTACTTTTTACCACCATCACCACCGAAGATTATCAGCAGGATTTATTGATTAACGCCTTAGGAGAGATTGGTTTTGATACTTTTGAAGAGCTGGAATTTGGCTTCAAGGCTTATATCCCCACCGATGATTTTGATGAGCAGCAGCTAAAGGAACATCTGTTGCCCTACCGGGATATGTTTACTTTTAGCTATGAAATAGCCCTTATCCCGCAAAAGAACTGGAACGAAGTGTGGGAAAGTAATTTTGAACCCATAGAAATAGGGGATAAGATATATGTGCGGGCTACTTTTCACCCGGCCAGGCCTGAGTTTCCTTACGAAATTGTGATTGACCCAAAGATGGCTTTTGGTACAGGGCATCATCAAACCACTTCTATGATGCTGGAGTTGATATTGGAGAATGATTTTGCCGGTAAAAAAGTATTGGATATGGGTTGTGGCACAGGCATACTGGCTATTATGGCTGCCAAACTAAATGCCGCCGAAATTACAGCTATTGATTATGACCCGGTGTGTTATGATAGCACGATTGAAAACTCAGCACTCAACTATATAACAAATATCACTCCGCTGTGTGGCTCAAAAGAAGTAATCCCTGAAGAACAATACGATATTATCCTGGCTAATATAAACCGCAATATCCTGTTGGATCAAATGGAGCGTTATACCCAGGTACTAAAAGCTGGGGGCGAGATCTATTTCAGTGGTTTTTATGAATCTCCCGATCTGGAAATTATTACTGATGAAGCCAGGAAATATGGCCTAAAATATATTACCCATAAAAAAACGGATGATTGGGTAGCTGCTAAATTTGTAAAGTAGATATTTAAAATGCCGCTGTTATTTGTATCATAACCACTAACAGCGGCATTTTCTTTATTAATACCCTAAAGTAAACCGGCGTTTTATAAACTGGTTGTTTTCCAGTTCGTCGATAACAGCCACAGCCAGGTCCTCAATAAGAATATTGTTTTCGCCTTTTTCATTAAATACCGGCTGATCGGTACCTAAACGGAATTTCCTTTTAGGCTCGCCATGTGCATCCGGGTGCATGTTGATAGCCGGACTTAAAAATGTCCAATCCAGATTTTCTTCTTTACGCAGGATATTCAAATAATCACGGGCAGCAGAGGCGCCTGGTTTGTACGCAGCAGGAAAGTTCGGAGAGTCGACCAGTTGAAGTCCAGGAGCAATTTCCAGGCTTCCGGCCCCGCCAATTACCAATAAACGTTTAACACCAGATTGCTTTACCGCTTGCTGGATAGCTTCGGAACCTGCAATAAAATCATCGTAAATATTTGGGTTTGCCCATCCTGAATTGTAAGCGCTTACTACGGCGTCATGACCTTTAAGTGCTTCGGTTAAACTGTCTATATTGAATATATCAACTGCTTTTAATGTTAGTTTATCATTGTTTATATCCAATTTCTGCGGATCGCGGGCAATGGCAGTTACTTCATAGCCGCGTAACAACGCTTCGTTTAAAATGGTTTGGCCTACATTGCCTGTGGCGCCTATCAGTGCTAATTTCATAATGGATTTGTTTTTATATGTAATTAAATTTGTTACAGTTTTGTTTAAAAAAAATTATTTAAATTTTTGACTAAAGTCAGCCAATGTGATTTTTGTTAATTTACTAATGATAGCTGTATCTACTTCGGCAGCTAAATCATCCAGGTGTTGATTGATTTGTCGCCCAATAGGACAGGCAGGATTAGGGAGGTTTTTAGCCTGGCCCAGTGCCGGGTGGCTTTTTACCGCCTTATATACATCGGCTAAGGCAATGTTGTCCGGCGCTTTCCCCAGGCTATAGCCACCTGTTTTTCCTTCTTTACTATTAATCAATCCATAATTGCGCAGGTTACGTATTTCTTTACGTACCAATGCCGGATTTATGTTGATGCTGCCAGCAATATATTCAGACGATAAGAGTTCACCATTAGCCTGGTCAAGTAGGGTAAGAATGTGAATTGCTATCTGAAATTGTCCGTTCATCTGTAATTAAAAAAGTTACAGTACAAAAGTAGAATTTATATTTTATAAGCTCTGAAATTTTCATTATATTAACATTAAATTACGTTTTAATGATAATCAATAACTTAATTAGTAATTAATGTGCTGATTTAATGATTGTTAAGAATACACTTTTGTAAAGAGAGATTCCCTTAAACGAAGATTGTTTAAAAAAGTTTCACTTTTAAATAAAAAAAAATGCAAATTAGTTGATAATTAGCGTAATAATAAATACTATTGCAAAGTAATTAACTTTCGCGAAACCTAACTATTACTATTATTAAACTCACATGAAAACACTTGGGAAAAAAATCAGACTGTTACGTCATCAAAAAGGGTGGAGCCAGGAAGATGTTGCCAAACGATTGGATATCTCTATTCCAGCCTTTTCAAAGATTGAAACTGGAATAACTGACATCAATTTATCGAGGCTTGAACAGATTGCAACTTTGTTCGAAATGTCTGTAGTTCAGCTTCTTACATTTAATGACGCCGAGCAGGATCAGAAATTTGTTAATGAACTTGAAACCGTTAACAAACGGTTGATGGATCGCGAAACAGAAGTTATTGATCTGCAAAAGAAGGTAATAGAGCTATTTGAAGAGCTAAGGCACTCAAAAGCTACTGCATAATCTAAAGCCCGGTGTAATGCCGGGCTTAGTTAAAAAATATAACGCATTGTTAAATGCTTTTTGCCAAATGTAGCTCCAACTGCACTGTGTATGGCAATCATTTTCTCATTAAAATCGCCAACCCACGATAGTTCCAGTTCGTCATATTGCTTTAAAGGTAAAACGTATTCTTTTAATTTAATAAATATGGCCGACTCCAAACCATGCTTCTGGAATTTCTGTTTGGTTCCCATCACAATGGCCCGCATGCGGGATACACCTTTCCAGCGGTAGTATAAAAACTTAAGCTTACCTATCAAATTTAACTTTCCGTTAAGTGGTTTAAGCATTTGATTGGCGTCAGGTAAAATAATAATAAATGAGGCCGGTTCATCGTCGATATAGGCAAACCATATCAATTTTTCGTCCATCAGTGGTTTCATTTTTTCAAAGCTTTCGGCTATGGTAGCATGCGTTATGGGAACAAAATTCTCAAAGTCGCGCCAGGCATCGTTATAGATATCTATAAAATCGGCTGCAAATTTCTCCATTTCCTTTATCCTGAAATGCCTGAAATCGTAGCCCGGTTTTTGGATTACCCAATTGGCAATTTTAGTGAACCGCTCTGAAAATGGCTTGTGCACATCCAGGTGATTGGTAATCTGTTCATATAGTGTTTTAAAACCATATGATTCAAAAAAAGCTCTGTAGTAAAGCGGGTTATAATTCATCCCATATGAAGGATGAGTAAAGCCCTCCACCAGTAAGCCCCAAAAGTTATCATTTTCACCAAAATTGATAGGGCCATCCATGGCTTGCATACCGTTATCCTGTAACCATTTTTTAGCAGTATCGAAAAGTAAAAAAGCAGCATCCTGGTTATCAATGCATTCAAAAAAACCCATACCGCCGGTTGGCTGTTCATAATGATAGGCTTTTTTGTTATTAATGAACGCTGCCACACGACCAATTAACTGATTATTATCATCAGTCAATATCCAGCGTGTGCATTTTCCGTCCTGATGAAAGTTGTTTTTTGCCGGATCAAATACAGCTTCTACATCATTATCAAGCGGACAAACCCAGGTTTTATCATCTTTATAGATGATACGGGCTACGTTTAAAAATGCTTTTTGGGAGGTTTTGTCTTTTACTTCTGTAATAGTCATAGGATGTTGCTGGAGGGCAAATATAAAAAAAGCATTCAGGGCATGCCACTGAACGCTTTTATAACTAAGTATATATCTTAATAATTAAAAATCGTCGTCGTCGTCATCGTCAAATGATTCGTAACCTCCTCGGCCCAAATCATCATCTAATGGCTGATCATAGTCATCCTCATCTTCGTCAATCTCTTTTTTCTTTTTCGGAGTAAGCGATTGATCATCATCGTCATCATTTTCGTCTTCTGAGTTGTCGATCTTTTTAGTGCTCGGTTTTTTTGGCGTTCCCATTGTAACGGATTTTTTTAGTAAAACTTTATCAATATAATTTAAATCGGCCTTAGGTTGTTTTCTTACTTCTGGCGGCTAATTCAGTAGTAAAAATAATTAAAATCATTTTTATTAAAAATATCTTTTAAAATTATTCTGTTTGTTCGCCTATGGTTGCGGTATTAGTCGTAAAATCCTTAATTTGAGGTAATTCATCTATGCTATTTATACCAAAATAGTCCATAAACATGCTGCTGGTACCATATAGAATGGGTTTTCCAACGCCTTCCGACTTCCCAATTATGGCAATCAACTCTTTTTCCAGTAATTTTTGTATCGAATAATCGCAGTTCACACCGCGTATCTGCTCCACATCGGTTTTGGTTACCGGCTGTTTATAAGCAATAATGGCCAGGGTTTCCAAAGCGGCCTGACTTAACCGTTTTTTGGAACGTTGTAACTGTAACAGATTAATAACCGGATGATACTGCTTTTTAGTCAGAAACTGATATCCATTGTTTATTTTGACCAGCTCAATTGCCAAACTATCATCACTATACTTGTTTTTGATAGCGGTTAAACTTTCATTTACTTCATCAGCAGTAAAATCGCGTTCAAAGGCAGCCTGGAGGCAATACATGATCTCCTCCATACGAATACCTTGTTCCGACGCGAAAATTAATGCCTCTATTTGATGCTCCATTTGTTCAGTTACGTGTTTTGAGGTTCGTGTTGCGTGTTGAAATAAAAGAAATCAAGTTATAAAATTTAAAAGATTGATCCAGTCCCCGAGCCTCGTAACTCACAACCCGAACCCGGTATTAATAATTTATAACCTGTTCTTCAATTTCGGCGGGGATATCGCGCCAATCGTATTTTTGTGTACGCAATTGTGGCTCAAATCCAGCTTCTTTAATAGAATCCTGGATACCTTTAGCAGTAAACCGGTGTGGTGCACCTGCGGCCGATACCACATTTTCTTCGATCATGATAGATCCAAAATCATTAGCGCCTGCATGCAAGCATATCTGGGCCACCTGTTTACCTACGGTAAGCCATGAGGCCTGTATGTTTTTGATATTGGGCAGCATGATGCGGCTTAGCGCTATCATGCGGATATATTCATCGCCGGTTACGTTGTTGGTGATGCCACGAACTTTACGCAATAGGGTACCATCGTCCTGGAAAGGCCAGGGGATAAAGGCCACAAAGCCATGAGCGCCTTCGGGTTTTTCTGACTGTACCTCGCGGATCCAAACCAAATGTTCGAAGCGTTCTTCTATGGTTTCAATATGTCCAAACATCATAGTAGCCGATGTGGGCAGATTAAGCTGATGGGCCGCACGCATCACATCCAGCCACTCCTTACCACCACACTTACCTTTAGATATCAGACGACGTACGCGATCGTTCAGGATTTCGGCACCAGCGCCGGGTAATGAATCGAGACCTGCTTCCTGCATAGCTCTAAGTACATCTATATGGGCCATACCCTCCAGTTTGGCTACGTGTGCTATTTCTGGCGGACCTAATGAGTGCAGTTTTAACTTGGGATACAGTTGTTTCAATTCCCTGAACAAATCAGTGTAAAACTGTAGACCCAGATCGGGATGATGACCACCCTGAAGTAGTAACTGGTCTCCTCCATAGCGAAAAGTTTCTTCGATCTTCTTTTTATAGGTCTCAATATCAGTAATGTAGCTATCCTCATGACCGGGCCTGCGGAAAAAGTTGCAGAACTTACAATTGGCTATACAAACATTGGTAGTATTCACATTACGGTCTATCTGCCAGGTAACCTTACCATGCGGAACCTGCTTTTTACGCAGTTCATTGGCGGTATACATCAAATCGGCAGTAGAGGCATTATTATATAGGTAAACCCCTTCGTCCTGGGTTAAAAAATCAAACCGCAAAGCGCGTTGCAACAGATCGGCTGTGTTCATTTAACAAAGATAAAGTTTTAGATGATGAATAGTTTCATGCGACCGGTAAGATTGACAAATTAATGAGTTTGCGATTTTTGAAAGAAATTTTTACAAATCCAGTCATCTTAAAAAACTTTCCTCTGGGGAAACCTTTTTAAACCCCCGATTTTAACATTTTTCGGCTCAAAAATGGCGTAAAAACTGCTCAAAATTCATTCAAAACCATCGATTTTAACACTTTTTAACAAATCTGAACACTGTTTTGGTGCGTTTTTAAAACTTTAAAAAGTGCTAACTTTTTGATTATTAAATAGCCAGATATCAAACGGCCGGTTTTTGTTGGCTTATTTTTCTTAACTAAACAGCCCGGTTCTCGTTGATTGGAGAACCGGGCTGTTTAGTTATAAAATATACAAAAAATTTATCAGATAACTATCATAAGACCTTAGCTTATGTAAGAAGCTACTGGCAGGGTGCTTGCAGTAGCGAGGTGCTGATTATGATTTAAGGACTTTAATTAAGAGTTTTGATAACTCATTTATATATACTTCACGTACTTTAGTGTTTGGTTGTGATAAAGCCGTGAATAATGAAAGAGCTTATAAATTGTTTATCAAAATACGGTATACTTAGTCAGCAGCATATGGAATTGATAACCAGCAAGGCTAAATTATTAAGCCTAAAAAAGGGCGATTGTTTTTTAGAAGCTGGTAGGATTGCTAAACAACTTGGGTTTGTAATGGAAGGAGTTTTAAGGGTTTGTTGGTATAACGACAATGGCGAGGATATTACAAGAGCATTTATTCCGGAGCATCATTTCGCACTAAACGTTTCAAGTTTTAATAACGAAACACCATCTGAAGTTTGTTTTGAGGCTACTTCTAATTGCAAATTGCTGGTTTTTTCCAAAAAAGACCTGGTTGAGCTGGCGAATGCAATTCCTGGCTGGAATGAGATTCTTTTAAAAATTACCGCTACTGCATTAACCAATAAATCAAAAGTAAGCCAAAATATGCTTACACAGGATGCGACAACGCGATACCTGGAATTTCTGAAAATTTATCCGGGCCTGGCAAACCGGATACCGTTATCGGCTCTTGCTTCTTACCTGGGGATTAAGCAATCTTCTTTAAGTCGTATTAGAAGAAAGATCACTTAATTTTTGCCATATGGCAAAAAAAATGCGCTAAGGTAGTCGCAATTTTGGTGTTTCTAATACTAATGAAATGCTAACTAACTCCACAACGGCTACACAAGAAAATCAGGCCAATATCAATAACTGGAAAACCAGGCCATTTAACCGCTGGTCTTTTCATCACGTTAAAAAGTTTATTCCATCAATAACCATCGCGAATGATGTTCACCATCAAAATTTGCTGGAAAATGCTCCCGTATCCATAAAGGGAGTTATACTTAAACAACTGCTAAAGGCTACGGCAACTGACGCCATAGTTATTCTTCATAAAGGTAAAATTGTTTATGAGGCATACGCCAACGGGAATGATGAACATACCCCGCATATCCTGATGTCTGCAACTAAAGCGGTGGTTGGACTTGTTGCTGGTATCCTGGAACTTCAAGGAGCAATCGATCTGAGCGCTCCCGTTTCCGCTTATATTCCGCAAACTATGGGAACAATTTATCAGCAGGTAACCCTGCGCCAGCTATTGGATATGCGTGCCGGAATAGTATTGGATGAAGATCAGCAAAAGCAATATGATGCCGCGACAAATTGGGAGCCGGTACCTGACGGAAATGAACCTATGGGGTTACACGGGTTTTTTACCCGACTAAAGCAATCCGAAAAATTAACGGATCACAATTTTAGTTATGTATCTGCCAATACCGACCTGTTAGGCTGGGCTATTGAATGTGCTACAGGACGCTCATTTAATACACTGTTGAGCGATCTGATCTGGAAGCCAATGGGGGCCGAAAATGAGGCTTATATAACAGTTGATAAGGATGGGGCACCAAGATGTACAGGAGGGCTTTGCACAACTGCCCGAGATTTTGCCCGTATCGGTCAGCTTATTATAAACGGGGGGATGCATAATTCGACGGAAATTATACCCCTATCATTAATAAATGATATCACAAGCAATGGTGACGGTGATGCCTGGGCCAATGGCCAATGGGGTAAAGCTTTTGCACCTATCAGCAAAAATATGAACTATCGTAATGGTTGGTATATGATTAATGATGAACCTCAAATAATATTTGCTATGGGTATTTATGGTCAGAACCTTTTTATTGACCGGGCTAACAATATGGTTATTGCCAAGTTCTCGTCATGGAAAGAACCAATAGATTATATAGCGTTGCCCTTAACGCATCAACTGGTTAAAATAGTCAGAAGCTCTTTAATGGTTTAGCTTTCGGGTTATTACTAACCTTTGGCTCATTTACAGCCGAAGGTGTGTGGATGATTGCTATTGAGGCTAAAGCCAGAAGGTACTGCAATTGTCCGCCCCATAAATGGGACGGCAATGAATAAAAAGCAGTTGATTTACTATTGCTCTTGCGCTCGTTTGCAACGAGTGCTTAACCTGGGTTTGCGTTTTAAACGCAAGGGCGATGCAATCGCTTAACCACAATAAGCACTCGTTGCAAACGAGCGCAAGTAGAAGTAATTGTTTGCAAACAGGCTTACGAAGTTTTTAAAACTTCGTAAGTCTGTCTGCTATTGGTTTATCCCGAGTATAAGATCTCTCCTCGTACCTCGTTCGAGATGACAATTGGGGTTTGTTATTTACTTTTTACTGCTCAAAACTCACCACTCACTACTTCACTTTCAAGGTATTATTACTCCTGTTCAAATCAGGCAGCGCGTTATCTGGATCGATGGTTACGCTTTCTGCTTCCTGGGTGCCGGGCAGTGTAAGGGAAATCTGTTTGTTTTGCAGCCAGGTTTCAACCGGCAGGTAGGTGCGTTTTTTGCTGCCGTCTTTATATTTTACTTCGATGGTAAACGGCATTGGCAGTTTTTCTTTGTTTACTACGGTGATGCTTACGCCTTTGTTATCTACCTGTTTGGCATCAATCAGGGCCAGGTCAAGTGTCCAGTTGTTGTAAAACCAGCCTTTCCAAAACCAGCTCAGGTCTTCGCCGGCGCCGTTTTCCATCGAGCGGAAAAAATCGTCGGGTTGCGGGTGCTTGTAGGCCCATTGGTGGATATAATTGCGGAAAGCGTAATCAAATTTATCTTTACCCAATATCTGCTCGCGCAGCAAAACCAGGCCAAAAGCGGGTTTAAAGTAGGTGAGGGGGTGACGATATTTTTCGGCAAGACCATCGGCCGCTGTCATGATGGTTGGCGAGCCGGGAGCGGTGATGAAAGGGATGATCTCATCGGCCGGATTACCGCCTTTCTCGGCATACTCGCTGTCGCGTTTTGGGGCAAATTCGCCCTTATTAAAGGCGTCGGAGGCATATACATCAATAAAGGTGTTAAATCCTTCATCCATCCAGGCAAAACGGCGCTCATCCGATCCTACGATCATCGGGAACCAGTTGTGGCCTATCTCATGTGCGGTTACCCAGTACAGTACAGCGCCTTTGTCGGTAATACCATCAAACACAATACCCGGGTACTCCATACCACCGGCAATACCGGCTTCGTTAACGGCAACCGGGTAGGGGTAAACAAACCATTTTTCGGAAAAATACTCGATAGATTTTTTGAGGTATTCCGTAGCGCGACCCCAGGCATCGTTGCCATAACTTTCGGCCGGATAAACACTCATGGCCAGGGATTTTTTACCCTCAGGAAGGTTCACCCTTGCTGCATCCCAAATAAAAGCTTTGGATGCGCCAAAGGCTACATCGCGGGTGTTGAGCATTTTAAAATGCCAGGTAAGTGTACCTTTTTGCACCGGGCGACTTGCCGGGTCGTTCACTTCGGCCAGGTCGCGGATCATGATGGTTTTATCGCTGTTGCGGGCAGTTTCCAGTCGTGCTATTTGTTTGGCAGTTAATACTTCTTTTGGGTTCTGTAACTCGCCCGAGCCAGCCACGATCATATCCCATGGAACGTTTACGCTGTAATCGATGTCGCCATAATCCAGGTAAAACTCGCCGCTGCCTAAAAATGGCAGGGTATCCCAACCGCGGCTGTCGTCATATACGCACATGCGCGGAAACCACTGGGCAATTTCAAAGATCTTACCGTTTTTAGTATCTGTATAATCGGTACGACCGCCAAAAGCACCGGGAATGGTATAATGATATTTGATTTTGATGCGGATACTGCTTTTGTTAGGTACAGCTTTTGGCAGGCGGATCTGCATACGGGTATCGCTGATCACATATTTTACTTCTTTGCTCACACCGGCTTCCTCTATAGCAACAGATTCAATCTGGTAGCCATCGGTATGATCGGCTGGCTTGGGCGCAAAACCGGTTACAAAGTTAGAACGGGCATCTTTTTTATAAGTGTTTTGATCCAGCTGTAACCACAGGAAAGGTAAAGCATCCGGACTGTTATTGGTATAGTCGATAGTTTCGGTACCGCCGATGGTTTTGGCTGCGGTATCCAGTTTAACATTTAAAGTATAATTAGCCCGGTTTTGCCAGTACCGGGGACCAGGGTTGCCATTGGCCGAATGAAAATCGTTACCCTTATCGGTATAAAACTGCGGCGAAAAAGCTTCGGCCGGGTTATAGTTGGAGGTGGTATCGTCGGGGTTGATCTTTCTTTTCTGCGCCTGTGCCGAAACAGCAAACAGGGCCAATAAGGCAAAGCCGGTAAATTTTAATTTCATGTAGGGATTTTAAGGCCACAATATACAAAGGATGGGGGTA